>Ga0210403_10000546_pt1 | contig 38768 bp, 24 predicted proteins | sample IncBWC19MmetaG_FD_150863 | JGI IMG/M metagenome (GOLD analysis project Ga0210403, IMG submission 150863) | Forest soil microbial communities from Barre Woods Harvard Forest LTER site, Petersham, Massachusetts, United States - Inc-BW-C-19-M | ecosystem: Environmental > Terrestrial > Soil >...
AAATCAGCTCGTGGCGAACACCATTAAGTTCAACGGCAAGGACCTGCAATACGCTACCGATATTCAAGCCGGCGTCACTCCTGTAGAGCAGCAGGAACAGTTGCAACAGCAACAGGCTGCGAGGCAAGAGGCACAAATCCAGCAGCAGCAGCAGGCCATGGCACAGCAACAGCAGGAGATGGCTGCGGCACAGGCCAAAATTGCCGCTAACAAAGCGGCGGTTGCAGCGGTTAACAAGAGGTTTGGTGAGTTGGCTGACTACAACATCTGGGACGAGGTCACAGTCGACTTCGGCAACGACCAGGTCACCGTTAACCCGCGTTACGATTCTCAATTGCTGGCTCTGTGCCAGAAAGCCAAGACCGTCACCGGTTACGTGATTCAGGTAAAGGGTTACGCATCGGCCGTGGGCTCCGCTGCCCTAAATCAGAAGCTAAGTCAGGAGCGAGCGGCAACGTAACCGACTTCCTGGAGCAGCAGTGCCAGGATTCCGCTGACCAATGTATTGGCTCCTGGTGCCATGGGCACCAGCAAACAGCTAGCTCCTGACTCCACGTTGGAGGGCCAGGCCGAGAACCGACGGGTTGTGGTCAAGGTGCTGCAGAACAAAGGCATCGCTGGCACATAAACCCAATACGAAGCAGCCGACTGCGGACTTCTGCGCATGTTGACGAGCCACAACGCCGCAATCCAGATCAGGGCCCTTAGGCTACTTTTCCCGATCCACGGACAACCCCGCGTCATCGGATAGCGGAAGCGTTGCCGACGACACGGGATTAATCCGAAGTATCTGGGCGCGTTTCGAGATTCGCAACCTAGCGATTTCTGGTTGACGTTACACAGGAAGCATGGGATCGGAGTAACCGAACCCTAACGCTACTTTGTCAGGGCTGTTCGCTGGCGGGCAAAGATCTCCCTCGTGTCACGGTATAGGTTGGCTACTCGGGGGGCGCTCCTTAACCTCTATTTTTACTTCAAAGCGGTCCAGGTGTTATCGGGATTGAAATCAGTCATCGCCTTTGCCCGATTGACAGTGTCCTTGCCAAGGTCTTCCTCAAAGACCACGCCATCCTGATTGATGGTGAACGTTTTGACACCCGACTCTTCGTACTTCGCCGGGTAAGCGACATAGGCGAACCCACCGGTCATCTTTCCAGAGGCGACGTAAGGCTTTGCGCCGCCCTTGGCTGCTGGACCCTGATTATCCAGCCGTCGGAAGTAGTAGCCATAAAAGGGCTGGGCGACGCCAGGCTTGATAGTGATTCCCTCGTCTGTCGCGAACGCAACCAGAGGTCCAAGCGGGCTGCGAGGAGAACCCTGCGGAGCCGCCCAGTACAAGCCATTCTGCTGGCCGGGATCGCTGATGAATTTCTGCGCGTATTGTTTGACTCCGCCGTGCTTTTGAGAGGAATACTGAGCCTGGGCGTCAGCCAGTGCCGCACAGACATCGATAGCGGCGAGCTCGTCGCGACCTATGCGACGCGCCAGGATTTCATCTTTCCCGGCTGCCGCATCGAAATACCACTGACCGGCGGTGTTCTTCATCAGCGGGATGGGAAATGGCTGGTTCTCGGCGCCCACCAGCAGCAATTCGCTGCCATCGGCCAGCTTCCGCCATCGGTTTAGCACCTGGTATGCCTGAGCGAATCCATCAAGCGCGGCTTTGTCTTCCACGGGATTGCCACTGGAGACGATCGTTGCCGATCCCGGACCGAAGATCGCGAGAATGGCATCCTGATTTTGCGATTTCGCGGCATCGCCGAGCGCCTTGCTGGCGTCGTCGGCGGAAGCAAACGTCTTGGGCACGGCCTGGGCGGACTGGGGATTCTTCTTCTTGTTGCAGGCGGTGAGAGAAAGCAGCAGCACGAACCCCAGAGTTACGTGCAGGAAGGACGAGGCAAAGCCAGCGCGATTGCGGACGAAATCGAACATTGTGATCCTCCGATGGTTGTTGTCCATTAGCATCCCTGGCCTGAACCTACCGCCGGAATCCTCCGCCCCCACCATGAAATCCTCCTCCCCCCCATCCGCCGCCGCCACCACGGCTGCCCCAGCCACGTGAACTGGAGTCCCGTGAACCCCAGCCACCACCGGAGCCGCCCGAGTGGCTGCCCCAGCCACTGAAGGCCGATGAGCCGCCGCCGTGCGAGTCCCATCCACCGCTGCTGCTTCCCCAGCCATGTGCGTCATTACTGGAACCCGCTTTCTCCCAGCCGCTCCCGGTGTTCTTGTAGGCGTTGCCGTTGGCAGCCGCATACCTGTTGCCATTTGAGCTCTCGGCTGTCCCCATCGACCCGTTCGCGCCTGAGTAATGCTGCGTGTCCACAGTCTGGCCGTTCTTTGAAAAGGTCGAACTTCCATATTGCGAGTTGTAGGTGGACGTTTGATGGGTCGCGCCATAGGCACCGGTGTATGGGTTGTAGGCGTGTCCTACCTTTTGCGTGCCGTAGGCTGTCGAAGTGGACGCGCCGCGCGCATATGTGCCAGTGGAGGGGTTATAGCCCGCGCCGTAGTGCGCGCTCCCGTACCGACCATAGGCGGATCCACTGGCGCCATAGTAGCCGCCATGCCAGGCGTCGTTCCCGTAGTACGTTCCGCCGTGGTAGACCGCCGCACCGCCGTACCAGTTGCAGTTCCAGCTGCTGTATCCCCAGCCGCAGCACCCTCCGCTCATCATGGCTCCAACGGCCATTCCGACCCCGAAGGAAAGGACGCCTGCGGCCACCACATCTGCGGTCGAGTAGTTGGGAACAACATAGGGTGTGCCATAAATAACGGCGGGGTTGTACTGCGGAACATAGACAATCTGCGGGTTGGTCGGCTCGATGACGATGGTCTGCGGCGACTGCTGCACAACCGTGATCTGCGCGCCAGACCTCAGATTGCCCGCGGCCTTAGCCTTCGCGCGCAAGCTTTGGACCGCCGCCATGACCTCGGCCTGTTGATTGTGATAGTCCTCACCCAGCTGCGAGGTCCAGGAGAGGTTCTGGGCCATGTTATAGAGGACGGACGGAAACTGAGTGAGTGCTTTGACGCTCGGGTCCCAGGTTTGTTTATCAACCGCCGACATAAGGGCGCTTCCGGTAAGCGTCTTGTTCTGCTGCATCCAATAGTTGGCAATGGCCACCTGGTCCGGGAAGGTTGCCCCACCGAGAATCTGCGCGACCAGCGCATCCGGATACAGCGCAATCGGAGCAACCAGGCTTTGCAGTTCGTCGGCGGTCGCCGGTACGCCCTGGCCGGGATAACTTGAGGCCGGCGGCGTTCCCGCACTCTGATCTGCCATGCTGGTCGGGGCCACGGGGCCCGTGCTGAGGACCACAAGGATGCTCAAGCCAAGGGAGAGACTCTGCTTCGCTCGTGCTGCGCCACCCATATGCTTTCCTCCTTGCAATCCTTGCTTCACCGCGTGGTTGTCGGGTATCCAGCCAACTGTTGAGCGAAGAAACCCCTTCTTGCACGACTTGTGCAAGCGGATCGCCAATCCGAGAACTCCTGGGTTTTGCCAATACACTCAAAACGCAGCTATTACGAGCCGTCGCATCTCGATAGGTGAGGACAGATGCCAATATCATGGAGGGACTCCGAAATGTCGTAGTCAATCGATCCTGATCGTGTCGCTGCATGAACATCAGAAGCTAGGGCTTGCTGCCATGAACTTTGGCCGCAGCTCGCCTGGCTTAGGTGGAAGGTACGGATCAGGCGTTCCCTTCTGGCACCTGGGTCTTCCGCTCTTCTCCTCGGTTGGAAATCCCCGGCTCCATGGGCGGCGTCTCCCATGTGTGTTTTTGGACTGCGACTTCGGGCAGATAAATTCGCAGGATTGCGTAAAAGGTGGCCGTCCGGTGGGGGTAGTCAGTTGGATTCGAGCGCCGTGCCGGGTGAGTCTTTCTGCACGTATAAAGTGAGCGAACCGTCGGCGCCGTATGCAAACGACTTCAGCATCGTGGAGTTCAGCAGATAGCGCTGAAGCGGATTCGCCACCAGAAACTGGGTCCTGCCGTCGTACATCGTGAGTGACCAGAAAGCTTTGGCGGGCGGTAATTGGCCCGTTGCGAAACTCAGCGTGTAGTTAGCCTTAGAAGCATCGAGCGGCTGATGTTTGGAGCCCACCTAATGGTGCGCGCCATGACCTCGCCGACCTTCGCGGCCTCTGTGAGGATGGCCGCCTGGCGCGCCTCGGGCGCGAACGGCTTGCCCTTCTCAATGCCCAGCGGAACAAGCCAGCCGAGGATGATGCGGGCGCGCTCCTGTGCTGGCTCCTGTCGATGACGGAAGCCAGACCCTGCCAGTAGGCGAGTCCGCGTGGCTGGTCGCCGTCCCATTTGCGTCCGTCCGGCGTGACGTAACGAGTGGGTGCAGGGTCATCGCGTTGGCTGTAGGGATAAATACAGAAGAGGGACGCAGTCGCTTGAGCTTTGGCGGGATCGGGGTATAAGACGCGGTGACCACTCCATATGTTCACAGTTGACGAACGGACGACGAAGTAACCGTCAGGGTTGAGGTCGGGGTCGCCGGGACCAAGTACCCCAGGTTGGGGCTCACTCCAACATGTTGGGTCCTGCAAAGTCCGGTTTTCGGCAAGTTCGACTGCTGAGGCGGAGCTGCCGACAGTGAGGTATCGTGCTGCCCCTGGATCGGGTACAAGCTAAAGACCCCTTCGCTTGCGGAAGTTGCCGCTCATGGCAAGCCTGTCGTCTTGGCCAAAGGAATCGCGCAGCTTAAATAGCTGGTCAGTAACTCCTCCCAGAAACTCGTAGATCGACTGGTGAGGATCGCAAATGATCTTTGTGACGATACCAGCCGCGCGTAACCAGTTGGCCGGTAAGCTGCAGTCTGCCAACGCCGCGCAGCAAAGGCTCTGTGGCGGTTCTCTTTTGATTCCATACATCCCAGCTGCCTGGCAGCGGCCCATGCCGTTGGCCAGATCCGGCGAGTTCGCAAACTGTTCCTTGGTGTTGTTGGAAGCCTGCTGCACCAGCGTGGCTTCACATACTGGGCTGGCATCAACCGCACCGTGTGCCCATGCCCGCGCAGTGCCCGGCCTAGAAAATGCGCTCCGCCGCAGGCTTCCATGCCAATCAACTCGACCTGCAGGTTCGCGGTGAAGTGCAGCAGTTGCTTGCGCGAGAACCGCTTGCGCACGACGACTTCGCCGCGCAGGCTAAGCCCAACCAAATGGAAAACGGTTTTGCCAAGATCAATGCCGATCGTGTGTAGTTCCATGGGATGCCTCCTCAGTGTGCCGTTTTTACCTCAGATGCTGGCTGGATAAAGGCGGCGGACCATCCCCAGAGCCATTTCACCGTCAGCTTCAAGCACAGATCGGGACAGCCCCTTCGAATTACCCGCAAGACCGTGAAGGATGTTGCTTCCACAAAAAAATGTTCGTCCAGCACAAGACGAATGCGACTAACTTGAAATATTTCTAGAGCATCACCAATGGCACCTAGAGAAACTCCGGCCCCACGTTGTGCCGCATGTTCTCTCGTATCCAATTTCCAGCACCATCCCACTTCTCCCCAATGGCCCCTTCCGGCGCCACTGCCCGTTGTTGTCTCAAAACACAATTACGGAGGTCAAGATGAAAGTCGTACGCTTAGCCGGTCTGTTCATCGGCATACTATGTTTGTGTTCCGCCGTGTTGCAGGGGCAAGCGCTACCTCGGGAGCAGTTCTGGGAACGGTGGTGGACCCTTCGGGTGCGATGGTGCCGAACGCCGATGTGCAGCTGATCAACAGCGGCACGAATGCCACGGTCGCTGCCCAAACGAACGCCAGCGGTCACTATGCCTTCCCCTCGGTCGCGCCTGGCATCTATAACCTAACCGTGACCGCGGCCGGCTTCCGCACCTCTACGGTCGCGGGAGTCAAGATCGAGGTGAACTCGGACTCGACGGTAAACTTCACTTTGGAGCTTGGAGAGGCTGCGCAGATCGTCGAAGTAAGCGGCGCAGCCGCGCAGGTGCAGTTACAGACGACGGACTCAACGATTGGTGATGTCATCGGCACCGAGGCGCTTGCCCAGCTACCTACGCGTCTTCGCCAGGCGCAGGAGCTTACCTTCCTGCAGCCCGGAACGACACCCACGAACGGCGGTGACAGCGGGGGCTCCGTAGGCGGTGCGGTGAACGACCAGACCACCTTCACCTTTGATGGTATTGACATCAGCGACAACGAAACCAACTCGACGACGGACTCCGATCACGGAGCGCGGCCGGTGCTCATCGTCTCTGTAGAAGCCGTGGATGAATTCCGCGTAGGCGTTTCGAACTCCAACTCGACCTTCAACCGCGGCTCCGGTGGTCAGGTCACGCTGATCGGGAAGTCTGGCGCCAACAAGTTCAGTGGCGGTATCTTTTCTTACCTGCAGAACAGTGCCTTCAACGCGAACACCTGGGACAACAATCACCTCAACCTGAAGAAGCCCCACGTAGAAGACAACCGGTTCGGCGGCTATTTCGGTGGACCGATCTTCAAAGACAAGACCTTCTTCTTTACGGAGTATGAAGCGCGCCGCTATCCGGAGACCTTCCAGGTTAGCGCCATTGTTCCGACAGCGACCCTGAGAAATGGCATCCTGCAGTTCAAAGACGGCACCGGTAGCATCAACCAGTACAACCTTGCCAACTCAATGGCTTGTGGAGCAACCGGAACAGCCGCCTGCGATCCACGCAGACTCGGCATGAGCCCGACCATGCAGGCGATGATGGCAGCTGAGCCCGCCGGCAACGATCCTGGCCTCGCCGGCTCCGACGGTCTGAATACCACCGGCTTCGTGGGAAACGCCAAGTCGCCCCTGAAGGATGACTTCGGCACGATCCGCATCGACCATACCGTGAACAGCAAGTGGCACCTGAACGGCAGCTTTAGCTACTCGCGCGACCTGGTGTACAACTCGGCGCCGATTGTTCTGGACATCCGCAACCCAAACGATATCCTCAACGAGGACTCGCTCCCCAACTGGACCAGCGCCTTTATCTTCGGTGCGACGGGTCAGGTCACCCCCGCCCTGACTGAGACGTTCCACTTCGGCGACGTTCGTAACCGGAATGGCGCCCTGCGTCCGCAGCTCTCAGCCATCGCCGGGGAACTCGCACTGCCCGGAACCGCCGTTCCCAGCAACGGATATGTCGCAGTCAGCCCGAACATCTTTGCCGCACCGATCAGCATGAGCAACACGGTCCGTACTCAGAAGAATGACGATGTCAGTATTCAGTTCGGAGACGACATCACCTGGGTCCACCACAACCACATCATTCAGACCGGAGGCAGTCTCCAGCAGATCGACCTTTACCACGTCCACACCGGCAAGGTCGGCGGTGCGGTGAACTCTCTGAATGCGACCGAGACCGCGGATACCTCGTATCTATCCATCCCGGCTTCGGATCGTCCCGCGCCGTGCGCCAGCTCAAGCTCCTCGCACTGTCTTCCCTCGAGCAGCGTCGCCACGTGGGATAACCTTTATGCCAGCACGCTCGGTCTGATGAACGATAACAACGCGTTTATCGTTCGCGATCAGTCGGGCACGGCCCAGTCGATCGGTACCGCCCTTGTCATGAATGCCCGCGCCTACTACACCTCGTTCTATGGGCAGGACACATGGCGAGTCACTCCTTCGCTTACCCTCACCTATGGCTTGTCGTATGGATGGCAGACGCCGTACAACTTCTCCAACCAGAACGAGTCGCTGCTTGTCGATGCTTCCACGATGCAGCCAATCTCGGCCAAGAACTACCTGCAACAGAAGGTCGCGGCTGCGATGAGCGGCAGCATCTACAACCCTACACTCGGCTTCGAGCCGGTGACCAAGTCCGGCCGCAGCAGTGTCTATAACACCGACTACGGCAATGTGGCTCCCCGTATCGCCGCGTCTTGGAACCCGTCGTTTCAAGACGGACTGCTGAACAAAGTGTTCGGGGTTCAGAAGACGGTCTTTCGTGGCGGTTTCGGTATGTACTATGACCGTTTGAATGGCGAGATCGCCGTCGTCAACCCCGGTCTGACGTCAGGACCCAGTTCGACCGTCTCCACCGGCCTGCAGACCTGCGCGGCCTCTGGCACTCCTGCCTCAGGCTGCGATCCTACCTCCACCGATCCCGGCCTGAGCGACTTCCGTATCGGCGTCGACGGTTCCATCCCGATGCCGTCCTACGCAAACACGTTAGCGAGCCCCTATATTCCTGCGAATGGTTATAGCGAGCTTGTGTCGTCGGGTATCGATATCAACTACAAATCGCCACGCGTCTTCGCCTCCAACTTCACGGTGCAGCGTGATATCGGCCACGGCGCGGTCGTAGAGCTTGCCTGGACCGGTCGCTACGGCCGTCGCCTGGAGAGCAATGTCGAGCTGAATGCCAGCCCCTACATGTTTGCCGACACCGGCTCCAGCCAGACCTTCGCCCAGGCCTATGATGCGGTCGCAAACTCGCTCCGCGCCGGACAACCGGTGGCGGTACAGCAGTGGTTCGAAGATCAGCTTCCAGGTGTAGGCGCCGCTCATGGATACTCCTCCACAACGGCCTACCTCGCTGCTGTCCACGCCGCGAACTTCGCGAACGGGAATGTGTCGAGCCTCTTCGACGCAACCAGCCGCAGCGCGATGGGCCTCAACTTCCTCCGCCAGAGCATCGGCCGGCAGGCCTACGACGAGACCCAGGTCAACGATCTTGCGGTGGCCACAAACGCTGGCTGGTCGAACTACAACTCGTTCATCGCAACCCTCCGCCGCTCCGGCCGCAACCTCACACTCGACATCAACTACACCTTTGCCAAGTCGCTCGATACCAACCAGGGCGTTGCCAACGATTCGACAAACCTTGCAACGCCGCTGAATCCCGGCATCAACTACGGCCCGTCGCACTTCGATCGCCGCCAGATGTTGAACAGCATCTTTGTCTACAACCTGCCCCGCTCGTACTCGATCTTCCCCCGGGCGGTGAATGCGGTTCTCGGCGGCTGGTATGTCTCCGGTATCATTACCGCGGTCTCTGGTCTGCCCATCTACGTGACCGAAGGATCGCAGGTCTGGGGCGGCGGTCAGCGCTCCGCAGCCAGCACACCGGCTGTTCCACTCGTCGACGTCAAGACCATCCACACAGGTGTTCATACGGGTGTGGCTGGCTCCGGTGGCATTGGCACCTCCGGCGGGATCGGCGGAATCAACCTCTTTGCCAATCCCGCGGCAGTGCACAACGACTTCGGGTATGTTCAACTCAGCTCCGGTCAGGATGGATATAAGAGCCCACTGCGCGGCCTGCCCTTCCGCAATTCGGATGCCTCGCTGGGCAAGATATTTCTGATCCACGATCGTCTGAGGCTGAAGGTCACGGCGGACGCCTTCAACCTATTCAACAATGCCACCTTCGCCAATCCCACTCTCCCCTTTCTCGGAAGCACCGTCAGCACCTTCGGTGTTATCACCAGCACGTCGGTCCCTGAGAACCGGCAAGCGAGCAGCCGCTGGGTCATGCTGGGAGCGCGCCTGGACTTCTAGGCGCCTCCCCAGCAGGGAACGTCAATGCATCAAGATTCTGATTCGAGGTGACACGTGTTCAAGAAGACTATTCTCCCGGTAGCGACCGCACTGATCGCAGCAGCCTCCATCAACCCAACCGCCTTCGCACAGCCACAGAAGCCCATCGTTCTCCTCGCGGATACCATCATCGACGGCAGCGGGAAGCTGCTGCACCACACATCCATCGTGGTCGAAGGGACCACCATCAAGAGCATCGGCGGCCCCGTTCCAGCCGGTGCCACGGTCTACAACCTAGGATCGCTCACCGTAACGCCGGGCCTGATCGACACGCACGCTCATATCCTGTGGCACTTCGACAACGGCCGGCTTGCCGGTAAGGACGAGCAGCCGCTGCAGGCCATGCTTCATGGAGTTGATAACGACATCGTGACCTTGGACAGCGGCTTCACCACGATTCAGAGCCCCGGTTCCCCAGAAGACAAGTATCTCCGCGACGCGGTCGCTCGGGGTACCATTCCCGGTGCTCGTGTCATCACCTCGCTGCAGCCGTTGACCGAGAAGAGTGGTGATCCGGAGAAGCTCCGTGAGCTGGTGCGTGAGCGCAAGGCTGAGGGTGCAGACTTCATCAAGATCTTCGCATCGAAGAGTATTCGAGAGGGCGGCGATCAGACGATGACGGACGCGCAGCTGCAGGCGGCCTGCGGTGAGGCCAAGAAGCTCGGTCTGCGTACCCTTATTCATGCCCACGCGGACTCCGCCGCTCTCGCGGCTTCGAACGCTGGCTGCACCTCCATTGAGCACGGAGCATTTATTAGCGACGCAACCTTCCGCGTCATGGCAAAGAATGGCACCTATTACGATCCGAACATCGGCCTCGTTCTGCAGAACTACATCGCCAACAAGGAGAAGTACCTCGGGATCGGCAACTATAACGAAGAAGGATTCGCGTTCATGGTCAAGGGTGAGGCGATCACCCTCGCGACCTTCAAGCGCGCCCTCAAGATACCTGGCTTGAAGATCATCTACGGTACCGACGCGGTCGCCGGCGCTCACGGACACAACGGTGAGGAGTTCATCACCCGCGTGCAGCAGGGCGGAGAAGATCCCATGGAGGGCATCATCTCAGCTACCTCTCTCTCTGCCCGCTCCCTGGGGTTGCAAAATGAGATCGGCACGATCGCTCCGGGTATGCAGGCCGACATCATCGCGATGGAAGGGAACCCTCTTACGGATCCAACCTCCGTGCGGCGAGTTAAATTCGTAATGAAGGGCGGCACAATCTTCAAGTATGCGGTTCCCACGCAAACTCGGCAGTAGGCAGTTTGTACACTGGAATGCATTCTTCTGGTGGCTCTATCGCACCGCGAGAAGCGTTCCAGGATAAGAGCTACCAACTTCAGCTCTAGTGGGCTGCCTCGACCCAGTCACAGAGTGCGAGCCCGTACACGGTCAACGCCGCCCACAAGGGATGGTCAACAACCGCCTTCGAGTCTCACTCCGGTCGAACAGATTCACCATCAGAGGAGATCATGGATCTGAAAAAGCTAGTGTGTTCATCCCGTCTGGGCTGCTCGCTTGTCCTGAGCTTGGCCACGCTTGGGCCCATTTCGCTCTCTCGCGCCGCAGACCACGCTGCGAAGTCCGCCATCCAGCCGTGCACCAGCGCCACCGCCCCGTGCACCGAATGGGTCAAGCTCGGCAGCGGCTCGGCGCGTTCCATGGTCTATCGCACCTTTGCGCTGAGCGAGCGCAACGCGAACGTCCATCGTGCCCTGATCATGATTCACGGCACCAACCGCAATGCGGACCACTACTTCAGCACGGCTGTAAGCGCGGCCTTTCTTGCTGATGCGCTGCCCGATACGGTTGTGATCTCTCCCAGTTTTCTGTCCTCCGACAAGGGCTGCGAGGACAAGCTGCAGCCGAACGAGGTGAGCTGGGGCTGTCGCGGAGATAGTTGGCGGTCAGGCGGTGTCGCGACCAGCAACCCAGAGCTGACCTCCTTCGACTTTATCGACGAGCTACTGCACAAGCTAGCGAACAAGAAGGTCTTCCCCCACCTCACCGAGATCGTGATCGCGGGGCACTCGGCCGGCGGCCAGTTTGTGGCCCGCTACGAGATGGCGAATCATGTACAGGATGATCTTGGCGACAAGGTCTCGTATGTTGTGGCCAATCCCTCCAGCTATGCCTGGCCGGATGAGACGCGTCCCCTGCCGGTCGATGATGGCGCACCCGAGAGCGCGGTAGCAGGCTGGAAGCTCGAGACCCCGCACACCAACTTCAGCTTTGGGTCGTTCGATGCCACGAAGGCACCCGCCTACGATGTCTGGCCCTACGGCTTGAAGAATCGCACGAGTGGGTACACTGCGAAAATCTCCGATGAACAGCTGAAGAAGCAGCTCATCTCCCGCCCTACGACCTACCTCCTCAGCCAGGTGGATACACTGCCGCTGGGCGGCTTTGACGGCTCGCCTAACGCGCTGGCACAGGGTGCGACCCGGCGTGCACGGGGTGAGGCCTTCGTCAAATACATCAATGAGCACCTCGGGGCAAAGGCGAATGTGTTGATTATCCCGGAGTGCGGTCACAATGATCGTTGTGTCTACACCACCGACTCTGCACTTGCGGTAATCTTTCCGAACAGTAAATAGCTATTTGTTACAAACCCCCTCGGGATTTATTCCGGTGGAGTTTCGTAATCTCATAGAACACAGGAGCAATGTGATGTCATTCGCACTCTTTTCGAAGCCAGCGTGTTGGAGCGCAAAGCTCTCGGCGCGCTCTGTTCCATTTCTCTGCGCTGCGCTGTTGATCACTCCGGCATTTGCCGCCGAGACGCCGCAGGAGCTACTGGCCAAGCCTGATGTCAAGGCCGCCATGGAGTCGATCCGCACCAATGAATCGCACTTCGTCGAGGAACAGATTCGTATCTGTGAGATTGCAGCGCCGGACTTCCATGAGGAGGACCGCGCCGCCGAGATGGCGAAGCTCTTCCGTGAATCCGGTCTGGTCAATGTTCGGATCGACCATGCAGGCAACGTTCTGGGCGACCGTCCCGGAGCCGCGGCGCATCCGCACCTCGCAATTGCGGCTCACATGGATACGGTTTTCCCGGCTGGTACCGACGTCCATGTCACCCGTGAGAACAATCTCCTGAAAGGCCCCGGCATCGGTGATGATTGCCGCGGTCTCGCGGCGCTGCTGGCGATCATGAACGCGATGAAGCAGGCCAACCTCCATACGCAGGGCAGTCTCACCTTCGTCGCCGACGTAGGCGAAGAGGGGATGGGCGATCTACGCGGCATGAAGGAGCTGTTCGGCACCACCATGAAGGGGGAGATCGACGACTTCATCTCCATCGAACCCGGCGAAGTGGACCGCGTGACGGATGGCGGCGTCGGCAGCTACCGCTATCGCGTCACCTTCTCCGGCCCTGGCGGCCACAGCTATGGTGCGTTCGGGCTCGCCAACCCCGCCAATGCTCTTGGTCGCTCGGTCGCGCATATTGCCGAGATTCAGGTCCCCACGGAACCGAAGACCACCTTCAACGTCGGCGTCATCGGCGGTGGAACCTCCATCAATTCGATTCCGTTTGCCGCCTGGTTCGATTTTGACGAGCGTTCGCCTGACACCACCTCGCTTGACGCCGTCGACGCCAAGTTCAAGGCTGCGGTGCAGGCCGGATTGGATGAAGAGAACGCGCGATGGCACGACAAGGGCAAGCTGAGCGTCAAGATCGACCAGGTGGGCGTGCGTCCTGCGGGCCACACCGATCGGAACGCCCCGCTTGTGCTCGCGGCAGAGGAGTCCATCAAGGCGCTCAACTTTGGCGCGGCGAAGTTCAGTTCGAGCTCCTCGGACTCAAACGTTCCGATGCACCTCGGCATTCCTGCGATCACGATTGGCGGTGGCGGCCTGGATACGGGAGCCCACTCTCTCGGCGAAAGTGACGACATTACCGATTCGTACAAAGGACCGCAGAACGCGCTGCTGATTGTTCTTTCACTACTTCAGTAGAGCGTAGAAAGAGAAACTCATTATGCAGACCTACAGCCTTGCGTGCCGATATGGGCTCGTTCTGGCCGCTGCCACCGCATTTGGCGGTGCAGCGGCACAGACGCTATCTTCCGCTGAGCAGAAGATAGTGAGCACCGTGGACGGCCAAAATGTCCAGTCGATCGATTTCCTCGAGAAGCTGGTCAACGTTAACAGCGGTACCTTGAACAGCGCCGGTGTCCGTCAGATTGCGGACATGGTGGCTCCGAGACTGCGTGAGCTTGGCTTCACCGTCCGCTGGGTGCCGATGGATGAGGCGCACCGTGCCGGCCACCTTATCGCGGAGCATCCCTCGCCGATGGGCAAACGGATGCTTCTTATCGGTCACCTCGATACTGTGTTTGAAAAGACTTCAACGTTTCAGAGGTGGGAGCGTAAGGGAGATATCGCTGTCGGTCCCGGCTCCAGCGATATGAAGGGCGGAGACGTCGTCATGCTGTACGCGCTCGAAGCCATGCAGGCGGCGGGTGCCCTGAAGGACGCGTCAATAACGGTGGTTATGACCGGCGATGAGGAGCGTCCCGGAGAGCCTATCTCTATCGCCCGCCGCGATCTGTTGGAGATGGCAAGGTCGTCCGATGTGGCACTCGACTTTGAGAGCGGCGTGAGAAGAGATGGCGTCGACTACGGCAGCACCAGCCGTCGCTCGTCGCTCATGTGGAACCTGAAGGCGACCGGAGTGACGGCCCACTCGGCCGGGATATTCACGCCCGCTGTCGGCTATGGCGCGATCTACGAGCTGACCCGCTGTATTGATGCCTTTCGCCAACAGCTTCCAGAGAAAGACCTGACGTTCAATGTCGCGTACGTGGCCGGCGGCACCACTGCTACGCTGGATGCGTCGCAAGCCTCGGGCCAATTCACCGGAAAGACAAACGTGGTCGCCCCGATCGCCTATGCCAGTGGGGACATTCGCACGATTTCGGATGAACAGACGGGGCGCGTCGAACAGAAGATGAGGCAGATTGTGGAGGAGCATCTGCCCAAGACCGATGCCACCATCGAGTTTCAGGAGGGCTACCCCGCGATGGCGCCCACAGCGGGCAATCGTGCGCTTCTCACCATGCTGAACCAAGTGAATGCAGCCGCGGGCTTCCCTCATATGCAGGAGCTCGATGCCTCGCAACGTGGAGCGGGCGACATCTCTTTCATCGCAAAGTATGACGATTCACTAGCCGGCATGGGAGCGATCGGTGGCAACGGACACCGGGAAGGGGAGTTCATCGACTTGAGCCAGCAAGCTACACAGACCAAGCGTGCTGCGCTGATGATGTATCGTCTCAGCCAAATGAAGCGATCGACGCCGCTGGCTCCTGCCGAATAGTCTGCATCCTTTTTCTCTCCACGTTCTTCCTTCTCTCTCTGGTCCCGGCGCCCGAACAGAGCGATAGCGCGATGGTGGGCGTGGTCACCGATGCCTCCGGCGCCCTGATCTCCGGAGCTACGGTTACCGTTTCGGGCTCCGAACTCATGGGTACGGTACGACAGGCGACGACTGATAGCGGTGGACGCTACAGAATTGTTGATCTTCGTCCAGGCACCTATGTCGTCACCTTCTCGAGCCCCGGCTTCCGCACCCTCAAGCGGGAGAACCTCGATCTCGGCGCCGCCTTCACCCTGACCGTGGACGGCACCCTTCAACTTGGGGAGACCAAAGATGAGGTGACGGTGACACTGGCCGCCCCACTGGTCGACGTCCAGGACTCGCAAACCGAGACTGCCATCGATCGCAAAGCTCTGGATACATCCCGACGGGGCATGACATCTTCGGCGTCGGCCAGCTGATCGCCGGCGTAACGACCTCCACACCGGATGTAGGGGGCACAACCGGCATGCAGCAGGCGACGCTGCATGTCCATGGCTCCTCCAGCAACGACAACGTCTTCATGGTGGATGGCATGTGGATCCAGCACACAGGCTACGGCGGAAACCAGACCGGCGCCTACTTCAATGACAACCTCATGCAGGACGTGGTGTATACCACCAGCAGACTCGCGGCAGAGGCCCCGATCGGAGGCATTCAGATCAACATGATTCCGCGGGAAGGTGGCAACCAGTTTCACGGTTCGATCTTCGGAACGGGAGCTACCTCTTCGCTGGAGAGCAAAAATCTTTCTTCCACGCTGAAGAGCGCAGGTCTGGTTGCCCAGAACAGAATCGATACGATCTACGATCTGGATGCCGGTGTCGGCGGTCCCATCCTGAAGGACCGGCTGTGGTTCTACTCCAGCTTCCGCCGCTGGGGCGCAAACAACTACCTGGCCAATACCTTCACTCCGGAGGGTACCCAGGCGCTGGATGACAATCGTCTTACCGATATCGCCCTGCGGCTTACCGGACAGATCGCCAAGAATCAAAAGCTTACCGTGTCCTATGACCGCGGCTTCAAGCTCCGCGGACATCGACCCAATAACCTGATCAGCGCCAGCTTCTCCGATCTGATCGCGGACGTGGTCCAGAAGACCTAAATGAACTATATTGCGCAAGCGAAGTGGACCTATACCCCAACCAGCAAGATGGCCATTCAGGCTGGTATGACGATCATGCCGAAACACACCTGCGAAGGTCGAGGTCGAGGCATGCGCCATGCGGTGTCTTCGTCCACCCGATACACGGGAATCCTGTCACTTCAGTTCCGTTTATTGAAAAGTAACTGAAAAACAACGTCAATGAGCGCATTGCCCTTCCATGAGAAGGCCGGTCGGTGTCAAGTTATTTGAGGTTGGGTAAGTTCATATCCGATGTTTTCCTTTGCCCGGATAGCGGTTGTTCTTCTCCCGCTTCGAGAATCTCGACGTGCTCTTCCTTGGCTTCCTCAACTTCGCCCTGATCGTCGAAGCGCTTCGTTAGCGTGCACACTCCCTAGTAGCCAATCAGGTTCCACCGCGAACGGGGTAACTTGCGCGCACTATCAAGTTGGCATTATCAGTCCACGCTAGATCAGCACAAATCAGCTAAAAACCTACAAGACGGAGCGCCAGCCACGACTTAACTTTAGCCGATGAGACGAAAATTGCTGAGTGTGGAAGACCTTCGCGCCCTATTTGTAGGCCCCCGAGCGTCTGGACCAGGATGGAAGCGCCACTATGGATTGCTCCTTTGTCTGTGTGCCGCGCTGCTGGTGTGTGTGAGTTCCTCGATGGCCCAATCGACCGGTACATTGCGGGGCGTGGTGAAGGATTCAGCTGGCGCCGTGATCCCGAATGTAACTGTTGTGCTTGCGAGTTCCGGGATGGATCGGACGGTACAAACCGTGACCAACGCGGTTGGCGCGTATAACTTCTCCTTTCTCGCTCCTGGGCAGTACCGCATTACCGTCAACGCCTCCGGCTTTGGTAGTTTTGTGCGCGATCGGATCCCGGTCGACATCAATGGCGTCGCGGAGATCGACGTTACGCTGCAGGTGGGCGGCGAGGCGCAGACCGTAACGGTAAGCGATGTGCCGCCGCAACTGCAGACGACAACGTCGTCGCTTGGGACGGTGGTCGACAATGCGGAGATGCAGGCCATTCCTCTGTCGAGCCGCAACTTCACTCAGATTCTCACATTGTCTCCCGGGGTTACGGCACACGTTGTCGATGCCGGCGCGCTTGGCCGCAACAGCGTCAACATCTCGGCGAACGGCGGCCGCCCGTGGGATAACAACATCGTGATGAACGGTATGGACGCGGACAATCCCATGTCGCAGGGCTTCGACGACGCGCAGGATAAGACGGGTATCCCGGTGCCCTCTCCCGACGCCATCGAGGAATTCAAGGTGCAGACGGGCTTGTACGACGCGGAGTTTGGCAAGGAAGGCGGCGGCACGGTTAATATTGTCACCAAATCCGGAACCAATCAGTTCCATGGCACTGCGTTTGAGTTCTTCCGCAACACCGCTCTCGACGCCAACGGATACTTCCAGAAGGCCACGGGTTCGCCGAAGCCGGTCTTTCGCCAGAATCAGTACGGGGGCACTCTGGGTGGGCCAATCATTAAGAACAAGCTCCTCTTTTTTGGTTCCTACGAGGGAACCGATCAGGCCAATGCCATCTCCAGCACCTCGAATATAACCACGTTTCTGCCGGTGCTCGGCAATCGAACGGCGCAGGCACTGGGAAGTTTGTGGGGCGGGAAGACCGGCGTGTTCGGAGGGGTTCCGATCGCAGCCGATGGCTCGAACATCAATCCGGTGGCACTGGCTCTGATTAATGCGAAGCTGCCGAACGGTCAATATGCAATCCCCGCTCCACAGGTTTTGACCAGTCCCACCGTGGGTTACTCGTCGCTCTCCGCGCCGGCGATCTTCAGCGAGAAGCAGTTCATCGCGGATGTAGACGTTATCCTCAACGCCAAGCAAAGCCTGAGTTTCAAGTCGCTCTACTCGCGCGACCCCGAGAGCTTGCCCTTCCAGGCGAGTACGAACGTTCTGGGTTTCGGAGAAAACGACTATCACTCGAATCTCAACCTTGCTGTTGCGCACACCTATGTCGTCAATGCAACAACGGTGAATCAGCTGCGGATCGGCTATAGCCGCAACTATGTGGACCAGGTGCCCGTAAATCCCTTTACCGCGTCGTCGCTGGGTATGACACCGCCGACGAGCTTGAATGGCACGCCATCGTTCCTTATCAGCGGATTGTTCGAGCTCGGCACGAATCGCAACAACAACCAATTGATCCGGCAACATGAGGGACAGATCAGCGACACCCTCAGCAAGTCGCTCGGCCATCACCAATTGCGCTTTGGTGGTACCTACGAGATGGTCCGTACGAAGTATCAGGATCTTTTTGTTCAAGAAGGTGAACTCGACATCAACTCCTTTCCAGACCTCCTGCTCGGCATGAGTGCAGCGCAGAACGGCACGCCGCAAAGCAGCATCTCCAAAGCAATGGGAGGAAACGGTAAAGGCGCGGTCTATCCGGCCATGAACAACTTCGACATGTTTGCCCAGGATGACTTCCAGGTCAGCAGTCGGCTTACCCTAAATCTGGGTCTTCGCTATCAGTTCAGCGGCCAGCCTTATAACAGCAATGGAGAATGGTCGAACTTCGACTTCCGCCTCTATCCTCAGGACGGTCCCCCTGCAGGAGGAACTCTGGATGGACTGGTGCTGCCGGCGAATGTTCCCTCTGGCATTGCCATACCCACAGGCGTGACTAAGCTCCATCACAATACTCTGGCTGATCATGAGGACTGGCTCGGATTTTCTCCAAGGGTGGGGTTTGCTTGGCGTCCTCTGCAGAGCCGTAACGATTTGGTCGTCCGTGGCGGCTACGGGATGTTCTGGTCGACTCTTCCGGCGACCTTTTCGATCGGCGTGTCCGAGGAACAGCCCTTCTACGCTTCGGTGATCGGCGGGGGCGCGACGAACCCCAATATCACCCTGCAAAATCCGTTCCCTGGTGTTCCTGCACTGTCGGCGTTTCCGGTCTATAAGCCACTGCAGTTGGGAAGCACTCCGGTGATCTATCCTTACGATCCTGCAATGAACCTGCCCAGGACGCAACAGTACAGCGGCAACGTGCAGGGAGAGTTCAAGGGAATCCTGTTTCAGGGCGGTTATGTGGGGAGCCGGACGACGCATATTGGCGGCTTCGTTCCGGACAACCAGGCAGGCCTGGCCAGCGCCTCCAACCCGATCCATGGCCAGACCACCAACACGCAGGAGAATGTTCTCGAGAGAGTACCATTTATCGGCTTCGGGCCGGGCGAGGACTCGATCGGAATGTTTAGGGATACGTATTGCACTTCGGTACAGAGTTGCCTCACCGATCCGTACGGCGGCAAACCGTTCTACAGTGAGTACAACTCGGCACAGTTCAGCGCGACGAAGCGGTACTCGAAGGGACTCTCTTTCACCGGCGCATACACGTGGTCTCATACTACGAGTGACATCGACGGTTCCACCACGGGTCGGCAACAGTCGCTGGGCGGCATCACCGGGGACTATCACAATCCGGATGTCGGCACTCCGAGCTTCAGCCGGACCCATGTGTTCTCCGGCAGCTACGTCTATGATCTTCCCAAGATTGGTTCGCTCACCGGCATCGGCGGTGGATTGACCAGTGGATGGAATATCTCCGGAGTTGTGATCGTCGAGTCTGGGCTGCCGTTCAACGTTACGGACAGCCGGGCAGGCAGCATTCTCGGAATCGCCGGTAGCCAGGCGCAGTTCGCTCCCGGCATGGGACCTGGCAACATCGGCATCGCGAATCGCACGCACAGCCACTGGTTCAATACCAGCGCCTTCACCGCGCCTCCTGTGGTGAGCGATGGTACGGGGATCGGCAATGCACCCTGGAACTTTGTCACCGGTCCGGGCTTCTGGAACACGGACTTCTCGCTTTCGAAGCAGGTTCCGCTGAAGGAATCGGCACACCTGGAGTTCCGTGGAGAGCTGTTCAATCTGTTCAACCATGCGAACTTTGCCAATCCCGGATCGAACGTCGCGAATCCTTCCTCCTTTGGGGTGATCTCGAATACGGTCAGCTCCCCGCGGATTGCACAACTCGCGGCGAGGGTGCGCTTCTAATGGCAGGGCACAGGAGACGGGTCATGGGCCGGATGTTGGTGTTGGTACTGATCCTCGGGTGGCAGCTTGGTCTTGCAAAGGCTGCCACCACGATTCTTCATATCGGCAAGCTGATCGACGGCAGCGGACAAACGATTCCCAATGCGGTTGTGGTCGTCGATGGCGACCACATCCTCAGTGTAGGCAGGTCGACGGACGCGGTTCCGGCCGCGCTTCTAGCCGGTGCGAAGGTCGTCGATCTTAGCGATTACACGGTCATTCCGGGCCTCATCGATGCACACACGCACGTCACCTTTTACTGGGATCAGAAGCCGGGGACAACGCCCTACCGTCAGGCTCATCTGCTTCCTGCGGAGACGGTCTTTCTCGCCCAGGAGAACGCCCACAAGGCGCTGGAGTGCGGAGTCACCACGATTCGCGATCTCAATGCGACGGACTACGACGACATCGCCATGCGCAATCTGATCAATCGGGGTGCGATGGTTGGTCCGCGGATGTTTGTCTCTTCCTATGGGCTGGGCACGCGACCGGGCTTCGTCTCTCCCACCGGTTACCCGATCAACGGCGAAGCCGAGATGATGAAGGCGGTCCGTGAAGTGATCGCAAGCGGCGCCGACTGGGTCAAGCTGTTCGCGTCGACCGGCGGCACGCAGGATCTCTCCGGAGTTCAGGTGTTTACCTACGAGGAGATGAAGGCTGCGGTCGAAGTTGCTCATTTGGCCGGCAAGCGCGTCGCTGTTCATACCTATGGTCCGGCGGCTGCTCGCGATGCGGTGAAAGCCGGTGTCGACAGCATCGAGCATGCCAACGACATCGATGACGAGACCCTGGCGACGATGGCGCGGCAGGGAATTTATTATGTGCCTACCATCTATCACAATAAGTTTTACGCGGATAACGCCGTTCCATTTGGTTTTCCGCCGAGCGAAGTAGAGAGCTTCCACAAGTTCGCCGCGGAGAACCTGGAGACGACTCGCCGCGCCTTAAAGGCCGGTGTCAAGGTCGCGATGGGATCGGACGCGGTGTACACCTTGTTTGGGAACAATACCCAGGAGCTTACGGAGTTGGTGAAGGCAGGGATGACGCCTGCCCAGGCTCTGGCTGCGGCCACCACAACCGGCGCGGCGCTGCTGGGCCAGGAACATACTCTGGGCAAGGTGGCTCCGGGATTCTACGCGGACATGGTCGCCGTGAAGGGTGATCCTCTATCGGATGTACAGGTCGTCATCGATCACGTTCAGTGGGTAATGAAAGCTGGTGTGGTGGTGGTAGATCGTACTCCGCAAGCAAAGCGTTAAGGAGCCAGCATGGCAAAGCGAGATTCTCCTCTTGATCCTCCGAGCAGGCGTGTGTTCCTGCTCGGGCTGACGGCGGCGACAGGCCTTTCGGTCGTGCCCGAGGCGTTCGCTGCAACCCCGGATCCTGTCACTGCGGAGGCGGCACCGATCCAGGCCGCTGCCGCGGGCAAAGCCGGGTCGGAGGTGGACGCTGTGATGGCGCTGCTTACCGCACGCTACGACAGCTACCTACAAGCTGCCGACCTGACCGCGATCCGTCATGGTGTCGAAAGGGTGCATCGCAACGTCAACGAGTTGTTGAAGGTTCCGATCCATAACGGCGATGCGCCCGACTCCCTGTTTATTCCGGATGGTCTCTAGCATGGTCTGCTCACCCGTCACGCAACAGTAGAAACAGGACATCCGGAGGTTTCGCCGTGCTGGAAAACAGCCTAGTGTTTTTGTCCGTCCGTGAGTTGGGCGACCGTATCCGGACGCGCCAGTTGTCTCCAGTGGAGCTGACCGAAGCATATCTGCAACGGTTGGAGACAATTGGACCGAAACTTGGCGCGGTGATTACGGTGACGCGCAGTCTGGCGATGGAGCAGGCGAGAGCTGCAGAGAAGGAGATCGCGTCCGGGCACTACCGCAGCCCCTTGCATGGCATTCCGTACGGGATCAAGGACGCTTTCTCCGCCAAGGGTTTTCCAACCACCTGGGGAACGGCGCCCTATCGCGACCGCGTGTTTGACTATGATGCCACGGTGGTGACCATGCTCCGGGAGGCCGGAGCGATTCTGTTGGGAAAACTCGCCATGATTGAACTGGTGGGGGGATTTGGCTATGACGACGCCAACGCATCGTTCACGGGTCCGTGTGTTACCCCCTGGAATTCGGCCTGCTGGAGCGGAGGCTCGTCTTCCGGCCCAGGCGCGGCCACCGCTGCCGGACTGGTAGGCTTCTCGGTCGGAGGAGAGACGGGGGGATCGATTCTTCTTCCGGCCAGTTACTGTGGTCTGGCCGGCATGCGTACCACGTACGGTCGCGTAAGCCGGAGCGGCGGCGTGACGCTCTCATGGTCGCTCGACAAGGTTGGACCCATGTGCCGCAGCGCGGATGACTGCGGCCTCGTTTTGGCAGCAATTGCCGGCTACGACCCGGCCGACCCAGCTACAACTCGGAGAAAATTTATCTACGCCAATCGTCCAGGCCGCTCGACTCGATACAGGCTTGGCATCGTCAAAGGGGCATTCGAAACAATAGACGCACGGGTCAAAGCGAACTTTGAGCAGAGTGTGAAGGTGCTGGGCGAATTCGCCGAGATCACGCACAACGTCGAGCTTCCCGATTACCCCTACGGTCCCATTTTAGGTACGATCATGGCGGCCGAGGGCGCGGCCGCCTTTCGGGAACTGATCGATACCGGCCGCATGAGCGAGATGGCCAACGCGGCCGACCGGCTTAGCGGCTATGTTGGTTCATCGATTAGCGCCGTCGACTACCTTCAAGCGATGAGAGTAAGGAAGCCTGCCCGTCTGGCACTCGAAAAGCTGCTTGCCCAGTATGACGCGCTGATTGGACCGACGACCCCTACGGTAGCTCCGTATGTGAACCAGCAATTCTCTGGCTATGGCCGTCACTTTGAAGGCGGCAAATACGTGTCACTTACCGGACCGGGTAATGTATGTGGTGTCCCTGCGATCACCGTGCCCAATGGTTTCGGCCAGGATAGCCTCCCTACCGCGGTGCAATTCATGGGAGTGCCATGGGGGGAAAGGACGCTGATCGACATTGCCGTGGCGTACCAGAGCAGGACAGACTGGCACAAGCGCCGTCCCCCGGTCGACTAACAGATGGAGTCAGATGTAACTCGATGAACTCACATGCAGAAAATGAGTCATTTTAGTGACCGACCAATGCGCTGACCGCAGGTTAGGTTGTAGTACTGAATGAAGCTCCGTTCGGAGCTACAAGCGGAGAGAGAAAACGGGCGTTTGTAAGTAGATGTATATTCTTCCTCGATTCAAGACTTCGTTGTCCAGGAACTCGTCGCGCAGCTAAAAGGGCGGGCGCTTTATTCGCAACGCCTGTGGAGATCAGCATCCACCGCACGAAAAAGACTCAACTCGTCTGGAGCCACCTGTATCTCCTCAAATTACTCGGAATCTCATATGTGTCGCCCCTAATGTAGGATGCGTAGGGACGCCCATTTGCACCGAAAATATGTTTGTGCTATGGTTGCAATCAGATAACCCCAAAAACTGGTCCCGAAGGCAATTCGAAGCGTCAAGCTCTTGCAATAGATCTGGTTCCTTTGTCGCTAGACCCATAGCAGCTTTCATCGCTAAATGGCCATGACGCCTCTTTAGACGAACAAGTCTGCAACCCTTCTGACATACACGTTCTGGCCGCTCGGTCGCTATTAGCGCGAGCTGGCAAACTCGTCGAAAGAAAGAAGTGATATTGGGCCCAGACGTTGCATTCCCTCCTTGATTCTGATGCACGGTAATCGACGAATTGCATCGTGAGTTGCGATCGCGGGGCAGAGGAGTGGAACTGTGGCTCTCTCCAGCATCAGTGTGCGCAGGAAGTCCGGCCCTGTTGTGCGAACTGCATCGACCCAGAATTTCTATTTATCTGAGCGCTGTTACAGCGCGCACATGGAATCCCCTCTGCATGCGCACACGAAAACCTACCTGATCATTACATTGGATGGAGGGTATTCTTCGACCTTTAACACGCGAACCGAGGAGTTCAAACCGTGGACGGTCAGTTACCACCAAGCAGGTGTGTCGCATTCGAGCCGCTATGCAGCGAGCGGAGCAAGAGTGCTCTATGTCGAGCTTCCGATGGACCAAATCAAAGAGTTCTGGGGAACATCGATCTCACACCTCGCTCACTTTAGTCTGCAAGGTGGCCTCGTCGAGTGGCTAGCACGCCAGTGCTACAACGAGTTCACAACCTACGATAGCTTCTCCTCGGTCGTTTTGGATGGATTGATCATGCAGATGTTGGCGCATCTTCTGAGAAGACGCCTAGGCAGTTTGCAGAGACTACCTACCTGGCTTGGCAACGCAGATGAGACAATTCGGGGCCATTTTACAGAGCCGCTTGCACTCACAGAAATCGCGAAGCGAGTGAAGGTGCACCCCGTTCATTTGGCGCGTGAATACAGACGCTACTTCAATTGCACCATCGGAGAACAAATCCGTCGGCTGCGCATCGAATACGCCTGCGAGCAGCTATCAACAACGAATCTGAGCCTCGCAGACATTGCTCTGGCATCCGGATTCTCCGATCAAAGCCACTTCACAGTGAGGTTTAAGCAGCAAATCGGTATGGCCCCATCCCATTACCGCAAAGCTGTGAGAATGATCTTGTTTCCGCGAAATAGTGTTAGCGCGGCACACGAGGCAGATGCATAGGGCGGAATATAGCCTCTGGGAAACGACTTGGCGTGCGGCGCCCAAAAGGAGCGGTGCAACCTGCTCCAGGGTTTGCTTGGGGCAAAGTCTTTCCGAGATCGCGGCCTTTGTTCCCGGTGGATGACGGGCAACCCCCATCTTACTGCCTAGTGCTCCGGCCCGATCCCCTATGCCGCCGCGGATCGCTGGAGTTTGGCAGTCGGGCTATCTTCGCTTCAGGTGGCGGGATTTTGATTTTATTGGGCGGCGGAATTCATCCGCTCGGGTGGTGGGTAATGCGGATCGGGAATCCTGCCATGTTTTGGCCAAGATACGCTTGATTTTCGCAGTCTTGGTCAGATTATGCTTGATTCTTTGATGCCCAAACACGAGCTGACTATTGCGAACAAATGGCTTACCCGGGACCTGCGCACGGCCATTGGCAAGAAAGATGAATAGCCCAGACGGCGACTCAAGGCGGCGAGAGTCGGCGGTGGGTCTTCATGAAGGGCGTTCGTCAAGATTCCGCATTGCTTCGCGCCGTCCCCGCTGAGGGTTGGACCGGAACCCTGACGGAGCAGAAGATCAACTGCAACAATCGAGCGCTGTGGAACGAAGCAAATTGTCGGATTGCAAGAGAGCTCAACTAACTATAGAAGCGTACCGCAATAATCTGGGCCGCAGGAGCGGTCGCACCGATGCTGCTGGTCTCCACCAAGAGCTCGAATGGCTTCAGCGCGCCGTTGGGTAGAGCGGCTTGCTGCAGGATCGGCTTCATGGCTTGGGCATTGAATAAGGTGTCGGCAGCAGCCTGCGTGGCTGCCATATTAAGTCCTTGAATGATAAGAACGTGACCGGCATCACCCAGGCTGGGCAGATAGTCAATCACACCGTAGGTATGATTGGCGGTTGCATCCGTGCCATTACGGTAGATCTTCTGCTCGCGGCCAGTGGGATGTTGGTTGATTATGAAGGACTCATCCACCTGGGGAGTGTATTGCAGAACGAAGTTCATCCGCTCTTCAAAGAGCGATACCCAGGGATTGGTGTGCGATGAGCCCAGCAGAATTACGTTGGAGTTCTTGATGTCCTCTGCCGTAATACTTCGCGCGTAGCGAACCTCCGACCGGTTCGGTATGAACTCCGGAAGCTGGGTCAGCCGAGAGGTGATGTTCAAAGCCACAACGCTGGTGTAACGCTGCCTGAGCAGATCGTTGAAATTCTGTGTACCAATCCCGGCTGGAGGTTTCAAGTCAGATAAATAAGCCTTGCTGGCGTACTCTTCCACGCTGACTAAGCGTCCGGTGAGATTCTCAAGAATGCCTAAGCCACTGTCGGCGGGAACAATCAGCGTGTTGCGGTTCTGTTGAAACAGTTGCATCCAGATCACATGGGAAGGCCCCTGTGGCCTGTCTGCCGGTGCGAAAGGAAGGGCGATTCGCCAGGACAAAGCAAGCAAGAGTCCAGATACCAGGCCGAGGGCGATCGAGCCCCATGCAGGCCGCCAACGAGGCGTGGAGGCCTCTTCCTTCTGCAAGGGGGGAGCTGGCGGCGCGGCTGCAGCGCTGGGCAGCGTGGCGTTCTGACTGCGAACATCCGTCTCTGGCTGCACGCCCTGCTCGTCGGCGCGGGGGCAAAAGGAAGGAACATACCCTCCGCGAGGAATGCTTAGCCGCAAGGGTTCGGTGATTCCGGGACCTTCAAAGTATTCGTCCAGGCGCTTGCGTAGCAGGCGTGCATAACTGCGAACGATATTGTCTTCGCCCGGGTTGTAATCGGTGGCTCGATTGAAGATCTGCGTGCCGATCCGCTGCTCGGTAATCTCATGCGCATTGCCGAGCAGGTAATGCTCGCATACATAGAGGAGAAACTTGGGGAGCAACTCGGATTTGCAGATGCCCTTACTCGCGGCTACGCGAATGGCCAGCTGCCATTCCTGCCGAGAGGCAAGGCTAGCTCCATCCCGCGTAGAGGTCTCCTCGACCAGCACACCCGCTCCCTCGGACCAGCGAGATCCAGTCTTCGGCACTCCATCCAGCGGTCCAGAAGATCTGGCCAGGTCCTCGCCGCGCAATCGTCCCAGATTACTCGACATGAACTGAGCATATTGAGGCGCCGTGAAAATTTCATGAATGGAATTCGCGCCCCTACGCGAATCTACTTGAGATATAGAGGGGTGAGGCAGGGGTGCGAGCACGGTGTGGGTCACGAAATCCACACGCAACACCCTTTCGCCGGACGTCGAGCGACGCGATGATGAGGGCATTCGCAGTTACAAGTTGACCAATCGTCGCGTTTGTATACGGATACAGCCGAACACTTCGAATCGATGTCGGACGATGAATTTTGGAGCTTACAGTGAAACGCATTTTTTTGTTGGCAGCAATGGTCTGTCTTCTGGTCCTGAACTCTGGGCAATTATCCGCGCAGTTTGAAACTGCGTCCGTTTTGGGATATGTGCATGATGCGTCTGGTGCTGCGTTGCCCAACGCGCGGGTCTCACTCCTGAATCTCGACACCAAGGCGGTTGTGTCCGTTACGACCAACGCCCAAGGGGCCTACCAGGTTACCGACGTCAAAATCGGTCAATATAAGGTCACTGCCCAAGCCGACGGCTTCGAAACCAGCAGCACCCAGTCCTTCGGCGTCACGGTCAACGCCCACCAGCGTGTCGACGTGTCCCTGAAGGTCGGCTCGGCCTCAGACAGCGTTACGGTAAGTGGAGCTGCGGCACAGCTGGAGACCGACTCCAGCGAGCGCGGCCAGGTCATCGGCACGCGCGAGGCCGAAAACCTCCCGCTGAACGGTCGCGCCTATGCCGACCTCGCCGCCCTGGTTCCCGGCGTCCGCCGCAACCTACTCGAGAACTCCACCGACAGCAGCCGCGACGCCTCCTTCAACGTCAACGGCCAGCGCAGCGAGTTCAACAACTTCCTCCTCGACGGTCTGGACAATAACGCCTATGGCACCTCCAACCAAGGGTTCTCCAACCAGGCTATCCCGCCCTCGCCCGACGCTATCTCCGAGTTTCGCGTCGAGACCGACAACTATAGCGCCGAGTACGGTCGCTCCGCCGGCGCCGTTATCAACGTCAGCATTCGCAGCGGCAGCAACCAATTCCACGGCAAGGCCTACGACTACCTCCGCAATACCATCTTCAACGCCGTCGGCCCCTTCACCCCGCCGACCAACCCGCTGACCGGCGCCCCGCAGAAGCCCACCCTCATCCGCAACCAGTTTGGCGGAACCTTCGGCGGTCCCATCCACAAGGACCACACCTTCTTCTTTGGCGACTACGAGGGCACGCGCCAGATCGTCCACGCCTTCAACTCCGCCACCGTCCCTACTGCGAACCAGAACGGCACCAGCGCCCTGGCTATCGCCAACGGCGGATACACCTTCCTCTCCGGCAAGAGTGGTGAGACCGGAGCCGGCGTTCGGCTGCTCAATCCGCTCACCGGGCAGACCTACCTCAACGGCGTCATTCCCTTCAATGACCCCTCGGTCTCGTCCTTTGCCAAGGGCGTTCTCGCGGCCCTGCCCCAGGCCAACGTTCCCGGAAAGCCCTTCGCGAACAACTACGCGTCCATGCCCCCAGACACCATCACCGGGGACAAGTTCGATGTGCGTGTGGACCAGACCTTTAGCGGTCGAACTACTGCTTTCGTTCGTTACAGTCAAAATAAGCAAACGATCGTCTCGCCGCCAAATATTCAGGGACCCGCAGGCGGCAACAGCAATGGCACCGTCAACATCTTCAATCAGCAGATCGCCGGCGGCGTCACCCACATCTTCACCCAGAACTCCATCCTTGACGCCCGCTTTGCCTTCACCCGCACCGACGGCGGAAAATCTCCTTACGGCATGAATATGCCCAGCCTGATGGCCGGTATCCCGGGCCTGCCCACCAGCGCCATCGCGGTCCGCAGCCTGAACGTCCAGAGCGTCAACACTTTCTCTGCATTCGGCAACCAGGGCAGCAATCCGCAGTTCCAGGATCCCTACCTCTATAACCCCAAGCTGAACTACACCTTCATCCGTGGACGCAGCACCTACAAGGTGGGTTACGAATACCAGGCCATCTTCACCACCGTCGACGACTTCAATCCGGTCTACGGTCAGGACACCTACAACGGCGGCTACAGCTTTACCGGCGCAAGCTCCAGCGCACTCAGCGGATCCGACACCGGCACCAAGGAGGCGGTTGCCCTCGCAGACTTCCTCTTCGGCGCGCGCAATACCTATCAGCTGAACAACTTCGTCATCGTCCACCTCAATCAGCGGATGCACTACTTCTACTTGCAGGACGATATCCGCGTAAACTCCAAACTCACCCTCAACGCTGGTCTGCGCTATGAACTCGTCACCCCGCAGTGGGAGTCGGGCAACCTGGTCGCAAACTACGATCCCACGACCCAGACTCTGATTCAGGCGACGCCCGGTTCCATCTATAACCGCGCTCTCGTCAACATGCCCAAGCTCGACTTCGCTCCACGCCTCGGCTTCGCCTACTCGATCGATCCCAAGACCGTCGTGCGCGGTGGCTATGGCCTCGGTTATGCGCAGGTCAACCGCGAGGGTGGCGAAAACATGCTCTCCTACAATCTCCCCGCCGTGGTCAACACCAACATCACCCAGGCTCCGGCGTTCGCCTCCGCCGGTATCCTGGGGAAGCAGAAGCCCTTGACGCCCTGCACCACTGCGCAGGCGCAGGCGGCCTATAATCCCGCCAATCCGAACCCCTGCTTCCGCACCACGATGCAGGGATATCCGACCGGCTTCACCAGCCCAGCCAACGTCACTGCGGCGAGCAACCTCAACACCCAGGCCCGCTATATCCCCAAGAACCTCCCAACGGGCTACGTCCAGAGCTACCACCTCACGGTGCAGCGCCAGATCGCCAACAACACCACCTTTGAGGTCTCCTACGTAGGCGAGCACGGGGTGAAGATCCAGGTCCTCGCCGACCTCAACCAGGCTGGACCCAACCCGGTTACCGCGACCTGCAACACCGGTGTCACCTCGGGCTGCCTCAACCTGCTCACCCAGAACCGTCCTATACCCACCTTCACCACGATCGAAGAGACCCTCCCGGCCGGCTTCCTCCTGTATAACGGCCTGCAGACCAAACTGGAACACCGCACCGGTCACGGCCTCTATCTGCTCAACTCCTTTACGTGGTCGCGTGCCATCGACAACGCCTCTGGCCACCTCGAGGCTGTGGACGGAGATAGCGGACGGATCAACCTGGCCAACCCGCGCGGCGACCGCGGCGCCTCCGGCTACAACCAGCCTCTCAACGACAGCCTCACCATCGTCTATGACCTGCCCTTCGGCAAGGGTCGCACCTTCGGTGCCGACGCTCCCCTTGCCCTGCAGGAGGTCTTCGGTGGCTGGCAGCTCACCGCCATCAACAGTGCCAACAGCGGCGAGCCGGTCAACCTCACCTACTCGCCCAACGGGAACCAGCAGGTCAGCAGTCTCCTCAGCCAGCGCCCGAACCAGTCCGGTCCTGTCGTGCTGCCGAAGTCGCAGCGCGTGAAGCTGAGTGGCAATCAGGCCCTCATGGCCTTCTCCACCGCCAACGTCAGCCTTCCCGACGTCAACCATCCCTACGGCACCGCAGGCCGCAACTCAGTCCGCTTCGATCCCTTCTATCAACTCGACCTCGGGCTGCACAAGAACTTCGTCGTCCATGAGGGAGTCAACTTCGACTTCCGGACCGAGGCCTTCAATGTCCTCAACCAGACCAACTATGCTTTCCCCCAGGGCGGCGTAGGCTCCAGTACCTTCGGCATCATCACGGCTGCCTCCACCTTCCCGGCGCGTATCCTGCAGTTCGCCGGCAAGATCGTCTTCTAACCAACCCCAGCCACGGAGACCGACGCATGCTCGATCGCAGACAGTTCGCAACCCTGGCTGGCGCCTCGCTCGGAAGCCTGCTCACCCAGAAACTTTGGGCTGAGCAGGTCCGCGCGGCCGCCTCACCCGACAAGTTCTACTTTCCTCTAATTGCCGACACCCACATCATCGACAACTTCTACGTCAAAGGCAGCGAGAACGGCGTCGAGGACAACGAAAGCATCCTTGTCACCACCCCACGCTTTATCTCCGCCCGCGATCTCATCAACTCGCTGAACCCCCGCCATCGAGCAGGTCTTCCTCCTCGGCGACTACTTCCACAACTACCCCTCCACCGACTACGACTTCTACTTCTAGAACACCACCCGGCTCGACAACGCCAAGGCCATCAGCGACGGCTTCAAGATGCCCGTCCACCTCGGCTTCGGCAACCACGACTACGACGTGCGCCGCGTCCCCCGCGAGATGAGCCATCGCCTCTTCGAGGCCAAGTTCAACGCCAAGCCCTACTCCGTCGTGGACTACAAGGGTTACAAATTCATCCACCTCAACAACTTTCTCGGCTCCACCCAGGACCACACCTCGTTCGACTTCAATCCCAATATCGGCTCCCTCGGCGAAGAGCAGCTCCACTGGTTCGAAGCTCAACTCCAGCAGCACAAACCCACCTTCGTCTTCATCCACTATCCGCTCCTCCAGGACAAGCCCACCGAGTTCGCCGACTACGGCCTGCACCCGCTGCTGCGCAAGTACCAGGACACCATCCAACAGGTCGTCTCCGGCCACCTGCACAAGTGGCTTGACTTCGCCCACACCTACGGCCCGCGGCACTACGTCATGGCCGCCACGCGCTACGACCCCAACGCCTACATGCTCATGGAGGTGGATACCAAGCGCGGAACCTGGCGCTTCATGAACTCCAGCCTTGTCGAGTGGTCGACCCACTACAGCAAGCCCTATCACTCCGCCTGATTCCTCGTTCGGCTAATCTGGTGCAACCTATCTCCACCAACGAACCGCTCTCTCGAAGGCCATCGACATGCCCCGTAAGCCCTCCCGCACTCTCTCCGCCCTCGTACTGGCCGCAGCTTGCGGCAGCCTCCTCGCACCTGCACAAGCTCAGTCCTCCGACGGCGACAGCACACTGAAACTTAACCAGATCCAGGTCATCGGGACGCACAATAGCTATCACGCCGGCATTGCGCCCAACGAGAGCAAGCTCTGGCAGGCCAAGTATGCCGAGACCTTCAAAGGCCTCGACTACAAGCATCAGCCGTTGCCGCAGCAGTTCGACAGCGGCGTCCGCCAGATCGAACTCGACGTCTACGCCGACACCAAGGGCGGCCTGTATGCCCATCCCTCTGGCCCCGCCATGGCCGCCGCCGCCGGGTTTCCAGCCGATCCAGACTTCGATCCCAACGGCATGATGAACAAGCCAGGATTCAAGGTAATGCACGTGCAGGACATCGATTACCGCAGCACCTGCCAGCCCTTCACCAGCTGTCTCGAGCAGGTCCGGCAATGGTCGCACGCGCACCCAGACCACGCTCCCATCTTTATCCTGGTGGAGACCAAGCAAGGCACGCCCCACGGCGATCTGCACCTCACCGTGCCCGAGCCCTTCACCTCTGCTACCTTCGACGCCCTCGATGCCGAGATCCGTTCGGTCTTTCCCGCCGGCGAACTCATCACCCCAGATGACGTCCGTGGCCACTACGAGACCTTGAACGAAGCCGTACTCGCGGGGAACTGGCCCACGCTCGCCAGTGCTCGCGGCAAGGTCATCTTCCTGCTGGATCAGCGTCCGGTCGGTCCGGTCTATCTCGCTGGCCACCCCTCGCTGCGCGGCCGCGTCCTCTTCACCAACGCCGAGCCCGGCGAGCCGGACGCCGCCTTCATCGAGCGCAACGACGGCCCTGCCACGGAGATCTCCGCTCTGGTGCGCAAGGGCTATCTCATCCGCACCCGCACCGACTCAGATACGAAAGAGGCCCGGGTCAACAACACCACCACCCGCGACGCCATGATCGCCAGCGGCGCGCAACTGCTCAGCACCGACTATCCCGTCAATGAGCCTGCGCGCTGGGAGGGCCATTTTGTCGTGAATCTTCCCGAAAAGACAGTCGCGCGCTGTAATCCCGTCAACGCTCCCAGATCCTGCAGCGTCACGTCTACACGATAGACTCGCAGCATCGCGCGGGGCCGCCTGGTAGCGGGATAATGGTGAATTGGGAATCCTGCCAGTATGGCATTCCGTTGTTCTCAGCAGCTTGGCCAAGATAATCTTGGCCAAGCTGTGCTTGATTTCTACAGTCGTGGCCAAATTATGGTTGATCTGAACGATAATTTCCTGTCGTGGCGACTTCGCACCAATGTTGGGGCAGCGCACAAGCTTCAATATTTAGCCCCAAGTTCCTGTAGTCGCTAAATTTAGCCAATGACCCACCCGGGATCACAGGGACCAAGACGGCTGTCTCGAATAAAGGGTTACAAGTTTCCTGCCCGCGCTCCGCGCCGCATCCGTAAACCCGACCGAGGCGTACGCAGCGAGTAGATACGTCAAAAAGTCACTTCCGGGCTCATCGAGCCCGCGATTCGGATGGCACATCCGACTCAGTGGATGTTTGGATTGCACATCGACTTGATGGACGCGAAGCGCGCCTCTCAGTACTTAACTTCCCAAGAGAGATCATTTCTCAGTCTCGCCAGGCCAAATCTACCTGAGATCCTCGTCGGTGCGATCTTCTTCCGGACCATGGAGTCTCCTTTCTCTCCAAAGGGGCCGGAAATGGCATAGGTCCAGACTGCAGACCATTTCCAAGGTTTCTTATGATCGACCAGCCTACCCAGGTGTATTTCCCGTCGGAGAAGATCTATAAAGAGGCAGACGGTTCCGTTCAGAAAACTGCGGAAGACGCAGACCTAGCATCTGTACGCCGATTGTTCGCATGGCTCCATAAGTTCACCCAGGACCTCGTTCCAGGATTTCAGATGATCGTGACGGAGCACGCCAATCTTCGAGATCAATGGTTTCAGGAGGCGTTAGTGGAAGAACCTTGGGCACAGCCGCCAGCGCTCGTCCCAGAAAACTGGCCTGACAAATAATGTGAGGCGCAATAGGCGAAGATTGGAATGTCATCGACGCGGTTGAAAAGGGGGTCGGATGGAGACCACGGAAATATTCGGGGTAGACATTCACGATGCTGTGATGGGCCTAAAGGGAGCGATTGACGACCAGAAGCTGATAATCAGTTCCGCCACGACGATCGGTGCGCTTGCGAGGTTCGGCTTGGACCGGATGGCCGGGTAGACCCCACCACCCAGAATTGGACGTGAGCAGTATCTGTCAATCCGAAGGGAGATTCAACGCAACATTTTGGTCAACATTTTGGTCAATACTTCATCGAGCAGGTCGTGCAGAAATAATTCTGGTTCATCACCACTTACCCGCCGCATCACAACTTTCGTCGGAATACTTACCATCTCTGGGCAATCAGGGCAAGCCCGCAAAGTCTTTGGCGGTCCATCTATTCACTCATGAACCGAGGCTCAGGGTTAACACTGGATGAAATTTCGGCGAGTTATATTAAATGACTATTAATGGCACCTTTCCTTCAATCTGGCTTAAGTAAACTCGAACACACTCGCCACAGTTTCCGCCATTAGCGTTCTTTAGAAGAGACGCGGAAAGACTGTCGCGCTTTGGAGGATAGGTAATGACTTACAAACTTCGATGCCTCTTGGCGGCGATCATGGCGTTAAGCATGACGATCGTTCCGGCAACCGTGGCACAAACGAGCAACGGAACGATCACTGGAACTGTCCAGGATTCTTCTGCATCCGTCCTGATCAGTGCAAAGGTTATAGTAGAGCCCTCGGAAAGACAGGCTGCCACCGATAGTCAGGGTCAGTTTCGTATCTCGAACCTGCCTGCGGGAGAATACACGCTTACTGCTTCATACGTAGGCTTTGCCCCATACACAACAACCGTCAAGGTGGAAGCGGGGGGAACCGCAAACGTTGCTGTAGCACTCCAGATCGGATCACAAAACGATACGGTCATGGTAACCGCGGGTCGCCTGCAGGGCCAGGCGGAGGCCATTAATGTCGAGCGAATGTCGGCTAATATCGTGCAGGTGGACCCAGCGGGCGTGATCACCAGCCTGCCCAATACCAACGTTGCCGACGCGGTGGGCCGTTTGCCCAGCGTCTCCCTGGAGCGCGATGAGGGTGAGGGCAAATACGTGCAGATTCGCGGAACGGAACCGCGCCTCAACAACCTCACGATCAACGGTGTGAATGTTCCGTCCGTGGAAGTGACGGTACGCAACATCAAGATGGATGCTATCCCCGCCAATGGGATCGAGCGTATCGAGGTCTACAAGACGTTGTCGGCGGATCAGGACGCCGATGGGATTGGCGGCACGGTGAACCTTGTGACACCGACCGCACAGGACAAACCGACCTACGCGCTGAGCGCCACGGGGGGCTACAATCCCCTGCAAAACGGGTACTGGCGGGGCGGGGTCGACGGTACGTTCGGACGCCGCTGGGGTGCGGGTAAGAAATTCGGCTTTTTGATCGGAGGAAGCTGGGACCGGACCAACCGCGGCATTGACGATTTGGAGCCTAGCCAGGCCTACGGGACGAGGAATGGCAACAATGTCGCTTATATCAGTAGCGAAGATATGCGCTCCTACCAGTACTACCGCACGCGCTACGGCTTTGACGTCGGAGTGGACGACAAGATCACGCCCACGATGACAGTCTCTTGGAAAGGGTTCTTTTCCGACTTTCATGACTATGGCGAAGGGGCGGTCTACACGCCGAACGCCGGCAAACTGATGCCAACCGGCACACAGGAGTTCGATAACACAGGCAACTGGCAATATCGCCACTACATCCGTCGCCCCGACCAGCAGGTGTTCAGTTTCCAGACGGGGGCACGTCATGACCTGTCAAAAGATGTAATTACTTATGAATTCGCCGCGTCGCGCGCACACAATATCATCGGCCAGGCCTTTCCAACCACCATTTTCACCGGGACGACGAACGCCAGCGGGAAGAACGACCTGGGCCATGTAACATTTGTAGACGATCAGACCGACCCCTACCGTCCAAAGCTGACGGCGACAGATGGAAGCAACGGCTTTGACCCCGGCAGTTACACGGTCAGTTCATCCGTAAACTATGAGTACCATGCTACGCAAGTCAATTATCAGGGAGGGGCCTCGGTGGCCCACAGCTACACGGTGTATGGTCACCCCAGCACCTTCTCAACGGGGATAAAGATCCGCAACTCCTCCTCTTCGCAATTTAAGAACACCTATAACTACGATAATGTGGGCGGATTTACGTTGGCTGATGTTCTGGGCACTTACACCAACCCGACGTACTACGATGGGTCGTTTGCGATCAACGGCATGGCGTACGGACCAACCTCGTCGTACAGCAAGATCCAGCAGGCGGTGACGGCCAATTCGACCGGCGTCACGCTCGACCCGATTGCGGCTGCACAAGCATTTTTCAATGCAAACGAACGCATATCGGCCGGGTATCTGGAGGACGTGATCTTCTTCCGCAACTTCCGCCTGCAAGGCGGCATCCGGTTCGACAATGGAGGCACTCATTTCCTGGCCAACCAGATAGCCTACGACGCGAACGGGAATCCGACGATTACGCCGATCCAACAAAACGCAAGCTACTTCAATGTACTGCCCAGCGTCTCACTGCAATACCAGGTGCAGAAGGACACCAATCTGCGGGTGGTTTATGGGCGCGGTCTCGCTCGTCCCAACATTGGGGACCTCGTGCCCGCAACCGTTATCGATCCAAACCAGACTCCGTATCCGACCATTTCTACCGGCAATCCCAACCTGGTGCCAACGAAGTCAAACAACTACGACATCCTCGCTGAGCATTACTTTCAACCGCTGGGAATTCTGCGGGCGGGTTGGTTTTACAAGCAGCTCTCCGATCCGATCTATCCGACAGCCACGCTCATCCCCAACTACAACGGAACAGGCAGGACCTACCAGGAGACACAGGCGATCAACGGACCCGGCGCACATCTCCAAGGGTTTGAGGCGCAGTGGGAGCAGCGCTTCTCCTTCCTTCCTGGACTTCTCGGTGGAATTGGCGTCAATGCGAACTATAGCCATACAACCTCGCAGGTCACGTTTCCAGCAGGCTTTGACGGAGGAAGAACAGACAAGCCGGCCCTGGATCGCGATTCACCCAACGACTACAACGTCAACCTGACCTATGACAAGGGGCGGTTTTCCGGGCGCTTTGCGATCAGTCATAACGACTCGAGCATCGCGGCTTATCAATGGAACACCGGGACCGGCCCTGCGAACGATCCCATCCTCGGGATGAAAGGTCCCACGGGCGACAACTATTTTTATGCTCATACGCAGTTCGATGTGCAGGGAAGTTATCGCCTATACAAAGGAGTTCAGATCGTAGCCTCGGGCCTTAACCTCACCAACGAGGTGTTTGGCTTCTACAACGGCAGCGAGATTTATCCTGTGCAGCGCGAATTCTACAAACCGACGACATCGTTCGGAGTACGCTGGTCCATACAAGGAGAGCAATAAGCGGATAGCGGGTGGCACTCCGGCACCCGCCGCCGTTCATCTCTGTCGTCTACATTCCCGTCTCACTCAATGCGCTGGAGAGAAAGCCAGCGCATTGAGTGAATGCGGGGATCGTCCACAATTGCTCAACAAAGAAGCACCTGCAAGCTGACGGCTAACTAACGAGCGAAAGCAGGCTATGGGAAAGTTGGAGAGCAGAGAACGCTTTCCAACTTTCCCATAGCCACGACGACTACGAACTATAACTACTTATAGGATACGTAGTTGATCTCTCATTATTTCTGAGAGACCACAACGATCTTGAACGTTCCCGGCTTCGCTACCGGCCGACCGTTTCCACCGGCTTTTGCCGCTTCAAAATCTGCAGTAGGAAGGTAGATTTTGTGGGTGCTATCGTCGATTCCCATGGTCTTGGCGCCCACCGGGGTCTTAACCGTCTGGGCGATATTGTATGTCCCTGGAGATGAGGTACCGACCACCGCAAGGGTGCCATCTCCGGCGCTGGAAAAATACTCATCTGAATCGATTTTGACAGCATCTACTCCTGCCCCGATGGGCAGATCGGCAACAACCTTCCCTGATTCAGTGCTCATCACAACCACCTTTTGCGGCTTCCGGCAGCCAATGACGAGGGTATGATGCCCGGTATCGATAGCCAGGCCGACGGGGGCGCCGCCGGGCGCGACAGGCCAATGCGCTATCACCTTTCGAGTCTTGAGATCAACGACTGCAACATCGTCTTTATCTTCAAGATTCACATACACTCTACCCGCACCGTCGGCCGCAAGGAATTCTGGTGCTCCTCCGAGGGATATCGGCTCTTCAATCTTTCCGGCTTTGGGATCGATGTCAGGCTTAAAAGTAATTAGGCTGTTGCTGTCTCCAGCGCTGACCAATATACGATCTGAACCGGGATCATAGATGATGCCGTCGGCATCCGGTTGCGCTGTAATCGTGCCCAAAACGCGATTGGTTTTGAGGTCAAATACGACTATTGAGCCTTTACCGCCGCCATCTGTGATGAATCCACGGTTAAGGCGGGGAACGAGAGCTACTCCATGAGCTTTTGTCTGACCAGGAATATCGGCAAGAGTCTTGCCCGATGCACTATCGATAACCATCGTGTGCGTAGTGCGGGGAACGTAGAGGCGATGAGTCTGAGAATCGACTGTGAGGTAGTCCATCCCTCCGACTCCGCCGACCTCAATGGTCCTCTCTACGTGCCATGCCGATTGAGCAATAGCTGGGCTCAAAGCGAAGAAGCTGAGCGCGGACATCATACCGATGGTTATTCCCGCATGTTCAAGTATTCGCAATGCATTCTCCTTTGTCGTGCCTTGTACGATAATAACCAGGATCCTGAACCCGCTCGTCTCCACGCATAGCAGTTAGATGAACACCGCGGCACCGCAGTCGCAGTATGCCGCGTTCTTCAACAAGTTCCTTGTGTCCTGAGTCGCTTACAAAACCTGGCGACTGAGTCGAGGATCTGGTCGGCGGTTTTGTGCCAGACGAAGGGGTTTGGGTCTTGGTTGTGGTGTTGGATGAAGTCGTCGATGGCGGCGTTGAGTTCCTT
>Ga0210403_10000547_pt1 | contig 38712 bp, 24 predicted proteins | sample IncBWC19MmetaG_FD_150863 | JGI IMG/M metagenome (GOLD analysis project Ga0210403, IMG submission 150863) | Forest soil microbial communities from Barre Woods Harvard Forest LTER site, Petersham, Massachusetts, United States - Inc-BW-C-19-M | ecosystem: Environmental > Terrestrial > Soil >...
GGCTGCGCCCCAGCAACGCATCTTCCGGCAGCGGAATTCGGCGAATGTCCTGAAGCACGTCAAGCAACGTGTGAATCGCGGAGTGTCCGAGCTCGGGATACGCCGAATGCGCGAGTTTCCCGCGCGCCGTGATCTCAAACCGCAGCGCGCCCTTGCAACCAAGCGCCAGCCGATTCTCCGTCGGCTCACCATTAATCAGAAATCGCGACCCACGTGGAGCAGCGGCGGCGACTTTCGCTCCAACACTGTTCCGCTCTTCCCCAACGACAAACAACAATCCGAAATTCCGCGTGCCCGCCGCGAGCAATTTCTCCGCGGCAGCAATCATCGCCGCGATAATCCCCTTGGCATCGCAAGTCCCGCGCCCCCAAATAAATTCGCCATCCTCGCGCGAAGCAAAAAACGGCGGCACCGTATCCATATGCGTGGAAAGTGTGACGACCGGCTCGCCCCACACCGCAAAAATATTGTCGCGGTTCACCTCGGCGGACATGCGCTCAACGCGCCCGTTGTGTTGCGCGGCCAGCGCCGTCAAATGTGCGAACAGGTAGTCCCCCACATTTTTCTCGTGGTTCGTCGTGGACTCGATGTCCACCAGCGCGCGCGTCAATTCGAAAAGATTCATCCCTGCCGGATTTTTCTGGATGAGCGGAACGAAAGGAAGGAACCACGAAGATACAAATCGAGGCTGCTGCCTCTCGATAGCGCTTCATCCGTTTCATCGCGACCGTAAAACGATCCACGAACTTCGGACGACAGTGGACAGGTCTTGGACCTATCCCCCAACCGCTGCGGCTTCAGCTACCGCTGCGATTTCGGCGGACAACAATCACTCGTTGTCGTCAACCTCATCGGTCCCTCTGCCAGCGAACCGACCGGTTGAATCGAGAGCCCCTTTCGCGCGGGCATCCGAAGCTGCTCGGAACTGCGCACCCGCCTACTCATGGCCTCCGCACCTCTATCAAGAACAATTCAAGTCTAGAAGAACGGTAGGCGATGTGTCAACGAAACTTCATCGGCGAAGGATTCGAAAACGCTAGAGTTCGAGAGGCTTAAGCGGAACGTGCTGAGACGCAACGAGGAGTTCGCCCGTGAACGCGCATTCGGCAGGGCGGCGCCGCAGCGCTTCTTCGGCAGAGAGCCGCACGAGATCAGGGTTGTTGTTTTCCTGGGAGACGTGGGCGAGGACCAGGTAACGCGCGATGGCGTCGAACCCGTCAGGGTCGCAAAGATATTCGCTGACCGCATGATTCGAAAGATGCCCGGTGCGGCTCAGAACGCGCTGCTTGACGACCCACGGATACGGCCCGACTTTGAGCATGTCCAGATCGTGATTCGATTCCAGCACCAGGCAATCCGCCCCGCGCAAATGCACTTTCACTAGCTCTGGCATGTAGCCGAGGTCGGTGACGATCGCCATTTTCGCGCCATTCGAACGGAACGTGAATCCGACCGGATCCGCCGCGTCGTGCGGAATCGCGAACGCATGCACGTCAATATCGCCGATTGTAAAATGCTGTCCGGCGTGAATAGCTTCCACGCGGTTCAGCCGCTTCCCAAGCGTTTCCGGAAGAATCCGTTGCATCGCTCCCAGCGTCGGCTCGGAAACGTACAGCGGCGCTTTCCACAGCCCAAGCATCTGCGGAAGCCCGTTGCAGTGGTCGGTGTGTTCGTGCGTGATCAGGATGCCGTCAAGATGGTCAACGGATTTTTCAACGGCCGCGAGGCGCGCCAGCGTTTCGCGCTTGCCGAGCCCGGCGTCCACGAGGAGGCGGGTGCGCCCGGTCTCGAGCAATGTAATGTTGCCCGAGCTGCCCGACGCCAGTATGGAAACCCGCAAGCCGATCGTTCGCTCCTCAACTTCTTTGCGCAAAACGCCGCAAAACAAATTTTCAGCATCATGGCAGAGCGCCCTGCGCCCGTCAATAAGGACTCCGCGATTCCAACGGTGATATACTCCCGCGGCGCACCATGGAAAAGTACGATCTCATCGTCATCGGTTCCGGGCCGGGAGGCCAGCGCGCCGCAATTCAAGCGGCCAAATTCGGCAAGCGCGCCGCGCTCATCGAAAAGCTCGAAGTGATCGGCGGAACGGCCATCAATACCGGCACGATCCCCAGCAAGACCATCCGCGAAGCGGTCTTGCATCTTTCCGGCTATCAATACCAGAGCATTTACGGCGTCAATTATCGCGTCAAAGAACCGATCACCATGGCAGATCTCTCCTTCCGCGCCCTCAACGTCATCAAAACGGAAATCGACGTCCTCCGCGCCCAGCTCTCCCGCAACGGCATCGAAATCATTACCGGAACCGCCAGCTTTATGGATCCTCACCGCATCCAAGTGAGCAGTTCGCGCGGTCAATCCGAGCTGGAAGCGGAAAACATAGTCATTGCGACAGGCACGAAGCCCGCCGTCTCTCCATTGGTCCCTTTCAACAACACAACCATCATCAATAGCGATCAAATCTTGAAGATGCCCGATATTCCCAAGTCCATGATTGTTGTGGGAGGCGGAGTCATCGGCGTCGAGTATGTCTGCATGTTCGCCACCTTGGGCGTGCGCGTGACGCTGATCGAAAAACGCCCGCGCTTGCTGGAATTTGCCGACGCCGAAATGGTCGAAGCGCTTTGTTACCATCTGCGCGACCGCCGCGTCACCCTGCGCCTCAATGAAGAAGTCGAAAGCGTCGAAGAAACTCCCGATCACTCCGTCGTGGCAAATCTGAAAAGCAAAAAGAAAGTTTCCGGTGAAGCGCTGCTGTACGCCGTCGGGCGCCAAGGCAACGTAGATGAACTGAATCTTGCCGCGGGCGGCCTCGAAGCCGATGCGCGTGGACGCATCGTCGTGGATGAGAATTACCAGACCAAGCAGCCACATGTGTATGCCGTGGGAGACGTCATCGGCTTTCCGAGCCTGGGATCGGTTTCCATGGAACAGGGGCGCATCGCCGCGGCCAGGGCCTTCGGCATTCCCACCAACTCGAACCGCGCGAATTATCCCTACGGCATTTACACCATCCCCGAAATTTCCTTCATCGGAAAAACGGAAGAGCAACTCACCGATGAAGGAGTCGCGTACGAAGTCGGCATGGCCTTCTTCCGCGAAATTGCCCGCGGCCAGATTCGCGGCGACACCACCGGCCGCCTGAAAATCCTTTTCGATCCCACCACCAAGGCGCTTTTGGGTGTACACATTATTGGTGAAGGGGCTTCGGAACTGTTGCACATCGGGCAGGCGGTTTTCGCCCTGAAAGGCACGGTGGAGTATTTCGTGGATACCGTTTTCAATTACCCGACGTTGGCGGAATGTTACAAAGCAGCCGCGTTCAATGGCCTGAATAGACTGACCAGGACGTAGTCGCGTTCGAGTGAGGAGTCGATTGCCCGGCTTTTCGACCACTTGAGATTGGCAGGAGCGAGATGCGCAAGACAGTGGGTGTGCTGGTCATGGAACATATCGCCGTGGGCCTCGTCGAGGCCCACAAGGTGGTTGGCGCGCTGAACGTCTATCCGGAGAAATCGCAGTCGCTGGACCCGTTGCAATCCATGCCCGCCGAAGGCATCGTCGATTGTATTCGGCAACAAATCGAGAAAGTAGCCGATGGGGCAAAAGTTGAAGCCATTGGCATCGGCTTTCCCGGCATCGTCCGAAACGGTGTCGTCGAGGATTCTCCAAACCTGCATCAGGCCAAGGGATTTGCCTTGCAAGCGGCCTTGTCTTCCGCCCTGACCGGAAATCTCGCCGGAACTCAGGTCCGCGTTTTTAATGATGCCGATGTGATGGCCGCGGGAATTGCCGCGACTCGCGGCACACTGAACAAACTCTTCCGCGTGTGGACCATCGGCAACGGCATCGGCTTCGGCCGCTACCCTTCCCGCGAAGGAATCTGGGAAGGCGGTCATTCCGTCGTCACGCTCGATCCCAAGGAAAATTTCTGCGGCTGCGGCGGCAAAGGCCATCTCGAAGGAATACTCGGACGCCGCTCCATGCGCTTGCGCTTTCTCGATCTTGAACCCGACGAAGTTTTTGAAAATGCGCGCGCCGGCGACGCTCGCTGCAAGGAATTTGTCACCCTCTGCCATCGCGCTCTGGCCGCCGCCACCGCCACCAGCATCCACATGGAAGGCCCGGGAACCTTTTTCGTCACCGGACCCGAAGTACGTTTCATCGACGCCGACTTGCTGGACCGTCTGCTGCTCGAAATGGTCAAGATGAGCCCCTTGCAAGGCAGCCGCTTCGAAGTCGTCCCCACCTCCGACGAAATGGGCATCATCGGCGCCGCCGTCAACGCCGATCACGCGGTTCAGGGCTAGCCTCTTGGCAGCCTAGTTCCTTGGACGAGGCTTTCCGTCCAACATTTGTTGTTCGCGACTCGCGTCACCCAGCAACAGGCGGGAATGCCTGTTCTAGTAAAAGCCGCGGGGCTTATAAAACTCTCGCAACGCGGACAGAGGAGAAAATCCCTGAACCCCGAAAAACAGATTCGAGAAGAGGGGTTCGCCATCATCCCAGGAGTCTTCGGAAACGAACGCATCATTGATCTGATCGATGAGCTAAATGCTTGCAATCCGCCGCGAACTAGGGCCGGTGCGCGTCACGCGATGAGGTTGCCGGTCGTCGCGAATTTGGCCCATGACCCGCGGCTCACCGGAATCGCGCAAGAAACTCTTGGCAGCCAGGCGTTTCCGTTCCGCGCGACACTCTTCGACAAATCGCCGATGGCAAACTGGCTTGTGGTGTGGCACCAAGATACGGCATTGCCATTGCGGGATCGGCATGAAACTCCAGGCTGGGGACCGTGGTCCGTGAAGGAGGGAGTGATTTACGCTCACGCTCCTCAGAGTGCGCTAAGTCAGATTTTAGCACTGCGCGTTCATCTCGACGATTCGACCGCGGAAAATGGACCCTTGCGCGTCTTGCCCCGAACTCACACTTTGGGAGTGCTGACGGACGACGAGCTTCATAAACTTTCGATTCGGATCGCCGCTGTAGACTGCCTCATTCCATCTGGCGGAGTGTTAGCGATGCGACCCCTAATCGTTCACGCGTCTTCTAAGTCGCGATCGGATGCTATCAGGCGAGTTCTTCATGTCGAATATGCGTCACCCGAGACCAATTTCGATGGGCTTGAATTGGCGCTCGCTTGAAACGCCTGTTCATTCCGGATAAACCGGATGGAACAAATGTAAATCTCAGCAGGCGAGGCGGGAGCGGTCGAGGGTGAAGCCGTTCAAGGGGCCGAGGACGGTTACGGCGATTTGGTCGGTTTGGAAATGCTGCTGGGCCAGGGACTGGAGCTCTTCGCGGGTGACGGCTTCGATGCCGGCGAGGATTTCGTCGAGCGAGTAGAAGCGGCCGAAGTACAGTTCCTGGCGCGCGAGATTGGACATGCGGGAACTGGTGGACTCGAGCGAAAGCATCAGCGAGCCCTTGAGATGATTTTTGGAGCGGCGCAGCTCTTCTTCCGTGACGGGCGATTCTTTCAACGCGCGAAATTCCTGAATCGTTAGATCGATGACCTGGCCGACCGTTTCCGCGGCAGTGCCCGCGTAAATGGTCATCATGCCGGCATCGGAATAGGGAGTGAGCTCGCTGAATACGGCGTAGGCCAGGCCCTGCTTCTCGCGAATATTTTGGAAGAGGCGCGAGGACATGCCGCCGCCAAGAAGATTGTTGAGTACGGCGATGCCGAAGCGGTCTTGATGCCCGAGCGGCACGGAAGGAACGCCGATGCAGAGATGCACTTGCTCGAGGTCGCGCTTGGTTTCCAGATGAATGGGCGCGCTGGTTTGCGGCGCACCGTCGTTTTCCGCAAGCCCCGCGGGATTCAATCCGCCGAATTCGCGCTGCACTAATCCCAGCACTTGCTCGTGAGTGACGTTTCCGGCGGCGGTGATCACCAGGCGATCCGGGGCGAACCAATTCTGGAAACGCATGCGCAGCGCGTTGCGATTGAATCCGCGAACGGTTTCCGGCGTTCCGAGAATGGGGCGCCCCAGCGAATGCTCCGGCCAGAAGCCACGCGTGAAGATTTCATGGAGAAGATATTCGGGATTGTCCAGGTCCATTTTGATTTCTTCGAGCACGACCTGGCGTTCTTTTTTTACATCTTCGGAATCGAATTTCGGGCGAAGAACGAGATCGGCGATGACATCGAAAGCGATGGGCAGATGCTCGTCGAGAACTTTCGCGTTGAAGCAGATTTGCTCTTTGGAAGTAAACGCGTCGAGCATACCGCCGACGGAATCCATTTCGCGGGCGATGGCTTCGGCGGAGCGGCGCTCCGTGCCTTTGAACACCATGTGCTCCATAAAGTGAGCGAGACCGTTTTCTTCCGCGACTTCGCGGCGGGAACCGTTGCGGACCCACACGCCAACGGAGACGGAACGCACATGGGACATGCTTTCAGTGATGACCACGAGGCCATTGGGCAAAACGTGCTTTTGGATGTCGCGCGTTTCGGTCGCCATGGACCAATTGTGACACAGCCGGAGCGGAAAGGAGAAACAGAAGAGGGCGACCCTCTAAATCCAACCTGTACAATAGGATACAAAGAGAAAACGGCCGGCCTATGGACCGCGGTTATAAACGCTTCTCGGCCGTGTTGAGCTCGCCGTATTCGCTGGTGTAGAAAAGCGGCACGTCGGAGTAAGTGCCCCGGTCGCGAAGATATACTTCGCAGGTGTCAAACGGTTTTGAATAAATGTGAATGCTGACGGCGCGCTGGTTGAATTCCGCGAGGTTCATGACTTCGTGGACAGGTTCAGCCGGATTCACATACGCAGGATGCGCGGCGTCCATTTCATACGTGTCAGTGGGAATAATTTTGCAGGTGCCGCGAGAAGCATCTTGATGGTTAACATGGTAGTTCTGGACGCGGAGGCGGCCGATGGGCGCGGACATCCAGCAATTCTGATCGCGATGATTGTGAATGCGGCTGTGCTGGCCGATCTCCCAGCAGACAGTCATGCATTCGAATAAGGTATTCTTGAAAATCAGATTGCGCGTGTAATTTCCTTTTGAGAAATAGCAGTACTTCTCGAGAGTTTCCGGGCGAACGTTGTGGCGGATGACGTAGTCCTGAACATTTTCGAGAGTGAAGTCGCGCTCGGGGATGCCGGCGACGCCCTTCACCCAATCGGTGATGGTGAGCAATTCGGTTGCGACATGTTGCGGCATCAAGCGCCTCCAGATGACAATCCTGAAAACGCGGGGATTGCTGAAGAATTATAGCGTGAAACGGGGGCGAAGTAATGAGGTAACGAAGTAAAGAGGCAACGAAACAAGGTAATCTGTATAGAGACTCCGACGCTGTGTTGATCGTGTCTCTGTAGGTATTTGAAGAATCGATGGAACTGCTGGGCAAATCGAAAGAAGAATTGCGCGAATATTGCGTGGCGCTGGGGGAGCCGGCGTTTCGCGGGGCGCAGATTTATCATGCGCTGTACTCCGAACGACAATTTGATGTGGCGCAGATAACGAATCTCCCAGCCGGGCTGCGCGGGCGGCTCGCCAAGGTGGCGCGGATTGCGCTGCCGGAAGTGAAGCAGCGGTTTGCGTCGGCGGATGGGTCGGTGCGGTATTTGTTTGGGCTCGGCAATATCGAAGAGGGGAAAAAGTTCAACGCCGAGAACACGGAGAACGCAGAGTTCGCAGAGAAGAACCGAAGAGGAAAAAGTGCGGACCGTTTGCAAGAACCTGCGTCGGTAGAAGCGGTGTTTATGCCGAGCGAGGGGCGGCAGACGATTTGCATCTCCACGCAGGCGGGGTGCGCGGTGGATTGCCATTTTTGCTTGACGGCGCAGCTGGGGTTAATCCGCAACTTGACTGCGGGCGAGATCCTCGCCCAGGTTTTGCTTCCGCTCGACGAACACAAGATGCAACTTGCTCCCCAGACGAACATTGTGTTGATGGGCCAGGGGGAGCCGCTGCTGAATTTCGAGTCGGTGATGGCGGCGGTGCGAATCATTCTTGATCCGCAGGGGATGGGGATTTCGCCGAAGCATGTGACGCTTTCGACGAGCGGGATTGTTCCGGGAATCGAGCGGCTGGCGCAGGAAAGCGTTCGGCCAAAGCTCGCGATTTCACTCAATGCGTCGAATGATGAGCAGCGCGACGCGCTGATGCCGATCAACAAGAAGTATCCGCTCGCCGTGCTGATCGAGGCTTGCAGGAGTTATCCGCTGCGGACGTGGGAGCACCTCACGTTTGAGTACGTGATGCTCGGCGGAGTAAATGATGCAGCCGAGGATGCGCGGCGCGTGGTGCGGCTGCTGGCGCCGCTGAAGAGCGTGAAAGTCAATTTGATCCCGTGGAATCCGGGGGAACTTCCCTACCGCGAATCCTCGCCGGAGCGAATTGAAGAGTTCCGCAGGATCCTGGTGGAACGCGGCGTGCCGGCGTTTGTGCGCTACTCGCGCGGGCGAGATGTAATGGCCGCATGCGGGCAGTTGGCGTTGCTGCAAATCGGGGGTTCGCAGTTGTCAGTGGTCAGTCCTCAGTAAAGAGTCCAGAGACACCGTGAGGACGCAAATTGAAAAATGGGTGAACGCGATCACGGAGGCCGATGCAGCCGATCCCCACGAATGTGAGCCCGCAAGGTCCGACCGAAACTCCCCCCTCGCAAACTGTGCTGGCCGCTTCCAGCGCGCGACTGCTGCCGTGGCTGATCGCAGTGGCGTTTTTTATGGAATCGCTGGACACCACGATCTTGAATACCGGGGTGCCGACGATTGCTGCGGCGCTACACGTTGCTCCGCTGAGCATGAAGTCGGTCCTGGCGAGTTACACGCTGAGCCTGGCGGTTTTCATTCCGATCAGCGGGTGGATGGCGGACCGCTTTGGGACCCGACGGGTGTTCGGCTCAGCGATCGGCATCTTCACGTTGGGGTCGTTTCTTTGCGGAATATCGAGCAACATCCATGTGCTGGTGGCATGCCGCATTTTGCAGGGTTGCGGCGGGGCCATGATGGTGCCCGTCGGGCGGCTCACGATGGTGCGCACGTTCGCGAAATCCGAACTGGTTCGCGCTATGAGCTTCGTGGCCATTCCCGCTTTAGTAGGCCCAATGCTGGGACCGATCGCCGGCGGACTGATCGTCGGATATCTTCATTGGAGATTTATTTTCTTCGTGAATATTCCGATTGGCCTCCTTGGTTTGTACATGGCCTACCGGCACCTGCCGGACTATCGTGAAGAGCACACCAATCCATTGGATATGGCGGGGCTGATTCTTTTTGGATCCGGCGTGGCGCTGCTTTCCTACGTGCTGGAGGTGTTTGGCGAACACACGCTGAACGGGCGCGAAATTCTGGGGCTCCTGGCAATTTCCCTTCTGCTGCTGGCGGGCTATGGATTTCATGCGACGAGGACCGCCTATCCTTTGCTGCGTCTTGCCCTGTTTCGGATTCGCACGTTTCGCGCAGCGGTGAGCGGGAGCTACCTGACCCGGCTGGGAATCGGCGGCATTCCGTTTCTTTTTCCACTTTTGTATCAGGTGGGGCTAGGGTTCACGCCGATTCAATCTGGGCTGATGATGATGCCGCAGGCTATCGCGTCCATGAGCCTGAAGGTGCTGATGCCGCGAATCCTGGCGCGCTTTGGATACCGCGCCGTGCTGGTTTCCAACACGCTGCTCATCGGCGTGCAGATCCTGCTTTTTGCGATGATCGGGAAGGGCACGCCGATATGGCTGGTGGTGGGAGAAATGTTTTGCTACGGATTCTTCACGTCGCTGCAGTATACGAGCATGAACACGCTGGTGTACGCGGAAGTCACCGAGGAGCAGGCGAGCAGCGCCAGTTCGATAGCGAGCACGGCGCAGCAGATGTCCATTAGTTTCGGGGTGGCTGCGGCTTCGCTGGTGACGGCGCTCTTCCTTCCCGATCGCTATCGTTCTAGTCCGCTCGAATTCATTCAAGGCATTCATCGGGCGTTTTTTGTGCTGGGCGGCATGACCATCCTCTCGACGATCGTGTTCCGAGGATTGAAGCGAGGAGATGGCGATGCGGTGAGCCAAGCGAAGGTGGTGAACGCAGTGTAGGCCCCTCCTGTTTGTCGCAAGTGTTGATTCTCAAGGTAGTTGGACGGAGATCGCCCGGCCGACCACTACGGGGATTCTAGAGGCACGATGCGCTGGGGCCCGGCTGGTCTGGGTCAGCCGAGCGGTCCGCCTAAGAAGGCTGACCCTACAAGGGCTCCTGCCCGCTGCGACAAGCCGTAAATGGTAAATGCGGAGGAAATTAGGACAGCCGAATACCGATGACGGAGAGGAGGCGGCCGCTCTGGGGGCCTTGTTTGCGGTAGCTGAAGAGGAGGTCGGGGCGGCACGCGGTGCAGAGGTCGCTCACGAAGATGTTTTGGGGGCGGAGGCCGGCGGCGAGAAGTTGAGCGCGGTTGGCTTTTTTCAGGTCGAGGCGGACGTTTTGGGGTGGTGGCTGGTGGCCGGGGGGCATCCGGTTGAGCCACTGGATGGAGTTGGGTTCGTCGCCGGTGCGGAATTCGTCGAACCAGTCGGGGGCTTCGGGGAATTGAGAGAGGAATTGGGTGGCGACTTCGGTGCCGACTTCATAGCAGCAGGGGCCGATGGATGGGCCGATGGCGGCGAAGAGGTCGGCGGGGCTGGTGGCGAAGTGCATTTGCATCTGGCCGATGGCTTTGATGGCGATGCGGGCGAGGGTGCCGCGCCAGCCGGCATGGATGGCGGCGATGGCGCGTTTTTTAGGGTCGACTAGAAGGATGGGGACGCAGTCGGCGGTTTGGACGGCTAGGAGGAGGCCGGGGCGGTTGGTGATGGAGGCGTCGCCTTTGCAGGGCTCGCTGGGGGCGTCTGGGAAGAGATGGATCACGTCGGAGTGGATTTGTCTTAGGGCGATCAGCTGGAGGTCGGTGGCGCCTAGGGCGGATTGGAAGCAACGGCGGTTTTCCAGGACGTTTTCGCCGGTGTCCCAGTCGGTGAAGCTGAGATTTAGGATTTTTTCGTTGTTTAGGTCGGAGATGCCGCCGGGTTTGGTGCTGAAGCCGTGGAGGAGCCAGGGGAGTTTGGTAAGGGTGGGGACTTGGAGGATTGTCAGGCCGCCGGATTTGTGTTCGAGCCAGTTGGAGTTGGATTGAGGAGCGGGGACAGACAGGAGTGTCTGTCCTCCTATTTTTTTGCGCTTGGGATTTGGTGATTTCGTGGGTGGCACGGCGATATCAGTATAATCTTTGTTGCGCGAAGAGCCGAATGTAGGCGGGTGGAGAAACTGAAGGGTCTGAAGACCCGCCACTACCGGGCCGGGCTAAAGCCCGGCCTCTACAGGCTAGTCTGGGAGGGTGTGTGATCGTTGGGATGGGGGTGGACATTGCGGAGGTGGGGCGGATCCGAGGGGCGATTGAGCGGCATGGGGAAGTGTTTTTGAGGCGGATTTATACGGCGCGGGAGAGGGCGTATTGCGAGCAGTTCAAGAACAAGTATGAGCGGTATGCGGGGCGGTTTGCAGCGAAGGAAGCGACGATGAAGGCGCTGGGGACGGGTTGGCGGCGCGGGGTGCGGTGGGTGGATTTGGAGGTTGTGCGAGAGATGAGCGGGCGGCCGACGTTGGAGCTGGCGGGGGAAGCGGGGAAGATCGCGAAACAGCTGGGAGTGAAGAATATTGCGCTGAGCATTACGCATACGGAGAGTCAGGCGCTGGCGCAGGTGATTTTTGAGGGGTGAATATTTATCTAACTACGGCGATGAATAGCAAAAAAGAACCCGCCGCAAAAGCGAAAACGCCGAGGCCTCGCAAATACCAAATGTAACCGGACCTTTTCAACCACTCCTTCGACCACGCGGCAAGCGGCCAATATCTCAGATATCAAGAGGGCCATTTCGCGGAAGCCTTTACGGCTGCACTTTGGATCCAATTTGGCCAAAATAGACAGACAACACCGATGGCGAGCTAAAAGATGATGGCAAGAACCATGCGTACGATTGGCACAGCCTTCAAACGTTCACCGTAGTTCGCATGTGCTGTCCCTGTCCGTCGGAAATTCTCGTTCCCATCAAAAACCGTTCCTCCGCGCGTGTAACCCTAGCGTTTAACCACAGGTTTGCAGACAACGCTCCCTCGACGCAAACACGGAGATAGTTGCTCGAGAGAGCGGGCGTGGTGTTCGAATGGGGATCGTCGTCGGGGCGTAGGGTGAGGACGCGTAGGGTGCGGCCGAGTTGGGATTGGCGGAAGGCGGCGGATTTTTTTTCGCTGAGGGTGCGGAGTTCGCGGGCGCGGCGCCTGATGATGGCGGCGCAGACTTCGCTCGAAAGAGCGGCGGCTTTGGTGCCGGGACGTTTGGAGAAGGAGAAGACGTGGAGATAGGTGAAGGGGAGGGATTCGATGAAGGATATGGTGGCGGCGTGATCGGCTTCGGTTTCGCCGGGGAAGCCGGTGATGACGTCGGCGCCGATGGCCGCGTGAGGGAGGCGGTCGTGGATGAGTTCGACGCGGCGGGCGTAGTGTTCGGCGCGGTACCAGCGGTGCATGGCGGCGAGGATGCGGTTGGAGGCGGATTGCAGGGGCATGTGGAAGTGCTGGGCGAGGCGATCGGTTGCGGCGAAGAGATCGATGAGATCTTGGGTGACGTCGAGGGGTTCGATGGAGCTGATGCGGAGGCGTTCGACAATGGTTTCATCGAGGATGCGGCGGAGCAGAGTTTCGAATTCGACGCGGGGCTGCAGATCGCGCCCGTAGGTGCCGAGGTTGATGCCGCTTATGACGATTTCGCGGGCCGGGGACGGAATGGGAGAGAATTCGGAGTGGACCGACAGGAGTGTCTGTCCTATCAAACGCTTTATTTCTTGGATGACGGAGTCGGGTGGGAGGCTGCGGCTTTTTCCGCGGACGAACGGGATGACGCAGTAGGAGCAGCGGGAGTCACAGCCGTCCTGAATTTTCAGAGTGGGGCGGGTGTGATGGCCTTCGCCGCCGAGAACGGGGGCAGAGAGGAATTCGGTGCGATCGAAGATGTCGCCGGTGAGGATTCTGGCAGAGGCGGGCGCAGCAAGCTGCGCCGCGACAAAGGAGTGGTACGGAACGGCCGAATCTGAATGCAGTGCTGCGGCGGGGAAAAAGTCCCTTGAATATTCGGCACAATTCGCGGACGAGAGCGATTTGACTAGATCGGGGATTTGGGGTTTGTGGGAATTGCCGACGACCCAGGAGACGCCGGGCAGAGTGGCTAGTTCTTCGGGGGCGCGCTGGGCATAGCAGCCGGTGACGACGACGCGAGCGGCGGGATTCTTGGCATGGAGCTTGCGAATGGCGTCGCGTGCCTGGGAGTCGGCGGAGGCGGTGACGGTGCAGGTGTTTATGACGACGATGTCGGCGGCGGAGGCTTCGCAGGCAGCGGTGCAGCCACGGTCGAGGAGCTGGCGCTCGATGGCGGCGCCGTCGGCTTGGGTGGCGCGGCAGCCGAATTGTTGGATGTAGAAGCTCGGCATCCCATCACTCGGGGAGAGAAAAGATTTTACACAGAGTTCGCGGAGCACACCGAGGGCACAGAGAAGAAACGGTGCCTTGGTGCAGCTCACGCGACCTCAATCAAGCGTGCGACCCGCCGAGGCGGGCGGCGTTAGAAGCATAGCGGGTTTGGAGGATGCCGGAAAGCGCATCCCATCAGATTTGGCCCATCCTGACGCCTTGGCGGGTGTCACCAATCCTTCTGAATTAGCACAGCGGGAGGGTAACTGAAATCCATCACGCTCGAGGACTTACCTTTACTCGCCGGACGCTGGGCCGCTACAATCTTTCGAAACCTATGACTCATCGAAGGCACAATCCGTCCGCGCTGGAGAACCCGAAAGTCTCGATCGTCATTCCCGTTTACAACGAGAGGGCGACGATTGACGAGATTCTGAGGCGCGTTCTGGATACGGACGTGCGCAAAGAAGTGATCATCGTGGACGACTGCTCGACGGATGGGACGCGGCAGATGCTGGAAAGCATGGCGGCGCGGCAGGCGAACGGCGAAGCGTCCGCTCCGGCGCAGGACGGCGGCGACCCAGTGGAGTTGCGCGACCTGAGATTTTTCTTCCAAACGCCGAATCAGGGCAAGGGTGCGGCGCTGCGGCGCGGTTTCGCAGAAACCACGGGAGAAATCGTGCTGGTGCAGGACGCGGATCTGGAGTACGACCCGCGCGATTATCCAAAGCTGCTGGAGCCGCTGGTCGAGGGGCGCGCGGATGTGGTGTATGGCTCGCGGTTTTTAGGCGGACCGCAGCGCGTGCACTACTTCTGGCACTACGTGGCGAACACGATGCTGACGCTGCTTTCGGATGTTTTCACGAACCTAAAACTTACGGACATGGAGACGTGCTACAAGGTGTTCCGGAAAGAAGTGCTTCAGGGAATTGAGTTGAAGTCCGACCGCTTTGGATTCGAGCCGGAAATCACGGCGAAGATCGCGAAACACGACTGGCGGATTTACGAAGTGCCGATATCGTATGCGGGGCGCACGTACGAAGAAGGCAAGAAAATTACCTGGAAAGACGGGTTTATGGCGCTGTGGTGCATCGTCCGCTACACGTTCGGTGACTGAACTTAGGCTTTTGCGCTGTCCACATACCCTCGCGGATATTTTTGTTTCCAAATCCAGGCCGAATCAATAATTTCCTCCAGAGAAGAATGGGACGCTTCCCAGCCGAGGGTGCGCTTGAGCTTTTCCTTGCTGGCGACTAGGACGGCGGGATCGCCGGGACGGCGAGGGCCCAGTTTGCGGGGAATTTTCTTGCCGGTGATGCGTTCCGCGGCATCAATCACTTCGAGAATGGAAAAACCGCGGCTGTTGCCGACATTGAAGGCTTCGCCGGAAACGCGGCCGATTTCTTCGAGCGCGCGGAGGTGGGCATCGGCGATATCGAGGACATGGATGTAATCGCGGACGCAGGTACCGTCGGGCGTCGGATAATCCGTGCCGAAGACATCCAAGTGCGGGATGGCACCGGAGGCAGCCTCCAGGACGAGCGGGATGAGATGAGTTTCGACGCGGTGATGCTCGCCGCGCTCTTTGGAAGCCCCAGCAGCGTTGAAATAGCGGAGGGCGGCGTACTGTAGTCCCGTGTAGGCCTTGTAATCCGCGAGAATCTGTTCGAAGACGAGCTTGGATTTTCCGTAGGGATTGATGGGCGCTTTGCGATGGTCTTCGGGGATGGGAACGATTTCCGGTTCGCCGTAGGTGGCGGCGGTGGAAGAAAAGATGAATTTTTTCACGCCATGGCGGGTGATGGCATCGAGAAGATTGACACCGCCGGCCACGTTGACGGCGTAAAAAATGCTGGGTTCGCGAACGGACTTGGCGACCAAAGCTTCGGCGGCGAAGTGCATGACGGCGTCAATTTTGCGATTGGAAAAAACGCGGTCCAGAGCAGGGCGATCGGCAAGATCAACCTGGCAGAAGTCCGCGCCCTGGGGCACGGCGGCGCGATGGCCTTCCACCAGACTGTCCATGGCGATGACGCGCATGCCGCGGGCAAGCAAAACTTCGGCACAAATGCTGCCGATGTAGCCGGCAGCGCCGGTAATGAGAATGTTCACGTGGTTCGGCTCCTCGATTGAACAAACGACGAAGCGGATTCGGTTTCGAATCCAATAGCATACATCAGGGCGGCGAGGGAGAGGCTCAAAGGAGCTCCGAGAAAAAACCGGCTGGATCAAACCTGCGAGAGGCGGCGCTGAAAAGTGAGAAGAATAAGGTCGGCGCGGCGGCGCACGCCGAATTTGTTGAGCAAATTCGAAACGTGAAATTTCACGGTGCGCTCGGCAATGTTGAGTTTGCTGGCGATTTCCTTGTTCGAAAGATTTTCCAGGAGCGAATCGAGGACTTCCTGTTCGCGGCGGCTGAGATTGGTGACGGAATCGGTTTTCAGGCGGCGGCCCTGGCCGGTCAAGATAGAATCGACGAATCCGGACAGGAGCTGGCGCGGTACCCAGAATCCGCCACTGGCGACAAGCGGGAGAGCACGGATCAATTGCTCGCGGGCTTCGACGTAGGTGAGAAGGCCCTTCACGCCGAGGCGCAGAAGCTGGAAGCTGTTCGTGTCGTTGTGCTGCTCGCCAACGACGATGAGGCGGGCTTCGGGATAGCGCTCAAGAAGATTGGCCAAGAGCGCGCCGGTGGCGGGTTTGGCGGCATGCGCATCAATGACGTAGACCTGGGCGCGCGGCGGCTCGAGGTTGCGCAGATCGGGCGCGAGGGTGGAATCCAGCTGCTTGGAAATGATCTTGAAGGGCGCTTTCGCGAGAATGCGCTCAAACTCGCTCAACACCAGAGGGTGTGGCGAGAGGATGCAGACTGTCAGTTTGGAGGCCGCTCGTTTCGTAGTCACTGTACGCCAGCGTAGTAAAAACTGGCCAAAGGGGCAAGGTCCTTTGGCACAGTTGTTCTCGAATTGTTACTGACGCCTAGGATGCATTGGGTCCGGTTACGGGTTCCGGAATAGGCGCCTGCCACCGGTAGTTCGGGGCGGATTATCTACCATTCGGGCGGGAAAAGCACGGGTTCGCTGCATGGAGATGGGAATTCGGGGGCAAACCCGCGTAAACTGAAAGGGTTCGGAAACCGTAGATTCCTTTGCTTTTGTCTCACTTTCCTGCGGGAAACCGACTAGGAGTGCCACCTTCCAACGGATGCGTAATCTAAGCGAATCGGGTAAGGCTCTGCGAGAGCTGCTCTCGCAGAGGATCCTCGTGCTGGACGGCGCGATGGGGACGATGCTGCAGCAGCGGAACTTGACTGCGGCGGACTTTGGCGGAGCTGCGCTCGAAGGGTGCAATGAAAACCTGGTGCGGACGCGGCCGGACGTGGTGCTGGACATTCACCGGAAATATTTTGAGGCGGGATCGGACATCGTTGAGACGAACAGTTTTGGCGGAGCGCCGATCGTATTGGCGGAGTACGGGCTGTCGGCGGACGCGCATTTTTTGAATAAACGCGCGGCGGAATTGGCGCGGCAGGCGGCGGATGAGTTTAGTTCAAGTGGGAAGCCACGATTCGTGGCGGGGTCCATGGGGCCGACGACCAAGGCGATTACCGTAACGGGAGGAGTGACGTTCGACGGATTGCGCGAAGCGTATTACGCGCAGGCGAAGGGACTTGTTGAAGGCGGAGTGGATCTGCTGCTGGTTGAGACCTGCCAGGACACGCGGAACATCAAGGCGGCGATTCTGGCGATTCACAAACTTTCGAAAGAGATCGGGAGCGAAGTGCCGTTTATCGTGTCAGTAACGATCGAGCCGATGGGCACGATGCTGGCGGGACAGACCGTGGAAGCGATGTGGGCTTCGCTGCGGCACGCGAAACCGCTGGCGTTTGGAATGAACTGTGCCACCGGGCCGGAGTTCATGACCGATCACATTCGAACGCTGAGCCAGGTCACGGGCGAATACGTTTCTTGTTATCCGAATGCGGGCTTGCCGGACGAAGAAGGCAAATACCTGGAGACACCGACGACGCTGGCGGCGCAGCTTGAGAAATTCGTGGACCACGGCTGGCTGAATTTTATTGGCGGATGCTGCGGGACGACGGAGCAGCATATTCGGGCGATTGCGCAGATGGTGGACGGGAAGAAGCCGAGGGTGCGGCCGGCGGAGGCGCACCGCGCGGTGTATTCGGGGATCGAGACGATTGAGGCGGAAGAAAGCACGCGGCCGCTGCTGGTGGGCGAGCGGACAAACGTGATCGGATCGCGGCTGTTCAAGAATCTGGTTTCCGAAGAAAAGTGGGAGGAAGCGAGCGAGATTGCGCGGCGACAGGTGCGCGGAGGGGCGCACATCGTGGACGTGTGCTTGCAGAGCACGGAGCGCGACGAGAAAAAAGATATTCCGCCGTTCTACGAGAAGCTGATTCGAAAGGTGAAGGCGCCGGTGATGATTGACACCACCGACCCGACGGCGATCGAGCTGGCGCTGACGTATTGCCAGGGCAAGGCGATCCTGAATTCAATTAACCTGGAAGATGGCGAGGAGAAATTTGAACGGGTGGTGCCTGTCGCGCACGAATTCGGGGCGGCCGTGGTTGTCGGCTGCATTGACGAGGACAAGCTGCAGGCACAGGCGTTCACGCGCGAACGAAAACTGGCGGTCGCACAGCGCTCGTACAAATTGCTAACGGAGAAGTACGGGCTGGCGCCGGAAGACATCATTTTCGATCCGCTGGTATTTCCCTGCGCAACGGGCGACGAGAACTATATCGGCGGCGCAGTGGAAACCATCGAAGGCATCCGGCTGATCAAGCAGGCTTTGCCGGATGTGCGGACGATCCTGGGAATTTCGAACGTTTCGTTTGGATTGCCGGCGGGCGCGCGTGAAGTGGTGAACTCGGTCTTCCTGTATTACTGCACGAAAGCCGGGCTGGACTTGGCGATCGTGAATACGGAGAAGCTGGAACGGTTTGCTTCGATTCCGCAGCATGAAAGAAACCTTGCGGAAAATTTGCTGTTTTCGCATCCGCCGAAGGATGTGCCTGCGGGTCACTCGCAGGCGGAGTTGCTGAGGAACGCTCCGGCGGACTGGCGCGAACAGCGCAAGGAGCAGCGCGCGGCGGTCAATCAGTATTACATCGCGGCAATTACCGAGCATTTTCGAACGGCGAAGAAGAAAGAAAAAGCGCGGGCGGCGGACTTGCCGCTGGACGAACGTCTTTCGAATTACATCATCGAGGGCACGCGCGACGGGCTGATCGGCGACCTGGAGAAGAAGCGCGCCGAAGGCACGGCGCCGCTAGACATTGTGAATGGGCCGCTGATGGCGGGAATGGCGGAAGTCGGGCGACTGTTCAATGCGAACGAATTGATCGTGGCGGAGGTGCTGCAGTCCGCGGAAGCAATGAAGGCGGCGGTGAGCCACCTCGAACAGTTCATGGAGAAGGCGGATACGGCGAAGCGCGGGAAGGTGGTGCTGGCGACGGTGAAGGGCGACGTGCACGACATTGGGAAAAACCTGGTCGAAATTATTTTGAAGAACAACGGCTATGACGTGGTGAATCTGGGCATCAAGGTGCCGCCGGAAGATTTAATCAAGGCATACCAGCAGCACAAGCCGGACGCGATTGGTTTGTCGGGATTGCTGGTGAAGAGCGCGCAGCAGATGGTGATCACGGCGAGCGACTTGAAGGACGCAGGAGTGGAGATCCCGCTGCTGGTGGGAGGAGCGGCGCTTTCCGCGAAATTCACGCTGACGAAAATCGCTCCAAGCTACGGAAAAGCGGTGTGCTACGCGAAGGACGCGATGACCGGGCTGCGGCTGATGAATGAGTTGATGGACCCGGCGACACGGGAGACGGTGGTGCGCGCCCACACCTCTACGGACAACGGATTTGGCGTGACTACCACGGTGCGCGTGGCGGAACTTCCAAAGGTGACGCGGTCGCCACGGGTTCGAACGGACCTGCCGATTCCGGGAGCTCAATATCTCGACCGCAAGGTGCGGCTGGTACCAGATCTGCGAGAAGTATGGAGCTACATCAATCCGTTCATGCTGTACGGACGGCACCTGGGATTCCGCGGCGATTTCGAGAAGCACTTCGCGGAACGCGACGCAAAAGCAGTGGAACTCTACGAAAACATGGAAGAGGTGAAGAAGGAAGCGGCGGAGTTCATGAAGGTTCGCGCCGTCTGGCAATTCTTGGAGGCCGAAGCGGAAGGCGAATCGCTGCACCTCTTCTCGCCTGGCGGGAAAGAGCCGATCCATACGTTTCGATTTCCCCGCCAGCGGCAGGGCGACTTTCTGTGCTTGAGCGACTACGTTTTGCCGGCGCAGGCTGGGAAACGAGATCACGTGGCATTGTTCGTGGTGACGGCGGGCGAGGGTGTGCGGGAGCGTGGGGAAAAAGCGAAGAACGACGGCTACTACTTCAAGAGCCATGGTTTGCAAGCGCTGGCGATTGAGACGGCGGAAGGTTGCGCGGAATGGCTGCACCGGCGCATTCGCGAGGATTGGGGATTCCCCGATCCCGCCGAACTAACGATGGCGCAGCGATTCACTTCCCGCTATCGCGGGAAGCGTTACAGCTTCGGCTATCCCGCGTGCCCCGCACTGGAAGACCAGGCTGGGATTTGGAAGCTCCTGAAGCCGGGAGAGATCGGCGTGCAGCTCACCGAGGGCTTCATGATGGATCCAGAGGCGAGCGTCAGCGCGCTGGTGTTTCATCATCCGGATTGCACATACTTCTCGGCGGGGGATGCCGGCGAAAACATTGCGTAGATTGCGAGCGCCAGCAAAATGGCCGAGCAACGCCGGGCGCCATCCCATAAAAACGAATGAGCCAGCTCAGTGGCGATGTAGTGCAGGCACGGTATTTTGACTTAATAGCGCGCTGAGATATTGCGGGAGTCCTGCGGTAAACTCCCTTTGGAAGAACAAAACATCTCCATAGAAATTTTGAACTGATCGGTCGAGGAAAATTCGATGGGCCAATGGAAAAGCTTTAATCGCCGTGAATTCCTTACCTCCGCGCTTGCCACCGCAGCTTCCTTTTCCGTATTGCCATCGGGGCATGGCGTCATTGGCGACCTGCTCGACCCCCAGACTCGCTATAAGCCGTTCCACTTTCCCCCGGAATTCTTATTTGGAGCCGCGACGGCGGCCTATGCGATCGAAGGGGCATGGAATGAGGACGGAAAGGGGGAATCGATCTGGGACCGCTTTTCGCATACCACAGGAAGGGTGAAAGGCGCGGCTACAGGTGACGTGGCTTGTGACTCCTATCATCGCCACAAAGAAGATGTGGAGCTGATGAAAAAGCTGAATTTGAAGAGTTACCAATTCTCGATTTCGTGGCCTAGGATCCAAGCCGACGGCAGCGGGAAACCCAATCCGAAGGGGCTAGACCACTACAAAGGCGTGGCTGACGCGCTACTCGCAGCCGGAATCCGACCGCTCTGTACGCTCTACCATTGGGATCTGCCGCAGAAACTGGAAGACGCCGGGGGCTGGCCGAACCGAAATCTGGCGGGACGCTTCACGGAGTATTCGGAGATCGTTGCGCGGGCGCTGGGCGACCGCATCACCAATTGGTGCCTTTTCAATGACCCCTGGGCGTTCACGATGCAGGGCTATGGACGGGGCACTGACGCGCCGGGGCGAGCGAATTACCACGAGGGCTTGCGGGCGACGCATGTGGTAAACATAGCGCAAGGACAGGCGTTTCAGGCGATGAAGGCCATCAACCCGAAGTTGCAGATTGGCACGGCGTGCAGCATGTCGCCCTGCCAGGCGGCCACTGCGTCGGAAGAGGATCGCAAGGCCGCGGACCGGGCACATGCTCTAGGCAATGTGTGGTTCGTTCATCCGGCACTGACGGGCGAATACCCGGAGGCATTCCCGGGAGCAAACCCGCTGGAGCTGATGGGAGTAGAGCCCGATGATATGAAACTGTGCCGTGCGCCGCTTGATTTCCTTGGTATCAACTACAATCGAAGGCAGCTTGTCTCGGCCATTCCGCCTGGGGAGGGCGAATCTGCCACAGGCACGCACAAATATGAGGCGCATGAGGGACCGCTGACCGATTTCGGATGGGAGGTTTGGCCCCACGGCATCTACGAGTTGCTGATGCGCATCTCTCATGAATACAAAGGGACGCCGGTAGAAATCACCGGGGATGGGTGTTCTTATCTGGATTCACCCGACGAACAGGGCCGAGTCCGGGATGAGCGGCGCATTCAGTTCCTGCGCGGGCAATTGTTCGAGCTGGGGCGGGCCATGCTACACAGCACCTACGTGCGAAGCTATCACCAGTCGAGCCTCATGGACAGTTTCGAGTGGGCCGAGGGCTACACACAGCGCTACGGTTTGATCTATGTCGATTTTTCAACGCAGAAGAGGACGATCAAGGATTCCGGTACGTGGTACGCGCAGCTCGCGGCCAGCGGTGTGCTGAGCTAGCAGAAGACCTGGATTCAGAAGACCAAAGCCTTGTTTATCCTTCCTGGAGGTTCAGTAGGACTTCTGCATCGGCCTGATGCTGATGTCCGTGACTTCCGCGGTTCGCGGGAGGCGGAGCGAGTGCGTGACCATCTCCGCGACATCTTCCGCCTGCAAGAGCAATTCCGGCCGATAGGCGCGCGCTTCCTTCTCAAAAAGCCTGGCGACGCGGGGCGTGGCGGTGCGGCCGGGGTAAACGCTGAGGACGCGGATGCCGTCCGTGTTGATTTCGTCGCGCAAGCTGTCGGCCAGGGATCGAAAAGCGTGTTGCGTGGCGGAGAATTGCCCCGTGGTAGCAGGTGAGCGGAGCCCCGCGGAGGAATTGATGAACACGATTTGGCCGGTGCCCTTGCGCAAGAGTGGGAGCATGTTCTGGATCAGGAGGTAGTGGCCGCGCAGGTTGGAACGGTACATCAAATCAAAATCGGCGATCGAAGCTTTCTCCAAGGTGCCATGGAAAATCGCGCCGCCACAAAGGACCAAGATGTTCACGTGTCCGAACTCGCGCTGCACCTTCCCGCCGAGAGCGTGGATTTCTTCATCCTTGGTCAAATCTGCAGGGCAGGCGTGCGCGCGCGAGCGCAGCGCTTGAATTTGATTTGCAACATTTTCGAGCAGCTGCTGCCGACGGGCGACCAGGCAAACTTCCGCGCCATGGGCAGCCAGCGAGAGGGCAATGGCCTTCCCGATGCCACTGCTTGCGCCGGTGACGACGGCAAGCTGATCTTTTAGACTTTCCATGTTCGTGGTTCTCGCCTCCGGGGACAGGTGGATTCAGTTTCGAGGTACTCAAACTAGTTTTGCAATAAAATCTCGCGAGCCCGCTGCTGAAGATGGCGCAGTACCATCCTTCCATCCCGCTGCTAGTGAGCATGCCACATTCTTACAGCGAAAGGCGGGAAACGACTTGCAGTATGGCGTTCTCGGCGGTTTTTGCGATGGCTTCCGGAGTCAGCCGGTGCTTTTCCGGCATGTACTCCTGGTCGCCAATATGTGGCGAAAACGTCGTCGGCATGCCAGTCCTCTTAAAGGGGATTTCGGAATGTCGGCTTCCGCGAGCAGGCCGGCAACGGCGCTTCCGAAGCCGCCGCGGTTGCACTCCTCAAGTGGAAGACTGCTTGTCGACAACGAAGTTCCCGAGGACCAGCGTGTCCATCTCACTAGCGGAAAAGGTGTGAAAGGCGTTGGCGGGAGTAGTGACGATGGGCTCGCCTTTCAAATTGAAAGAGGTGTTCAGCAGAACGGGTACGCCTGTGGCTTTGCCAAAGCGCTCGATCAATCCGTAGTAGCGCGGACTGTGTTCACGAAAAACCGTTTGAAGTCGGCCTGTGCCATCAACGTGGGTGATGGCGGGAAGAACGCTCTGTTTTGCTTCCTTAACGGGAACAACGTAGAGCATATATCGCGCCGGATGGTGACGGGTGGCGTCCGGCAGATCGAAATACGTCTCAGCGCACTCCGCGAGCACCGATGGAGCAAAGGGGCGATAGGGCTCGCGGAATTTGATCTTGGTATTGACGATGTCTTTCATGTTCGGATTTCCAGGGTCCGCCAGAATGCTGCGATTGCCGAGGGCACGCGGCCCCCATTCAAAACGTCCCTGAAACCAGCCAATCACTTTCCCACTGGAAAGCCTCTGCACGGTGGCATCGAGCAACTTGTCATCGTTTTCGATGAACTGGTGGGGGATGTTGTTTTCGGTGAGAAAGCGGCGGATCTCACCGGAATCGTAACTCTGCCCCCAATAGGCATGATTCATACAGAAGTTGCGGGGCTTGCCAAGCAACGAATTGTAGGCCCACAGGGCGGCACCGAGCGCCCCGCCACCGTCGCCGGCGGCAGGCTGAATGAAGAGCTCCTCAAATGGGGTCTCTCGCAGGATGCGGCCATTGGCGACACTGTTCAGGCCCACGCCACCGGCGATACACAGGCGCTTCATGCCGGTCTGCCGGTGAACGTGGCGAGCCATGCCCAGCAGGAGTTCTTCCGTCACGCGCTGGATGCTCGCGGCGATGTCCGCATAATATTGATTGCGCTCGCAGAGTACTTCGTAGTTCGAAGGTTTTTCGCCAAAATAGGCCGGGTAGCCAGAGGCCTTGGTGAAGAAATACATCTGGGGCGGCCGGGGTTCTCCAAACAAATCTACGAAGCGGCTGTTGAAGGTCTTGTCCGTCGAGTGATGGAAGCTGAAGTAGCTCATGTCCAGTGAGAAGGAGCCGTCTTCATGCTGCTGGACGACTTTCCAAACCTTGTCAACGTAACGTGGCTGCCCGTAGGGAGCCATGCCCATGACCTTGTACTCGCCTTCATTGACCTCAAAACCGAGGAAGGCGGTGAAGGCGCTGTAGAGAAGACCGATGGAATGCGGGAACTCCGTCTGACCGGTTAGCTTGATTTCGCTGCCACGACCGGTCCCCCAAGTGCCCGTGGTCCACTCGCCGACACCGTCCACGGTCAGAATCGCGGCTTCGTCGAAGGGGGAGCAAAGAAAAGCACTCGCGGCATGAGAGAGGTGATGTTCGCAAAAAATCACGCGGTCCTTGGGCAACCCCAATTCCGATTGGATGGTGCTGGCCACCCAAAGCTTGTCGATCATCCAGGTAATCATGGACTCGCGGAACACTTTCCAGGATTTCGGATAGGTTTGAAGAACCGACATCAGAATGCGGTCGAACTTGCGGAAGGGCTTTTCGAAAAAAACAACGTAATCGATATCCGCGGCGCGGATGCCCGCGGTATCGAGACAGAACTGAATGGCGTTCTTCGGAAAACCGAAATCGTGCTTGACGCGGGAGAAGCGTTCTTCCTCGGCAGCGGCAATAAGCTGGCCATCGCGGAGAAGCGCCGCGGCTGCATCGTGGTAATAACAGGAGATCCCGAGAATATGCATTTAGCCTCTTCCGCGCAGGGACGGCTGCCGAATATGGGCCGCCCAGCCGTTTCCCTAGAATTTCAGCATGCAGGTCTGCAGAAGCCAAGTATGGCGTTCGGACGGCAACATGTCCGTGGGTTTGGCACTCCGCCTTTGTTAAGGCTACCGCGAGAAATACCCGCGTTGGAGCGATCGAGGTGATTTACCACTGCCGATAGGCCCATGGCATGTCCGTTTTTTGGTCAGGATGTTCGTGCCATTGCCGTCGTGGCCTGCGAATCCTGAGAGGATCACCGAGTAGAGTGACAATCACCCCAAATGGAAGCAAAAAAATTGCGTATATCAGAGTGAGCAGAACGCGTGCCTGAAAATCGCCGATCTTCCGGCCGACACGTTTCCACCCTTCCCAAATCCGGCGCAGCAAACTAGTTTGTGGCAAGAGTCACCTAGAATAGTGTATAGATAAACGGCGCGATCGCGGAGCTTTGCGCCAAGATTAAAAGAGCGCCGGAGACAAAGAGGACAGCCATGATTGGCAGCATCCACCAGCGCTTGCCGGTCGCGAAGAACCAGAAGAGTTCCCCGACAGTACTCAGGCGCCTTTGGGCCATCCTCAGAAATCGCATTATGAGCCTCCGAGCAGTCTGCTGACAGATTACGAATTGCAGAGGATGGAGCAATTGAGGGGCCAAGGATAGGAGACATAATTCCTTATATATCAATGATATAGGACGGTTCTTGCTCCCTGAGTGCGGCGGCTGTTCTAGTACCGTGGCAGAATTAGGTAAACATTTTCCCGGCACTTTTCCGCGAGTTTAGGTTGCACGCGCAATGGAAACTAATTCGCCCAGATGGCAGCCGGAAACCCGGGCAGACTAGCCGAAACGCCGGATCGAAGTTCATTTGACCACCAGAAACGTACCGATGGCCAGCGCATCAATCCCCGCACAATAGAAGCTGCGGATGGCTTCACGAGGATCGGATACCAGAGGTTCACCGAAGAGATTGAAGGAGGTGTTGACCAAAACGGGAGCTGGGGAGCGTTCCCCAAATTTATGGAGCAGCTTCCAGAACTTGGGATTCGACTCTCGTTCTACGGTGTGCACGCGCACTTCCCGCCCGTTAAAGGCAAATCGCTCCAAGGATGGCACATTGGCTCGCAGTGTGCCGAGCGAGGCCATAAAGCGGCAATTGTCGGTGCAATCGAAGAATTCCGAAGCCCGTTCGGCGGGAACGGAGAGCGCAAAAGGGTGGAAATCCTCGCGGTGCTTAATGTACTCGTTTATGTTCTCGGTGACGTACTCAGAGAAGGGAGATGCCAGGATGCTGCGGTTCCCGAGGGCGCGATGGCCGAATTCGGTCCGGCCCTGACACCAAGCGACGATTTTGTCCTGATGAAGCAACTGAGCTGTTTCGTTACACAGTTGGTCATCACCGGACATGTAATTGTAGATGATTTTACAATTGTCCAGAACTTGTTTGATCTGCGCGGAAGAGAAATCCGGTCCCAGATACAGATGAGCCAGGCGCTTGCGTCCCACGGTGCCTGAAATCTGTTTACGCCCCAGAAATGCGGCTCCCAATGCAGTTCCGGCGTTGCCGGAGACCGGTTGCACATAGACATTTTGAAACTGACTGCGCGTCTCGAGCGCGCGAACCAAGAGAACGTTCAAGAAGACGCCGCCGGCGACACACAGGGAAGTGGCGCGCGTTTGCAGGCGGAAGCGTTCGGCGATATCCAATACGAATTGCTCGAGGACATCCTGAGCGCTGCGCGCAAGCGATGAGCGAATGGAAGGCTGATTGGCGATGGAAGAGGCATCCAGACCAAGATCACGAAGAAAGGCAGCAGAAAACGCGCCGCGGTCGTCGTGTCCCTTCGCAAAGTACATCCGGTTCAACACCGGGAACCCATCCGCGTCCCGTTTGAATAACTTCTGGAAGGCAGCCACGTATTCGGGGCGCCCGTCTTTGCTGAGCCACTGGACCTTGTGCTCGTCATGATGAGCGCGCAAACCGAGGAGTTCGGTGACGCGTGAATAGAACCATCCCAAAGAATTCGGAAAGCGCAGTCTGCGAAGCGGGGTTATCTCCTCGCCTTCTCCCACTGCAAGCATTCCGGACAACATGTCACCGCATTCGTCGAGGGTGAGAAGGAGAGCGCGGTCAAAGTCTGAGGTGTGGAATGCGCTGGCAGCGTGACAAAGGTGATGCTCGAGTTGGAGGACGGGAATGGTCTCTCCGACGTAGCGGCGAAGGTGGCGGAATTGCGTGAGTTCGCGGGTATTCCTGCCAATGGCGCGCGTCCAATCGGCGGCCGCGGGGTGGGAGACTGTCAGGCTGATCCGGAAGGCCGCTTCGCGGAGCCAAGCCGCTCGCGGACGACGCGCGATGCTCACCAAATTGAGATCGGAAAATTTGGCGCCAGCTTGTTCCAAGGACCGGGCAATGGACCGCCGTGGAATGCCTCCCATTCCGGTAGACCGGCTGAGTTTTTCTTCTTCCAAGGCGTACACGATGGAGGCGGCATCCGATAAGGCAACGGCGGAGTCGCGGCCATAGCTTCCGATGCCGAGAACAAACATAAGCAGAGCTTCTCACGATTCCGACGCAGTGACTGAACGGATTGAGTAAATCGGGTGCCCAGTGAAGCAAGAGCGCGGAACGAAAGCGAGACGTGCCGGCCTGTGCTAGCCGGCGTGTCTGCTAACCGCGCGGGGAAACGAGCAGCATGCTAGTTTGATTCGAGGGGTGGATTTGGCCCCGCATTCGCCAACAGACACTTGGAAATGGCATCGGCGGCCATGCGGATCGAACCCTCGTTCGGATGACCGTCGGTGGAGCTCAGGGTCAGTTCACGAAAAGCGTGGCCCTCCCAGGTATGTTCAAGAGAACACATGGAGATACCAGCCGATTGCGTCTGACGGAGGAATTCTATGTAACGGTCTCGCGCGTTTTGCTGAAGAGTGACGGTGAGATCGTACGGAACTACGAGAACCTTTGCGCCGCCTTGTTCAGCGATGCTAACAAAACGCGAGATGTCCGCCAGATGGCGAGACATCAAGGCCGGATTCGCATAGGCCGCGAACTCAGAATCCGTCAGTTCTCCGGAGGCGGCAACTGGGGCTGCTGAGGGGCCAACCCGGCGAAATCGGTAGTAGACAATGCGGCCCCGCGCAAACAGTTCCTGGAAGAGATACGAATTCTTCCAGATGAAGCGTACGAAAGGATTCCTCAAAAGGGGCAGCCCGGAGCGGTGCGGAATCAGATAATCAATGTCATTGAAAATGTAAATCAAGACTACAACGTCTGGCTTGAATTTGATCATTTGGTTCAAATAGCCAATCTCGTCCAGAGTGTCTGAGTTGGGCCTGCCGGCGGTGATGACCTCCCACTGCTTCCCTGTCGCTTTCGCTAAACGGGATCCCACTTGTTCACCGATACGATCGTCGAGGCGACTGATTCCCCAACCGAAAGCAAAGGAATCGCCGACGATCAGCATCCTGCTCTTAGCAGGATCGCGCACCAGCGGATGTTCCACATCGCGAAAGCCTTCGCTATTTAGCTTCACATACCGTCGATTCCAGGCTGCAAGGGAGAAGGTCGGCAAGCCCTGCATAACTGGAACAGTCAGCGCCGCTTTGCCTCGCAGGAACCCTTCACCCAATAACGCGAGCCCCATCAGGGTGCCGATCAGCATTGCAAGCCCGCTCCACTTTTCGTCCAGTTTTGGTATGGTCGCCCTGGAGACGGCAATGAACAGGAGAACCAGAGCGAGCCATTGCAATAGTGCCGCCGAGGGCATCGCGGAGCCGAAAAAGTTCAGATCAAATATATTTCCGGCGTTGTCTCTTGAATCGAGCGCGTCCAGGAGATACGCCAAGCCCCAAGATAGAAAAGCAAGGTCTACGAGCAGGGAACGCGGCAGCAAAAGCAGAATGACCAGCAAAACCACTGCCCCGACTACGAGGAATAGGGCAAAGGAGTAGGACCAAACTCCCAGTATCTGCCGGTTATAAGAACGATACTGAAGAAGGCCCAAGACAAGGAGGAAAAGCCCGAGGACCCTTCCGATCTTCAGTCGAACAAAAAAACTCCCAAAACCACGCGCAATGGTCTCCAAGCAGAATTCCCCCGTTGTCGAGAACTATTGCACGAAACCCTACTGCACTCTCTGATTTCCAGTCAAGTCCACACCCGCACATGAAAGGAATGCGATAGAAGCAGGCTTTATCAAGGCCTCGGGGCCAGGCCGCTGCTGGGTTTTTGCCACCGGTAAATCTCGATCCTGCTCTTGAACGGACCGCCACTGTCGTAGAGCAACTGCGCGCGAGGGTCGGGGATTCCGTGGGTGAGCCAGTCTGCAACCGTCGGAAAGGAATTGGAGTAAGAGCCCTCAAGCACGATGAAATCCACATTTCTAGAATCGAAGTAACGCAAAGCCTGCGCGGGTCGCGCGTAGGGAAATTGCACGAGTGTACTCCACGAATAGTAAGGCACGACGGAGTTCATGGCGGCCACTCGCTTTGCTCCCGGATTCTGGTTTCTGAGCCAAAGGCCGGCCTGCTTGATGCCCAGATGGTCTGCCTGCTCGATTGTGAACTCTGACAGCGAACGGGTGCCCATATATGACAAAACCAGCATTGGAATGCAGATGGCCACTTGGGAGGCGGTTCCGATGAGAGTCGCGCGGGGCACCAGCATTGGAGTGAGGCCCTCCGCAAGACTCCGCGCCCAGTCCTCAAGTTCTTCGAGCCCTTTGGCAACCCAAGGCATAGTCAAAGGTACAGTGGCATCGGCATAGCGAAACTCCAGGTGAGCGCCTGTCAGCAGAAGGATCAAAATAGACAACACCATAACCCCAAGTATGGTTTCGTGAACGAGGCGCTGGGGACTCCATACATGCCGGAAGAGCCCTACGGCGATCAGGATAAGGACAAAGGGCTCCCCCAATTGCGGGCTAAGGATAGTCCCATACGCCGCTTCACGATTCTGTCTTACGGCAAGGAGCATGTAATGCAATTTGTCGCGCCAGGAATGAGAATAAGGCGTGTAGTTGGCAAATCGCGCAGGGTCGAGAAGGGGGCCCGCTTCTTGCTGATTCTCGTCGATTCCGTAGAGTGCCTCCCAATCATTGAGACCGGAGTGCAGGCGGCTTCCCGAGGTGTAGTTGATGTTCCACTTTCCTTCGAGCCGCCAATTTCCCGTATGGGAGTGAAGGAAAAGAACATAGGGAGAAGCAAGGAGCACAAATCCAGCCAGAACGAGGCCGGGGGCGACGATGGCCGTAGCGGGGCTCCGGCGCGTGAAGAGCGCCATGACAAAGAGAGCAAAAGCAAAGAAAACGGGATAAGCAAATGCTTCGGGCCTTGTCAAATAGGCAAGTCCGAAAAAAACGCCACAGAGTAAGCAATTCCTGGCGCTGCGCAGTTCCAACGATCTGATTCCCCAATACAGTGCAGCCGCCAAGAGTGTCGGGTAAACGGCTTCGGAGTAGATCGAACCGGCACGAGCTACTAAGAGGGGATGAACAGCTATGAGGATTGCGCTCAGATAAGCCGCTCGGAGTCCGTAAACGCGCAAAGTAATGAAAAAGACGGGCACGACCAGTAAAGTCCCGAAGAAGAGAGAGACTAAATGGGCTGCAACTTCGGCGTTTCTGGCTACCAGCGAGACACCGGCAATCAAGAACGAATAGAGCGGTGCATACATGGTTTCCGCACCCCCGTAACTGCTCATGAGTCCGTATCCTGCGCGGAGATTCTCGGCCGCGCGGACATACTCCGCTTCGAAGCTGATCACCGGGGTCTTCTCGATCATCCAAAAGAGGCGGAGAGAGAATGCAAGGAACAAGATCAGCGCAAGTGAACCGTATGTGCGGATGGCCAGCGTTCTGGATAGCGAGCCCTGCAGCGGCGTGGTGGACTGGGATTCAGGGCGTTGGAACAGCATATAGACAGAGTCGAGAGCAAAACAGCTGCACCTCGTTGTTGCGAAACTGACGATGCCCCCGGCTCACGCGAACCCTGTCGACCCGAGGTGCGTGTTCCGCCTTGTCTCCTTTTCTCGATAGTTCCTCCATTGCGCCCAGAAAGTTCCCCGTTTGTCGCGGTGCTAGTTTCGCCGCAGTGCAGGGACTTAAGGCTTACGGCATGAATGCTCGCGTGAATTTGTTCTGCGGGCCCACCGGGAAAATCTTACGACCAAGCATGAACGATGCGGAAATTCAAAAACAGGGGACAGTACACTTGGGGCTACGCTCGGCGCTTGTCAGAGCGTCGAATCTGGAAGAGCGCAACCGCTCCCAGGAAATGGTTGGACTACTAACGCTGGTACTCTTTCGCGAACAATACTATATTTCTCAGGCAACACAGATTCGGTTTGACGCCGGGCTTCGGACGCGGAACTAGGTTAGCGAAGCTGATCCACTACAACTTGGGGCCAAGTATTAATGGTAGCAAAAATGCCACCCACGGGTTCGGAGCGCGTCAGCTTGCCGCCGCGCGAAAGCTCAGGGCGAGTGACCGTCTCGGCTACCGATGTTCTCGTGTGTGGCGCCATTGTGGGGTTAGGTGCGCTCCAGTTCTATTCTCATCTGCGGGCTCACGATTTCCCGTTTGAAGATGTTGCTTACTTCGAGCAAGCGAAATCCCTGCTGCACGACGGCTACTATGGTTTCAACTCCGTTCCAGAGAAGGTTCAGCCTCCCGGATTACCTCTTCTTTTGGCCCTGATCTGCAGGATTGCCGGCTGCCGATACGCGGTTCTGCTGAGCTCGATGTCTGTGTTTTTCACGCTTGGACTGCTGGTGTGGTATCAGGTTATTCGCCAAGCGGAAGGGCGCGGCATAGCCGCGGCCACGTGCCTGATCTTAGGCTCATCCCCATGGACCTTTTACGCCGTGACCCGCTGGATATGGCCAAGCATCCCGTACTTCTTCGTGAGTGCGCTGGCCTTATGGACCATCCTGAAGCTCGATGGGGCCCAAACTCGGATACAAAGATATCTGTCTTCCGCGGCTCTAGCTCTTATCGTCGCATGCGCGATCCTCATCCAATCCGCTGGTATTGTTTTGGTTGGCGCGATGTTGGCTTCGATGGGGTTCACCTGGTTGAAGGATCGCGGCACCGCTGTTCATCGGTTAAGAGTGTTCCTTCCGGCCATTCTGCTGGGGGTTGTGACGCAATACGCGTGGATGCACCGCGGAAGCAATCCACCCGATTGGCCATTGCCTGGCTATCCAGAAAGCTACATCTCGCAGCTAAAGCTGAAACTTGGCAACTATCCGGAATTAGGCTTCGCGAATGCCAGTGATGTGTTGTTGCGTGTGGGGAAGAATGTCCGGGAACGAACCGCGGTACTGGCGGAGACGCTCACGGCGCACGACATCCATCGCTCGTACTCGTCGCTAGCCATAGCCATTCCTCTAATCTTGCTGATCATCGGCTGGGTTGCTTCCCTCTGGGGAACAGGCGAGGACGTTGTTGCCTGGTATTTCGCTGGGTTTGAATTCATCTACATTTTGTGGCCCTGGGAGTTCGAATTTCGATTTCTTTTGCCGAGCATGCCACTCGCCTGTCTCTTCCTGTATCGCGGTGCTAGAAAGATGGCCGTGTGGTCTCGACTCTACCCGCGCCGGGTGGCCATGTCCTTCTTGCCGGTTGGCATGTTGCTCTGTGCCCTAGCGTTTCGCATAAGCTGGGGAGCTGGGGCATCCTGGTCTACAGGGGTTCAATCGAAACTCTCTGCCGCAGTCTGGTTCGCGGCATCGCTCTTTTCCGTCTGGGTGATACGCACGAATCGGCTGCCGAGCATCTCGAGCGGGCGACCGGAGCGACCTGTTACTTTAAGGCAGATTTCCATAGGCCCGCTTTCCCTTACGTTTCTTCAGGTGGGCGCGCTGGCGTTAATTTCTTTACTGGTGGCCAGAGCGATCTCGAAAGACATACCCATCGCCCGCGCAAACCTTGCCTTTGAGGAAGAGAGGTTCGGCCGGCTTCCCGACATTGTGGCCGCGAACTGGATTCGTCTGCACACCGATACCCAGGACGTCGTATCAGCTCGTCATGTTCCGCTCGTTTTTCACTATTCTCAACGGAGAGTGATCTGGTTTGCTCCCATAGTGAATCCCCAGGTCATGATGGCAGGTATTCGCAGACTTGGAATTCGCTTTGTCATTGTAGTGGATAGAGACGCCAGTTACTACCTTCCTCCTGACGAAGAATGTTTTGAGATGGTGCAAAGGGCGTACCCCAGCGCGTTTCGCCTAGCGACACAACTTGGCCAAGTGCGAATCTACGAGGTCATGCCTACAAGTACGGGCGGCGCGGCAAACCCATAGACCCGCTCGTGCCAGTTCTGCAAATGGGAGGGGCAAACCAGTGTCCCGCATGCCGCGGAAAGGCTTCGCGGACCCATATTTAAATCTCTTGCCAACAAATGGATCACAAGGAGTTCGATTGACTCCATCCCAGTAACGGAACTTGTACGGCCGGCGCGGTCACGGCTCCTAGTTTGGAAGCAGGCCGAACACCGTGATTGTACTTTGCCCGCCAACGTAGACCTTGCCATTGGCAACCGTCGGCACGGTGAATTTCACGGCGAAACCCGCCGCGCCAGCTCCAGAGCTTGGGCTGCTGTAGAGCATGGTGCCGACATTGGTGGCGTCGTAGGCATCCAGAATCAAGGGTCCTCCCGACTTCCATGCGGTGTAATCAATGATCCACACGATGCCGTTGGTCGTGCCACTGGAGGAAACGGCTGGTACGCCGCCGCGAGGCGGGAAAGTATTGGCCGACCGGGCGAATTGCGGCGTTGCAATAACTCCGTTCGCAATATGGAATTGGCTGAGCGGGAAGTTCTGCCCTGTCGTGTAAATGTTGCCGTTCCAGTAGGCCGGTACCGCGTAATTGCCGCCGTCAAGCTGGGTGGTATTGGGCGGCGGAACGGGGATGACTTCCTGCACGTCATTGTTGGTTGTCGCATTGAACTTGCCCATGTTGTTCTGATCCAAGAGGTACAGAATGGCAACTTTACCGGTAGCCAGGAGCAGATGCGGATGCGCGGCGGAACCGACGGAATCGGGCAGAATGATGGCCCCGGCGGAGCCCATGTCGACGTCGTTGGCATCAAGAACGTTGGCATTAAAGGGAGTGAACCAGTCAAGCAGCGTGCCCGTGGGGCTGAGCTTGAAGGTGCTCTCAGAGAAGTTTATGGTGCCGTCGTAGTTGCCGTTGCCGGTGACGGCATAGACGTTGCCGTTGGCATCAGAAGCCGGACCGCCACCACCATCCCAGATCGCGGCGCCGTTACATCCACTTGGATCCGAAGTCGACCACACGAACTTCTTAGCCAGGGTTGCAGCGTCGTAACCAAACAGCCAGCCCTGCCAATTGCAGCGGTCTCCATGCGAACCGAAGGCAACGTAGACCGTGTTGTTATTCAGCAGCAGCGCGGGGCGATTGAAATGTAGGAAGGAAACAAACTTAGGATCTGAAATCACTACCGGTCCGCCAAATTTTTCTGCGCCGGTGGTGATATCGAGAGCATGCAACCGATGGACAAAGCACGGGGAGGCCATGGAGCATCCGCTGCCGACGAATTCCTTCGTCTTGACCTCCACATAGATGGTTTTGGTCACTGGGTCAATGACAGGAGTAGAGGTGATGCCGATCTCCGGATAAACGTCGTCAGTGGGAGGGTTGCCCGGGGTGTCAAGCCAAGACATGGTTGTGACGTTCGTCCCCAGGAAGCTGATCTTCCAAAGCAGGAGGCACGAAGGAGAATCGGCGTCGAAGGCGTAGACGCTGTCATGCTCCGTGGCGATAAACACGACGTTGTGATTGGCCCCGCTCACGGTGAGATTGGAGACCCACAGCGGTTGGGCATAGACATAGCCGTCTACTGGGCAGGAGAAAAGCTGGGTGAATACCGGTGAACTTACGGCCGCCGGAGTCAGCGCATACTCTTTCAAGTTCTGGCCGGTGCGCTGTATATCGTTGTGGTGTGTATACACTCCAACTAAATCCGTGACCGCAACCGAGGAGGACGCACTGACCGCAGCATTCGCATTGCTGGTTGCAGTGACGATATGAACGCCTGGTTGAGTGCCTGGGGTATACAGGCCTGTGGCGGAAACGGTTCCACTGGCTGCAGTTCCGCCGTTATTGTTATCGACGGACCACGTCACGCCTGAGTTTGAGGGGTCATTGAAGACCGTGCCAATGAACTGCACGGTCTGCAAAGCGGACATGGTAACTGCGGCGCGCTTGGGAGTGACGGTGACGCCGAGCGCCCCCGCTACGATGGTGATTGTCGCCGTACCGGTTTTCGTATTGTCGCTCACCGAGGTGGCGGTCAAGGTCACGGTGGCCGGGCTTGGTGCACTCAGCGGACCATTGTAGGTGACGGAGGTTGCAGTAACGTTCGTCAGCGTACCGCAGGCGCTTCCACTGCAGCCTGCGCCAGATACAGTCCAGGCTACGCCTCCGTTGCGGAAGTCGTTTTGCACGGTTGCCGTGAAGTTTTGCGTGCCGCTTCCTGTTCCTACAGATGCGGTTGTTGGCGAGACAGAGACGGAGATTGGTGGCGGCGGCGCACCGGCGGCGGACTTAAAAGCCGCGATGGCTGCGCCCCATGGGTCGGAAGCGCCAAGCGTGACCGAAGCCGAGGCCGGTCCCATCACGGTCTGGAGCTGATCCTCCGTGACGAGTTTCGAATTCGGTGCGGGGGGAACAAAGTCCTCGATTTGAAAGCCAGGTCCGGCGGTATACGTCTCGGCATCGGAGGTGATAATTGCTCCCAGCAACAAATCACCACCTAGCGAGGGGATGGTGTTTCCGCTAGTTGGGGAAGCGCTGAGTCCTTCAGACGCGGCGGTGGCGTCAAGGGAACCGGAGACCGCCACGCCGGAATATTCCATGATCGCAAATCGTAGAGTGCCCGAAATGGTGTCCGAGACGGTAACCGTGTTCGGGCCACCAGCGATGAACTCCGCGTAGTAGATGCCAATGGTGTCGGCATCCACGGACATGTTGAAGCTGACCGCTTTTCGATAGGTGTTTCCACGAGAATCAGAAATCGTAAACACCTGTCCGGACTTCCCTGCACGAATCAAAACCGCAATGAAGTTTCCAGCGGTGTTGTTGGAAATAAAGGAGAGGGAAGATGAAGTGGACGTGCCGAAATCCATCCCGAGATGCTGAATCAACTTAATGCTTCCGGTGTTTACTGTGAACGGTACGCCGTTGCTCGCGAGACCGCCGGCTGTGACGACGACATTTCCGGTGGTTGCGCCAGCAGGCACTGGGGCGACGATGCTTGTATCGCTCCAGCTCACAGGTGCGGCGGCTACGCCGTTAAACGTTATTGTGCTGCCGCTCACTTGAGTCGCGCCAAAGCCTGCGCCACTGATAGTGACCACAGTTCCGACAACGCCTGAGGTGGGGCTGAGGCTGGCGACATTGGGACCGGGAGTGACAGTATAGGAAATACCGTTGCTGTTCACGCCGCCAACGGAAACCACGACGTTTCCGCTGGTAGCTGCGACGGGTACGGGCGCCACGATGAGCGTGTCGGACCAATTGATCGTTCGCGCAGCGATGCCGTTGAAAAGCAGCAAGCTAGCTCTGGTGCCGACGGTCGGGCCGAAATTCGTTCCACTCACGTTAACAACCGTGCCGATGGGTCCGGCACTGGGACTGACGCCAGTAATGCTCGGCGGAGGCGTAACGGTGAAGGGCAGGCCGTTACTTGGTGTTCCCGCCACACTGACCACCACGTTTCCTGTGGTTGCTCCAGCCGGGACTGAGGTGACGATGCTTGTGTCGCTCCAAGAGGTCGCGGTTGCAGTGGTTCCATTAAAGGTGACGATGCTCGATCCCTGAACTTGAGTAAGTCCGAAACTGGAACCAGTAATCGTTATGCTCGCGCCTACGGGACCCTGTGTCAGGCTCAAAGTTGAAAGATTTGGACCGACGACTGGCGTCGCTGTAGCCACATTCGAGTACGAGCTAAAGTTAGCGCCGTCCGTGGCGCGGACGCGGTAGCTGTAAGGAGTTGAAGTCGTCAACCCGGTATCGCTGAAGGCGAGTGTGGGCGAACTTCCCACCTGTGCGAAATTGCTCGGTGTGTTGGCACAGTTGACGCCCGCGCAGCGCTCCACGAGGTAACTTGTGATGGTCCCTCCAGTCTCCGTCGCTGCCGTCCAGGAAAGATTGATTTGTGTGCCGCCGGCGGATGTGGCTGCCAGGTTCGAGGGAGCCGTGAAAGTGGGTGCTGCCGTTGTAGCTGAAGCGGTATTGGAATAGGAGCTGAAGTTGGTACCGTCGGTAGCGCGCACACGGTAGTTATAGGTGGTCGAGCCGGTCAAGCTTGCACTCGTATCGCTGTAGGTGGTCGTCGGGGAACTTCCAATTTGTACGAAGTTGCTGCAAGCGGCGCCCGAGCAACGCTCGACTAAGTAGCTGGTGATAGTGCCGCCAGTCTCGGTTGCCGCGGTCCAGGAGAGATTGACTTGAACAGGACCGGAAGCGGCAGCCGCCAAATTTGCAGGAGCGGTAAAGGTCGGAGCCGCAGTGGTGGCTGAGGCGACCGCAGAATAGGGACCAGTGACATTCAAGGTGTCCTTGGCGCGTACGCGATAGCTGTAGCTAGTAGAGCCAGTGAGACCCAAGTCGCTATAGGTGGTGGTCGTGGCAGAAGCCACCTGGGTAAAGTTGCTGGGGGTATTCCCACAGTTCACGCCCGCGCAGCGCTCGACCAGATACTGGCTGATCGTGCCGCCAGTTTCCGTAGAGGCGGTCCAAGAAAGATTGATCTGCACGGATCCCGCAGCTGTCGCGGTGAGGTTGGTTGGCGCCGTTGGCTGCGTGCCGCCAGTACCTCCTGCCGCACGGAAGGCCACCATCTGCATGATCCACGGCTGTACTCTGTCCAGCGCCGCGGTCGCGCTGTAGCTTCCTGTCACCGTTACCACGCGATCTTCCAAAATATCGGCGTCCTGGGTGATCACACGGCTGGTGAAGCCAGTTCCCGGGCCCGTGGTGGTGGACTGCACCAGATTTGCGCCAACCAAAAGATCGTTGCCATTTGTTGTGGTTACCGAGCCGCTGTTGCTTGTCGCCGTCGTTGTTCCCTGCGCTCCCACCGACACATCCAACGGATTCACCGTGTCCAAACCGCTGTATTCCGCTATCCGAATGTCCGGAAATGCGGCCGCGACACTGAACGTCACCGTCACCGTGTTCGCTCCGGCTGCCGCCGACACGATGTTCTTCGCATAGTAAATGGCTTGCGTCGCTGTGCCGCTCTGTACCACCGGCACGGCCGCGACGGCGTACGTGTTCCCCTTCGAGTCCACCACCGAACTGATCGTCGCCGTCGAGTCGTTCCACCCCACAACTACCACGTTCAAGTTCCCCGCCGTCTGCGCCAGCGTGTACACCACTGCCACTGTCGTTGACGCACTCTGCGGAGTCGCCGACTTGCTCTGCACGAACGAAATGGCGGCCGCTCCCGGCAGGTTGGTTAGGGAGAAGCTAGCCGGAGTCGCAACGCCTGCCACGGTCGCGGTCACGTTGTAAGGTCCGCCTGCAGTCGCGTTCGCCGTGAATACCGCCGAAGTCGCAACCCCACTGGCATTCGTCGTCGCCGTGTTCACCCCGCCTGCGAAGGTCCCGCTAGCTCCGCTTGTCGGCGCCGTGAACGTCACCAGCACTCCGCTCACTGGGTTGTTCCCTGCGTCCGTCACGGTCGCTACCAAGGGTGCTGCGAACGCCGTGTTGATCACCGCACTCTGCCCGGAACCGCTCGTCACCGCCACCTTGGCCGGTGCCGCAGCCAAGTTCGTCACAGAGAAATTCGCCGACGTCGCTCCCGTCGCACTCGCCACCACGTTGTACG
>Ga0210403_10000548_pt1 | contig 38689 bp, 32 predicted proteins | sample IncBWC19MmetaG_FD_150863 | JGI IMG/M metagenome (GOLD analysis project Ga0210403, IMG submission 150863) | Forest soil microbial communities from Barre Woods Harvard Forest LTER site, Petersham, Massachusetts, United States - Inc-BW-C-19-M | ecosystem: Environmental > Terrestrial > Soil >...
TGGACGGGCAGATGCACGTGATCGCACAGCGTAGGCACCGCGTCGATGGCTTCCACAATGTCCCGTCCAAAGTCGCGGGGATGCGAGGTTGTGAACCGCACTCGCCTCATTCCAGGAACTTCAGCCACCGCAGCCAGCAACTCTGCAAACGATTTATTGCCGGAAGGATCCCGGTAAGAATTCACGTTTTGCCCGAGCAGTTGAATCTCCGTATATCCCAGATCCGCCATCTGCCGCGCTTCCGCGAGCACAGATTCCGAAGTCCGGCTGCGTTCCTTTCCGCGCGTAAACGGCACCACGCAGTAGGCGCAGAACTTGTCGCAGCCCTCAATAATCGTGATGTATCCGCGATGCGGGTTCGTCCGGGCCGTGAATTCGGTCTCGAAGCACTCATCGGTCTGCCGGTCATCGAGCCCCGTGATCCGAACCGGAGTCGCGCCTGCGGCAGGGGACTTCCCTGCTTCCAGCTGTACCAGCATGCTGGGCAGGTTCCGATACGATGCCGATCCGCACACCAGCGACACATGCGGAGCGCGCTCAAAAATCTTCTCGCCTTCCTGCTGTGCCACGCATCCCAGCACCCCGAATTTCTTTCCCTGCGCTTGCAGCTTCTTGAAATCCGCCAGCCGATGGAAGACTTTCTGCTCCGCTTTGTCGCGGATCGAGCACGTGTTGTAGAGGATGAGATCGGCCTGCTCGACCGTTTCCACCTGCCGATATCCTTCCTGCACCAGCGTTCCCACGACCTTTTCCGAGTCGTGGACATTCATCTGGCAGCCGAAAGTCTCGAGGTAAAAAGTTTTCTGCGCCGCTGGTTCGCGAACCCCAGACATATAAAGCAAGTATAACGAGGGAAGCCTCTACCTGCCAGCAACACCGTGACACCCGCATTCAGCACCACGATGTATAATCCTGCGGCTGTCCCTCCCCCCGCTCGAAATTCCATTCGAAGAGGGATTCCCCATGACACGTCTCCTGATGTCTTTCCTTCTATTGCCCGCCTGTCTAGGTCTAAGCAATTCGGCCTGGGCGGCTTGGGGGAAGTTCATTTCGACCGGTGCCGGCACAGCTATCGGCACGCCGTCGTGCGCCCAGGTTGCGACCAAGCATGTCGTATGCGCGATTCGCAGCGGAAAATACGCTGTCATGGTCAACGAATTTAACGGGACATCCTGGGGAAGTTGGACCACTCTAGGCGGAGAGGTAAGTTCCGATCCGAGCTGCACCAGCGATGGAAGCGGCAATGTGATTTGCGCCGCCACCGACATCACCGGCAAGTTACGGTGGTCTCTGTTCAACGGCGCCACATGGACCACTCCCGCGCTAGTCACAGCGGCGCTGTACTCCGCGCCCAGTTGCGCCAACTACACCGGCGGGCAGGTGCTCTGTGTCGCTCGCAACGCCGCCGGCGGGCTGTCCTACACGCTTTATAACGGCGCAACCTGGAGCGCCGTGAAGAATCTCGTCACCACTGCCATCTCTCACCCGAGTTGTACCACCGACAACAACAGCGGCGTGATCTGCTCTCTTTACACAAAAGCCGGGGTAACCCTGGTAAACCGCTACGCGAACGGCGCATGGGAAGGCTTCCTCAATCTCAGCGGGATCGCGGGCGGTGAGCCCGATTGCACTTCGATGAATCAAAACGGCAATGTTGTCTGCTTCGCCAAAGGTTACGCCTCCGGAGTCTATGGCAACCGATTCTTCGGAGGAGCCTGGGCCGCGACCCGCTGGGGTGGTTACGGTGCCATGAGCGGCACCGTCAACGACAACGCCGGTTGCATCAGCCACACGGCTGGCCTGCTGGTTTGCGGCGCCACCGCAGTCACAGACAACGCGTTCTACGCCAACGTCTGGGGTGGCTCCTCCTGGTCAGGATGGAGCAAAGTCGGTGGCAGCGGCACTGGCTCCCCCGCCTGCGCCCCACTAGCCACGGGCAAGGTCGTCTGCGTAATGAAGACCCTCACCAATCTGATAACCAGCATAGTCGGCCCGTAAGTTTGTGTAGGGGCGGACGCCTTCGTCCGCCCCGCGACCCTGAACGAAGTGAAGGGGAGCGTGGTCCCTCAACCGCGCTCGCGTTTCCGTAAACACTGATTGGGACTGGTGGGTCCCAGCGCTCTTATATGCCTTGGTTTAAAGTGTCCCGCTACTAGGCAGAATCTCCAGCGTTTCCACTGTCGCGCCCGACGGTAAAACAACCGCGTTGATCACAGCCCTAGCCACCGTCTCGCTCGACATCATCTTCTTCCGCGGAGCCCCGGGCCAGAGCGTCTTCCAAATCTCGGTGTCGGTAGCGCCAGGGAAAAGCCCGATCACCCGGATTCCCCGAGGACGAAGTTCCTCCCGCAGCGTGTTCGTAAGCCCGAGAGCACCGTGTTTGGAGGCGTTATAAGCAGCCGACCCCGCGAAGACTCGCGTGGCAGCGATCGACAGATTGTTCACAATCGTTCCGCCCCGCGGAATCAGCGTCAAAGCGGCCTGCGTAACGAGGAATGTGCCGCCAAGGTTGGTGGCCAGTACATCCTTCCACACGGGATACGGAAGTTTGTCCACCGTGAGATTCGCGTGAGCGATGCCGGCATTGTTGATGAGAATGTCTATCCGGCGAAAATGGTGCCGGATAGAGCGGAAAAGATCATCCACACCATAAGGGTCGCGCACATCGCACGGATGGATAAGAATTCGGATTTTCTTACGCGACAGTTCCCTGCTGATCCTGGCCAAGGCCTTTTCATCGCGGCTGGTCAAAATCAGATTGCAGCTCTCAGCAGCCAGCGCGCGTGCGATGGCCAGACCAATCCCGCGACTGGCCCCGGTGATCAGAGCGGTTTGGCCGAGGAGTCGGCTCACTGGCGAACGTTTCGTCATCGCTCAACCGGAGCCCATCATACCGGAAAGAATGTGGAGGTCGGACGCATTCGTGCCATCAGGAGGCACCTTCCTGCACGATCGCCTTCACTGCAGGCGTGGTCGTTTTCTTGCCCGGGACATCTGGCGCAGCTTCACGAGAGCCATCTCAAGCCCCGACCTGGCGATATCGGAGAGGTCTAGATCGAATTCCTTAGCCAGAGTTCGAAACTCCCTGTCCATGCTGATGGGTATCCGAAAAGTATAAGGAAGCCCCCGCTCCTTTTCGGCGGCAGTCAGGAGCTTGGTCAGCGGGTCATCGTCAAGATCAGCGGCCTTTGCAGCGGTCACCGGTTCCCTGCTTTCTACAGGGCCGAGCTCAGACCCTCCATCCAACGGAGGGGCCACCTCCATCGACGTTGGCAGATCGAGATCGGCGTCTTTTAGAATTGGACGTTCGCGGAGCTCGCTGAAGTCTGCGCCGAAGTTAATACCGCTGCCGCCCTCTCGCTTGTTGCTGCTAGCCATTTCAGAATCTCCTCCCTCAGAGATGTGTATTCGACTGCCCCTTTACTTTCCGGTGCGAGTTCAAAGACGGTGAGCCCGGCATCACCTGTCCGCCGAATGTCCTCACGATGTACAACCTCGCTCTCCAAAACCCGAATTGGCAATCCGACGAGGTTGAGCACCAGTTGAGACCGGGCGCCCTTTGCCGAGTTCGTACGGGCGTCGCGATTGTTAATAAACGCGAGAATGTCGAGGTCAGGTTTTGTATTTTCGCGAATGGCCAGGAGCCACTGCAGGAAACCGATGAGTGCTCGCAAGTCGTGTCCTGACGGCATAACCGGTATCAAAACGGCGTTCGACACCAATACCGCATTGCGGAGCACTTCCCCGTCTTTCTCGCCCGGGTCGCGTGGCGGACAATCAATGAGTACGACATCGTAGGGATCCACCGCCAACGCAGCCTTCAGAAAGTTCCGGACGTTCGTGGACTGCAGCCCCAGAACTTCGTACGAACAGCCGGCACTCTCCCCAGTTCTCCTCCAGGAGAAAGCACTCGCTTGACTGCCGTCGGCATCAACCATCAAGGTGCGATAGCCTCGTGCCACGAAAGCTCCGGCTAGATTTGTGGTCGTGGTGGTCTTTCCACTCCCGCCCTTCTTGTTTGCAACCGCTATGATCGTCGCCATACGTGCACCATACTGCCCTCCACGCTGTGGATTGGAGTAACTATTATGGTTCCGTGGTCAGGCGCGCCCTACCATCGCGCGACGGGCAGACCTTACCGCAATCAGCAGCTGCCGCATCGCGTAATGTGCATCTGTAAGACACAGTGTCTTACAGACCGTCTGACAGACATACATGCTGACCACTCTTCTGATCGGTCGCTCAATCCGCCAACTGGCGGCTTGGATATATCAAACGCGTGCCATCTATGCTGCGCTCCGGTGATCCTGATCTGCTGGGCCCTGCTCCGATATCCCTGTCGGGGTAGCGCTACAACAGTCGCCCTTCCCCTCGGCCTATGACTATCGACTCGAGTCGTGCGCTCCCACGGTCGAACTCCTGTCCGTCCTGAAGCACCGTGTCCCTGCTGTTGCCTGGCAGACCAGTGCGGTCTTACGCAAGATCGTTGGCGGTTCGGCCAACAGATCTCGCTCATGGAACACGCGACACTGATCGCGCGCTCATGAGGGGGTGACAGTTCGACCAACCAGGCTGATGGCTCCCAGCCCAATAGGGGCGTCTTCTCTCGGACTCTTGCCTCGGGGTAAAGTTCCTCAGTCGATAAGTATCCGGATTGAGGGCCGACAGAGACTTAAAGTACTGTTAAACCTTAAAGTAGATGGGTGCGCGAAAACCAGCCAGTCCCTCATAGCTAACAGCCATTTCCTCAGCACTATACAGCGACTTCTTAAACAACCCAGGGGGGCGCAGTTCTACATATAGTAGTTACTCTATAGTTAATAAACAGAGGATATTTACTATGTAGTTAATACTGATTACTTGAATTCCCGGTTCCCTGCCGACCACTATATGTTGTGGTCCGTAGACGCGGCAGATTTCTTCGAGGAGTACTTCCACAACAGTGAACCGACGCTTTCAGCACTCCTGTGTGTTGCGATTCGACCCTGCGCGGATTTAACCAGGAAGGACCTGAATGAGGATGAAGTGACACGTGAAGGAGGCGCGATCTTGAGGTGTCACTTTAGGGTTCGACGTGAGTTTGGCTGCGCATAAGCCTCCCGCTGGGCCGTTATCGTTGTTATTGTTATGTTATTGGGCGGCGCCCGTCTGGAATCCTCAGAAGGAAACGGTCCCCGCTGGGCAGAGCACCGGAGTCTTACCCGCATCTCACGAAAGAATTCGATATTCGGTTTTGACCAACCCGCTACCGTAGTGCCAAGTCTGAACGTGCTCCAGCCGGACATCCTGAGGCAACGACCCAAACAGTGGAATGCCTTCACCGATCAGAACCGGCACGCGCGTGATAATCAGCCGCTGAATCATTCCCTCGCGCAGAAACCGCTGAATCGTGACACCACCATCGACATAGATATGGCGAACGCCGCTGCTTTCCAGGGTAGAAACGATTTCGCGCGGAGCTCCCTGCATCTGCTCAACCCTTCCGGCAGGAACCTTCGACAAATCCAATTTCTGGGTACTCAACACGATGACCCTCTTGTCCCCGTACGGCCACTCCGCAAACGCAAGCACGATCTCAAACGTTTTCCGCCCGATGACCAACGCATCGACGCTGGCGAAAAATTCGTTGTAGCCGTGTGGCTCACCACCGCCTTCGGGAAGGAAATCGAAGGAGCCGTTCAGTCGAGCGATAAACCCGTCAACGCTGGTGCCGATGAAAACCGAAGCGATCATAATTGGGCATGATCGGCGCTTTCTGGGCTCTCGTCAATTCTGGATACCGCTGCCTAAAGTCCACGCTGGTAGCGGACTTCGTTGACCACTATGCCTTTCCAACCCGAGTCTGTTCGGCGGCTGCCGTCTGCGACCCACTGATCGATTCGGTAAAAGCGCTCCGCCCGCGCGTTGCCCACCAAGACCCACAGCAGAGCCTTTCGATGTCCCTGCGCGAGAAGGTCGGCACGCGCGGCTGCTATCAGGGCAGCGCCGATGCCCTGGCCCCACTTGTCCGGATCCACGTAAAGCGCGCATAGCTCTCCGTGATCCGGAATATCCGCGTCGCGCGACGGCATCGTTGTGGCAAATCCAAGGATCGCCCGTTCTTCAGCCGCCACAATCGTCCGCGGCTTTAAGGGATCGAGATTCGTAAAATCGTAGCTTTTTGCCCGATCTTCAGGCCGGAGTTGACTGAGGTAGTCGTCAGGAAGGAGCGTGCGGTAGGCCACCTGCCATGAGCGCACGTGCACGCGTGCAACAGCCATGGCATCGTCCGGTTGGGCCAGCCGCAGTTGCATGTCAAAGTATGGCACGAACCCGAATAGGGTAACCGATCGTGCGCGCCTGAGACGCTACACTCCATTCGGTCGTTGGCGGATCAGCGACAGGAATTCGCTGCGGGTCTCTTCCTCATTCCGGAAGCACCCCAGCATCGAACTGGTCACCGCCGCCGAGTGCTGCTTCTCGACGCCGCGCATCATCATGCAGAGATGCCGGGCCTCGATCACCACGCCCACGCCCTGCGGTTCGATCACCTTCTGAATCGTCTCCGCGATCTGCGTGGTCAGGCGCTCCTGAATCTGCAAACGTCGCGAAAACAATTCAACAAGCCGCGGAATCTTGCTGAGCCCGATCACCCGCCCGTTCGGGATATACGCCACATGCACCTTCCCGAAAAACGGCAACATGTGATGCTCGCACAGGCTGAACATCTCGATGTCTTTGACGATGACCATCTCGTCGTAGGTGACCGTGAAAAGCGCGCCTTTCATGAGGGCTTCGGGATCTTCCTGGTAGCCCTTGGTCAGAAATTTCATCGCCTTGTGCACACGCTCAGGCGTAGCAGCGAGGCCTTCGCGCGCCGGGTCTTCCCCCAGGCGCACAATAATCTCACGCATCAGTTCTTCGTAACTGGCGCTGGTCAGAGTTGGTGCTTCTTTCGACTTCTCGGCTGGGATAGTCTTCATCAGGTTCTGGCCTTTACCGCGGCGCTCCGTGATTGCCCGTATATTCGAACGAGTTCATCATCGTCTCTTCCAGTCTCACCCGTTCCAGATGCGCAGGACGGAACGCCCGCTGCAATATTTCGAATATCTCTATACATAGATTTTCCGTAGTAGGAACGGTTACAACAAATTCTTTCCTTGTATTCAAATTCTCCAGGTGGTAGCGGGCGAGCACTTCCCTTTCCACGCACTCGTCAAGATCGACCAGATTGCAGACCATCCCGGTAGTCGCGTCAACTGGCCCGCTCACAGTGACTTCCAGCGCGTAGTTATGACCATGCCCGTGCGGATTATTACACTTTCCGTACGTCGCCAGGTTCTCCTCCGCCGACATTTCAGCGCTATGCAGCCGGTGCGATGCGGAAAAGAGATAGCGGCGGGTGAGGTGAGCTTTCATGAGAAATACCAGAAAGGAAACGGCGAGATCATGACCTTCATGAACGTCCAGACAGGAATGGTCAGACCGAGAGTGTGCTGAAGCGAGTACGTGGCGGCCGCTGAAAGAGGAAACGCCAATCCGATATAAAGCGGAATCGTAGCCGCGAAAAAGTTCCTGAACCACAAGAACCTTTCAATCCGCGCCGTGAAAAGTCGGATGATCGCAAACACAAGAATGTAGGGAAAACATAACGGGATGAGAAACCAGCAAGGCCCCCCGTGTCCGGAATAGGTGAAGTTCAGTCCCGGAATGATAGCCAGCGCGAACATGGTCAACGGAAAGCCGTAGACGCGCCTCACTTCTTGCCACAAGTCAGGAATCCTGGCATCAGTTTCGCCCGCCTGCCCAGCTGCGAGGCTGTCTTGTCCTACTGTCATTCTTCTCCGTAGAAATCCACGAACAGATCCGGCGTCTCGTACACGCGCACCCGGTGCAGTTGCGCCCGCTGCAACTTCGGCTGCAGTCGCTGCCACACGGCAATCGCAATGTTTTCCGTGGTCGGAATCTTCGTTACGAACTCCGGCACTTCCTTATTCAAAAACCGGTGATCCATGGCATTAAGCACTTCGCGGTGCATGATCTCTTTCAGTTGCTTCAAATCCACAACGAACCCTGAGCGCGGATCGACCTCGCCCTTCACGGTGACTTCTAGCGTGTAATTGTGCCCGTGCCCGTTCGGGTTGTTGCACTTTCCGAAGATGCGCCGGTTTTCTTCCGGGGTGAATTCGGGACTGTGGTAGTAATGCGAGGCGGAAAACTCGGCTTTGCGGGTGAGATAGACCATAAGTCGTTCTGCGAACTAGACGTCTGGCGCCGCGAATGCGCGCGTACCAGTCGATTCGACGATTCTACCTATTGGACGATCAGTGTCCGCATTAGGGTTCAGGGCTCAATTCCCTGGGAGGCTCCACGCGGTACGCATCAATGGCTTGCCACTTCAAAGAATTCACCGTTTCCTGCTCGGGACAGAATGTCTTGTTCGGCTCGAACACGATCACTTTGTAAACGTACCGCTTGCGGTGCGGAGCATCGTATGCCAGTTCGAAGGCAATACCTTTCTTCTTGTCGATCCAGAACACGGGCGGCCGCGATCCGAGCGCCGGCGACGGCGCCGTCAACAGCACCCACGCGTGCATTTCCTTGTACGACTTCTCAACTTTCTCCGGAGGATCGAACGTCGTCACGTCTTCGGCAGTATGAAACCGTGTAGTCGAAGACTCGATCTGAAAGACCTTTCCCTTCTTCAGCCGGATGAAAACCTCACCATGTCCCACAGGATTGTTGGAATCCGTCCAGTCAATGGTCGACCCACACGCGTCGTCCCACTCCTGATCAATATCTTTTTTCGGAAACAGTTCCTGCGCGCGGTCCAGGGAATCTCCGAGTTTCAGCGGCCCCATGCTATGCCCGGGCTCGATCATGGTGTTGGTGAACCGCGGTTCCTCCGCAATTTGAGCGTGCAGTGGAAGGTGGCTATACGTGATGCCGAACAAGAGTGCCAAAATCGAGGCGAGAAGCTTCATGAGAGTCTTGTGGTTTTGGTCAGGTACAGCGTTATCCATCTTGTCGTCCGTGCTTCCGTAAGTGCGGCCTTTCCAGGCGACGGTTCCCTTGCTGTGCATTCTCTTCGAGCGAAAGAGAAGGTAGGAGAACAGCGGCATACCGAAGAATACGGCCCATGCGGTGTTGCTAGTGGGGAAGTTTGCCTTCCGCAGTCGCTCGAAAAGCCAGACAAACCAAATGGACCAGACAACAATATATGGGACAGGATCCCATCTGTTATCCATGACGAATGCAACGGAAAATAAGGCCCACAGGAGTAGAGTCTTCACCGCAAGCCACCCCGGCCTCGGAAACAGCAGCGCCAGATTCTTCGTCCATCCTTCGCGAAGCTGCGCGAAATTCCGGTACATGCGCGTGCGAACCGCATCAGCGGCGTAGCGAAAACGTATCTTCCGTCCCGAGGCCTTCACCCGCCGCGCCAGTGCTACATCCTCAAGGATGTCTCCCGCCACCGCCGCGTGCCCGCCGACTGCATCGTACGTTTCCCGCCGGATCAATATGAACTGGCCATTGGCAGCCGCAATCGGAGAAGCCGGATCGCTCACCTTCGCCGGCGGAAACTGCCGAGCCAGTTCAGCAAACACAACCGGCAAGATCGCCATCTCCCAGAACGTCACCGCAATCTGCTCCGGCGAATACGAGAGCATCTCCGCTTTATGCTCCCTTGCCTCCGATAGCGCCCGTGCCTGTGAGCCCGGCAAATGAACGGTATCCGCGTCCGTGAATAGCAGCCATCGGCCACGAGCCTCCCGCGCACCGCAGGCGACGGCGTTGTTTTTCCCTGTCCACCCTTGCGGAAGGGCCCCAGCCTCGATCACGCGAACTCCGGGAAATGACACCGCGATCTCCCCTGTGCGGTCCGTCGAATGATCATTGACCACGATGATCTCGAACTCCACACCCGCTTGCGAAACCAGCGATTCCAGGCACGCCCCAAGATTGGCTTCCTCGTTGCGCGCAGGGATAATCACCGAAACTTCAGGCTTCCCAGATGTTTCAGTTACCGGCATAGTCGATCGTGGTCGCAATCAGCAGTGTGAGGACTCAACGCGGAAACTAGAGCTCTGCTCTTCCACCGCGCGGGAATCCTTTATTATATCCGGGTGCGACCTTTCTCCTGCTCCACGCGTCTCTCGCTGGTCCTGATTCTTCTGGCCGCACTTCCCGCCTGCTACAGCGGATCTCGGCCGCTACGCATCGGCTCTGCAGCTCCCGAATTCACGGTCCAGGACTCCGCTCGCTCCGTAAAACTCAGCGACTTTCGCGGACAAGTCGTCGTCCTGAACTTCTGGGCCACCTGGTGTCCGCCCTGCGTGGAAGAGATGCCCTCGCTGGTAGAAATGCAGCGGCGGATGAAGGCAAAAGGCATCACGGTGCTCGCCGTCAGCGTCGACGTCGACCAGAATGCCTACCTGCAGTTCCTCAAAGAACACAACGTCAATCTGCTTACGGTACGCGACCCCGACCAGAAGAGCAACGCGCTCTACGGTACCTTCAAGTTTCCCGAGACCTACATCATCGACCGTAACGGCGTGATGCGGCGTAAATTTGTCGGCGGAGTCGATTGGACTGCACCCGACATCACCGAGTTTCTCGGCAGGATGTAACCCGGCCGCGCTCAATCTCATCCGCGTTGCAGGGCAGCTTGCAATTCGAGTTGACCAATGACTCCCTGCTCCGTCTGTATTGGTTGAATCAGACCTTGCTCAATATCTTGCGCCGTCCATTCGAGCAGACTTTCTAAGCGGAAAGGAACTTTCATGTCAGCCATTCCCGTAAAGCTCATCAACAAACAGGTAAGCCTTACGCTCATCCTCGTTGGGTTTCTAGGCGCCGGCATATCGGCCAAGGACTCCGCGAAACCCGCCCAGCCTTCCGCACGCCTGCAACGGGTCGAACAGATCGCAGTCGAATTGCCCGGCGCGCCGGGGGAAGAGGTACTCCGCCTAAGCCTGCCTGAACTCATGAAGACCTTCAATGTGCCCGGCCTCAGTATCGCCGTCATCGAGAACTACAAGATCGTCGATGTGAAGGCCTACGGCGTCATCGCGCCCGGCTCGTCCACTCCAGTGACCATGAAGACGCTGTTCCAGGCAGGATCAATCAGCAAACCCGTGGCAGCAACCGGCGCTCTGTCCTTGGTCGAGCAAGGCAAGTTATCTCTCGACGAGAACGTGAACAACAAGCTGAGCACCTGGAAGCTTCCTGAAAACGAGTTCACGCAAACCGAGAAGGTCACCCTGCGCCGGCTCATGTCGCATACCGCGGGACTCACGGTCCACGGATTCCCCGGCTACGATGTCGACGCTCCGGTGCCCTCGATCGTACAGGTCCTGAACGGTGAGAAGCCCGCCAATACCGATCCTATTCGCGTCGACATTGTGCCGGGAACCAAGTCGCGCTACTCCGGCGGCGGAGTCACTATCGAACAACTGATGATGATGGATGTAACCGGCAAGAAGTTCCCTGACCTGATGCGCAACCTCGTGCTCGACAAAATCGGGATGACCGACAGCAGCTATGAACAGCCATTGCCTCCCCCGCGCGCTGCCATGACGGCCGGCGGAGCCTATGGCGACGGAAAGCCCGTCCACGGAAAATGGCACATCTATCCCGAGATGGCTGCCGCTGGATTGTGGACCACACCCACCGACCTCGCCAAGTTCGCCATTGAGATCGCGCTATCCAAACAAGGCAAAGCGAATCACATCCTGTCTCAGAAGATGACCCAGGAAATGCTCACTCCCGTCATAGATAACGTTGGCCTCGGCCTTTTCATGGAGAAGGACACACCAGGCCAGTTCGGGCATAACGGCGCCGATGAAGGCTTCCAGGCCCTGCTGACCATGAATGCCGACACGGGCAATGGCATCGCTCTGATGGCAGACTCTGACAACGGCATCTCCGTCATGAATTACGTTCTGCGCCGTGTAGTGAAGGAATATGCCTGGACGTACAAAATGGAACCGGATGTCGCGGGCGACCTGTTCCTGATTGCCAAGCTTAAGGGAACAGCCAAGGCCTTGGCGCAATACGACACGCTGAAACAATCCAAGGATGGAGCTTTGCCGAACTACGAAGCTATCCTCAACAGTCTGGGTTACCGGCTGCTCTATGGCGGAAAAGAGCAGGATGCCGTCGAGGTCTTCGAGAAGAATGTGCGCGAGTATCCGCAGTCGTCGAACGTGTACGACAGCCTCGGCGAGGCCTACATGAAAGTAGGCAAGAAAGATCTGGCGATCCAGAACTACGAGAAGTCGCTCCAGATGAATCCCAAGAACAACAACGCGGTCGAGCAACTAAAGAAATTGAAGGGTGAGGCGATGAATCCGAAGGTCGTTGATCAGGATGGGTTCACAGTGATCGGCATCACGGCGCGGACGACCAATGCGACAGAAATGACGGCGGATGGCGCCATCGGCAAGCAGTGGATGCGATTCTTTCAGGAAGGCATATTCGGCAAGATTCCCAATAAAGCCGATGCATCCATCATTGCGGTCTATACCGATTACGCCAGCGACCACAATGGCGAATACACCTACGTGCTCGGAGCGCGCGTGACCTCAGATGCAGAAGTTCCGCATGGCATGGTGGCGAAGAAGATTCCCGGCGGAAAGTTCGCGGTTTTCATTTCCGACAAGGGCCCGGCACCACAAGTCGTGCCCGCCACCTGGATGAAGATCAATTCCCTGCCTCAAAATGCGGTCGGTGGAGATCGCCTCTATCGCGCCGACTACGAGATCTACGACGAACGCGCCCGCGATCCCCAAAACCTGCAAGTAGATGTCTACGTCGGCATCAGATAGCGCTAACATTGCGACCCGCGGCACATTGGTTTGTGTAGGGGCGGACGCCCTCGTCCGCCCCGCGACCCTGAACGCAGTGAAGGGGAGCGCAGCCACTCGAAATCCCATTGTCACCAATAAGCCCGGTAGCACGGGAATGCGCCCCCGCTGGAGCCTGATACCTTAGGCCCCGCCGCCCCCGAGAACTTTCCCTTATAATAGAAAGATTCACTAGTCCCTCTGGACGCCTCTGAGCGCGTGCCCTCTGGCTCCAGCGTGGTTTCGGCCCAGATTCGATGTCCTTTAATCCGACGCAGACAGATAGCATCGTTGTTCGCGGCGCCCGCGTCCACAACCTCAAGAATGTCGATATTGAGGTTCCGCACAACACCCTGACCGTGGTCACGGGAGTATCTGGATCGGGCAAGTCGTCGCTTGCCTTCGACACCATCTACGCCGAGGGCCAGCGCCGGTACGTCGAATCGCTCTCCGCCTACGCGCGCCAATTCCTGGAACGCATTGAGAAGCCCGACGCCGACTCGATTGACGGCATCGCCCCCGCGGTCGCAATCCGTCAGAAGAACACGACCAGGAATCCCCGCTCCACGGTGGCAACGGCCACTGAGATCTACGACTATCTGCGCCTCCTGTTTGCCCGCGTCGGCCGCACCTACTGCGTCAACTGCGGACGCGAGGTCAAGAAAGACACGGTAGACGAGGTCGCTGATGCGATTCAGTCCTTGGAGTCAGGCACCAGACTGCAGGTGCTCTTCCCGCTACAGCGCGCTGGAATGATCCCTCCGCCACCTGCCGAAAAATCGGCGCGCCCGGCAAAGTCGAAGAAATCCGCAACGAAAGCTAACGAACCGCTTTCCGACTCCTTGAAGACCCGCCTCTTCGATTTACGCAAGGCCGGATTCAATCGCCTGGTTCAGGGTGGGCAGATCTTCGAGTTTTCTACCCCTGAGTCCCTGCTCGACATCAATTTCGCGCAACCCGTCTTCATGCTAGTCGACCGCCTCGCGGTCTCGGCCGACTCCCGCACGCGTGTCGTCGATGCGATCGAAACCGCCTACCGCGAGTCCGGAGAAGTCATCTTCGAAATTCCCAGCGACGAGAGTACCAGCGCAAGACAACTTCGCTTCGCCCAGCGCTTCGAGTGCAAGTTCTGCAATATCCGCTACGAGGAGCCCGAGCCTCGCCTCTTCTCCTTCAACAATCCCTACGGCGCGTGCCCCAAGTGCCAGGGATTCGGCAACACCATCGACTTCGACCTCGACCTCGTCATTCCCGACAAATTGAAGTCCCTGGGCGAAGGCGCAATCGAGCCCTGGACCAAGCCCAAGTATCGTCCTTTGTTCACCGACCTGAAGCGTTACGCGAAAGCGGCCGGAATTCCGCTCGACATGGCGTGGATCGATCTCGCCGAAGAGCACCGCAATCTGATTCTCAACGGCGAAGGTAAATTCCTCGGCGTGCGCGGATTCTTCAATCATCTCGAACGCAAGAAATACAAGCTTCATGTCCGCGTGTTCCTGAGCCGCTATCGCGGATATTCCACCTGCTCCGAGTGCAACGGAAGCCGCCTCCGTATGGAAGCGCGACAGGTGAAGATTCAGGGCCGGAACCTTTGCGAAGTCTGCTCGCTGACCGTCGAAGATGCCATGCAATTCTTCGATCAGATTAAGTTGACTCCGGCCGAAGCCGAGATCGCCGACCGACTGCTGCAGGAAATTCGCGAGCGTCTGCGCTTCCTGAACGATGTCGGCCTCGAGTATCTGACACTCGACCGGCTCTCCTCCACCCTCTCTGGTGGAGAAGCGCAGCGAATTCAACTCGCGACCTCTCTGGGTTCGCGCCTGGTCGGAACCCTCTACGTCCTCGATGAACCTTCCATCGGTCTGCACCCGCGCGACACGCACCGGCTGGTGAAGATTCTCCACGACCTGCGCAACTTGGGAAACACCATCCTGGTCGTCGAACACGACCCCGACATCATGAAGGCCGCCGACCGCATACTCGACCTCGGCCCCGGCGCTGGCGAAAATGGCGGCAAGCTCATCGCCGGCGGAACCTACGATGAGATCCTCCACAATCCCGCTTCATTGACCGGACGCTACCTTTCGCAAGATCTCCGCATTCAACCGCCGGCCACGCGGCGCAAGCCCGGCCCGCAGCAGATCAAAGTAAAGGGAGTCCGCGCCAACAATCTCAAGAACGTCGACATCAACATTCCGCTCGGCATGCTGGTGGCGATCACCGGCGTTTCGGGCTCCGGCAAGTCCACGCTTCTCCATCAGGTGATCTACAAGGCATTGGCGCAAGCCAAGCAGCAATCCGGCAATGGCGCAGCCGCGACCACTTCCGCGACCTGGGAGAGCCTGGAAGGCGATCAATACATCGACGAGGCCGTTCTTGTCGACCAGTCGCCCATCGGCCGCACGCCGCGCTCGAATCCCGTGACCTACATCAAAGCCTTCGACGCCATTCGCGACCTCTTCGCTTCTCTCCCCGAGGCCAAGAAGCGCGGCTTCAGCGCCGGACATTTCTCCTTCAACATTCCCGGAGGCCGTTGCGAAGTCTGTCAGGGAGACGGTACTGTCACCGTCGAAATGCAGTTTCTGGCCGACGTCGAGTTGATCTGCGAAGAATGTAAAGGCACACGCTATAAGCCTCAGGTGCTTGAGGTCCGATACCGAGGGAAGAATATTCACGAGGTGCTGAACCTAACCCTCAAAGAGGCTCTGAAGTTCTTCGCTGAGGCCCCCAAGGTCACCGAGAAGCTACGGTCGCTCGAGGAAGTCGGTCTGGGATATCTGCGGCTCGGTCAATCGGCAACCACGCTCTCCGGCGGCGAGGCCCAGCGCATGAAGCTGGCTGCCCACCTTCAACCGGCAACACGCGAAGCTGGCAGGTCCGGCAGCGGGGAAAAGGTAAAGCGCCGCCTTCTTTATATCTTCGACGAGCCCACGACCGGATTGCATTTTGACGATGTCAGCAAACTCCTGGCCGCCTTTCGCCGTCTGATTGAAGCAGGGGGCTCGATTGTGGTGATCGAGCACAATCTGGAAGTCATCAAGACCGCCGACTGGGTCATCGACTTGGGCCCCGAGGGCGGCAATCGCGGCGGAAAAATCGTCGGCGTTGGGCCTCCGGAGGCGATCGCCAAGTTGCCCGGATCGTACACGGGCAAATATCTGGCGCCAGTACTGAATGGCAATGGATCATCACGCTCGAATGGCCGGACGTAATCGAAACGTCGTGGGGGACCTGCTTCGGGTTTCCTTCGTGGCCCTTAGTGTCCTTTGTGGCCATGCACTTGGTTTTGCGGCCCCCCAGGACTCCTCGTCGAGCCAGACCACACACCGCAAACCCGGCCAGAACACTCGGCGCACCACGGTCTCCGAGGCAGAAGCCCCTTCTCCGGAACTCACCAAAGCTGAAGGAATGATCCAGGCCAAGAACTACCCGGAAGCCGAGTCGCTTCTGCGGAAGGCAGTCGAGACGGATCCCGGTAATTACGTCGCATGGTTCGATCTTGGATTCGTTGAGAACGCGCTAGGCAAAACCGACGACTCCATCGCGTCCTACCGCAAATCCGTATCCGCCAAACCTGACGTTTTCGAATCGAATCTGAACCTGGGTCTTCAGCTTGCCAAGGCCGGCCAGCCTGATGCCGATCAGTTCCTGCGGGCGGCGACGCAACTGAAGCCGACAAGCCACGTTGCCGAAGGCAAGGCCCGGGCATGGCTCTCTCTAGCTCACGTGCTCGAACTCAGCAAGCCCGACGAAGCCGTGGCTGCATATCGCCAGGCAGCCACGTTGCAGCCCAAAGATCCGGAACCACACTTGGCCGCCGGACTCTTGCTGGAAAAGCAGGGCCAATTCTCCGACGCCGAAAGCGAATACAAACAGGCGCTCGCCCTCGATCCCGCTTCCTCGGACGCCATCACCGGGCTCGCCAACATCTACATGCGTGGTCGCCGTTTCCCCGAGGCTGCCGCCGAATTGCGGAAGCTGGTTGCGACGCATCCAGAACTTGTCGCTGCCCACGTTCAGTTGGGTCGCGTCCTCGCCGCGGACAGCAAGCCGGATGATGCCATCGCCGAACTCGAGGCCGCGGCGAAACTGGCGCCGGCCGACGTCTCCGTGCAGCGCGATCTCGCCGATCTCTACACCACCACCGGGAAACCCGAGAAGGCCGAAGCGGAATACCGCACTCTCATCTCCGCCCATCCCGACGATGCCGAACTGCACCACGAACTCGGCCAAGCCCTGCTGCGCCAGAAGAAGTTTCCGGACGCGCAAAAGGAGTTCCTGACCGCCGTAAAACTAAAGCCCGACATGGGACCTGCCTACGGCGATCTGGCATTCGCGGCCAGCGAGAACAAAGACTACGCCCTGACACTAAAAGCTCTGGATGCGCGATCGAAACTCCTCAAGGAAATTCCGATTACCTATTTCCTCAGGGCAACAGCGTATGACCATCTTCGGGATGTCAAACAGGCCGCGGCAAACTATCACCTCTTCCTTGAAGGGGCGAATGGGAAGTATCCTGATCAGGAGTGGCAGGCGAAACATCGCTTGATTGCTCTGGAACCGAAGAAGTAAGTAGTGGATATCGGATCATGCTTGGGGTGCATGTTTCAGTGGAGTTTGCTCAAGGCCAGCGACGGGACTCAGTGTCTTCGCCAGAGAAACTCCGTTGCCCTGTTCGCGCGACTTCCGCGATCAAACCCCAGAGGGTGCCCCATCCTTGTCGCGTTTTGTGCGAAAGGGTGAGGATTTTGACTTTCTCAAGGTTCATAATTTCCGGCAACCCAAAATCGAGGGGTTCGTACGCTTATCGCAGCCCTCGGCCCCCGAGATTGAACTCTTGGCTTCGAGTCTTGGACGCCCTGCTCCTCATGTTCCTGGCCGCAGGCTTGGCCAACGCGCGAACAGAACCCACGGTGGAAGAGCTGAAGGCGCGTGTTTCTACAGCGAATGTTGGCGAGAAAGCCAAGATTTGCCTGGAAATCGCGGAGATGCAACTGAACGCCGCCGACAGGCAATACACCGCTGATGACATCGAAAAAGCGCAAACAAGCTTGACCGATGTGGTGGCGTTCTCTGAACTCGCGCGCGACTACTCCCTTCAGTCACACAAGCATCAAAAGCAAACGGAAATCGCGATTCGCTCTATGACGCGCAAATTGAATGATTTGCTACACGTGGTCGGCCGCGAGGAACAAGCCCCGCTAAAAGAAGCGATCAAACACCTCGAGCGCGTGCGCGACGATCTGCTCCTGGCCATGTTTCCCAAAGGTGCCAAATGAAACTACCCCATCTCGTCTGTGGACTATTGTTGACGTTCATTCCAGCTCTCGGCTTCGCGCAGCGGCATCGCGATCCCTTGACTCAAGCGGAGATCAGTCAGGTACGCGACACTAGCTGGGAGCCAAGACTGAGACTGCCCCTCTATCTGGAGTTTGCTCGCACGCGACTGGTCAAACTGGAGGAGATCAGAAATGACCCCAAGACCAAAGACCGCGCTAAACAGACGCATGACCTGCTCGACGACTTCCAGCTTCTCTACGACGAGTTGAACGACAACATCGACACCTACGTCGACCGCAAAAACGACATCCGCAAGCCCCTGAAACTCATTGTCGATGCCGATACCGAATTCCAGGCCAAGCTCCGCGCCCTGAAAGACGCGGCCAACGTCCCCCGAGCCGAAGCACAACAATACGAATTCGTCTTGAACAACGCGATCGACACCGTCGACAGTTCCGTGGAGGATCATCGCAAGCTGCTGGAAGACCAGGAAGAGCTGGCCAAACACAAGAAGTTGGTCAAGGATCCGTCAAAGGGAACGGGAGTAAGCCCGGAGTAGCTGGCGTGGTAGAAAGCGTGGGGTGGCGCAGCGCGTTTAGCGCTGCGATAGAGACGGTACACGGACGAGCGGCTTTAGCCGCTGAGGTGCCTTTAGAGTTGCAGTGCAGCGAGGTTATTTCATCACCACTTCGACTCAGAAGCATGGTCTCTTATGTCCTCAGTATCGAACCGTAATGGCGCCTCATCACTGTGTACACCGGACGAAAACGAAAATTAGCGAGAGAAAACGGGTCCGCTGCAGAGGTCTGACGCCTGACGCCTGCCCTCCCCGTGCTAACCTAATTTCACCGTGCGCCCCGGCCTGCTCGAACTTTTCCAGCAAACCTACGCCGAACTCCGTCCAGGCACTCCCCCGCCCGAACTGAAAATCGAGTTCTTCGCCTTTGCCAACGTCAACAACACCATCCGGCTGCGCGACGGCCGCCTGCTGGTTCGCCTCTCCGACCTGCTGGAAGGCGCTCCCGACACAGTTCTGAAGGCTATCGCGCACATTCTGCTGGCCAAGATGTACCGCCACCCCATCGATCGCGGGCAGGCCGCGCGTTACCGCAAATACGTGGCCAGCCACGAAATCGTCCGCAAGGCCCACCTTGTCCGCCAGATGCGCGGCCGCAAGCTTCTGCGCGCTCCCCGCGGTCACTTCTACGATCTCGATGCCATCTTCGAGGACCTGAACCGCCGCTTTTTCCATGGCCTCATGGCTCGCCCCCGCATGAGTTGGAGCCAGACCAAGACCCGCCGCATTCTCGGCCACTACGATCCCGCGCACAACGCCATCGTCATCAGCCGTATCTTCGACCATCCCGCCATGCCGCGATACGTGCTGGAATACATCGTCTACCACGAGATGCTCCACCTGAAGCACCCAGTGAAGCTGCGCGGCAGCCGCCGTTGCGTCCACTCCCCGGAGTTTCAGGCCGAGGAAAAGCTCTTCCCGGGCGTGGCTGATGCCAATGCCTTCCTGAAACGCCTGTAATCTCCAATCCGCCAAAAGCCGCGAGAATTAAGCCATCTGGCGCATTTTTTGTTCCCAGAACTCCCCAAACCGTTGTAAAATCCTCGCCTCTCCCAATGGGGTGGGCCCATGCAATTCTGTTCCGCTCTCGATGTAAGCCGCCACCGGGAAATTTTCCTCAACCTCCTGTGCGTATTCGCTGTGCTCGTTGCAGCCATTTGCTCGAATGCGCAGACGCCGACTTCCGACCCCGACGAGGATTCCACCGACCCTACGCAGCAAAAGGACTCGGTGCGCCCGGAAGATCCGAAGAAGATCGCGAAATACGACGTGAACCGCATCGGTCACCGCGGCATCGGCCACGGTTTCAACATTTACTCCCAGAAGCGGGAGCACCAGCTAGGACAGAACCTTGCGGCTGCATTCGACAGCAGCTCCAGAATCGTCAACGATCCAGTACTCAATGACTATGTGAATCGGCTCGCGCAGAAGATTGTGCGCAACTCCGATGCGGAGATCCCGTTCACGGTAAGGCTGATCGATTCCAGTGAAATCCCGCGCGCCTACGGCCTTCCCGGCGGCTTTCTATATGTGGATAGCGCGCTTATCTTCGCCGCCGAGAGTGAGGCAGAACTCGCCGGCGTCATGGCCCACGAGATTGCCCACGTCGCCGCTCGTCACGCCACCCGCGCCCTTACGCGCAAGGACCTGTTCAACGTTACCGGTTCCCTTTCTATGTTGGCCGGGCCGGTTGGAATTGTTCTGCAAGATGCCAGCGGAGTCGCAGGCCCGCTCTCGGTAAAGAAGTTCAGCCGCGATTCCGAGTATGAGGCCGACCTGCTCGGCATCGAATACGCCTATACCGCGGGATACGACCCCGAAGCACTACTCTCCGCTCTCGAAAAACTGCATGCACTGGAAGCAAGCCGGGCGGCAATGTTCGCCAAGATTCCCGGCTATCATTTCGCCAGCAAACTGCCCTTCCATTCGCAAGTGGCTCGCGGGTTCTCGAACTATCCCCTTCTGGAAGAACGCATTCGCCGCTTGCAAACGGAAATCAGCACATTCCTTCCCGACCGCAGGGATTACATTGTCGACACCAACGAATTTCAGGACATCAAGGAACGGCTTCTTTCGCTCCAGGGCCCCGTGCATTTGCGTCGCCATGGAGAAGACGACGATCCCCGCGCCCCGGTCTTGCGCCGCGCCCCGCAGGAGGACACGGATCGTACTCCCGGCAATCTCCGCAGCCTGATGACTCTGAGGTAGTCCGGGTCCCCCATCTTTGGCGCGTTTTGTGCGACAGGGTGGGGATTTTGACTTTCCGCGATTGAGTTTCCTCTGTGGTCCTTAGTGACCTCTGTGGTGAGCAGACGACTCAGAGGATTCACCACAGAGGACCACAGAAAAGCCAGTCCGAGACGTTGGCTACGTTCCAATGACTTCACCTTCCCCCGCTGCACCCGATCCCCATTCAGGTCGAAAATCCTACCGTGTGACTCTAATCACACCAGGTTGTGAGGCTCCGGATTGACGGTTTGAGCCGCAGAAGCATATCCTTGAAGTTGAAATTGAAATTCATTTTCAAAATCATGAGTGCCTGAAACTCCCTCTTCGACGGCCTTCCGGCAGTCCAGAAGCGAGCCGGTCCCAGCACCATCGAAAGAGTCAAGTTCAGGAAGGAACGAGATCTAACGGAATGTTACAGGCTTTCATCATCACCCTGCGCGAAGGGGTCGAAGCGGCCCTGATCGTCGGCATCACCTTGGTCTACCTGACCAAGATCGGGCGGGCGGAACTGCGCAAGACCGTCTATGCCGCCCTGGGCGCGGCTTTCCTGGGCAGCATCGGCGTCGCCGTCGTCATTTCCCGCGCCCATCTCAACGAAGATGTCTTTGAAGGATGGGTGGAACTCATCGCCGCTTTCTTCGTCGTGACCATGGTCGTCTTCATGATGAAGACCGGCCGCAAGATGAAGGGCCAAATCGAAGGCAAAGTCGGCTTGCTGGCGGGCAACGATGCCTGGTTCGGCCTGTTCATCTTCATCTTCCTGATGGTGCTCCGCGAAGGCGCAGAGACTGTACTCATCCTAGCCGGCGTCAGCCTGAACTCCACCGAGTTGATGAGCTTTCTCGGAACCCTGCTCGGCCTCATCGCCGCGATTGCTTTCGGCGTGATGTTCGTCAAGGGCAGTGTCCGCATCAACCTGCAGAAATTCTTCCGCGTCACCACCGCAATCATGTTTTTAGTGGCGGCCCAGCTGATCATCTCTGGACTGCACGAACTTTCCGAGGCCGGCTTCATCGCGTCCTCCAAGCGCGAGATGGCCATCATCGGCCCAATCGTCAGCAACGACTGGTTCTTCTTCGTCACCATTTTCGCTATGGCGGCGCTGATGGTGTTGTTTGAGGCCAAGCGTCGCGCGCCCGTTCTCGATGCCTCGGCGTCCCCGGCAGAGCGTCGCAAAGCCGAGTGGACGGCCCGTCGCGAACGTCTCTGGATGGGATCGGTGTACACGTTTTCCTTTGTGCTGATCGCCATGGTCACGCTGGAGTTCGTTTACACCAAGAATGTGAGTGCGCTATCTCCCGCTACAGAAGTGAGTTTCACCAACGGCGAGATAAAGATCCCGCTCTCGCAGGTCGCCGACGGCGATCTGCACCGTTACCAGGCCAAGGAGAACGGAACGCCGGTCCGCTTCTGGCTCTATCAGAAGCCCGACGGCAAGATCGCCACCGTATTCGACGCCTGCGAAATCTGTGGCGCGGTAGGCTTCTATAAGAAAGGCAATGGAGTGATCTGCAAGAACTGCGCTGCTCCGATCAATCCGCAGTCGGTAGGCACGGCCGGTGGCTGCAATCCGGTGCCGCTGAGAGCCACGCAGACCGCCGACGCCATCATCATTCAGGAGGCCGACATCGCGGGCGGAAGCCGCATGTTCGCGCAACAGTAACCGATGTTCGTCCGACTCGTATACGAATCCTTCCGGCGGCAGAAGCGGCGCAAGATCTTGGCCGGAGCGGCCATCACGCTGGGTGTCACCGTAGCCACTGCCATGATCGCCGTCGCCACCGACATTGGCGACAAAATCAATCGCGAACTCCGCACGATTGGCGCGAATCTAGTCGTCACTCCGCAGGAAGATTCGCTCGACCTGGAAATCGGCGGAGTCAACTTGAAGCCGCCCACCGACGGCGCATTCCTGAGCGAAGCGGACCTTCCCAAGATCAAGGGAATTTTCTGGCACAACAACATCGTAGGATTTGCGCCCGTCCTTCCCGTCAGCGCTGTGATTCAACACGAAGGAAAACCGCAGGATGTCACCTTAACGGGAACCTACTTCTCCAAGAAGGTTTCCTACGGAAATGAAGACTTCGTCACCGGAGCCAAGACTCTTTATCCATGGTGGAAGGTCTCGGGGGAATGGCCGGACGACAATTCACGCGACGTTCTGATCGGCGAACGACTGGCCAACAAACTCAAGGAGAAGCCCGGAGACACGATTACCGTCTCTGGCCGCCAGTTGCATATTGACGGAATTCTCTCGACTGGCGGCGCAGAGGACGCCGAAGTGATCGCGCCCCTGAGCCTCGCGCAAGAAATTCTTGGCAAGCCCGGCGCTGTAAGGCGCGTCTACGTCAGCGCCCTCACCAAGCCCGAAGATGCCTTCGCCCGCCGCGATCCGAAGAGCTTGTCCGGCGCAATTTACGACCGCTGGTACTGCACGCCGTATCCGCAGGCGATCGCCTTGCAGCTCACCGAGGCCATGTCGCACTCGCACGCCGAGCAGATCCGCCAGGTCGCGCAAAACGAAGGCGCGGTCCTCACCCGCATCGAAGGTCTGATCTTCCTGATCACCCTAGCCGCATTGTTCGCCTCAGGCCTAGCCGTTTCCGCAGCCATGGCAACTGCCATCTTCGAACGACGCGCTGAAGTGGGATTGATGAAAGCCCTGGGCGCGGGAAAATTTGCCGTGGCATCGGTATTCTTCGCCGAAGCCGCTTTGATGGCGCTAATCGGCGGGGCCGTAGGTTTTGGCATCGGCTCGGCCCTGGCCCATCAAATCGGGCATTCGATCTTCAATTCCCAGATTTCGATTTCTCCTGTGCTCTTGCCGGTGATCCTCGCCATCGCTGTGATCGTGACGTTCGCCGGAAGCGCAATGGCCATCCGGCGTGCCGTCAGCCTCGATCCGGTGTTCGCTCTGCGAGGAGAACTGTGAGCGCACCCATGTCCCATCAGGCGCGGGATCTGGCGGCCACTCGGGCTCATGCACCGCACACCTCGATGTTCCTGCGCATGCTGGTTCGTGCCGCGGTCTTGCGCCGCGGCCGTGCAGCCTCAGCTTTGTTCGCGATGGTAGTCGCGGCCGCGGTGGCAACAGCCATGCTCAATCTATACGTCGACGTGCAGGCTAAGCTGCAACGGGAATTTCGCAATTACGGCGCGAATATTATCCTGGTTGGTAAAGACGGCGCTTCCCTTCCCGCCGGAACTCTCGCTCAAGTCGATTCCGCGCTCGCCGGACGCGGCATCGCCGCGCCCTTCGGATTAATCGTAGCCAGAACCAGTGACGGCCAGCCGATCGTGGTTGCGGGCGTCGATTTCGATCGCGTGAAGCAGTTGGATCGCTGGTGGTCGGTGAGCGCTTGGCCCGCAGCCGCAAATCAGGCTTTGGTTGGCGTGCGCGCCCTTCCCTTGGTCTCGCCGAAGAACCAGCCATTCGATCTCACCTTCCAGGGACGCGCTCTGCACGTCACGCCCGCAGGTACGGTGCAAACTGGCGCGGCCGAAGATAGCCGCATTTACGTTTCGCTCGCGGAATTTGTGTCCTGGACCGGCGTCCAACCATCCACCGTTGAAGTCGCCGCCAGCGGCTCTTCAGCGGAAGTCGTGGCAGTCATGAATCAACTGACACAGGCCATTCCTGCCGCCGACGTCCGTCCAGTTCGACAGATCATGGAAGGCGAAGCGCGTGTGCTCGGCAAAACACGCGCAACTCTTCTGGCAGCTGCGGCGCTGATCATTCTCACCGCGGCGCTCTGCGTTCTCTCCACGCTCATGGGATGGGTCTTCGACCGCCGCCGCGACTTCGCCATCATGAAAGCCCTGGGCGCCTCCGAACGCTTGCTCAACGGATTCTTCGCGGCTGAGGCCGCCGCTCTGGGCGCGACCGGCGCGATGATTGGATTTCTGGTCGGAATCGGCATCGCCGCATGGATTGGCCGCGCGAACTTCCACGCTCCGGTTGTGCCTCGCCTGGGTGTGCTGCCGATTGTTCTGGCAGGTAGCATGGCAGTAACCCTGATTTCAGCGATTCTTCCGATCTCTCTGTTGCGACGCGTGCAGCCTGCAGTCATACTGAGGGGCGAGTGAAATGATTCAGATCAAGGATGTCACCAAACTCTATCCCGCCAAGGAGTCGGGCAACGGCACGGGCAAGGACAATAGCGCCGGTTCGATCCACGCCCTCGACCATATCTCGCTGCATGTCGCTCAGGGCGAATGGCTCTCGATCATGGGACCGTCAGGTTCCGGCAAGTCAACCCTCGTCAACCTGATCGGATGCCTCGACCGCCCCTCCTCGGGAGAGATCTGGCTCGACGGCCAGAACGTCGCGGGCATTTCCGCTGCCGAATTGAATCGCGTGCGCTGCGAAAAGATCGGATTCATCTTCCAGCAGTTTCACCTGATCCCCTTTCTCACCGCCGTCGAGAACGTCATGCTGGCGCAATACTTCCACAGCATGACCGACCAGAAGGAAGCGGTCGAAGCTCTGACGCGAGTCGGACTGGGAGATCGAGCCCATCACTTGCCATCCCAGCTCTCAGGCGGCGAGCAGCAGCGGGTGTGCATCGCACGTGCCCTGATCAACGATCCGCGCATTATTCTGGCCGACGAGCCGACTGGCAATCTCGATGCGCAGAACGAAGAAATCGTTCTCCGCTTGCTGCGCGAATTCCATCAGCAAGGCCGCACGATCGTCATGGTGACCCACGACCCCGTCGTCGCCCGGCTCGCCGACCGCCGTATTGAGCTGCATCATGGAAAGATCGCCTCGCAAGAAATTTTCTCAATGGCGGATGAAGAGCAACTAGACGAGGTTCTTGAAGAGCTCTGGGTACTCGCGGAAAACGGAGAGATTGCCGAAGTCGAGCGCATGGAAGTACACGGCGCGCTTCCCGTGAGTCTGGCGATAGAGAAGATGATCGAAATGGGATTCGTCGTCTCCGCGCCTCATCCGCCGGAGGCTCACGACCACAAGCCGTTTGTGAATCCCTGCCACGAAGCGTTGAAGCCGGTCGCAGCGTCATCCGGAGACGGCACCCTGATCGTCGAACTGACGCCACGCGGACGCGAGCGCGCCGGCAGCATCATCCGCCGTCACCGCCTCGCCGAGCGTCTCTTCACCGACAGTCTCGCCATGGACAGCGAGACCGAGATCGAGCAGCAGGCCTGCAAGTTCGAGCACATCCTCTCCCCCGAGGCAACCGACAAGATCTGCACCTTCCTCGGCCATCCCCGGACGTGCCCTCACGGAGCGCCGATTCCACCCGGCCCGTGCTGCGGAATATCCAGCACGTCGGGCGCGAGGCTGATCGAAGCCATGCGATCAAAATAGCCTGCGCCCTCCTGTGATGAACCCATTTCAACTCCAGCAGCCTCATAGGCACAGGGTATGATGGAATTCCATGAGCCCTCGTCGCCCCATAATCGGGGTATTCGATTCCGGTTTTGGCGGCCTCACCGTCCTTAAAGCTTTACTTGAGCTCGTGCCCGACGCCGAATATGCCTATTTCGGCGACACCGCCCGCCTTCCCTACGGCTCCAAATCAGTCGAGACGGTCGCGCGTTACGCAGTCGAGGCCGCGCACTTTCTCGAGTCTCAGGGCGCCAAGATGCTCGTCATCGCCTGCAACACCGCGACCGCGCTGGCGCTCGACAGAATCTGCACCGCGGCGCATGTTCCGGTAGTCGGAGTCGTCAATCCCGGAGCCGAGGCCGCATCCGTCGCCACGAAGAATCGCAAAGTTGTCGTCATAGGAACCGAGGCCACCGTCAGCAGCCACGCTTATCGCAAAGCGCTTGAGGAACGGGGACTGCAGGCGCGCGAGAAAGCCTGCCCCTTGCTGGTCCCGCTTGTGGAAGAGGGATGGGTCGAGCACACCGTGACCGAACAGGTGGCGCGCATCTATCTCGCTGAGGCCTTCGCGGATGGATTCCACGACGCCGACACCATGGTGCTCGGCTGCACGCACTATCCGTTGTTAAAGCCATTGCTGCGCCGCGTGGCCCCCGCTCACGTCAGCATCGTGGATTCCGCCGAATCGACCGCTCGGGCAGTTTCCTCACACTTTCAAGAACTCCTACCGGATTCAGATTCCGCCGAAGAACGCCGTTCCGCGCCCCGCCTGAAGTTCTTCGCCACCGACTCCACCGAAAAGTTCTGCCGCCTCGGACAACGATTCCTCGGCCTCCCCATCGAAAATGTCGAGCATGTCGACCTCAAGGAATAAGCGAGATTGAATTTGTTTGTGTAGGGGCAGACGCCTTCATCCGCCCGCATCCCTGAGCGTAGCGAAGGGGAGCGTGCCTGGTGTCAGGAATTTCCCCGCAAGATTCGGATAGTCACCGTCCGCCAGCGTATTTAGTGTGTCCTTCGGGTCCTGAGCCCAATCAAAGGAAAGTACACGAAATGCATCCACTCAAGAATGTCATCTGGCAAGCGTTGACCACGCGGCAGGCTCACTTCGCGGAGTCGCGCGACACGGCTCGAAGATTCTTTCAGGATGTTACTTCCCTCTGCGCCTTCGATCAGCCCAACCATGAAGGCTATGCATCTCTGGCTAGACTGGCTGGTTCGGGCGGAACCGCGGCAGTATTCCTCGACCAACCCTACGAACCGCGGGACGGCTGGGAGTACATTGCTGGAGCCCCCCTGTTGCAGATGGTTTGCGAGAACGGCCATGCCAGCCCAAATTCTTCCGCTCCGGCAATGGTCGAACTCGGAGCCATTGACTCGCCCGAAATGCTCGAACTCACCGCCCTGACAAAGCCCGGCCCCTTTGGGTCACGGACCCACGAACTGGGTTATTACGTCGGAATTCGCGACGCCGGGAAGCTCGTCGCGATGGCCGGAGAGCGCATGAAGGTCCCCGACTACACCGAGGTCAGCGCCGTGTGTACGCATCCCGACCATCTCGGCCAAGGCTATGCCGCTGCGCTGATGAGAGAGGTTATGCGCTCGATCCGCGAACGCGGCGACAAGCCCTTCCTCCACGTCAGAAGCGACAACTCGCGCGCCATCGCGATCTACGAGCGACTGGGTTTCCAGAAAACCTGGGAAGGACATTACGCGGTCCTACGAAGAGTAGCGAAAAGCCGCGACGATTCTCGCAATCTCTGACACGCGCGAGATTGCGTGATCTAGCAGAACTCAAGCCGCGAAGCGGCGCCAAATGAAAACCCGGCACGGAAAGTGCCGGGTAAGGTGGATAGAAAGGCGCAAGTCCCGTAGGGACCACACAACTCAGTACAGGTGGAAGTCGACCTCGACCGCAATCGCAACCGGCACCGGATGTCCATCCTTCATCGCCGGCTCAAACTTCCAATTCTTCACGGCTTCAATCGCTTTTTCATCGAGGCCCATGCCCAGGCTGGACTGAACACGAATCTGACTCGGCCGTCCATCGACGCCCACGACCAACGCCAGCGTGCAGATGCCCTGGAATTTTGCCTTGCGGGCTTCTTCCGAGAATTCCGGCTCAGGTTGATAAATCACTCTCGGCGGGGAAACACCAGCGCCGACGCGGAAGATCCCTCCGCCGGTGCCGCCGCCTTCTCCCGGACCAAATCCAGGACCTTTGCCCTTTCCTACGCCGCCACCTTCACCCTCGCCGATGCCGCTGCCCGATCCCGTTCCGTTCGAGGGCAATACAGCATGCGACATGGGATCGCCCAGATTCGGCAAATTGTTCGACGCCAGCTGCACCTGGGGCGGAATAACGATCGTGGGTTCGACCGCCAGCTTCGGATTCTGAATCCGAATCACTGCCGCTGGAGGCGTGATCTGCTGCATCGAAAACTTTGGAAGCTTACCCTTGCTCGCCTGCAATACGTCGCGATCGCCGCCGCCGCCACCGCCGCCGACCTGTGTCTTCGCCGGCTTGAGCGCGGGCAATTCGTCAGGAGCAATCAACGTTACGGTTACTTGCGGCCTCGTACCTGCCGTCACAACGTGGCGCCCTAGCAGTGTTGCTCCGATGATGACTCCCGCCAGCAGGATGTGAACTCCGGTAGAACCGAGAACGCCGTTCCTTTTGTAATCGTAGAAACCCCAGATGTCTTTTACCGCAGCAGGCTTCGACTCGAGCTTTAATGGCGGCAGCTTCTTCGGAAAGAAAAATTCATCGAGCTCGCGAAACAGCGAGCGGTACAAAGGCTCTTCGAACTGCTTGTCAGTGATGAGCAGGTGAAGCTCCGGCTCAGGCGCGGGGCCACTCGGATTCAATTGTTCGGATCCCATATTCCCAGTTCGGAGTCCTTGCTGCCTTGTGCGGAAAAATCTTACTAAACTATTCTTAAACCTGCTCTTTACAACAGATGAGCGAGGCCTGTCACAAGTTGCTTCCAATCCGACCGGTATTTACGCGACAAGGACAACCTCACGCCTCGTTCGATCGGAGTTTCTTCTTGCTCATCCGATTGTAACTCTACTCGGCCCGTTCTTACAGTGCATTTCCTTGGGCAGTTTCGCTGCCGAATAGCCATGTACTTCCTGCGTGGTTCTAATCTGGGTTACGTCTGTGCCGACTGCGTGGACGTTGCCTCCCGCGCTCCCTATAATGAGAAGATTCAATCATTTGGGAGACGTTACTGAGTGCCACTCGATCTCAAGAAGACGATCAATCTGCCTAAAACTGCCTTCCCCATGAAGGCGAACCTGCCCCAGAACGAGCCCAAGACGCTGGAACGCTGGGAGCAAATGCGGATCTATGACCGCATCCGGCAGGCGCGCCAAGGCGCGACCCAATTTATCCTGCACGACGGCCCGCCCTATACCAGCGGCCCCATCCACATGGGCACGGCGATGAATAAATGCCTCAAAGATTTCATCGTCAAGTCGAAAACCATGGCAGGATTCGATGCTCCCTACGTGCCGGGTTGGGATTGCCACGGTCTGCCCATCGAAATCAAGGTCGACAAGGAACTCGGCGGCAAGAAACTCCAGATGGCGCCCACCGCGGTGCGCGCCGAGTGCCGCAAGTACGCGCAGAAATATCTCGATCTGCAGCGCACACAATTCAAACGCATCGGCGTGTTCGGAAGATTCGACCGGCCTTACGCCACCATGAATCCGCAGTACGAGTCGGTCGTGCTCTCGACGTTCTTTTCGTTTTACGAAAACGGATTCGTCTATAAAGGACTGCGCGCGGTCTACTGGTGCATGCACGACGAGACCGCGCTGGCCGAAGCCGAAGTCGAATACCACAACCACACCAGCAGCACGGTCTGGGTGAAGTATCGCCTGCTCGACGATCCGGGCGCGATCGACCCGGCGCTCGCGGGAAAGAACGTTTCCACCATCATCTGGACCACAACTCCGTGGACGCTGCCCGCTTCCATGGCCGTCGCGTTTCATCCCGACGAAGAGTATGTCGCCCTCGAATCCGCAGGCGAGGTCTATATTGTCGCCTCGAAGCTGGCGAATGAAGTCGCTGCCACGTGCAACCTTACCGATCCGAAAGCGCTGGCCCACTTTGCCGGACGCAAACTCGAGCGCCTGAATTTTCAGCATCCGTTTCTCGATCGCAAAGTTCTCGGCGTGCTGGCCGACTACGTCACCATGGACACCGGAACCGGCGTCGTTCACACCGCTCCCTCGCACGGCGCCGAGGACTTCATCACCGGCATGAAGTACGGTCTGGATGCGACCAGCAACGTGGACGAAAAAGGTATCCTGCGCAACGGCCTGCCGGAGTACACCGGCAAACGCGTGTGGGATGCGAACCAGCCCATCATCGATCTGGTGAAGTCGCGGGGCGCGCTGCTGCACACGGAAAAGACGGAGCACTCTTATCCGCACTGCTGGCGCTGCCACAACCCGGTCATCTTCCGCGCTACCGAGCAGTGGTTCATCTCCATGGAGACGCCCATGCCTGGAGGCACGGGCAAGAACGATACGCTGCGCACGCGCACGCTCGAAGAAATCAAGAAAGTAAAGTGGGATCCCGCGTGGGGCGAAGAGCGTCTCTCGAACATGATCCAGACGCGTCCCGACTGGTGCATCTCGCGGCAACGCGTCTGGGGCGTGCCCATCGCCGTCTTTCTCTGCGAAAGTTGCGGCAAGCCGCTCAACGACAAAGCAGTCAACAAGAAGGTTGTCGAACTGTTCCGCAAGTCCGGCGCTGACGCATGGTTCACGCCGGAGCCTGACACGATTCTTTCCACGGGAACGAAGTGTCCGCACTGCGGCGGAACGAAGTTCGAGAAGGAAACCGACATTTTCGATGTGTGGCTCGAGTCGGGCGCAAGCTATCTCGCGTTGATGGACGACGAGCCCAGTTATCCATGGCCTTCCGATCTATACCTCGAAGGCGGCGACCAGTACCGCGGATGGTTTCAGTCTTCCCTGCTCTGCGGAATGGGCGCGCGCCAAACGCCTCCATACAAAGGCGTGGTCACGCCTGGATGGACGCTCGACGAAAAAGGCCAGGCCATGTCGAAGTCCCGCGGCAATGATGTCGACCCGGTCGATATCTCTGACCGCCTCGGCGGCGAAGTTGTGCGCCTGTGGGTCGCGTCCGTCGATTTCCGTGAAGACGTCGTCGGCTCCGAAGCCCTCATGCAGCGCGTGGGCGAGAACTACAAAAAGATCCGCAACACGTTCCGCTACATTCTGGGAAACTTGGGAGATTTCGATCCCGCCGCGGATGCGGTCCCGTACGACCAGATGGAAGCCCTCGATCAGTACATGTTGCGGCAGACGGCCGCGTTCGCGTCCGATGTGAGGGATGCCTACGAGGAATTTGCTTTCCACAAGATCTACCACCGGCTGAATCACTTCTGCATCGTCGATTTGAGCGCTTTTTACTTTGACGTGTTGAAGGATCGGCTCTACATCTTTGCGCCGAAGTCCAAAGCCCGACGCAGTGCGCAGACAGCCATCTGGCGCATCGGTGAAGCGCTCACGCGATTACTCGCCCCCGTCATCACGTTCACCTGCGAAGAAGTCTGGCAGTATCTGCCAAAAGTCGCATCGCGCGAAGAGAGTGTGCATTTGGCGCACTTCCCTGCTACGGCGGACATTCTGGGAAGCGGGGTGCCATCCTCCGAAAGCAAGTCGGACGAAGACTGGGCGAAGCTGCGTTCCGTCCGCGATGAAGTCCTGAAGGCCCTCGAGAGCGCGCGCAACAATAAACTGATCGGCACGGGGCTCGAAGCGCAGGTGAGCATCACCGCGTCCGATTCCTTGTATTCGCTGCTGCAGCGCTACGCCGATCAGCTGCGCTACCTCTTTATCGTCTCGCAGGTGCACCTGTCGCAAGGTTCGGGCAACGGCACCAGCGGCCTGCACGTGGAAGTGAAGAAGGCCGACGGCGCGAAGTGCGAGCGCTGCTGGAATTACTCCACACACGTCGGCGAGGACAAGAACTATCCCACAATCTGCGAGCGGTGCAGCGCGGTGCTGCGGGAGCTCGAATCGGGATGATCCCAGTGAACTCATCCACGATGACCCTGCAAAGACCGGCTCCGCGGGCGATCTTTTGGGGCGGGATGCTCTGTGGTGTGCTCGACATTACCGCCGCGTTCCTGGTCTACGGCATGTTTGGCGCGAAGCCGATTCCTCTGCTGCAAGGAATTGCGGCGGGGCTTCTGGGCCCTCGCGCCTTCAGCGGCGGGCTCGCCACTGCCGGGCTCGGACTGCTTTGTCACTTCGTCATCGCGTTCTTGGCGGCCACGGTTTACTACGGGATCAGCCGGGCGTTGCCTTGGGTCTTGCAATATGCGATCGCGGCGGGCGCTATCTATGGAGTGATTGTGTATTTCTTCATGAACCGCGTCGTGGTGCCACTGTCCGCTGCCCGCAAATTCCCGTTCTCGCTCAAGATGATGATCATTGGAGTCACCATTCATATCTTCTGCGTCGGCCTGCCCATCGCAATTATGGCGCGGCGCTTTTCGACGAGGACGCCCTGATCGACTGGATATGCACCCAAATTTCGAATCGCCCGCACATTACGACTAAGATGCCGTCAGGCCAATTTCCAGAATGACCAACTCCTCCGCGCGCGCCACACATTTTCTCCTGGCACTCTTCGTCGTGCTTCTCGACCGCTGGACGAAACGACTCGTCGCAGCGCATATCGCCATGTACACGCACATCCAGGTCATCCCTGGATTCTTCCGCATTACCCACACCGAGAACACCGGTGCCGCGTTCAGCCTGTTCGCCGACTCGCCTTCACACTGGAAGACAGCGATGCTGATCAGCTTCTCAGTGGTAGCCATGATCGTGGTCTCAGTACTGCTGTGGAAGCAGTCGCGCGCGCTGGCCATGACCGGGATTGCGCTCTCGCTGATCCTGGGCGGCGCCGTCGGAAACCTGTGGGACCGCGTGGCCAGCGGCCGCGTCGTCGACTTCCTGCTGTTCTATGTGAAGAGTTATCAGTGGCCGGTGTTTAATCTCGCCGATAGCGCAATCGTGGTCGGCGCAAGCCTGCTGGTGCTGGAGATCATTTCCGGCCAGCCCAAGCCCACCGCGAATTAGCAGTGTAGCCCCGGACGACTTCGTCCGGGGTTGCGCGAAAGCGCAATGAGGCGGCTGCCGATATAACAACAGCGATCCGAGTTGTCCCAGGCCCCCAACACGCTCACTTCACTTCGCTCCGGTTCGCGGGGCGGACGAAGGCGTCCGCCCCTACACAGGCTAGCGAAGGTCCACCTGACCCGCTCCCACATGGGCATGCAGCCGGTACTTCCCCGGCCCTCGCTGATCGAACGATCGGAACAATCCTCCCTTGGAAACGGCAAAGGCCGAGGCTTCCAGTTGACCGCTGTTCACCGAAGCATCCACGTGCGCGTACTGCTCGGTCTTGCCGACATCCAGATCGAGCTGGCCGAAACTCAGTTCGACGTCCTTGTCGCCCGTGACATCCCGCACGTCAAGTTGCCCGGCAAGCATCCGCACGTACAGGGCGGAAGACTTCGGGATCTCGATGCGAGCCTGGAAATTGTTATGCGGACATCCGGTCAGCCTGAGGTCGGCGTGATCGCCGGAAATTTCCAGGCGGACTCGCACGTTATCGCGCTCCGGATGGTACGACACTCGCACCGCGGAGTTGTCTGTACCCACGATCTCAATTCCGCTCGAGCAAAGATCCATGCGGATATGGCCGCCGGAGACAAACTTGGTCTCGACCGGGCTCTTTCCGAGTTCGTTGATTTTCGCGTCCTGCGCGGATACGAACGCGGTGCTGAGCAGCAGAAGGGTAAACAGGCTTCTCATAGGCACACCTTCCTCAGAGGAAGGTACGCCAAGGAGTTGGAGTTCGTTCCATCGAACCGCAGAAAATTAAATGCGCGAAGGGAGCTCTGCTCGCTTCCGGAAATGCCTCCCGCGGCGGATACAGATCCGCCCTTGTAACGACCAGCACTCCAGCCAAGCTAGGGTCGTCCGCTACACCGGGCCTCGCTACGGGCAAGTTAAATCGGTTTAACTGTTAAATGTATATTGCTGATTACGCGGCACTTATTGGCTCTCTTTTGCACAGTCTCTAAGCCTGCAATCGTTGCGCAATCAGCAGCTTCTGAAGGGTGCACTAGAAATGGTGCAACTGCCTTCCGGGAGGCCCTTGACTTTGTCCTCCAAGGGTCCCCCACCCCTGTTTTAGGTTGGAAATCAGAAGAAAGATCCGCGTGAATCAGCATAAATCCGTGGCAAAGAAGTTCGTGCGGTGAAGTTAAGGCGTCCCGTAAAGCTGACGGTACACGCTCGCGTTGCGCATGATGGCCTGCACGTACTCGCGCGTCTCGGTGAATGGAATCGACTCGACGAACTCCGCCGCGTCGCGATACTTGCCCTGCCCCATCCACTCCTCGACGCGATTGTCCCCTGCGTTGTAGGCGGCCAGCGCCTGCTCGAAGGATCCGCCGAACTTGTCGACCATGCCGCGGAAATAGCGCGTGCCGAGTTCCAGATTCACGGGGGCCGTATAGAGCTGGCTCGGGCTGTAGCGCTTCATTGCCACCTGATGTGCGACCAGTTTGCCGGTCCGAGGAAGCAGTTGCATGAGCCCAACGGCGTTCGCGCGCGACACGGCAACGGGATTGAATTCCGATTCCTGCCGAATCAGCGACGCCACCAGGTACGGATCGAGCCCGTTGGCCACAGAGAATCTCTTCAAATCCGACCAGTACGGTCGCGGAAAGAGTGCATCCCAGTACTCGCGCGGCAGCGTCGGGATGTCCACGGCGAAATAGCTCGGCACCGAGCGCTTCATTACTTCGATGGCGCGATCGTAATGTCCCGTGTCGGTGTACAGCTGCGCAGTTTCGGCCGGCGCCCAGCTCTTGTCCTGATCATCGCTGGCTGCTTTCTCGAGTTCGCGCACGGCAAGATCGATCAGGCCTCCGTTGCCGAGAAGCTTGGCCTTCTGGTAATGCAGATCGTCGGGCGGCGCCTCGGCCAACGTGATCTTCTCCCCGTGTTCCAGCGGCGGAATCCGGTCGAGCAAGGGATACTCTCCGGGCGGGTCCGTCCCTGCGGGAAGCTTCTTGAGCCTCTGTCGCGCCAGTTCCGCGTAATAGTAGTTGCGATACCGGTCCGACAGTTTTTGATAAAACGCCCGCGCCATTGTCGGATCGTTGTCCTCTTCGGCGAGCCGCGCACGCCAGTAAAGAGCTGCGTTCGCCTCATTGCCCCCGGCGTAAGCTGCGATCTGTTCCTCAAACAGCTTCTTGGCCTCATCGTTTCGGCCCATACGCAGCGTCAGCCACGCCGCCTTCCAGTGAGCATAAGAAGCTTTGGATCCCTTCGGAAAACGCTGCTGCAATTCGCGGAAGGCATCGAGCGCCTGATCGTATTCGTGATGGACCAGGCGAAGATTCGCGACCGATAGTAGCGCGGACTCGAGCCACGAACTCGTGGGCGCCATCTGCCGCAGCTCATCGACCAGTTGATAGAACAGCTCGTTCTGATCGGAGGCCCATGCGACCTCGCCGAGAATGTACAACCGCTGCGCGTTCTGCTCGGGCGTCGCTCCGGCCAGGGTCGACAGCTCGGCTTTGGCTTCGCTGTTGCGACCGCTGCGATGCAAGGCATCGGCGAGCGCGAGCTCCGCCGCCGGACGATCCGCAGGCGCAGCGTGGCCGGCAAGCTCGCGATACTCATCGGACGCATCGCTGTAACGCCGCGCCTTCATCAGCAAGTCAGCACGCGTCTTGCGTTGCGCCGGCGTGGGCTGGGTAGCGATCGAAAGCTTCTTCAGTTCCGTGTAAGCCGCATCAGCTTCCGCCGAAGTCGGCATATTGTAATAGACATTCCCCAGCGCCTCGGAAGCTTTCGGACTCTGCCCTAATGCGGCGTAGGCTTTGCCGATTGCGAGTTCGATGTCGGAGCGCGCCGGCAAACGATTCTTCTCAAGAAGGTCGGCGGTTTCAGCGGCGCGTCCTTCGCTCAGCAGTGCGTTCGCGTAGCTCAGACGCGCATCGCGGATCAGCAGCGAATCGGGATAGGTCGTCTCGAAGTTTGCCAGCGCTGCCATCCCTTCGGCCTGGTGTCCGGTCTGTAGATAGCAGGTGCCGAGATAGTACGCGATGTAGTCGCCCAGATCGCCCGCCATCGGCTTGGCGCGGTTCAGTGGTTCGATGGCTTTGGCATAGTCCTTGTCAATGAAATGAGCGTAACCCACGACGAGCCAGGCCAGCGCTCCGGCGTCTTCTTTGGAATGGGCGCGAGCGTAGGCTTCAACCCCGGCATAGGCAGCAGGCGTGCGGTCCTGGATCAGTTGCTGCGCCATGGGGCGCAAAGTGGTGGAAGCGACGAAGGCTTGCCGAATGCGGCGGACCCGAGGAGAAATCGGCCTTCTCTTCCTTCTTGCGGCGGTAGCCTTTGATGAGCCGGGTTTCTTGCCGGCAGGTTTGCCCGTGGACTTCTTCGGCGGAGTCTTGGCTCCCGACTGATCCGGCTCGCTTTTCGGCGGCGGAGTCTTCGGCGCAGTGGGAGACTGCTTGTCAGGAGAGTCGGCGGCTGCGGGATTGGTCGATTGCTGGGGATTGTCCAGGGCAACAGAATGCGCATTCCCCGGAAGCCCGCATACGCCGGCCAGAGCCAGTACCCACCACAGCTTGAGACCCATTCGAACCACTTTTATTTGATGCGCGGAGACGCGCCAACCAGAACCTGTTCCGTCTTTTTCGCGTTTTCTCTTTGCGATCTCGGCGGTTCAAGCTTCTAACGGCTAAAGCTTCTGACCGCAGAGTTCACCGAGAAAACTCGCAGAGACCGGCGAGAAAATCTACTGCTACTTCTTGAAGTTCGCTCCCATCACTGAGAAATCGTCTTCTGCCAGGCTGCGAACCACTTCCTTCTGGAAATAATCGCCGCTTGCAGCCACCGTGCTGCCATACCGCTTCTGGAACGTTGTGCGGCTCTTATCGATGTCTTCCTTCAAGCGATCGTACAAATCCTTGTTGCGGCGGCCTTCATTCACCTTCGCCTGGTTGTAGAGCTTGATCTCATCGACCAGCAGCCGCGCGAAACGCTGCGCCTTGCGATGGGTGTCTGCGTCTTCCGCCGACAATCCGGCAAACGGATCAGCGGCTGGTGCCGCAGCGGCGCTCGCCGATGCCGCGGAAGCCGCCACTTCGACCACCTCGGCGGCGGGCTCTGGTTCCGGTTCGGCCGCCCTGGCAATATGTTTCGGGCTATGGGCCGCGAACGGATCTGAAAACGAGCTGACCGCCTGCACCGGCGCGGGTGGCGGAGCCGGCCGTTCCATGCTGGGCATGGCTTCAACCGTTTCCCTCTGTTGCGCCTGCTTGCGCAGCGAAGCGACTTCGAGCCAGGCGCTGGTCGCCATCACCAGAACCTCGAGCGAACCGGCGTCGAGCAGGTTCTCCGCTCCGCCATCGGCATAGAGGAGTGCCGCGACTTTGTCTTTCAGCACAAGCGGCAGGATCACAATCTGCTCGTTCGACGGACCACCAAACTGTTTCACGAAGCGACGATCCATCTCCGCGATGTTGGCGGGAGTCGCAACGCGATTCTGATAGGCATGCGACGCGGGACCAGCCGTCATATCGAGCGGAAAATCTTTGATCTGATCGTCCTCAGCAAGGCCACGAGCCTGCCATCCGCTGGCGGCTCCTCCCTTCACCACGAACAGAGCGATCCGAGAGGCGTACGAGCTCCCCGCATCGAGCAGGGCTCTGAGGATTTCTTTTTGCGTGCTTCCTGCATGAATGCCGGCGATTGCCTGTACCAAGCCGCCGGGCATGGCATTCACGGTCCCGCCTTCCGCAGCCGCAGCAGGAGGCGGAAGTTCTGCCAGCACGCCCTTGACTAACTCCGCTTGCAGCTTAGGGAGCTGCCGTTCCAGCGCCTGCGCTACGGCACGCTCAACGATTTCTTGGAGTTCCTTGCTCATGCTCAGAGAACCATTTTTAATCTCAACGACTCGAGCGTTACCCTATCGACCGAAAGGACACTGCCCTAATTGCAGATTATAGGGGTACTCTCATGCCCGCAGCAGGGTACCGAAGTACCCTGTTCGCCCGGGTACAGCGACGTCAAAGCTCGATTCTATAGCAATCCCCTGAGGATCATCGGCAGGATCGCAGGCGCCAGGATTGTTCATCTTGACACCCGGGCGGAGCGCAAAGCGGTTTTTTTAACGGGTGCGAAGCGACTACAGCTCAAACTGCCTGTCGCGCCGGAGGATGAGTGGAATCGGGGAGTAGAGTCGAGAACAGGCGCAGTGACTGTAGTCTCCCGGTGGTTATTTGACTTGGCTTTCGCCGCATCACCTCAGTCCGGTTTGGCCTGGTTCTGTTTCCTGTTCCC
>Ga0210403_10000549_pt1 | contig 38653 bp, 36 predicted proteins | sample IncBWC19MmetaG_FD_150863 | JGI IMG/M metagenome (GOLD analysis project Ga0210403, IMG submission 150863) | Forest soil microbial communities from Barre Woods Harvard Forest LTER site, Petersham, Massachusetts, United States - Inc-BW-C-19-M | ecosystem: Environmental > Terrestrial > Soil >...
GGGCGGGCATCTTCAAGCCGTCCATGCTCTGCTCGACGGCCTTGCGCCCGGCGACCGCGTGGCGGTCGTCCGTTACAACGCCGCGGCAGAGCCAATCCTCAATTTCACTCAGGACAAACGCGCTGCCACCGGGATGCTGGATCAGTTGCAATTTAATCTGGGCTTCGGCCAATTGAATCTCGCTTCGAGCCTGGACACCGTGCTCGATTGGCTCGCAAGCGCTCCGGGCAAAAAATCCGTAGTGCTGCTCTCGACCGGGGTCGATACTTCTCCGCCCGGCGCCGTGGAAAAGCTGCTGAACCGCTTGAAATCCTCCGATGTGCGGATACTGGCAGTATCCCTTGGAGGCGAACTGCGCGGCCCAAATGTCTCCGCGAAAAAACATTCCAAACAAGCGCCGGTAAATCCGGAAAAAACGCAAGCTGCCGCGGAAGAATTTGCGCGAGCCGACGAAGCACTAAAAAACATCGCGCAAGCCAATGGCGGCCGCGCCTACTTCCCTAGAACCACGAAGGATTTTGCCGATGTCTTCGCGGAGATCGCGCAGCTCGTGCGGCACGAATACAATCTGGGTTTCGATCCGCCAACCCGCGATGGGAAGGTACACTCGATTGAGGTGCGGCTCACCAATGTCCCAGCAGAAAATTCGGGGAAGATCGCTGCCGGCGCGCCGCGGAGTCCAGCCTACCGGGTCGATCATCGCCAGGCGTACGTAGCCCCGCCGGCGGAGCAGCCGTAATTGCTAAATTTCTGTTTGCTTTTTTCGTACGCGAGGAAAATTCGGCAGTCGGCCCATTCAGAAGGAATACTAGTCGAATTGCTTCAAGGTATTCGCCATCTCCGCCAATTTCTCATTCATCAAACCAAAAACGGTTCCCGCTTCAAACGTCCCATCGCCGTTGCGCGCGCCGGCCGCGGACTTCGTTAAGATCTCAATCCCCTGCTCCACTCGGCCGACCGGCCAAATATGAAACTTCCCCGCTGCGACCGCATCCATCACGTCTTCGCGCAGCATCAGGTCTTCGACGTTGGACTCGGGCATGACTATTCCTTGCGTCCCCGTCAGACCCTTGATCCTGCAGACGTCAAAAAAACCCTCGATCTTTTCGTTGATGCCGCCGATCGCTTGAATATCGCCCTGCTGATTCATCGAACCGGTCACGGCGATATCCTGCCGCAAGGGAATTCCGGAAAGCGCCGAGGCCAGGGCATAAATTTCCGTCGAGCTCGCGCTGTCGCCATCCACTCCCGAATAGGATTGTTCGAAACAAATGCTCGCCGAGAGCGAGAGAGGCTTGTCCTGCGCAAAGAGGCTTCGCAAATATCCGGAGATGATGTGCACCCCTTTGTCGTGGAACCTTCCGCTCAAATTGGCTTCTCGCTCGATATTGATGACTCCCATTTTGCCGAGGGCCGCAGACGCGGTGATGCGAACGGGTTTCCCAAACGAATACCCGCCAATCTCCAAGACGCTTAGTCCATTCACCTGTCCAACGCGCTCGCCCGTCACATCGACGAGCAAAGTTCCTTCTTCGATCATTTCGCGAATGCGTGTTTCGATCAGGTTGTGCCGTTCCATTTTCGAAGCGAGCGCGTCTCTTACGTGCGCCGCACGCACCACCCTCTCGCCTGCAGCGGCTGCAGCGTAGTGCGCCTCGCGCGCCAAATCCGCGATGTCCACGAACCGAGCCGTCACTTTGTTCCGGCGTCCCGCTTTGCGAACGCCGTATTCGAGCATCGCCGCAAACGCCCCGCGATCGAACGGATAAAGCCCTTCTTTTTCCGACAACGTGCGCAGCCGCCCCGCGTACTCGGCGATGACGCCGTCGCTCATGGGCATCTCTTCGTCGAACTCCACACGTACCTTGAAGATTTTCTGGAAGTCCTCTTCGTACTCGTAGAGCATCTCGTAGAGCTGCCGGTCGCCGATCAAAATCACTTTTACATTGATCTCCACTGCCTCGGGCTTCAAAGCGCTTCCGCCAAATGGATAAAACATTTCCAGAGGCTGAATTTCCAGCCGGTTATGATTCAGCGTTCGCTTCAGCGCCCGCCAAACTCCGACCTCCGAGATGGCTTCCATCGAATACATGATCAAGAAGCCGCCGTCAGCACGCAGCAAAGAACCGCCGCGCAAATCCATGAAATCGCTGGTCCAGCCCCCGCGCGTGTCGTAAGCGCGCTGAATTGTCCCAAACAGATTCGCGTACGTTGGCGTCGTCTCGAAAATCACCGGTGAACCTTCGTCTTCACTGTGCGCCAGAATCACATTCACACCGTAGAGGCGGAACGGGTCACGCTCCGGTCCACCGGGGCCGGGCATTTTCGGCAGGCCGTCCGGCGTATCCCCCTCCGACTCACCTTCTCCCTCGCGCTCTTTAAAAGGATCGAGGTTGTCCAGCAGGTGATGCCGAACTTCTTCGAGGTACTCCGAAACGTTCGCACCGGGATATTTTTCTTTTAGCTCTTCGATCACGCCGTCGACCAACACGGACGCTGCTTCCTGCTCCAAATAGCTCAGTTCGCTCGCCAACTCCCGAGACAGAGTCAACGTCTTTCGGTAAACAACCGTAAATTCTTGCCGGAATTGCTCGTACTTCCGCTCAATATCCTCCGCAACGGGTGACTCGAGCTTTCCTTCGTGCACCATTTTCGAAATATCCTCGATCGGAACCATCTGCCCTTCGAGAACGGGAAAAATCTCCGGCAGCGCCACGGCGCCCACTTGCATGTGACCCAGTGCAAACTGCTCGCGCGCGATGCGCCGCGTGAAGTCGTCCATTAACTCTTTTTCGCGGACCGTAAATCGCTCAACGATGCGGCCCTTTTGCCGCTGAAAGGGCTCGCCTTCGAAGACTTGGGGAATTCGCCGCCGCAGAAAGTCGATTCCGGCTTGCATGTCTTTCTTGAACGCGTTGGCTTGCCCGCGAGGCAATGAGAGCAGTCTCGGCCGGTCGGTAATCTTGAAATTGTTAACGTAGCAGCGGTCGAGCGAGGGTTTCGTTAGCGGGTGCAAGTCTTCAATCATTTTGGCGATGGTCCCGCCACGGCTTGTACCTGCCAGCCCGCATACAAATACGTTGTAGCCCGGAGCCGACAACTCCACGCCCATTTTGAGCGCACGTAGGGCGCGCTCCTGGCCGATGAAGCCTTCGCGCAACTCCGCCTGCGCCGTCGTCTCAAACGGTATGCGCGGAAGCTCGCACCGCCAACGAAGTTTCGTCGGCGCCAGCTCCACAGCAGTTGCAGCGGGTTTTATTGTCTTGGAACTCATCCGAGCCGGGTACTCTAGCACACCCATACGGCGGCGACTGTAGTTTCGCCGTCAGCGTTTCCCAACGTGAAAGCCTTTCGTCAACGATTAATTTCTTCGCGGGAAATCCGTATTTGCCTAAGAGGCCGAACTGTGGCATTCACCCGCTTTTCGAGGCCAACTCATCTCGATGCTCCATATACACCCGGAATACGCCCATTGCCGCCGCCACAATCGTCGGACCTGCCACCAACCCAAGTAGCCCGAACGCCTCCAATCCTCCGAGCACTCCAATAAAGAGAAGCAGTTCGTTCAACCTCGTCCTATTCCGCAAAAGCATCGGCCGCACGATGTTGTCCGCCACAGTAGACACTCCGCCGCAAATCATCACCACCAGCAAAGCCTTTCCCCAATGTCCGTTGAAGCCCAGCCACAACGCTGCAGGTCCCCAAATCAACGCTGATCCCACCACCGGTACCAGCGAAAAAAACGCGATCAACACTCCCCAGAAAATCGGCGACGAAATTCCCGTCAGTGCAAACGATATTCCCCCGAGCACGCCTTGAATCGCTGCCACCAACAACCCCACCGCAACGCTCGCGAAGATCAGTTCTTTCGATTCTTCCAGCATGTCCGTCTGTATATCCTCATCAAACGGCAACAAGTGCTTCGCGCCATGCACGATCTCCGGGCCGTCGCGGAACATAAAGAACAACGCAAAAATCAAAATAAACAGATCGACAAAGAAGCTCACCAGGTTCTTCAGCAACCCCGCAAATCTCGTCCCCAAGAACGAAGCAATCTTTTCTGCGGCTTGCTGGACGGGGTCCGACATCTCGATCCCTCGCCACGATTCCGGCAACCGCATCCGGACCCATTGCTCGGCATGCATCACCAAGCCCTCATCCGGCCCCTGCCCGTGGACCATTAAAGCGGTCTGCAGCTTGGCCGTCGCATCGAGCGCTTCTCGCGCCGTATAGACCAGCACCACCAGCGCAGGCACGATCAGCAGCAGCGTCACGCCCAAGGTGCTCGTCATCGCCGCCAGCGAAGGCTTCATCTTGCGCAAGACTCTTTCGTGCAACGGATAAAAGAAGATCGCCAGCACCGCCGACCAGGCGAGCGGCACGAGGAACGGCTCTGCAATTAAAAACACGAAATACCCTAAAAGCAGAATCGCCCCGTAAGAAAGTACGGTGGTTAACTGGCTACTTGTTGTAGTGTTCGTAGGCGTGACGGCTTTCATGCGCGGTATATAATCTCTCAGACTCTTCGAACCAGGTCTCTTTCGGCTAGTTGAGCAAACCAACTATGGCGTCGAACCCCACTCCCCTATCTTCCTATCAAATTCGACTCCTTGCTGTACTTGCTTTGATAAATTTTGTCAACTTCGCCGACCGCCAGGTGGTCGTTCCCCTTCTTCCTCTTCTCCGTCTACAAATGAATGTAACCGATGCGCAGCTAGGTTCCCTACAAACTTGGCTTCTTGTTGTTCTGGCCGTCGCGAGCATCCCCTGCGGTTTTCTTGCCGACCGCTGGAGTCGCACGCGAATCATCACTATTGGCGTGGTTTTCTGGAGCTTAGCGACGATCGCCTGTGGCTTCGCCACTTCGTTCCTGCTTTTGCTCGTGGCTCGCGCTTTGATCGGAGTGGGCGAAGCCGCCTACGCGCCAGCCGCCCAGTCCATGATTTCGGATTCGTTTCCGTATCAACGTCGCGCTATGGCGCAGTCTATTTTCGCCTCGGGTATGCTCCTCGGAGGCGCTGCAGGCCAGGCCTTTGGCGGCATTATGGGTGAAGTCCACGGCTGGAAATACACCTTCATCTTGGTCGGCCTCGTTTGTGTCATACCAGCCCTCTTCGTCATGAAGCTGCCTGAGCCTCCGCGCAGACCGCGTTCCGAAGTGGTCCCGATCCTAAGCTTGCTTGCCGTGCCCGCTTATCTGGCGATGATCGTTGCCGGGACGTGCATCACTTTTGCAAGCGTTTCGCTCCTCACCTGGGGGACGGACTTTGCCGTCAACTACAAGGAATTCAGCTTGCGTGAAGCATCGCTCTCGATCGCAGTGGTGGCTTTGCTCTCGCTTTTGTTCGGAGTCCTTACGGGAGGATACCTTGCCGACCGTCTCCAGCGGAAGTATCCATACGGCCGGATCATCGTGATCGCCGCCGCTTTTTTATTCGCGGCTCCTTTTGTGCTCCTTGCCATTCAATCCGACGAAAAGTGGGTTTTCCTCGCCGCCTTGTTCATTGGCGGGTTCTTCATGTCCTGGTATCACGGCCCGGTCACTGCTGTGCTTCATGATTTGACGCCTCAGCGCGCCCACGCCACCTCCATCGGCGTCTACATGTTCGTCACGCAATTATTGGGAGCTCTGGGACCGCAACTCGTGGGGAAAATCTCTGACGCCAGCGACCTTCAGCTCGGCCTTCAGGTGGCCGTCGCCGTGATGGTCTTCGGCTCGCTTTTGATGTTTCTCGTGATCTATTTCGTCCGCCGCGACGGCCTGCATCATCCTAGCCTGGCCTCGTTCCGCGTCGAACCCGGCGATTAGGCGCCGTCTCATATTTTTACGCAGGAAGTGATTTTCGGCGATCGATGCCAAAGCAGAAAGCTATTTAATTCCGACGAACTCGATCAGCCTTAGGACGTCTGCTTCCGGGACGTCATACAAAGGCCGCTCATCCTCTTCTTCGAGGCGTTCCCTCAAATACTCCGCGGAAACAAAGCTCGCTTCCCGGTCCGTCAGGTCCCGCCCGGCCTTTTCTTGAAATTTCACGAAGGCCGTATGCGCCAGTCCCACAACGTAAGCACCGCCCTCCACAAAAAACTTCGTGTCGATCGTATCGCTATGGCGAGTCGCTACGCCATTCCACATATGCGAAAATCTGCATGGATAGACCTTGCCGCTCAACTTCGATGTCACTTCAAACGCCCCCACAAACTGGCTCATCGCCCCAGCATTTGCCAATACCGGCCGTGTCGTCACAGTTCTCCTCTTCCTCAGTACGCCTTTGCTCGCTTGCTTCTGCTTTAGTCAGCGGCTTACGGCCGCCGCCGTCACCGCATGCGCATAGCTTTGTATGGCCGCAGCGACGCCTGCTCCCGCCGGCGCGCGGTAGCCCTGATCCTGAAGCACTTTCTCCAGCGCCGAAAGAAAGAGCAACACGAACGGCTTCTGGCTGCAATATCCCATCAATCCCACTCGCCAGATTTTCCCCTTTACTGGCCCAAACCCGCCGGCGATTTCAATGTTGAATTCATCGAGCAACTGATTCCGTACCTTCACATCATCGATCCCGTTGGGGATCATGACGGCGGTCACCGTCGGCAGCCTGTCCGCGGGATTCGCCACGAGCAACCCCATGCCCATCGCCTCGATTCCGGCGATCAAGGCCAGCTGATTCATGCGATGGCGGTCCCACCGCGATTCCAGCCCTTCCTCCGCCACAATGCGCATCGCCTCGCGCAACGCATATATCAACGATATAGGCGGTGTGTGGTGATAGAGCCGTTCCTTGCCCCAATAATTCATCGCTGTGGTTAGATCAAAATACCAGCTTTGCACCTTCGTCGTGCGCTTCCGGAAGACTTCCTCCGCCGCCGGGCTGACCGTAATCGGAGACATCCCCGGCGGCGCGCTGATCGCTTTCTGCGATCCGCTGAAACAAATATCAATCCTCTCGCGGTCCACGTGCAGCGGCACGGCCGCCAGGGACGCAACGGTATCCACAACCAAAAGCGCTCCGAACTCGTCGGCAACCTTCCGATACGCATCCAACTTCGTCAACACTCCCGACGAAGTCTCGCCCTGCGCCAACCCGATCATCTTGATCTTTTTGCCTTTGCCCGCTCGCCGCACATCTTCCGCATCCACCGGCTTTCCGTAGGGGGCCTCGACCTTGATTACCTTCGGTGTAGCCCGAGAAGCAATCTCGAACATGCGCTCGGAGAAAACTCCGTTCACCGCTACAATCGCTTCATCGCCTTGTTCCAGCGCATTCAGCACTGAGGCTTCAATCCCGCCCGATCCCGACGCCGAGAGGGGCATCGTCAAACGGTTCTCGGTCTGAAAAATCTGCCGCAGCAAAACTTGCGTCTCGTCCATGCACGTCTTAAACCACGGATCGAGGTGCCCCACGAGCGGCGTCGCCAGGGCACGGTACACGCGCGGGTCCACCGACGAGGGGCCCGGCGTCAGCATCAATCGGTAAGGTGGATTGAGTTCTCCAACAGGTTGCGTCATCGTGTTTGTCCTTCTATTTCCTGCACTAAATTCCTGAGCGATAATACCGGAGCCTACCCCGCTTTGCTTCTTCTGGGGACGCTCGGAAGCACGTCAGAAACGTCAATTTTCTCCCAATGCCCCGGCCATCGCAACCGACAAATTGGCTGCAACCGCCGCCGGAATCCAACTCGCTCAGGCCGGCTGTTTTAATTGGAGTAAGCCGCCCGCAAGAAAAAAGACTCCCACGACAGCGGATAGGTAAACGCCGATGAACGGCCCCAGGAAGTGCAGCAGCAGTCCCACGTTAAGAATCATCGTTGCCGCGCAAATCAGAACGATCCAACCGCCGCGCGCCATTCCGCTTGCTAACACCGCGATCACCGCGAGGCCCAGCATCTCACCCGAAAAAGCCAGCCAGCAGCCCTTCAGAATGCCGTCCATGGGCGCTTTCATACCGCTTACCGTAATCATGCCCTGTAGCTGCGCCAATTTGGCGCCATGCCCAAGCCCCGTCAAAAACAACAACAGGCTCCCTATCCCCGTCAACCATCGTCCTATTTTCATCCGCTCCTCTTCCCATAAAATCTTAGGCTTGCGCTCCGCTGTGCGCCGGATTGTACAATGCCCCATCCCGTATTGGTATTCGCCGTCCCCGACTTCCCGCCCCACTGTTCCACTTTGGCATCGTTACTCTCCTGCTTTGCCTCTTCACGTATGACGCTATCTCTCTGGTAATATCCCCGTTAGAAACGCATAATCGTCTAAGAAGGAACCGTTGTTCCGCGGCCCAGCTTTGCAATGGCTTTCTAGCTTTTTAGAGGATCGCCTCAGTATGTCCGGCAAGAAAATCATGATCGTCGAGGACGAGGTCGTACAGCTCACTGCTCTTTCTCGGCGCCTCAAAGCCGCCGGATTCGATATCGTAGGGGCGCGCGATGGCATGACGGCCATCAGCACCGCCCGTAAAGAACAACCCGACGTGATCCTTCTTGATCTCGGCCTTCCGGCCGGGGACGGTTTCGTCGTCTTGCAGCGCCTTCAGATGCTCATCAACACAGGCGCGATCCCCATTATCGTTGTCAGTTCTCGCACGCCCGTTGGCAATCGCGAAGCTGCTCTCAAAGCGGGAGCAATCGCATACCTCCACAAACCTGTCGACATTCCCGTCCTTCTGAAAACTATCAACGAAGCCCTGGGCATCGCCTCGCCCGAACCGCCACCACTGCCTCCCCCAATCGAGACTCCTCAAACGTAATCCGAGGCTCCACTCGCGCTTCCTGGCTTTTCTTCCGCTTCTTTCGCGGCGCTCTATGCTCTCGCGCACAAAGACATGTGATTTGCGACACAGACGCGCGCCGCCCTGAAGACTATTTTTGTAATCGAAAAGAGGAACCCGCAAGGGGGTCGGCCAAGATGTACAGCGTCTTAAAACAAATCGAAAATGGCGAATTTGTTCACGTAGCATTCCGCGACGAACTCGAACAGGCGGTCAGGCTCGCTCATGCGCTGAACGCGGAGTGGCCCGGTGAGTATGAGGTTCGAGATTCGCACGCCGCGTTAGTCAGACTGCTGTGGTCGTCCGCGCGAGAATCCAATCACCAGATAAGGGTCGGACCTGCTCGGATGATGTCGCGGATCAACTAACAATCTCAAACCAACTGCTTCGCCGGGCTAGCCACACGCTTTCGCTTTAGCGCTTCGTCCACCTTGCACACCAGGCTATCGCGCGAGAACGGCTTCTGCAGGAAGTAACTTCCCTCCAGGAATTCGTCATCGGCTTTGTTGAATTCCAGATACCCGGACATGTAAATCACTTTCAGGTTCTTCCGGCTTTCTTTCATTAATTTGGCCAGTTCCGGACCCCTCATATTGGGCATCACGATGTCTGTCACCAGCACGCGAATCGGACCTGAACGCTTTGCCACTTCGAGCGCTTCCTTCCCGTCGCTGGCCGTCAGCACTTTGTAGCCGGCATGCGTCATGAATTCCGCCGCCAACTCCAGAACCGCTTCTTCGTCCTCTACGATCAGCACGGCCTCCGAATGATTCGCGGCGCCCTTCGGTGCACTCTCCTGCGGGGGCCGCTCCTCCGCCTCCTCCACCACGGGCAGGTAGACTTCGAAGCGCGAACCTTTCCCGGGTTGCGACTCCACCCAGATGCACCCTCCGCTTTGCTTCACGACTCCGTATACCGTCGCCAGTCCCAAACCAGTTCCCTTGCCCAGCTCTTTTGTCGTAAAAAAAGGCTCAAAGATTCGTTCCTTGGTCGCCGCGTCCATTCCATGTCCGGTATCTTCCACGGTAAGCCGGATGTAGTCCCCCGCCGTCAACGCAGGCCGAGTTCTTGCAAACGCCACATCTACGCAGACGTTTCGCGTTTCCACGACCAACTTGCCGCCCATCGGCATGGCGTCGCAGGCGTTCACCGTCAGATTCATGATGACCTGTTCGATTTGCCCAGGGTCAGCCTTTACTCGGCCCAGCGATTCCCCGGCCTTGAATGTAAAGGAAATATCCTCCCGCACCAGCCTCTTCAACAAACTGCACATCTCCGCGACCAACACGTTCAAATCCAAAACTTTTGGCTCCAACACCTGCATCCGGCTGAACGCAAGTAGCTGCCGGGTCAAAGACGCCGCACGGTCGGCTGCCTTCTCGATCTGGTTCGCATTTCGGTGCAACGGATCGTTGGCTTGCAGCTTGTCCAGCATCAAATCGCCGTGCCCTTTGATAATGGTAAGCAAGTTGTTGAAGTCGTGTGCCACTCCACCTGCCAGTCTACCCACCGCTTCCATCTTTTGCGCCTGGCGCAATTGCTCCGCCAGTTGCTGCTTCTGGGACTCGTCGCTCTTTAGCGTCTTACGCATCCGGTCAAACGCTCGCGTAACTTGCGCAACTTCATCCCATCCCTCCGCTTCCACAGGATAGGAAAAATCGCCCTTCTCTAACGCCTGGACCCCTTCCACCAATCGCGCCAGCGGACGCGTGAATCTGTCCGAAATCACGAAAACGAACACTCCTCCCAGTAGCACCGCCAAAATCCCCAATCCACCAAGCAGTTGGTTCTGTTTCTCCAAATAAGCCAAAGCATCGTTGTACGATTTCAAAACGATGATGCTTACCGGCTTCGCGCTACCCGACAGTTCCACCGCACTCGCGAAGAAGCCCTCGCCGTCCAGCGTCACTCGATCTTTCCAAACCCCTGACCGCAACTGGGCCGTGAATTCCTGCTGCTGGTACAAGGACAGCGTGCTAGCCACAATGTCGTTGCCATAACGAAACGCCACGTGACTCGGAGAAACCCGCCTCAGCTCTGTCGCCTCTGGATCGATTCCCCGGCCCACAATCACTGTCCCCAGTAGATTGCCCTTCCCGGGCGCCCCGCTGTAGAGAGGCTTCAAAACCACTTGATAAAGGCGTGTGCCGCTGTACCACCAGCCAGTGCTATTGCGGTGTTTCAGCGCATGGTTAAAAACCTCTTGTGCCGTGGCCAGTGGAAATCCATCCATGGTCGTATGGATCGCCACAATCTTCCCGCTCGCATCCGCAAGCGCCAGCAGATCGCAATCCTCCGACTGCCACGGGTCCTTTCCCGCATCTTCAATCGCCGACGGGTCACCGTTTCTCAGCGTCACCAGCGACGCCAATAAATCCGCCTTACGCATCAGCGCAACCAAGTGCCCGTGCTCTAGCACCTGAAACGTCACCATGGCATTCTGCGATTCTTCCTGGATTTGCCGCTGTACCCGGCCCTCAGCGGTTCGCCGCACGATGAACAGCGTGGCCCACGTCAGCCCCACGATCACCACCGCTAGCGACACCATGAATTTGGTTCGTAGTCTCAAGTTCTCTCCGGATGATCTGTGTTTTGCAGTTCCGGACACACTCTGCCGCCACAGTGCCCGTCTTGGCCCAAATTGTAGTGTGCCCCAATGAAACAAGAGAACTGCCCAGAAGTACTAGTGTTCTAGGACTGTGAACCGACCAGATAGCCCCTCGCGGAGATTTGGGCGACTTGCCCTTTTCGACCTCTACACCCTCCTCCGCCTCTGGTGAACAACTATCCTTCAGGCCGGGCGGCCCAAAGGCAAACGACAGATACAAAAGCGCTTACACTATTCATCCCCCAGCGCCACCTGATTCGTCCGATAAGGCTGAAACCCTCTACCCCAGTCCACCGCCTCCACCTGCATCTCAAGTTTCTCCCCATCCACCTTAACGATCAGGTAGTGATACGGATTCAAACCAGGTTCTACTGCCGGCTTCACCAGATGCTCCAGCTTCACCTTGCTCCCCTCATTCGCCTTTAAGTATTCGTCCAGATTCGGCTCGCCCGTATATGCATAAATGGGCGCGCCGCCCCCGCCCGACACCACCAAGTCCATGCGATGCACTCCGCTCGCATCCGTGTAGTGCTCCACCCAATGCTCAAACAAATGCTCGTGCCCCGAAAAAACCGCTCGCACGTGATTCGCCTGAAATAGCGGCATATATTTATTTCTCAGCTCCACCGTGGGTTCTTCCACCTTCGGTCCCCCATGCGGACCCGAGGAAAACGGCGCCTGATGACAAAACACAATGATGTTCGTGTACCGGCCGCGGTCCACCCCAGCAAGTTGTGCCTTCACCCATGCAAACTGTTTCTCATCCCCAGCGATGTTGGCGTCGAATCCCAGCACAAACGTGTTGCCATAGCCAAACGAAAACGCCGGATACCCCGCCAGCCTGTGCGCCGAGCCATCCCGCGGAATCAGCTCCGACACCGCATCCAGATAATTCTTCAGCGCCGGACCGCGTTGCGGAGCATCTACCGTCGTCGCCGAAGACACATCATGATTCCCTGGCGCCAGAAAATAAGGCACATTCCCTTCCGTCGTCAGCCGGTCAATCAACGGCGTGAAGCTCACGTTCCATTCCTTGGCGTTCTGCCCGTGCTGCACCGCATCCCCCGACTGCAGCACGAACCGCACCGGGTACTCCGTGCCCTGCAGCTTTTTAATCTGCGCCAGCATCGAGTCCACGATCAGCGAGTGCTCGTACTGAATCGCCGTCCCATCCCGCCGCCCCCTCGTATCGCCGTACGCGATGAACGAAAACTTCTTCACCCCCGCCGACGCCGCCTCATCCGGCAGAGGGGCCCCCGGCGCCTTTATCGGCGTAACGCGCTCCGCCTCCTGCGCCTGTGCCTGCGCAACCGCGCCCCGCCCCACCATGCCCCACGCCATCAAGCCAGTCGCCACCGCCGCAACCACCCCAATCCCACTCATCGCCGCAACCGCCATCCGTCGCCTAATCATCGCCATTGCCTCCTCAACCGCACGCCTCGATTCGTCATGCGCTTTCCCCTAACTCTCGGCAACTCCGCCCGCGCACTTCGCCATGCCACTCACGCGCTCTACAATAAGCCGCCACATATTACTCCCGCGTGACAACTCCTCGCTCACTTCCAATCCCCCTCCCGCAGCGCCCTCCCCATCCTCACCCCCCTCACCTTTTCGACCTCTTCGCCCTCCTCTGCCTCTGGCAAGAATCAGTCGTATTCCTTGCCACCATATACCACATTGTGGTACTATCACAATGTGCAGTTCATCGAATCCCTGCCGTTCACGCGGAAACTTCATCGGCTTGCCGGCGACGGCGCTGACGGTGTGCTGAGAGCGATTCAGGGAGACCTTGAGCGCAATCCCGAACGCGGCGCGATGGTTCCTGGCTTGGGTGGCGTCCGCAAGGCGCGCATAGCAAATCCGGGCCGCGGCAAGGGCAAGCGCGGCGGCTACCGTTATTTGTACCTGTACTTGGAGACGCGCCGCCACATTCACCTGCTCCTCTTGCTCGACAAGAACGAACAGGAAGATGCCAGCGAAGAGCAGCGCAAACAGATCCGGCAGTGGGTTGCGCAAGTCAAACGAGATTCAGGAGACTGAAAATGGCCAAGAAAATCAAAGTGAACATCTTCGACGACATGAAACTGGCTCTGCAGGATGCCGCCGCCTACGAACGTGGCAAGCCCGTCAACTTGCGCGTCACCCGCATCCCGTCGCGCCCCAAACCCATTTCCCCCAAAGAAGTCCGCCACATCCGCCAAGCGCTAAACGCCAGCCAATCGCTCTTCGCCACCTACCTCAACGTCAGCCCCAACGCCGTGCGCAGCTGGGAACAAGGCACCCGCCGCCCACGTCAAGCCGCCCTAAAACTCCTCGCCATCGCCAAGAAAAACCCCAAAGCCCTGCTGGTCGCCTAACTGGACGCGCACCCCACACCGGTCATTTCGAACGGAGCAGGCCGACGCTTTTTCCTTCACGCTCGCTCCTGCGAACGCGTCGGCCTGCGCAGAGAGAAATCTCTCTTCATCTTCAGAAGGATAGTTGCGGAGGCAAGTTCGTTCATCTCTGGCAATACAAAGACGATGCGTGGAAAATCACAGGGCCATCAGCTACGACCACCACGCTGCCGCGAAGTAAGCACTGGAAGTAAGCGCTGAATGATAGAATCCGCCCATGAGACGAGCGGTTGCTATAGCGGCGATCATCGGATGGGTGTTCGCGATCCTTCTTTTGTTGCCGGACATCAAGAATTTTCTCCTGATGCACCCTTGGTGGGACAGCTTATTGGCTGCTGTGCCTGGAATTGCGGTTCCCGTTCTCGCGTGGTTCGAGTTGCGCCACTCCGCCCTAGCGAACACCCTCCGCGCTGAAGCAACTCGTCTCCGTTCCGAACAAAATGATCTTCAAAATCAACTCGGCGAGCTTACCGTTGAACTTGCTGCGGAGCGGAACAAACACCTTCAAGAGATTGCCGAGAATACGGAGAAGCCACCGGATATTCCAACTTTTGTAAAGGGCGGCATGGCCTACCACGCCACGTACAATAAAGGTTCGTCCGAGAAACGGACGATCTATGTGTATGCAGCCAAAGACGGTTCAAATTCATTTTTGCTTGAGGCTTCCACGGGACAGAAGGTTATTGGAAACAACGAAGAGATTTCCAAGCGGTTCTCCGTCCTGCAAATTGAGTACGAGGCAGCAGGCTTTGAGCGTACCAACTCCGGCACAGGCGGCACCCTGCATCGCCTTTTTGTTCGCTAACCCTCACGCACCGCCACGGTGAAGATTTTCGCGGATTTTGTGGGACATGAAATAGCAGGGTTGTGATTCCATGCGATCCCACTTGTCCGGTTACGACTTACCAAGAGTTGACGGCACGCGGCACCCCGTCGCAATATCACCGATATGAAGGCCGTTTTAGTTTTCACTCTCTTTTCATTACTGGCGCTGGCTTCGTTATTTGGCGTGGACATTCTCCTACCGAAGTTACGGATTCCGAATATAGGGTACTCTCGGCGTATACCGCTGAAAAACTAGTTGGCAAGGAGCGCGCTGGCCAGATCGTAATCTTCGACGAAACTCCTGAAACACCACAGGGGATGGCTGCCTTGAATAACGTTCCTAGACTTATTCATAGTCAGGTTTATCGTGCCTTCCTGGACGCAAATCTTCATCCCGGTAGTTTTCACCGCTCCTTTACTCTCCCGGTCCCATATCAAATCGTCACGACATCGGAAATGCGACCAATATTCGGAACACCGGGTGACTTCTGGGGGCGCTACTACGAGAAGTATCCGCACTCCACGGGTCTTCTCAAAATGTCAAGAGTTGGCTTCGATTCTGATGGAAATCAGGCGGCTTTCTACATCTCGAATTCTTGTGGCGGGCTGTGCGGAGCCGGCTATTTCGTGATAATGGAGAAGGTCGATTCCAACTGGAAGGTCGTGCAGGAAGTCCAGGTTTGGGTCTCCTAGCCGGTGCCCCAGGTTGGTCGTTTGGACCGGGGCTTTGGGTTTCTCTCCCGCCCCGCCGTTACGCCACTCACTTCATCATCCGCTTCATCCGCTTCTCCGCGCACTCGATCCGTTCGCTCATTTTCGGTGTGGAACGATCGCCGATATGCAGAAACAATTTGAAACCCCATGCGTATAGTAGGTTGCGGGTGTTCGGACGGAGATCCCTGACGACCCGCAAGCTCGCATGATTTCACGAAAGGCGTGTCCATGAACAAGAAACTCGGTTTTGTGTTGGTTGCACTGATGGCAGTTCCCGTTGCACTGCTCGGGCAGGCAAAGCCGGCGGCGCCATCCGCCCCGGCGGCGCAGTCCGCTCCGCCCGCGAACCCAATTACCGCGAGCGAAAGGGGCTTTTACTCGTTTGTAAGCACCGCAGTGGTGGGTGCGGCTCAGAAAATGCCCGAAGAAAACTATTCCTTCAAACCGACACCGGAGGTTCGCACGTTTGGCCAGCTCGTTGGCCACGTGGCCGACGCTTCGTTTACGTTTTGCTCGCAAGCCATTGGTGAAGCAAACCCGGCGAAGGACATCGAAAAAACGAAGACGTCAAAGGCCGACCTGGTGGCCGCGCTAAAGGATGGAGTTGCGTACTGCAATAAGGCATTCGAAGGCATGACCGATGCAAAAGGCAGCGAGATGGTGAAACTCTTCAACTTCAACCTGGCGAAGTTGACGATATTCTCGATCAATACGGCGCACACGGATGAGCACTATGGGAACATGGTCACCTATTTGCGGCTCAAAGGAATCGTCCCGCCGACGAGTGAAAACCAGCCGCCACCGGCACCGAAGTAAAAGGCTCAAACGCCTAATGCCTGAAAGTCGGTTATTTTAAAACCAAGGCAAACAGCAAACCGCCATGCCCTGGTAAACGCCGTAACCCGACAAGTGCCGAAGGACGGCCCCGCGACTCCATATTCGGCCGACAATTTTAAGGGAGGAGCAGGTACTTGAGTCCAGTTCAAGCACCTGCTCTAGGGGTGTTTCAGAGGTTATATCACGGTCAGACTACCAACGGACGTAGCCTGCCGGAATCGGGTATTTCCTGTATCTTGGCATGGGGAATTTCCCGTAGTTTAGTAATTCATGGATTCACGCGATGACCGGGCCGGTGGCCACCCCCTGACGCGCCGAGATGGTTTTGACTTTGTCTTTTTGCTTCGGGGGTGGCCCATCCTTGTGGGTGTCGGTTTTGCAATGGTGGGTCTTTTGCGTCGCCTCTTGTTTCGAGTTTCGTATTTCTAATTTCGATTATCCCGCCTGAGCCGAACCCTCCCCGCCCGCCACCAGACCATTACTCAGACTCCGTCCTCTCCTTCTACTACCCACAACTCACTCCTCGTCCCCCAACCCCCACCAAACAAACGGCTTACTATTTTATACTTGACAATGAGTACAAATGTGGTATACTTGTTATGTTCGTTTGGGCTTGAGCCTTTCCGCTCGCCCGCAAAGTCATGCGCCTCCGCCGCGCCGTCCTTCAAATTCCTCCAAAACCTTCAGTCCCACGCGGGTTACCACTTTATAAAAGCCGTTATTCTCTAACCCGTTCAGAATCAACACTTCCACAAGTGTTGATTCCACTGCACTTTATCTCCTTTATCAGCAACACTTGCAAGAAACCGGGAGGGGGGACCCCCTCTTCCAGCCCCGAAGTTTGGCAACTCGTCACTCCCCCTTCCTCACCCTGCATCCCTGCCTCCTTACATCGTTACCTCATTACGTCACTGGCCTCTGCCCCACAAAGCAACCATCCCGAGCGCATTGTGAGGGGGCAAACCCTTTTCTTCCAAGCACTTATTCACACCTCCGCCAACGAGGGGTGGGAGAATCATGGTCGGCCAATGTGGGACAGCCAATCTTGGCTGTCTCCCACCATACATCCCAATTTTCACCCCCCCGCTCACGGTTCGCCCAATTCTCTGCGTATCTCTGCGGACTCTGCGTCTCTGCGTTATCCTTTTCCCTTTCTCGTTTCTCACCCTCGACTTCAACTGTCAGGAACTCCCAAGCCAGATATGCTATCGTCCGTTGGCACCGGTTTTCGCGCACCAACCAAACCCGTCATTCCGAGCAAAGCGAGGAATCTCTCTTCTCGGGCCGCGGGAACGATCGCCAGCGCAGGCACCCAAGCAAGGAGCACAGGAAAAATGGCAGAGCGCCCCGTACTTGTAGGACTGATACCTCAGGCTGTCGTGCTGGATCCCGGAGACCAAATCTCCTGGATCTCCGATGCGGGCAATCTTCGTGTCGAATTCGACGTCAACCGTTGCCCCTTTTCCTCCAATATTTTCCAGGCGCCCGCGGGCATGCGCCTTCTGAGCGGCCCGCCCCGCCCTGGCCTGAAAGCCGCCACCTATAAATATCGCCTCTGGCTCAACGATCAACTCGTTGGCCAAGGCGAAGTCATCCTCCGCGAGAAATAATTGCCGAGACAAACAGGCCCGGCAGCACTCGCCGCCAGGCCAGGTATTGCAGAGCATGAAACGACCAAATCAGATCGCCACTGGAAGATTCCAGCCGAGCCGTCGGCGAACAGCGTCCATGTCGAAAGTTTACGACCAAGGTTGTTCGCCCATTTTCGCGGGGACTCAGCCCTGCCCATGAGGCCAGCGTATCTGCCCCTTTTCCATATTGACGTCACCTGTTTTCTTCGCCATCATGCCGGAATTCCGGTAAGCCCACATTCGCGAGAACCAAGTCCATGATACGCAAAGCGACAAATCGCAACGCCAGGAGAGTCCCTCGTGCCCTGCTCGAGGCTTTCCTGCTCTTCGTGGCCCTCGCTTCGGTCGGCGTTTCCACGCTGCCCGGCCAATCCCCGCAAGCGAGCTGCTCCGACAAGCCGCAGGCGGCCGCCGCAACTCCCGCAGCTACACCAAGCCCCGCGACGCAGCAAGCGGCTCAACCGAACGGCCCGGGATTGGTATGGGTGAACACGGATACTCGCGTGTACCACAAGCGGGGAACCCGGTGGTATGGAAAGACCAAGCACGGCAAGTACATGCTGGAGGCGGATGCCATCAAAGCAGGCTACAAGCCTGCAAAATAGCACCTGCCACGCGGTTTTTGTCCGCGAATTTGCACTTATTAAAAGGAGAGGGCGAAATGAAAAAGCAATTCAGCAGGATGATTCTAGCGGCTCTGATTCTGATTTTAGGAGTGAGCGGAGCGTATTCGTATCAACAGGCTCAGCCCACTGCCGCGAAACCGGCGGCGGCGCAAGCAGCAACCAAAGCCAGCGATTTGGTGGACATCAACAGCGCGACGAAAGATCAATTGAAAGCGCTGCCGGGCATCGGCGATGCGTACTCGCAGAAAATCATCGGCGGGCGTCCGTATCGCGTGAAGACCGATTTGCTGAACAAGAAGATCGTGCCTGCGGCAACCTACGAGAAGATCAAGGCTCTCATCATTGCTAAGCAATCGAAGTAGCCGGTCCAAGTAACAGGGCCAAGTAGCAAGGCCAAGTAGCAGCGCCAGGCAGCCCAAGCGAAATAGGCCGGGTTGCTGCGGGCGATGCTCTTAGGGTTGGTCGAGTTCTGGAATCAGTCGCCGGCAACCGCGGCGCGGGGCTGATCGACCGATTCGGCGAGTCCGCGGCGAACAGGTCCGAGGACGAAGGCCGGTACCTCGCGCTCCGGGGCCAACGATAGGTTGGTGGCTCGACGGGGAAATTCGGTCCGATGATCCAGTTTAAGGCCTGCTTCGCGGAGGAACTCGGCGGAGAAGCCCATGTCTTCGGCCCGGTCGACTCCCCAGAACCACAGTTTCTCCTCATGCCGCTGGAGGAAGTCCAGGCCCTCTTCAAGCTTTTTCATGGCGCGGTCAAAGGACGAAGCCAGAAAGAACACTCCGAGATTCCAAGCGTGCCGGGGATAGAAGACTTGAATGCGAACGCAATACTTGCCGGACTGATTGCGTTCCATGCTGCAGCGGTAGTCATTCCGGACGGCGGGAGTGCGAGTAGGCGTCTTCTTGGTGTTCATAATGTCCTGAGGTCTTGGCACCGGGGCTGGGGAGGCCATGAGAGATTGTCTTCCTGATTTCGCTGACGCCGCCGAGACTTGAACCATCTCGATGAATCCGAAGGAACCGAATCCTGGGCCGAAATCAGCTCGATGGGAGACACACTAGGCTACCGGGGCGGGGAAAGAAAGACAAGCCCGTCGAAAAAATGATTTAAGCTATTTATTATCAGCGACTTAGATTAGCCGATGCTACCGAAGCTCTTCAGCTTGTCGGGCATCATCCGCAGTTTGCCTTCTTTTTTCAGGCGCTCTTCCAAGGCGGTTCGGAACGCTTCAAAGGCAAGAGAACGCTTGCTTTGCAACACCGAGTCGGTGATTTCCTTCTTTTGTTTGTCAAAATCCTCGGGCTTGGGCTCTTGTTTGTCTACGACTTTGTAGACCAGCCAGTTGGCACCCAGGTTCAAAGGCGCGCCGACATCGCCAGCCTTCAACTGAAAGGCAGCGGAGAGCTGTTTGCCACTGGCCACGTTGGAAATGGAGCCTGCGCGCGCGAAATCATCGCTGGTTTTGGGATCAAGGCCCAGGGCTTTGGCGGCTGCGTCGAACTTTTCGCCGGCTTTGACGCGCTTGGTCAGCTCGTCTGCCTTGGCGCGAGCCTCGGCGGTGGCCTTTTCCTGCTTGAGATCGGCCGTGACCTTGTCTCGCACCTCATCCAAGGAACCCTGGTGGGCAGGCAGAATCTGTTTGATGGAAAGGATCAAATAGCCGCGATCGGTGTGCAGCGGCAGACTCAAATCCCCCTGGTGCAGGCGGAAGATCGAATCGCTCACTTTTACTTCCTGGGAATTGCCCAGTTCCAGCAACGGATCGGTTGCGGCGACAGGACGGGTCTCGCCAACGCTGAGGTGGTACTGCTTGGCGAGGTCGTCGAGAGAGACCTTGTTCGACTGGCGAATGGCTTGGGAGAGCTTGTCGGCGATATCGCCAGCCTGTTTATCGGCCTCCGAAAGGAGCAGAGGCGTGCGAATGGAATCTTTGACCTCATCGAAGGGCTTTGTGTGCGCGGCCTCTTTGTCGATGATCTTGAGGATGTGGAATCCGTATTGGGTTTTGACCAGGTCCGAGATGCTGCCCTTGGGCAGGGTAAAAGCGGCCTTTTCGAATTCAGCAACCGTTTGCCCCTGGATGATCCAACCCAGGTCCCCTCCCTTGTCCTTGGTTCCGGGGTCCTCCGAATACTTCTTGGCTAGATCCTCGAAATTCGCGCCCTTTTTGGCTTGATTCAGTATGTCCTGGGCTTTTTTCCTGATCTCTTCGACCTCTGCGTCGGTCTTCCCGGCGCCAACGGTCATGAACAGGATGTGCTCGACGTGCACGCGATTGGGCACCTGGTATTGCTGAATATTTTGTTGGTACTGAGCCTTCAACTGATCGTCGGTGATTTGCAGGTTCTGGCGGAACTGGTTGACGTCGAGCAGGGCATAACGGACCACACGCTTTTCCGGGACCTGATACCTGGCTTTGTTTTTCTCGTAGGCAGCACTGATCTCGGCGTCACTTAGAGTGATTTTGGCCTGCAAATCTTCCGGCTTGATGAACGCGTAGTCCAGCTTCACTTTTTCATTACGGTATACGAACTCTTCCTGGAGCTCCGCCGGCCCGGCGCTGATGCCGTCGGTCACCAGCTTCTGGAATTTTTCCTGAAGCATGCCTTGCCGGATGCTGTCTTCGAAATCAGATACGGTCATCTGCGCACGGGTCTGAACCAGCGCGGCGTATTGATCCGGAGCGATAGGAGAGCCGCCGTTGAAAGCGGCTGGGAGGATCAGCTTGATGCGGTCGGCAATCTCGTCATTCGAAACGCGGATGCCGAGCTGGCCCGCTTCATATTCCATTTCTTTCTGGAGGAGGAGTTGCCGCAGAATTTGCTGTGCATAGTACGGTTCCAGCATGGGCGGGACTTGATTGCGCTGCTTGATCTGATTGAGCTGCTGGCGAATCTCAGCGACGGTGATGGTCTGATCGCCGACCTTGGCTACGGCGTCACTGGAAAGCGTAGTGTCACCCGGACCTGTGGGCACAAGATAGAGGAGCATGCCGCCGGACAGCACCAGCACAATCACCCCGAGAAAGATGCGGGAAAAAAGTTTTTGCGTGTTTTCAGAGCTGCCAGCCATCCGCTGAATCCCCCAAGTCCTAAGCAAACGTATCATTATAGGAGATTGTGGGCATGCGCCTCAAATAGAATCGTGAAAAGAAGCGAGGTGGTGGCTCGGCTTCCGAGGATGGTTCACGTCGCATCGCGATTACTGCCGCCCGCGCTTGCTGCGCGCATAGATGAAATGCCTCACCTTGACAGGCTTCGATTCAAAACGACTCACGTTTTCCTCGAGGTCGCGGTCACCTCTCGTCAATCGCTCGTGTTGTCGCAAGTGCTCCGCCCAAGATTCGACGATGAACGTTTCGACGTAGATCGACGGATGCTCAGTATCGCGGTAGACGCCCCACCTTGATGCTCCGTCGCGCCGCCGCACTCGTGCAAATTTGTGGAGAGCCTCCAGGAACTCGTCCGCCTTCCTCGGCTCAACCTCATATTCCGCGGTAACGAGTACAGGACCTTGACTTGGGTCTACATCTCCGACCAGCATGGGCTTGCCCCAGTGATCCCAAGCCCCCAGATCCACAGGCGTATCCGGCAAGCGGGAGATCAAAACCAATATTGGACAAACGGCGGTGCCAATCGCAGCGGTAATCAAAGAAAAGTGTGTACCCTCCCGGCCCGCGATATACCCCCAGAAAGCGCTGCCGGCTGTCCACGTTCCCATGTAGACGAGCATGAACACAGCCATTGCACGCGCGCGTACCCAGTCCGGCGCCAGGTTCTGCATAACCGTGGTCATCAAAGACATGATCGCGGTCCATGCAGCCCCTCCAAACAAAATGGCAACGGACAGGAGTGCTATGGATTTGAATGCGGCCACGCCCCAGAGCGCCCCAGCAAAGACGGTGGTTCCCAGTCCGAGCAGGGCGTCAGACGAGAACAACGAACGCGTCCGCTGTAGCACCATGGCTCCCAGCACTGCGCCAGCGCCAAAGACAGTCAGGAGCAGTCCATAAAGGGTGGCGCTCCGTCGCAATTCGTGAGCGACGGTGGGCAAAAGCGCCCAAAACGCGCTTGCAAAAAACATAATGCATCCGATTCGTCCAAGCACGGTCAGAATTTCAGGCGCGTTTCTCGTGTAGCGAAGCGCCGCGCGGATCGCACCCGACACGGTCTCTCGCAGCGGGCCTGTCTGGCGTGGCGGCCGCTTCCACCGTGCAATCACCCATAGCACGCCAAGATACGATGCGGCATTCAGCGAAAACACAGCGGTAATTCCCAACGCCACGATCAGAAATCCACCCAGTGCTGGACCGATCGCGCGGGCCAGATTGAATTCAATGCCGTTTAGAGCAATGGCGGACATCAATCCTTCTTGGGGCACCACTTCCGGAAGGACCGCTCGCCAGGTCGGCGCTTCGAGCGCATCTCCGATCGACAAAGTAAGCGTCAGAAAGAGCAGAACCCAGGGCGTAATCAGATGCAGCACCGTCAGAACAGCGAGCACTACTGCCACAAAAAACATCCATACTTCGGTTGTCAGTATCAGTTTCCGCCGATCGAAGATGTCGCCCAAAGCTCCTGCTGGCAGAGCCAGCAGAAAAAATGGAAATGCTGAGGCAGTTTGTGTCAGCGCCACAAGCAGTGGCCCAGCCCCTTGCGAGACCATCAGCCATGCGGCACCCACGCCTTGCATAAAGGTGCCCACATCTGAAACCAGGTCGGCAACCAGTAGGTTCCGAAACATAGGCAGGCGCAGCGTCCGCCACGTACTCCATTCGGTTCCAACCTCGCTCGGGCGCGCCTGAGACACCAGGGTGGCGTCTGTATGCATTTCATGACGCTGTTCTTGGTCGGACATGGCGGCACAGATTTATAGCATTAAGGAGAGAAGAGTGCATGGCGTCTCCGACCCGTCCGGTTGAGGCCGTCGCATCGTCAAGAAAAGAACGAGGGAAGGCTGGACAGGCACGCCATTTGCTGCGTGCATGAGGCCGGTTGCGGCGAAAGATGCCGCTTAGGGACCAGGAGTTTAATTGGCTTTGACCCGAACTTAATGCACCTTTCCGTTCTTGTCGAAGGTGAGCACGACGACAATCCTATTCACCAGCTTGCCGTGCACCGTGCGCGGATGGTACTTCCATTGCTCCACGGCCGCGATCGCCACATCGGCCAGTAAAGGATCGCCCTCGATGAGTTTCACTTCTTGCACCGTACCGTCGTCATTGAGCGTTACATCCATTGCTACCTCGCCGTGCACGTGCTTGCTGGCGGCCTCCGGCGGATAAACCGGAAGCACCTTTGTCTGCAGCTTTGGCTCGGGTTGGAACAGCGATGGGATGGTGAGGGACAATCCATAGCCGAGCTTGCTGAGGTCGGGGTTGCCGTCCAACACATCCAGATTCGCTTCATAAATCCTTACCCACATATTTTTATCGCCATAGACCAGCTTGGCGACGCCTTTGAGTGTGCCGCCGTCTTCCGCTTCACCCACGGTATAATTGAACGGCTTCATTTTCGCGACGTAATCGTCTTGCGCTTTCATGGGAGCGGCGGCGTATTCGCAGCAGCCGCCCCAGTTCCCAAGTTCCAGCCGAATATCCAAACGAGCAGCCTTGCCTGAGGTAACGTCCACGCCTTTCACAATCGTCGTCTTGAACCCTTTTGCCTCTGCCTTAACGTCGTACTTGCCGCTTTCCAGATCTTTCGCCGTGAATTGCCCAGTCTTGTCGGTACTCAGAGAGATGGCACGATTCGTGGCAATGTTTGTAATCGTAATCGCCGCGTTCGCCACCTCAGCCCCGGACGGATCGGTCACCGTCCCGCCGAGGGTGCAGCATTTCTCCTGTGCGCCTCCCGTTTGTTGCATGGGAGCAGTCGTCGGCTCCGCCATCGCCGGGCCGGTCGCGAGAGTCGCTTGCACTCCTATCGCCAGCACAGCCGCCGCAACCTGCCGGCCCAATCGGGATCGCGGAGCACTCGCCGAAGAGTTCGCTCGCATGGGCAACTCGAACTCGTCCAGTTCATTCTTTAATCGCAGTCCCTGCAACAAAAACTCATTTCGTTTGCGCTGTTCGCGGTCCCGCAGCATACGTACCGTTCGCAGAGCTGCGGCATCCATCTTTCCCATTCCTGCTGCGCTCAATTCGATCACATCCTCCAGGAGCTCCAGCGTGTCGAGATTCACTGCCCGCACCCATGCGTGGGCCCGTTCACACAAATCGTCGCGGCCGTGAAACCGTTTCCGCACAGCGATCATGTGATCGAGTCCAATCGTCTTTTGCATCAGGCTGCCATCGCCCCAGGAGCGGTCGTAGAACAGATCGAGCGAGATGGTACACGCCAGGTCCGCTACCGGGTCGTACATGCTGTATTCCCGCGCGCGATAGTCGCCTCGCGCTCGCCCCAGCGCGATCATGCGTTTCTCAAGCGGTGTACCTGCATAGATTTCGGCGCGGCAAAAGTTCAGTGGATTCCCCGCAAACCTTCGCATGAAAGCAAGGTCTGCCCGCAGCGTGTTCAGATTCGCATCGGGATTGAAGGTCATGATCGTGAATTGCGCCGAAATATCGAGTTCTGCGCAAATCTCGAGCGCCTTGGTCGATTGCCCCACGGTCTGATGCCGATCCAATGTGAGCAGGCCCATCTCCGTGGCCGATTCGATCCCCATGAAAATACGTACCAGCCCCATCTCCTTCAGCCGGCTCAGCACGTCCAGGTTCGCATCCGCCGGGCGGCACTTGATGAGTAGTGCGATATCGTCCATGCCGCGGGTCTTGAACGCCTTGTCAAATCCCTCGATTCGCGCCTTGTTGTGCGCCACCGCCGGCACCAGAAAATTGTCGTCGTGAAATACGAACTGCCGCGTTCCCCGCTCGCGATAAAGCTCCGCCATCTCGTCGGCGATCAATTCCACGCTGCGCTGGCGGAATTTTTTGCCGGGTGCCAGATTGTGCAGAGTTGTGATGCAGCAGTACGCGCAGTTCTCATAGCATCCGCGGCTGCCCATCAGAAAACTCGTGGGCACTCCGGCGATGGAGTGGATGCGCCCGTGGCGCTCCGGAAACGGCAAAGTATCCAGATCGTCCAGCGTGCGGCGCTTTGGCGTGAATCGAACCTGGCCGTCTTCCCGGTAGGCGATGCCGGTAATCTTCGGCAGGTCCTCATTCAGATTCGCTGTAGCTGCAACTATCTCCAATAACGTTTGCTCTGCCTCATGAATCGCGATGATGTCGAGTTCGGGATGGTGCTCCAAAAGGTCCTGTGCCGCGCACGAAGCGTAATGCCCGCCAGCCACAATCAGTTTCTCAGGGTAGAGTTGTTTGATCCGGCGTGCCAAGGCGAGAAATTCCTGCGCGCGCGATTGAAAACAAACCGACAGTCCGACGATCTCCGCCTCGCCCGCTTGTTCGGCGACAGCCTCCACATCGGCCGCCGAATTGAATACTGCCAATGACGCTTCGTGCCGCTTCGCTTGCAGTGAAGATGCTAAATATCGGATGGAAAGATTCTCTTCAAAGTCCGGACCCGCCAGAAGAACGCGCATATATCCTCCCCTGTCAAATCTAGAACGCGGACATTGTACATTCTTGCATCGCCGATATTGAATTTGGGCTCAGATAGATTGCACCTTATCCGAGTGACGGGCTGACCAGAAGTTGCTCCGGGCCAGGAGCCCCGTTGTGGGAATTCTCACGAGACAGGCACCGAGAAACGCGCTACAAGCCGACCTTCGTTACCAATCCGAATTCCTACAGTTATCCATTGCTGGTTCGGGATTTGCGGACCCTAGTTGGTCTGTCTGAAGGGCCTATCTCGCTACGAAACGCGCTGGAATAGGGCTTGAACGACACCACAGCGTTCTTCCGCGAGATTTTTCCGAAAATTCCTAACCATCTCCGGAAAATCCGGCCCAAGTACAAGATGCAAACCCAGGCGCGGCTTCTCTGCGCTTCTGCCGCGGGCTAGCATCGCATCGAGAAACCGCAATGCGCCTTCTGTGACGTCATTCCATGCAACGAGGACAAATCCCGCATCCAGGATGGTTTTCTTCATGGCTTCCATCGACTGAAGATGACTGATCTCTTGTGTGCGTGCCCAAGGCACTGGAAATAGAATGGGCCCGGGAGTGCGCTGGACGACATCGTGAAGAGCAAACCTTCCGCCGATCTTGAGAATCCGACGTATTCCTTGGTACAGCTGATTTTTCTCGGCAATGTTCATCGATACGTGCTGGGTCCACGCGCCATCGAATGTTGCATCGGGAAAGAGCAGTTCACCGGCATCGCCATGACGGTACTCCACTCGATCTTCGAGCCCCATGCGTGCCGCGAGAACCGAAGCGATGCGGCAATATTCTTCGGTGATGTCGATTCCGACTACGCGGCAGCCGTAATTGGCCGCCAGGTAACGCGAAGGGCCGCCCAACCCAGAACCAATATCAAGAATGTAAGAGCCGCGTGACGGCGAAAACAATCGCGCAAGCTCCTGCGTCGCTGCAAGACCTCCTACGTGAAATTGGTCGACAGCCTCCAGGTCGCTCGGCGACAGGGTATGGTCGTCCGTGAGACCCGACAAATGCAGTTGCTCATCGATGCGGCGACGAATCTCGCCGTGACCGCTGTAGTGCCCCGCGATATTGTCGCGCGCTGTCATCGAAATTTCTTCACCATCATCAGTGCGTCATGGTCCTTGCCCTGAACCCGCAGCGCCCGCGGCATTACGCCATACGATTCGAATCCAAATTTCTGATAGAGCCTTCGTGCCCGAGGGTTATCAACGGCGACGTACAACTCCACTTGATCTACTTTGGGACTGGCTGCATCGAGAACGTGTTTGAAGAGGATGCCGGCAAGTCCGGTCCCCCGTTGCTCGTCAGACACATACATATTCCAGATCATACCAACGTGCCTGCGCTTTGGAGGTATCTGTTGGAGAAAGGTGGCGATGCCATGCAGTCTTCCGCTTACGAATGCCCCAAAGATTACCTCCCGCCGAAACCGCTCGGCGATCTGCTGGGAACTACGAGCCGATTCTTCCTCAAAGTCCGCGGCAAACGCCGTAGGCGCAGACCGTAACGCCTCCAGAAAGAGGGCATGGTACTCCGCGCCGTTCGCTGCCTCCAGTTGTCTGATTTCCGTTCCGCTCATGTCCCGACCCCTCCTTTGGGTCCAGGTGCAGGCATTCGTGTTGCAAACTTCGGTACTCAGATGTTCGGCAGACAATGGCGTGACAGTCGAATATGCAACCTTTTCGGCCATTCACAACGCGGAGGGGTACACTGGGACCGGAGAGATCAGATGCACAAAATTGGCTTCATCGTCTATCCCGCTTTTTCTCCGATGAATTTGGCAGCCACGAGTGCATTCGAAACCGCAAACTGGAAGATTGGGTCAAACGCGTACGAAGTCACGCTTCTCTCGGAGCATGGCGGACCAGTCGCCACTTCGCTGGGATCCAAGATTCAGACTTCGTCGTTCAAACGGCGCACCTTCGATACGCTCATCATTGCGGGCAGCATCCCAGCCCCTGTAGCTACGCCCGGGTTGTTAAACTATTTTCGATCCGCTTTTCAACGAAGCCGGCGGATAGCTTCCATCTGTACGGGCGCGCTGGTTCTCGCAGAGGCAGGATTGCTCGACGGTCGACGAGCAACCACCCATTGGTATTACGCTAAAGAAATGCAGCGCCGCTACCCCAAGATCGCAGTCCACGAAGATCGCATCTTCATGATCGACGGACCAATATGGACATCGGCCGGCATGAGCGCGGGAATAGATCTTGCGCTGGCGCTGTTGGCGGACGATCTTGGGACCGACCTAGCTCGTGTGGTCGCCAAAATACTGGTTGTCTATCACCGTCGTACGGGCGGGCAGTCGCAGTTCTCGACGTTGTTGGACTTGGACGCGGAATCGGATCGTATCCAGACCGCGCTCGCTTACGCGAAAGAACATTTGAGCGCGCCGTTGTCGGTTCAAGAGTTGGCACGCGTCGCGTTTCTAAGCCAGCGGCAATTCAGCCGACTGTTCAAGGAGGAAACGGGACAGTCACCCGCGAAGGCAATCGAACGGCTGCGCGTCGAATCTGCACGGCTGATGATGGAGGCTGGGCGCTTCTCCGCCGAGGAAATTGCCAGGAAGAACGGTTTTGGAAATCGCGAGCGAATGCGGCGTTCGTTCGTCCGGGCATTCGGACAACCTCCACAAACAATTCAACGCACAGCAAACACTTTGAACCTATAACCGGGCCAATGGGCTTACGGCCAAAATGTGAAGCAAGTTGGTCACGGGTGGCGATATCGGATTTCCGTTCGAAGAGAATTCCTTCTGGGAAAACATCCCCAGAGCGCTTGCCTCCGGATTGGTCCCGATAAACGAGCTTGTGTTTACGAATATCGTGTCAACTGCCTGGTAGTCGGCTATGCGGAAGTTGTGCCGAAACCGCGGCGAGGATGTCGTCCAAGCAGACGTCCAGCCGCGGCGAGCGTGGCCTAGGCCGAGACCCCGGCCATTTTGCGAAGACGATCATTCGCGAAATACTGGGCCTGGCCTTCTTCGATAGCCTGCAGAACGAGGCCGGCGACGAATTCGGGCTTGTCACCAGCTGCGTAATCCGCCGAGGGTCCGCCATCGGCTGGATTACCGATCCTATTGTTGCCGAAGTTCGTTGCCGTGATGAATGGGTATATTTCGCTGACGACGATACGGTCCTTTTCCAGCTCGGCGCGTGCGGTAAGACTAAAGCCGAGAAGCGCGCGCTTCGACGACGAGTAAACACTGTATTGAGGAAGGGCCATGAAAGCAGTTCCCGAATTGATGTTTACAATACTTCCGCCGCCTTGCGCGCGCATCACCGGAATCACAGCCTGCATGGCGACGATTGGTCCCAGAACATTGAGATGGAAGATTTCGTCGAAAAGCGCAGGTTCGATCTCTTCGATTGCGGCCGCATAGCCACGGCCTGCATTGTTCACGAGACCGTCGATGAGGCCGTAATGCTGGTGGACCGCGCGTACGGCCTCGCGCACTCGCTCAAACTGGGTCATGTCTACCGCGAACGGCAAGCTGCCAGGAAGCTTCCGCGCTAATTCTTTCAGGGCATCGGCGCTGCGAGCGAGGAGGGCGACTTTCGCGCCGCGATCCGACAGAGCGGTCGCCGTCGACAGCCCTATCCCGGACGAAGCGCCGGTCACAATGAATACGCGATCTTTGATTTGCATGGTTTGATCCTCCCCATTCCAACGCTTAGGTGCGTGGCGCCGCCGACGCGGTAACTGTATCAGTTTCGAGAAAGTTCATCTGTTCGAGATCGGCGATCAACCCAGGGCCCGCGGGGTGCCATGCGAGTTGGCTCTGCGTTTTCGCGGAGGACGCCGGCAAGTCGCTGCCCACGAAGGCTGCCAGCCAGCCAAAATGTTCCACGGCTTCCTCGGGGGACTTGCGGACGACAGGTACGTTCAGGCCGCGGCCGATCACTTCGGCGATGTGTCGAACCGGCACGCCTTCCTCGGCGACCGCATTATATCTGGCTCTGGCGGAGCCCTTCTCGAGTACGAGTCTATAGAGCCGGGCAGCATCGAGCAGATGAACTGCAGGCCAGCGGTTTGAGCCGTCGCCGACATACGCGGACACGCCCTTGTCGCGAGCCACTGCGATGGCGTAGGTGACGAGCCCTTGCTTGAAAGTATTGTGAACTTGCGGGAGGCGCACGACTGACACGCGTACGCCGCGCGCGGCGACTGCGGCCGCTGCTTCTTCCGATGCCACGCGGGGAATCGCGTTTGGGCCGGCAGCGGGCTCATCTTCTTCGGTCGCCAGGCGTCCGAGCGTGTGGCCCGCCATTCCCGTGCCGGAGGTGATGATCAATGGCCGCTCAGAACCGGCAAGGACGGCGCCAATCGCCTCAATTGCACGTCGGTCGATCTCACAGTTCTCTTTGAATTTCGAGAAGTCGTGGATGAAGGCGGTGTGAATCACGCCGTCAGCGACGGTCGCTCCTCTTCGCAAGCTCTCCAGGTCTTCGACATCGCCCCGGTGCGCCTGGGCGCCGGCCGCGACGAGAGACTTGGCCCCAGAGTCTGAACGAGCGAGGCCGAGCACCTGATGCCCCGCGCCGATCAACTCCTTCACGATGGCCGAACCGATAAATCCCGTAGCTCCTGTGACGAAAACTCGCATATCCCGTTCCTCCTTGAACTGGATCGTTGCCTGCCGGAATCGCTATTGACGAACCGCCCGAACTTCGGTAAAACGGAGAGTGTCTCCGAATACTTAGATATACGGAGGATGTCTCCGGTTACATTTTTTTTTTATGCCTAGAAAACCCTCGAAGCGCTCCGAACGAAAGCCGCGCGCTGACGCCCAAATCAACCGCGAGCGCATTTTGGAAGTGGCCAAGGCAGCATTCACCCGGTCAGGTGCAGATGCCAGCCTGGACGACGTCGCCAAACAGGCGGGTGTGGGGCCGGGGACCTTATACCGGCATTTCCCAACGCGCGATGCCTTGATCGAGGCGGTTTATCACACTGAAGTGGGAAAGCTGGCGGCAGCACAACGGGAACTATCGGCAAAGCTGCCTCCGATCGAGGCGTTGCGGGCCTGGATGATGCTTTTCGTTGACTACATTGCCGCAAAGCAGATCATCGCCTCAGCGCTGAATAGCGTCGTCGGCGGTCCATCGAGGCTGTACGATTCATCCCGCGTCCAGGTTACGGGAGCGATCGATGCACTTGTAAGGACGGCCGTGAAGAGCGGCGACATCCGCAAAGACCTCGAGCCATTCGACCTGCTTCGCGCGCTGATTGGCGTCTCCAACGTAGCTACCGGACCTGACTGGCAGGAAAGCGCCAGGAGACTCGTGGACATCCTTATTAAGGGTTCGCGGCCAATGAAGTAGAGCCCGGCGGGCTACCTTCCGAATTGTCGGCTAACTGGAAGCTGAACGGCACTAGAGCCCTCTATCCCTTGTTCTCGCAATCCGTCCTGGACCGCTCAGGCTTTCAGCGGCGGTTCCTTTCCCGTAACTTCGCAACCTCCGCCATCCGAGCATCCCGCCGTTAATCGTAAACGCAGAAAAACTTATAAGTGTTCTGGATTTGCTTTGCTCGCAGGGCAGGTAGGATTTGGCGGGCGTATTCGGCGAACTTCGTCTCTGACGCCAGTTGCGCAACTTGTTCGAAATAACTGATGGCCTTGAGGCGCGCCTGCTCGGCGCCCTGGTTATATCGTTTGGGGTCAACATAGTCCGCCATGGGACTGTCAGCCGGTTCGTTGCTCAGTGACCACCAGGTGGCATACGCTTGGCCGACGAGAAGCAGGACCGCCGCTCGATGGGGACTGGTCGGCCGTTTCTGGAGAAAGGATTCCCCCTGGCGAATCATTTCCCGGAATTGCTCGCTGCCTTTGGCGCAAGTCCTGCTGGTATCCCAGCCCAGTTCGAGAAGAACAACGAAGGCCCGCTCTCCCCAATCGGTCTCAGGGTATTGTTGCCAAACCCGCCAAAGAAGATCGCGTTGATAATAAAATCCTCCGCCCAATTCAGAAAATTCCAGTGTCAGTTTGTGCTGGGCAAACTGGCTGCGAAGCTGATTGCGCTCCTTATCTTCTGAGGGACACCAAATCTCATTCGCGACAAGATCAGCCGCCAGGAGAATTGCAGGCCGTTGATCAGCCGGTCTGTTTTCGGCCGCATCGATAAGTTGATACACAAAACGTTCGCGGCCAGAGTCCGAGCTCTGCGCCATCGGAGCCCCCAAAAACTTCGGGAGCTCGGGGAAAGTTGGGGCCAGGTCGTGGAGGAGCGCCTTTCTTAAATCCTGCTGGAATTGCTGTATGGGGTCCAATGAGATTTCAAATCTGGACCTGGACGGTGTCTGCTCTGGCAACGAGCGCGATTTGCCCGGCATGCCGACGGTGCTGAGGGTGGTCGTCAAGAATACGAAGACGACAATAACGAAGACGGCCTTCCAAGGATTCTTGTGCGCGAGCTGGTGCATTGTTAGAGTCCGGAACCGCACCCCGTCTTTAGCTCGTCAGGTTGTAAATCAAGCCGAACGGATCCTTGACGTAGCATCTCGGAAAATCCGGCTCGTCCTTGACAACTTCACAGCCCTCCTCTACTAGTCGCTGCTTCGCGTCGACAACGTTGTCAACCGTCACTTCCAAGACGGGCCCCAAGGCCGGGCCAGGCTCGATGAACAAGTTGATATGCTTGCCATGGAGGCCAATCATCTTCGGGTTGTTGTCGGTAATTTCGAATCCGAGATGGTTGACATAATAGAGGGCAGCTTTCTTAGGATCCGGGGCTTGAATTAAGATGTCTGGACCAAAGCGGTTTGCCATGTTATTCCTCGCGAGCAAGTATAGTACTAACCTATGCAGCGTTAGGCCGAAACAATCCGCAACGGACGGCACAACTGCGAATCTCTCTGCGCCGTGCGGATGCACTGAAGTTAGGAGGCGTCGCATGCTTTCTGCGGGACTTTTGGATAAGAATCCTCGTTCTGTTCCTTCCTGTAGTTCTCATCAAGCGATCAGGAAAGCTGACCTATCCGTGAAAACTCGCTCCACTTTGATCTGGGGGAGTACTCTTCTCCTGGCGGCTTTCGGTTCGGCGGGTTGTTCCGCTCGCGCCGCAGGATCAGCCGAATTACAGTCGGTTACGCCTGCTAGTGCTGCCTCCATTGACGAGAGCGCGCGCACGTTCATGCATACCGTGGCCCATGATGTCACTCAGGAGGGGCCGCTGGCGTGGCTCAAGTTTTTCAACACGGGCCCGGAATTCTTCATGGCCGTTAACGGACAGCTAGCGTTCTCGAACGCAGCCGCCGCAAAGGAGGGCACTCAGAATTTTGCGCGGAAAATCAACCGTATCGACTTGACATGGGGCGACGATTTACGCGTTGATCCTCTCACTGCCAAACTTGCGGTCGTTGCAACGTCGTGGCGCGAAATCCAAGTAGACAAGGCTGGGAATCGCATCGAGGAAACCGGATACTTTACTGGGCTGGTTGAGTATCGAGACGATCGCTGGCGATTCCGAGATGCCCACTGGTCGGCACCTATACCACCGCCGGCCGCGCGTTAGCAGCTCACCATTTTGAGAGTGGCGCTCAACTCCAATTCCCGGATGAACCCGCAGGGCTAACCGGCAAACTCGCAATCTCCGCAGCAGGGATTTTGGTGCCGGTCATGGCAGCAACCCGTATTTGTGAACGAACGCGAAGTGACGAGAAAGCGCCCGAGTCATTCTGAAAGATTGCCCGTTGGGACAGTTTCCTCAACTGGGTACGTTTGTACTATCGCCAGCAGGCGCGCATCCTGCAACAATCCGAAGTAGTCTGGGCCGCCGCGTGTACGGCCTTCTGCAGACTGGTCAATAGACATGCGCCGCCCTCCGGCGCTAGGGGACAACTCCATCGTGGCTTCCGCAGTGGACACTCGGCATTCGACTGGCTCGCCCGGGGGGAGTGGCGCGAAAACTTCCGGGGAAAACCATGCGGCCCGTCAGGCCCGACCGGGGATGAACGCAGTCGCGTGCGAGGTGCACGTTATCGCAACGGGTGCGCGCCCTGGCGAAAAGGGCGGCCAGCGCGAACTCTTCACTGAAGAAACTACCACGGCCCTAGTTTTTGAGAATGGCGGAGTTCTGCGGCTCGCTGCGGCGGTGGTTCCCGGGCAACTGTTGTTTCTGACGCATGCGGAAACGAAGCGCGAAGTTGTCGCGCAGGTGACACGAAAGCGTGACTTTCGGCCGACGATTTGTTACGTCGAAGTGGAATTCGGCGAGCCCGCTCCCGGATTTTGGGGCATCGAGTTTCCCAAAGTGGATACTCACGCTGCACCGCACGCGCGGCAGAAGGCAGGAAACGAATCGGCGCAAGCGCCAGAAGACATTCTCGCCGGCGAACCAGCGGAGCCCCCGACCGCTCCAAGCGCCCAGGAAATTTCTGCGTTGAAGGGCGAAGTGGAAGTGCTGCGCGAGCAATTAAAATTATTGCAAACACAAGTCGTGGCAGGCAGTTCACCAGCCCTAGCCGCGTCTCCCGAACCTGCGCGTGCGACGCCTCAACAACAACCGCAAACCCCGGTCGACGTTCCGAGTCCGACCCCTGTTCCTACGGCGGCACCCGCCGAGCAGTTGGTAAAATTGCTGAGTGCCGCTGGCGGAGCGGCGCAACAATCACCCGCGGGACATTTCAGTGCTCTGCCCAGCGCCAAAGTTGCTCTTCCACCGGCACCTGCTTTACCGCAAGCCGACTCCGACGGACCTCCATTCAACGAAAATGATCTCTTGCCAAAGCCCGGACTCAATTTCAAAGATGCGAAGGCTCCGGCAAAACTGACTTCGGAGACCAAGCAGAAAGTTGCTGCGCGTGGCGGGTCCGCAGCGATGCGCAAGGATTTGCTTTTTGCAGCGTTTGTGCTCATCACGGTGGGCGCAGCGTGGTACCAGAATCTGCTTCCATGGCTGTCTCATCCGAAAAATTCCCTTCCCAGCCCAAGTTCAAGCGCCGCCGTGCAGTCGGCTGCTCATGCAACTCGAAAGCCGGCTGACACCTCTTCCGCCAAGTTGCCGCTGACAGCCGCCGCCCCAACAACTTCAACAACTGCGGATTCGCACGCCGCGCCGCCTTCCACAACCGTTGCGTCCGAGACGCCAACGGCAGGCAGGCCTACGGCTGACGCGGCCGCAGATGTGGAGTCCGCGCCGAAAAAACCCGTGGTTGCCGCTTCTGCGGGAAAGCGCGCGGCGATGCCTCCGTTAAACAAAGCGGCCATGGTTTCCGCGGTGCCTGCTTCGGACGGGCCAGTAGTCCCACCGAAATTGATCAAGTCGGTGCGCGCGATTGCTTCGCCGAATGCCCTCCAGGATTTTGCAGGAGGCAGCGCGGACAACGTGATGTTCGACGCGCTGGTTGATACCTCCGGCCGCGTGAAATCCATGAAAGCGCTCTCCGGACGTGCTGCATTAAGGAACGCTGCGATGCAAGCCCTCAAGCAATACCGATACGAGCCTGCCACGCAGCACGGAAAGCCAGTCCCGGCTCACGTAACGGTCACCGTCAAATTCTTGTTCGAGCCATAAGCCCTCGACGGGTTCTCCTCTTTCATTAAGTCAATCCCAAGAAACCACGGGAACCCGAGTATCATCGAATCTCTGCGATGAGCAACCTCGGCAAGCATGAAAAATGTCTCGCGCTGTTTCTTGCAACCTTCTCCGCGATTTCCTGGGCCGCTCTCCCGCACGCGATGCCATCGGAATCGACACGAAATATTGCGCGCCAGCCCAATGCCGTAAGCACCCCCACCTTTTACCGGGAAGTTCTGCCGATTCTGCAGACCCATTGCCAGATTTGCCATCGAGCCGAAGGAATCGCACCGATGCGATTCGAAACCTACGAGCAGACCCGACCATATGCGCCGGCGATCAAACTCGCAACGCAGAACAAGTCCATGCCACCGTGGTTTGCCGATCCGCGTATAGGACATTTCTCGAACGACCCTTCGTTGTCGCCGGAACAAATTGCCGCGCTGGCCGCGTGGACGGATGCCGGTGGGCCGGCCGGGGACCCGCGAGACGCGCCGCCACCGGTGCATTGGGCGGAAAGCTGGAGCATTCCGCGGCCGAACCTGATTTTGAAAATGCCCAAGGGGGTGGCGCTGCCTGCGAGCGGCGACGTTGAGTACACTTACGAAATTGTGCCTACCGGATTTAAGGAAGATCGTTGGATAACCGCGATCGAGATTCTGCCGTCGCTGCGCGCCAACGTGCATCACGCTGTGGTGTATGTAAGGCCGCCGGAGTCGAAGTGGATGCAGCACGCGCCGATCGGCGTACCGTTTACTGCTTCCACGTTGAGCGACTCTGAAGATCGTCGCGGCGCGCACTGGACGGATAGCGACGTGCTGCTGGTTTACGCGCCGGGAAGTTCGCCGGACAATTGGCAAGGCGGCTTGGCGAAATTTATCCCCGCCGGCTCGGACCTCGTTTTTCAGATGCATTACACAACGAACGGGCGTGCGGGCAGCGATCAAACCAGCGTAGGGCTGATTTTTGCGAAGCAGACTCCCACGCAACGAGTGCTCACGTTGCAACTGACCAACGACCACTTTGTAATTCCGCCGGGCGCGCCGGACTACCGCGTCGAAGCGCGCGGGACTTTGCCGAACGACGCGACACTGCTCAGCTTTTTCCCGCACATGCACCTGCGCGGAAAACGCTTCGAGTACAACCTCATTCACCAGGAGAAAAATTCGGGCTCGCGGCAGGATCAGGAGGTGGAAACTCTGCTGGACGTCCATTATCATTTCCACTGGCAGATGAGTTACCGGCTTGCGGAACCTCGTTCCCTCAAAGCAGGCACCGAGCTGCAGGCCGTCGCCTGGTTCGATAACTCACGCAACAATCCGCATAATCCGGACCCGGAGGCGGCCGTGCGCTGGGGCGAACAAACTTACGACGAAATGATGGTTGGATTCTTTGACGTCGCCGTCTCAGCAAATCTGGATAAACGGAGCTACTTTATCCGGCACTAACCAGAGTTGCCAAGCGGTGCAGCACAGGAGCAAATATGGAAATCAGCGGCGTCTACGTACAACTGAGCGTAAATGACGGCACCACGATGCGCGCGTGGGTGGCGCGGCCAAAAGAAGAGGGCGCTTACCCCGGCTTGCTGGTTTTTCAGGAGGCGTTTGGCGTAAACGCACATATTCGTGATATCGCCGGACGGTTTGCGCGGGAAGGTTTTGTAGCCGTGGCGCCGGAACTTTTTCATCGCACCGGCTCGGGAGTCGATGTGCGCTACGACGATTTTCCCAGCGCGATGCCGCACATGAAAGCGCTGGGCGATGCGACGATGGCAGCGGACCATCGCGCCACGTTTGATTGGTTGCGCGGAAGCATAGGGCCGGATATCCCCATTTCTGCGATTGGTTACTGCATGGGAGGGCGCGCAGCTTTTCTCGCTGCGCTTACTTTGCCGCTTGCCGCGGCGATTTCCTATTACGGCGGCGGGATCGCGCCAAACGCCAGCAATCCAGGATTGCTCGGCCGGGCGGGCGGTTTGCAAGCTCCCCTGTTGTTCTTCTGGGGCGGACGCGACAAGCACATTCCGCCGGAACAGGTGAGAGCGGTAACCGATGCGCTGCGCGCGGCCGGAAAGAATTTCGTTAACGTCGAAATCTCAAATGCCGACCACGGCTTCTTCTGCGACGCACGCGCAAGTTATAGTCCTGCGGCGGCACTGCTGGCCTGGCCGCTGACGCTTGCGTTCCTTCGTTCGAAATCAGCCTAAGTACCTTCAGAAGCGCATTCAGAAAATCGCCGATAAATAAAAAAGCGTGAAAACACCTTCCACTGTCCTTTCGGCCAAAACTCCCTGTCCAAAGGGCCAGTAGGCGCACCGGCTATTTGCTGTTTAACCACCGCAAGCTGCAGCGGCCGTCCGCGTTCTAATTACTGTGCTAGATTTTAAGATTAGCGGAATTGGTGCGCGAAGACCCGTGAGTACACAGACTCCCAACGACCCGAACCACCCCAAGATAAAGCGCGTGGAAGTGTATTGGCATACGGTCACCTACAAGACCGTGGCGCTTTACGGCGTGCTGCTTGCGGCGATCATTTTCGCGGCGCTCTATCTGATCAATCCTAGCGTTTACACGCACGCGTATGACGCGTGGGTAAGAACTGTAGCCGGCGGTGACTCTGGCTCTGAGCCCATCACGCAGACGCAGGCGAAGTTCGTCAACCTCGACGGAAAAGTGCAGGTGAAGAAAGTCAATTCCGTGCAGTGGGTCAACGCCGACTTCCACACCACGCTGGACAAAGGCGATCAAATCCAAACTTCGGCGGACGGCGCGGCGCGCATCACCTTTGCCGACAACACGACGTACACGGTGCAGCCCGGGACATTTATTACCGTGGAAGAAAATTCGATGGGGAGTGAGAAACCTTCCAGCTCGGCAGTGCACATCACTAGCGGGCAAGTAGACCTGAAAACGCCAAATTATTCCTCGCCGGATTCCAAGGCGTCGGTCAGCATGGAAGATTCCTTGGCGCAATTGCATTCGAACAGCAGCGCGGCCATGAAGGCCGACCCGGAGCATAAGGAAAACGAGATCGTGGTGTCCAGTGGAAGCGCGGAAGTGCAGCGCGGCCAGGAAAGAGTGGAGATCGGGGCGCATCAAAAGGCGAGCTTCCCAACAGGCGGACCGATCACGAAGTCCGACACGCTCGCGCCGCCGGACTTGAGTTCGCCG
>Ga0210403_10000554_pt1 | contig 38579 bp, 32 predicted proteins | sample IncBWC19MmetaG_FD_150863 | JGI IMG/M metagenome (GOLD analysis project Ga0210403, IMG submission 150863) | Forest soil microbial communities from Barre Woods Harvard Forest LTER site, Petersham, Massachusetts, United States - Inc-BW-C-19-M | ecosystem: Environmental > Terrestrial > Soil >...
GGCGAATGAAAAAATTCGTCAGAGCGCAGATATCGCACTGGCGAACGAGGTACATGTCACCTATGCGGAAGAACGAGCCAATTAGAAAGAAGTTTGCATCGATCCGGAGCTACGTGTTGTTCCGAGTCGCCTTCTTTGGCGGTACGGCCGAGATTTTGGCGAAGGGCTACAAATTCATCCACTAAACCTCATGTCCGGTAAGGCGACTAACCAGGACTTAGGCCACACAACTGGGCACTGAGAATAGACTTGTGGTGTCAAACATCTCAGAAATGAGCCGCATTCAAAAGGCCGGACTCACATTAGTCGCTCTCTTTTTTCTCGGACTCTTCCTGCAGGAGTTGAGGCATTTCTACCAATACGGCCATCTCGTGCCACTCGGATTACACCCGGACGTATCCACAACTACGAGCGACGAAGTGCTGGGAGTGGAAGGTACTGCAAAAATCTATCGGGCCAAATTGACCAACTACGGCATTCTGCCCTCCACTATCGCCGTCTGTGATTATCGGGTTGCGGGTGCGCCCGATACTGAGGTCAATTACGCGGTCGAGAGATGGGACCGCCAATCGAGAGAATGGAGACTCGTTCCAGAATGGGACTTTTACGGTTACCGTTTGTTCTGCCGTCCCGCGTTTGAAGTGGAGGAGGAACATCTGGCTCGGCGGCGACTATGGCCGGGTCAAAGCATTCGCGTTGGCGAAGGTATTCCCGCTCAAATGGGAGGCTTTCAGGTTGGCGACGATGGTAGGTTCACGATATTTCTTGATGCAGATAGCAATAAAGCCAACGCGATTTCTACCACCATTTTCCGTGTAGACCAGCAAGTGAAAGCCAGACACGTTTCGCATTAAGGCCAAGTCCTGATAAACGCGCTTACCGGAGAAGTGAAATTGGACCCGATCCCATTGTCCGGTAAGGCGACTTACCGTCCAGTACGCCCGCGCATCAGGATGCGAACACCCAATCTATATACGACTATCGCTATTGCGAAGAAAACGAAGACTAACGACAGGTGTGAGAGTGGGCTGTGATAAAACTCACGGTTTCCGGAAGGCATCGTAATGACCCACAGCCGTTCCGTGTATTGTTCGGCCACTGCCGCCAGTAACAATGACAGGATCGCCGCAAGCCCCTTTATGACCTTTGAGTTTTTCAAGAGACAAGAGTCTCCGAGCGTGTCTGTAACTCGAAAATGCTCTCATGCTTTTGACCGAAAATCGACCGTCTGAACTGGCAGCACTAATCGGAAAAGTGAAGTCCTGGTACGGGACTTGCCGATCAGGCGATTCTCAATGTCCGGTAAGGCGACTAACCAGGAGCTATCCGCTCTGTGGGTATAATAAGTATGAGATTAGGCGCTTTGCCGCCACATTTACAGATGCCTACAACTGAATTCGATATAGCTCTTTCCATCTTCGAAAAGATTCGAGCTGCATTTCCGGCACTCACAATGAATCTCGATTTGCATCCCAAAAACGTTGACCTTGAGATGGATATACCCGCGCAAGCAGAACTCTTATTCAGGGTGCACCTTAATCTCCAAGGTGACGAGCTGCATTTGTCGGCTTCGCGTTTCTGGGTGGAGTGGTTCCCATGCACGAAACCTGGGAAGGTTGATAAGTACTTTGAAGCAGTCTCGGGGCTACTGTCCGGAGAATTTCGGATTCTTGAACACTGGCGAGGGAGGCGTCCGGTCAAGGCACAGTTACAACGTCCCATCCGTGGTGGGTGGGAGAGCGTCGCAACATGGTCTGACGTGTCAGCAATAGTGCCTTGGCCGAAAAAGACTCTCCAGGTGGTGCAGAACAAACCCTCTGCCAAGTCCCTTCACAACAAGAGAGAGCCGTAAGGTCCTGGTAAACGCACTAATCGTACATGTGAAGTCTTCACATCTCCGGTAAGGCGACTAATCAGGAGTTGGCACGTGAAAATTATTCTGATTCAAGAGAATAAGCAGGAAGTTCGCGTTTTTCTGTGGGTTCCATATCTGGCCATTGAGGACAAATTTCCGCGTGCGGCCTGAAGACAATAATCCAATTTAGGTAACGCTTTTTCTCGCTCCGGCTGTAAGCAAAGGCGAAAGCAATCCCTTTTTCGCTGTCAACCCAATAGACTAGCGGGCGGTCGCCACTAGCCTCCGAAAAACCCGTCGAAATGACGTATGCACGAAGTCCGGGGTACAGGTTGCGAATTTCCTGGGGCGAACTTTTCATAGTGATATCTTTTGCCGTGTGGAAACTGGTCGTTCCGGCATCGATTTGGAAGACTTTGCCCTCTTTAAGTCGTATAAAAACGTTTCCAGCCATCTGGTGATTTTTCACATCTAGCCAATTGATTGTAGTTCCGCACTCAGGTCCTTCCCGCCATTCTTGGTCCATATTTGGCTTGTTCGGAAACAATTCAAATGCTCGCTCACGTGTGTCTCCGAGTTGCAGTGGACCAACGCTCATGCCGGGAACAATCAAAGTAGGGTTGGAGGTAGTTTGGGGCTGAGGGCGACTATCAGAAGGGACAGATAGAAAACAAACGAACAAGAGTAGGAGACTTCCCGGAATCAATCGCATTCGCATCGCGATTCAATTTACACCAAAGACGCGGCTAAGAGGATAGAGCCTGGTAAACGCACTTACCGGACAAGCAGTTCGCTCAATACTACCTGTCCGGTAAGCCTTTGCCAGGAGGGCAAAATGGAACGAATCCCATTAAGCGGCGTAGCTGGCACGTTCGTGTTCCCCTAACTCCGGCCAGTGGAATGCGCGCTGCACCCGTTTCGAAAGGAAGAAATATGGAAGAAACACCAACGGAAAAATCGCGTTGAGCCAGTTCCCGACACTGACGTGCAGGAGTAGCATCATGACAGCCAGCGCTGCCAGTGCACATAACCCGCCACGGACATACGCCACATGGCGCCAACTGCGGGTCCTGAGCATGGCCAGGGCAGCAATCGCCGTCACCGTAGTGGCCGCAAAACTCGCAACCAAGATCAATAGCGCCTCATAGAATTTCCGCTCATGAAACGGTAACGTCATGCTTCGATCTCGGAACTGCCACGCGAGCAGTACAGCGATTATCTGGATCGGCGAAAGAGCTGTTTTGGCAAATACCTGAACAAAGAAGACCAGCAACGGCCCGCCGATCGCTTTCCGACGTCGAAGGAACGCCAGTATCCACAGTGATTGGAAGAAGAGGTCGATCATTCCCAAGTCTCCTCCCCTCGGCCGCAAACACCCATTATTGTGGTAATCGCCGTACGTCTGAAAAAATATTGCACATTAAAAGGATGGGCTCAACTCCTGGTAAACGCCGAAACCGGACAAGTGAAAATTCTGGCAACCCGTCAATCGCTATGAAGATTGGGCTCTCTTTACAAAGGCCCTAAGACTTTCGCCGTCTTGATTGTTGATGTAATTCAGGACCTGCCGGTAGCCAAGGTAGGGGGTTTGATCCTGGGGAAATCCAGACGCAAGCCCGACAACCCCTTCAATCAGTTTAGGCGAAAAGCGCATCGACCACCCTGTGTATGCGGGGCCCGACCAATACCTCGGAGAGAAGCCCGGGTGAACCCTAATGTTTGTGCCAATCTTCCAACGGAGCGGGCGAGGGCCATCTCGACGGCCGAATCCGGGAAGACTGACAGGCAAACCTGGCGTCGGAATCTCCTCGATGTCTGCTTCAATGTAGTCTCCTGCACTGTATTCTGGGCCTCCGTCTCTAAAACGGATATTGCTGACACGCACCCGCAGCGCGCCCTTTTCGATGTAGATCGCCTCTTTGCCCTCGAAGTAAGTCCGAATTCTATCTAGCGTTTCCGAGCAGCCTTGATCTTCGGCAGGAGACTTTGCCATGACTTCTATTCTCTCGCTCTCGAAGCAAACCGGACAAGTGCCGATTAGGGGATTCCATACGTCCGGTAAGGCGACTTATCGGGACTTACCGGGAATTATCTGACCTTGACTCGTTATTGGCCCCAATACTTCAAAGTCCGATAGTCAGTTTCGTACAATTTTCGCTCCCCGAGTTCCGGACTCCAAACCCATAGGGTCCGCTTCGTCCAATTCCCGAACTGATCGAGCTCGTATTCGTAGTCAGCCGACAATTTCAATACGCTCGTGGCGTCACGCCATTCAATCCGGCTAACATGATGCCTCGATTCTTCAGGAAAATAAGAGATAACGTGGTCGCAGCTACCATTGCTATGGCAAGAATAGGAGTCTTGAGTTTTGCCAACCGGATCCATGAAAAAATTGCTGCCAAACACGTGCTCTTCGCTCGGCTCCTGCCAGTAGGAAATCACCCTTGTTCCCATGGTAGTGAACTTCACTTTTATCGAGCCATTCTCATTGAAGTTCATGAACGTGAAAGTATCTATCTTCGGGTCGTTGGTTTCGAGGAAGTGCAGGGAAAAGCTGCCATTCGTTCCGGAATCCCATTCCTCTTTGAAATTCCCGCTAGTGTCACTCATCGAAAAACTGCTGCCAACAATGACCCCATCCCGATCGTAGTTCTTATACTCGGATAAGTGCCCGTTCGCATCGTAAAACCAAAGTGATTGGGAGATCTGTTTTCCATTCTCGAACCCATCTTGCTCTGTGATGCCGTAGGGGCCAATGACTTCCCGGCGATACATTTCCCCCCTATAGTTCTCCGCAATTTTCTCAATCACCTTGCCAGTGCTGTCTCGCAGGAATCGAACGACATCTCCGCGGAATTCTCCATCAATGATCTGCCCCGTTTTGATCCGGTTTCCATCCGGATCGTATTCGCATTGGGGGCATCCAGCGGGCAAGGCGACCGTTGGCCCATCCGGTTGATGCCAATCGATCTGCGCTCTCTCCTCCCTTGTCGAAACCGATCGGATAGGGCCAAACAAACCATCGCTCCGCGCGTCGGTATACTTCGGTTCGGATGCGTCAAGAGATAATCCGAGGAGAAGGGTTGCCAAAGCGGCGCTAGCTGGGACAGTTTTCATGACCGTTCACACACTTGCGGACAGGGGTCTCGCGTCCCTACTGGATTTCTTAGACACCGAGGGCCGTCTCGAAGTTGCCTGCAAGACTGCAAGGTGAGGGACCGGATGATCAAGCAGCAAGCCTCGGAAGGTAAGAAGCCTGTTCCGCCGAGAGCGTGATGTGGTAGATTCTCCGTCCGGGAGAAACTACATTGAAGAATATCAAAGCTGCGCTTCGACGCGAGGAAAAGAAGTTAGAGAAGCATCTGGCTAAGTTACAGCATCAGTTGAGCCGCGTGCGCGCCGCAGCTTCGGCATTAGGCAGTAAGGTGGAGAAAAAGGTTCGCAGGGTTGGTAATCGCTCCGCCGCTGCGAGAGCTAAGATGTCAAAAGCTGCAAAGCTTCGATGGAAGAAGATAAAAGCCCAGGCAAAGAAGGCCGGGTCGTAAACCCGACCGCTGCTCCAATTGGAATCCTTGTCGTTTCGATCCCCACAGCCCCACAGCCCCACAGCCCCTACCAACCTTTAAATCAACACTTTGACCGACTGCTCGTGTTTCATTTGTTCTATTTGTTCCGATCGGTTAGGGCAGGGAAGCGCAACAAATAGAGGACGTGGACATTATTCTGTAGGTTGTCCTGAGGTCGCCCACCGCCCCCATGCGAACGGGTGAGTTCGCGTAATGCGCGGTTCAACGTTCAGGAACCGGATGAATATCGAACACGGTGGAACCCCTCGAAGTCTATAACCAAGAAGATTAGTAATTGACATATATAAACCACTCACATAGCCTCATGCAATAGTTCCGTCGAAATCACTGGAGATTTTCGACAGCGAGCGAACACTTATGCCGAATCAGGTGATTCTTCAATTTTCGCGGATGCAGGAAGCTTTTCTGCGTGATCCCGCTCGATACCATGAGGCGATCGACCGCGGGGCGACGGAAGCGGCCGACGGTGATCCGGTCCGCAAAGCCGAATACCTTGCATCTTGGAACAATGCGATGAATCTTTTGCGTTTAGAAGATACGGGGAGCACCGTTATGGCAGCAGCGCGTGACGACGTCGCGTCAAGAATTCAAACGGCGCTTGTGGAGTCGGCGATCGACGGAGACCGATTGAACGAAGTTCGAACTATTCCGATTGTTGGTACGGCAACGAAGGAGTCTGCGGCTGCGAGGCTCTTTGAAGTCAAATTCGACAACGATGACTGGTGGGGCTGGCTTTCGATGGCATGGAAATTCGTTTTCCGTCTTAAGGCTCATCCATGGATTCCTCCCCTAGAGACTGCGGATGACTTCGCTGACGACGCAGTCCTCGCGATCTTTTCTGATTGGGGGACTGGACTTTACGGCGCGCCTGCAATTTCTCGTTCGATTGCGCAGCTCCCCCGATGCGACGTCTGTCTGCATTTGGGGGATACATATTATTCGGGTTCTGACCGAGAGATTAGCGAACGGCTGGTTGGAGATTGGCCCCCGATGTCAGCTAAGACGGTGAGCCGCACTCTCAACGGCAATCATGAAATGTATTCTGGCGGACAAGGTTATTTTGCGGCGTTGATGCGCCCTCCATTCCGGCAACCTGCCAGCTGTTTTGCCATGCAAAATCAGTACTGGCTGCTCCTTTGTCTCGACACGGCTTATGTGGATTTCGACTTAGACAAAGCACAAGTCGATTGGGTTCAAAGAAGAATCGCAGCGGCCGGCAATCGCAAAGTCATCCTCTTGTCCCATCACCAACCATATTCTGTGTTGAGTGGTGGCGGCGAGAACCTGCAGTCAAAACTCGGGACGATACTCGAAACTGGGCAGATCTATGCTTGGTTTTTCGGACACGAACATCGCCTAATTCTTTACGCTCCACACTCAAAATGGGGAGTTTCAGCTCGCTGTGTTGGACATGGCGGATTCCCTGAGTTTCGCGCTGACGTGCCTGAGTGCGGAGGACCGGACACGAAGTTTGTATCGCTCCCCGCGACCCTCGATGTGCCAGCTTCCGATCTTCTTGATGGGCCGAACCCCTTTATCGACGACAGCCCTTCCGATCCAGAAAAGTACAATCCGCATGGCTACCTGACGTTGCAGTTTGCAGGACCAAAGATATGGGAAACCTATTTCGAACCGGCCGGGAAACCATACCGTGAACCGACGATTCTTTAGTGGGCGAAAACTTTGAACATGGCAATCCCTAACCTGTCGGCCACCCAAATAGCGCAGATCTCAGGTCTCGTTGCGAATTACTGCGTGCGCAACGCACGCTGTTTATGGCACGAGCTTCTGATTTACCGGTGGATCTCCGTGTTCCGATCAATGGATTTTTTCGACCTGAACTCGTGAACTCGACACGCGCCGTGGTGCTACAGAGTGAAAGGGTCGGCAACCCTGACTTCTATCCGATGCTGCACGAGCTGGGCTTCCAGAATTCGCCGGACTTTCAGACTATGGCGGCGATTAGGTTTAATGAGATTATCGTTTCGCATGAGCCGCTCGACGCTCGCATTCTCTTTCACGAACTCGTACACGTGGAACAGTACCGGCAGTTGGGTGTCGACTGGTTCGCCGAACTCTATGTGAAGGGACTCTGTCCGGAGGAAGTTACGAAGCAATCCCTTTGTAATTGAACGCCTATGGTCTCGAAGGAGTCTTCCTCGAAGCTCCGGGCTTTGGTTTCTTGGCCTGTGCCCGATGCTGCGCCCGACTTTTCAAAAAACGCACTCGCAGCAAAAATGAGCCTCTCCTTGGTGCAGGACGATTTGAGCATTTATCGGTAAACCTGCGAGTTCACCTGCCATGATACACTCGCCACGTTACCAACGGTAACCCACATGGGTTTCAGGCGTTAAGCGCAATTGCCGGGTTCAGCGATCTCAGCAGCCGAGCGCGGTCATTTGCACATCCGTTGGCTACGTCTCAGTCTTCCGTACACGTACGGCTCGCCGAAACAAGCTCGGATGGAGATCGCTATGGCACGAATTGATCGATACCTGTTTCATTGTTTCGAAACGTTGAAAGATGTGGGGGGCCCGGAGGTCTACTTGGCCGGGGAGCAAGAACCCGACTTGCTCCCCATGCTCGTACGCGTCGCAGACCCAGCCGAGATACCAAAGATCACGGACGTTAAAGACTGTCGAGTGACATCAGGTATCGGCAACATCGTGGCTTGTTTCGGAAGCCTTGCGACCATCGAGGCTCTCGAAAGCAACCCAAGGGTCATCTCGGTGGAAGCCAGTCGACCAAGCTCAGGGTACGACTGCAGCAACTCGGTTCCCTTCGTGCACGCGGACAGGGTTCAGAACGATCCGCAACACCCAGAAAAAGGCGATCACGCACTGGTCGCCTTGATCGATGCCGGAATCGACGTGCTCCATGAGGCATTCCAGGACAAGAACAACAAAACGCGGATTGTCGCCATCTGGGATCAGACCGATCCCAGCGGACCTGCCCCTACCGTGCAGGGCCGACTGCTTTACGGAACCTTGCACTCCGCCAGCAAGATCAACGGATATATGGCGGCCGGAAACGTGCCCAGCGGTCTCGGCCGCGACCCACGTCACCACGGGACCCACGTCGCTAGTATCGCCGCCGGGCAAGGGACCTCGAAGTTCTACGGTGGAATGGCACCAGAGGCTACTATCCTGGTGGTCATACCCAGGATCAAAGTGAATCCTCACGACCCATTCAGCATCGGCTACTCGAACAGCCATGTCGACGCACTGAGCTTTATCGAGAGCGAGGCGAACCGGCTCAAACTCCCCGTGGTGGTCAACGTCAGTCTAGGGATGAACGCCGGTGCCCACGACGGAACATCCAACCTTGAGGCTGCGTTCGACAATTTCTCGGGTGGCGGACGCCTCGCCGGCCGGGTCGTTGTTAAGTCCGCGGGAAACGAGAGAGGGACAGATGGGCACGCGCAATTCATCATGGCCGACAAAGGCGCTGAGACGCTTACCTGGAAAAGCGTCCAGCCTCACTCCGGACCCGACGTGGTTGAATTGTGGTTTCGCGCCTGTGACGACCTCAAGCTCCGCCTCGTCGATCCCAAGGGCGAGGGTTCTCCCTGGGTCGAAGCGAATCAATCGAAGGATGGGACCTTTGGCTCCGGCTACAGATTCCGTATCAGCTATGACAAGTTTCACTGGGACAACGGTGACAGTCGTGTGCTCGTCACCATCTCGCCGGGACAGAATTCCTCAATTGGCAGGGGCGATTGGCGCCTCGACGCTGAGGCAAAAACGGTTCTATCCGATGGCACCGTACACGCTTGGATCGAACGCGACGATATCCGGCCGATCCGCTTTACGAACCATCAATGGGAAGAGTTCACCTTGAGCATACCGGGTACCGCAAGGACCGTCATCGCCGTCGCTTCTGTCGCTCCTGCCCTACCACTGCAAGTGGCTACCTACTCTTCCTATGGGCCAACCCGGGACCAACGGGACAAGCCCGATCTCGCCGCGCCCGGAGAATCCATCTATGCTGCGAAGGCTGGAACCTTCGACGACGTCGAGGCGATGAGCGGAACCAGCATGGCTGCGCCGCACGTCAGTGGAGCGGTCGCCCTGCTCCTCTCGCGCCAGGAGAAACTTGCGAAGAGCACTCCAGCCGGCGGTCTGAAGCAGTTCAACGCCGCCCAGATCCGCGCCGCGCTCAGTCAGACGTCGCAAAACTACAACGGACGTTCCACTCCTTCGATGGGCTACGGAGTTCTCGATGTCGAAGGCTTTCTCAAGGTCTTAATTTGACCGGAACGAGATTAGAAGGGCGTGCTGTTTTCGACTTAGCGGGAACTTCGGAGAAGGGGTGCACCTCCCAGGACAGTACAGTAGCCTTTCCCCGAGGTCAAAACCAATTCCCGTGGCAAAGGACAGTCAGAATTCGATCTTTTCCATTCGGAGGCAAGCGCAGGTGTTTTCTCCCGCAGGTATCTCCTGTCGCAGGATGGGGAGGGGTCGCTAGCTCGCTTCCCTTTCGATCTTAGATTTCAAGGGACAGGAAATTCGCATTTCGGGCTGGTTCGAGTAATGTATTGTTCGAGTTAGATACTTGACGACAATAGTGAGCGAAGGGTAGGCTTCCGCAGCCAAACCGCGCTCAGCGCCAGGACTATCGCGCAGCGCTCGATGACAGGTGTGGGCCGGTACAGCGAGAGGTATGTCAGGCTTCGCTCTGAGGAGACTCAAGTGAAAGTCATTTTCGTCCGTCCCGCATATGACGAGGTAAGCCAAAAGATGAGTGCGTGGGCCGAAGAGGTCAAGCTTACCGTCGACCACGAGGACGATTTGGAAGGCCCTTTGGCAAGCGTAGAAAACCTCCGGCGGAGCTTACAAACGCGTCCTAGCGCGCTTTTAGTAGCATTCTACGGTCACGGGAAACCCGACTCTCTGATCACGATGGATGCAGGCGGAACCGAGTGCCCATTGATCCATATCACAGGTCCTGGAGTCGTACCCCAAGAACTCGGCAGTCGAAATCTCTATGCGGTCGCCTGTAGTTCGGGGGCGGAACTCGGCCCGGCCCTGGCCGCAGCTGCGTGTTCCTTTGTTGGCTACGAAAATAAATTCGCTTTCCCACCCGACTTCGAAAGGGAATTCGGGGATGTCGTCAACCGTGGACTAATCTCATGGGCTACTGAAGAAAAAACGAGCACTGTCGTCGGAGAACAGCTCACAGAGAACTGGCGAACCTTGAGCGATGAATTAAGCTTTGGTGAGGGACACCGAAAGAACCTGTGGGTAGCGGCTTTCGCCGCACTCTGGAATTCAGACAAAGTACGAGCTTATTGAATTCAACTGCTCCGCCGAATGAGATCAGCAATCGGCGTACTCTTGCCAGCTGCTTTCAAACGGAGGCTAAGGGCATATAGTCCTCCGAGAAACTCTCTCCCCAGATCGGTTTCGTTCTCGACTTCTTCCAGAATCTTCAGCGGGCTGAACGTAGCCTCTGAGACGAATAAGGAAGTGGCCTGAGCGTCCGATCGAGGAAGTGACTCGACCCATTGGCGAAGAGCCCGCTTATACTCCGCCTTATCCCTGTTCGGGATCTCGGAAATAATTTTGAATGCGCTTCTCATATCCAAAACCGAGGTTATTAGACGGGGTCGGGGGCGTCAAGGAACCCTTGACCGGGTCCTGACGTAAAACTAACGGCACTTACGGTCAGGAGCGCTTCGGACCAATACCTGTACCTTAGGACAGGCTATGTATATGATGTTTGGCGCGGAAGATTGGATTCACTCAGTTTAAGCGCTCGCGGCTGCGTCGCGATTGACGCTTCTCCGGATGAGGTCTGCGACAGAAGCCTTGGGGTTTCTTCTCATCATTCGCTGTTGAAGCGCGCTGAGACCAGTTACGAACTCCTTGCCTAAGATGGTTCCCTGCTCGACCGCGTGCAAAATCTCCAGAGGCGAATACGACGCGCTTGAGATGAATATGCACTTTGACTCCCGGTCGGGAACGGGCAGCGCTTCGACCCATTGTCTCAAGGCCTTTACGACCATCGCGTGAAAGTTCGGCTTGAATGCTTCCATTAGCCTTGTCAACACTTTTGACACCTTCTTGGCTGGACTGCTTACTTCTACTCTGTTCGAGCACCAAAATCAATCCAAGGTTCACCTGAATACTGTAACCCGAATTTCCGCCTTAAGTCGCGTACATGCTCGGATGCCAGCAACCTGCGATCCGCGTACTTGATGTTTGCGTGCAATCGACCGGCCAATCGGCCGGGCTGAAAATAAGTGGAGCATTTGCTGCACAAGGGCTTTTGCGGTTCACGTCAGTGCGTCTAATTACCCACGCGTGCCTCCAGTACTACTAGAACCAGCTTCTGGTTGGGAGCCCTCCGTTTCTTCAACAGCTCCGAAAATTACCCATTCGGTTGAAAATCAATGCCGACTGGAAACGGCACCTCTTGGTTCCAAACCCTCCGAATCCGAACGCGCATTCCGCCTGGACAAACGCCAGCACGAGTTTTCCAAACCTTCTGAGGTTCGCTGGCTATGTCACCTTCAGTTGTGTGGATAGATTTGCGGGCGCCGAGCTTTAACCTTGGGACGTACTTCGACATGTCGAGTAATTACATGGCGACAATAATCCTAGGTGTAGCCGGCGATTCCACGCACCTATTCTCTGTCGAAGACTGCTTGAAGGTTCAAGGCACAGCGTTTCAACTTCATGGCCGTCAGCGAGACTGTGTGTCGGCCTGCCAACGACGTCATCGTATTTTTACATTCTGTGAGTTGAAAATGCTTGACCGCGGCTGCCCAATCGACTAATTTCTGACAACGTTTCTCCGCAAGGCACGTAGCTTACATTAAACGCTCTAACTGGTAAGGATAGTTGCTCGACAGGTATTCAGAAACCCCTCTCAGTCCAACAAGGAAAGAGAGGAATCATTCTACGTTGGAGATGTTTGAAAGAGAGGTCGGACGGCTATGCCTAACGATTCTGAAGAACGTGTCTCAAGAATTTTGCAAGAGTTCGGGAATCGAGATCCAAAGCTTGAGACCGAATTGCGGGGAAAATTCCATCCTGGTCTGGGTCTGGAAAAACTTGGTGAACCCGTGTTTCGCATACCGGAGGGGATAGCCGACGTAGGGGATCGTTCAAAGTTCCTCGAGAGCATTGTAAAAGCTCATGCACGACCGGTACTACTGATCCGGGACAACAGGTTTGTACCTGAGTTTGTAGGACCGGACAGCGAGGTATGGAAAGAACGGTTAGATGCCGCGAGTGAAAAAATCAACTCTGCCATTCCTTCCGTCGGACGTGTCGAAGTACAGAACAATCCTGACTACAACTGGCTCGGTACGGCATGGTTGGTGGCGGAAGATATAGTCGTGACCAATCGACATGTTGCCCGCGAATTTGCGCGAAGCGGGACCGATGGCTTCGTCTTCCGGGCAAGCGGGCGTGGACCGATGAGTTCGTCTATTGATTTCCTGGAGGAGTTCGACCGAGGCGACCAATTGGGATTCCCTGTAAGTGCGATTCTTTGGATCGCGCCTGAGACCGACGAAGACATCGCGTTTCTGAGGGTCGCATCCAAATCTCGCGGAAATCAGTTGGCGCGGCCAATCTCGCTCTCCTCCGGCACCGTATCTCAGGACGATTTTGTAGTGGCGATAGGGTACCCGGCTCGCGACGGACGAGTCCCCGATCAGAACCTCGTCAAAGAAATCTTCGGGGACGTCTACGACAAAAAAAGATTGGCACCAGGACAGATCATTAATGTATTCGGAGGTGACCTTCAACACGACTGCTCGACACTTGGAGGAAATTCGGGGTCGGTAATTTTGAATTATCAGACAGGACAAGCAGTCGGCTTGCATTATTCAGGTGAATTCATGAAGGCCAACTATGCGGTACGAGCGGCAGCGGTGGATGATCGCCTCCAACGGATAACTCGTGGCGGACAGCGGATTCCTTCAGCGCCTTTTCCTTCGTCCGAGGATAACGAGACGACCCGGCAGGAGTCGGAAAATCAGGCTAAAAACTGCGTCACTTGGACAATTCCGTTGGAGATTACAGTTCGCATTGGCAATCCGAAGCAGGGTGTCCCACCAACAGTTAGTCTGGCTAAAGGCGTAACCCAAGTTTTAAATGTGACAGATAACTACGAGGCAGCGCTGCAGGAAGGAAAACAAAGACTAAGCGGGAATGCGGATGTTATTGCTGTCAGATTGGGATACCGCTTCAAAGATGGCTGGATTACCGACGAACGCGTGGTTGTAGTGGAAGTGCGAAATAAACTCTCGCCATACCGCCTGGAAGATTCTGGAAAAGCTCCAATTCCTAAAGAATTCTGTGGGGTCGGCGTAGATGTCCGGACTGGTTCGCTTGTCGCCCAGTTGCAGAATCAGGGCCTGGAACTTCCTTTCTTAGAGAGAGTACCAACCGCCGGGAAGTATCGCAGACCTCCGGATCTGTCCTTACAGCCCGTTGACGATCCGGTCAAAGGGATCTTCCACGTCAGCCCTGACGCCGGTTTTCCGAATCTCAAAGCATTTCTGTCACGGACAAAGGAACGTCTCACCGCGACCATGTACGAATTCGATGCTGAACATATCTTGAAAGCTCTTATTGAGGCAATGTCTTCCGACGGTCGGTCGTTGGAGATGGTTACGCAAGATCGATCGCCAAAGTCGGACGATATTGAAGAGATGGTCGAGAAGCTGAAAAACGCACTCGGAGGGAAATTCGATCAGGTCTGGGCATCGGTCGGAAAGGGATTGCTGTTTCCATCTGCGTACCACATCAAAGTGTCGGTAAGGGATGGAGAGGAAACGTGGCTATCCAGCGGCAACTGGAAAAATTCCGGTCAACCGGATATCGCGCCAGCCGCCGAGGGCGAAACTAAGTGGACTCCACTCCTCAAAACAAACCGAGAATGGCATGCGATCATCGAGAGCGAGAACTTGGCTCAACAGTTCGAGGCATACATCAAGTACGATTTCGAGGAAGCCAAGAGAGTACCTTTGCCGGAGTCTGCCGAGCCAGATTTGGCGCTGCCCGAGGTATTTGTTCCCGATGAGGCATTTCTTGAAGAGCGCGTGACCGGAAATCCGAAGTATTTTGAGCCGTTGGTAAGAGAAGGACGACTACGAATACAACCACTGCTTACTCCGGACAACTACCAACCTTTTATATTGAGTGTCCTAGAGTCCGCTGAAAAATCGATATATTTCCAGAACCAATCTTTCAATCTTCTTCCGACAAAAAATGGCGAGGATCCAAATAGTAAGAATTTTCTCGATTTGCTTCAAGTGTTAAGAGATAAGCAGAAAACCTGCGACGTCAGAATTATCTTTCGTGACGGGCGTGAATTCAGCAAGGATACGACTAAGCAGGACGAGCTGCTAGAGCGGCTGAAGACTTTTGGATTCGATACGGACAAGATTCGGATTCAGATGCATTGCCATACGAAGGGAATTATTGTTGATTCTTCGGTCGTGGTTTTGGGGAGCCACAATTGGACAAATGAGGGAGCCCTTTTCAATCGGGACGCAAGTCTGATTGTGAGGGATCCGGAAGTCGCTCGGTATTTCGAAGCAATATTCTTGTTCGACTGGGAACATCTGGCCCACCAAAAAGTGGATGAGTTGGTCGGAGGTATGCGGATAGCGCAACCTAACGAACCAACACCGCCGGGAATGCGGCGGGTGCCGCTCGCAAAATTATTTGAGGACTGAAAACCGGGATCGTAGTCCGTTTGGAAGTCTGCCGATACCAATCACGGCGAAAAGTTGCGCCACCCGGCGGTGCTTGCGAAAGGACATCAATGAGGGTTCTCGCAATCTTCAACAAATGGTGGGAATGCGATCCGGGCATTGCCGCTTTAATCAATCAAAACGGACGGCCAGCGGGTCTTCCGTGGCCCGTCTCGCTGGCGGGTATCAAACAACGTCCTGATAGGGCAGCATTGCCTCCGGAAAACCCGGCGCCCCTCGCGAGGGCCATTTTTTACATGAAGAGGTTCTATGTGGAACTGTGGTGTATTTCCGATCTGTTGGAGCACTTGGAAGACAAACCCAACTTCCAATCAAGCACGCAACGAAAAGCCGGTTACATGGGGAAGATATTCAGAGGGGAATCCCCAGGTCTTGTGGTTGCTCTAGGGACGGCAGGATGTCCAGACGCTCGATCAGAAAACGGAAACGTAGTCGTGGGCACGAAATGCTTCATTCACGATCCGAACGGCGAGGCGAGTAATCCCGACAGCCAATGGAATGTCGGACCATTTGATCGGATAATTGATTCTTCATTGTCGGCTGATTCATTCAAGAAAATCTGTGGTATTCCCAAAGCATCCGCAAGGTTTCTGTTACCTCCTCTAAATCCCGCCGATGCACCAAGGGTGTTGGCCGAGTATCCAAATGTTGGATTGTCTGGGGTCAATGTCACGGATTATGCAAAATATGCTCAAGCAGACTCCGATACCTTGTCGGCTTTCAACAAGCTGAATTCAGGACTTCCGGCGAAATCTCTCGAAACCACCCATGGACTTATCCGTTCTCAATCCTCAGCGCCTTTTCTTTTTATTTCCGGGATCACTGACCGCGTGGGTTATTTCGATACGGAAGTACAACCGCGACCTTATGCACAGAACACCGTGGCGGCATACAACGCGGGAATTGTCCTCGGAGAAATCTTAGCAGCGATGGACTCGGCGGAAGTTGCGGATTTTAAAACCCCGATGTGAACTGATATCGGGGTGTGCTCGAATCACGACCCAGCAATGGCGGCAGCTACCTTCGATTGACAAATGATTGACGCAAGGTTGATTGCCCCGTTCTTGGTACGATTTTCAGAATACCCTTTATCGTGCTGATGAAGGCCAACAGGTTGCCATTCCATAGTGAAACAAGGCGAGCCCGAAGAGCTCCGTGTCAACTCCGCCCGTTTTGTCACTGACTCCTCAGCGTCGTGGAATCGGGGAGCGAGCGTCTACGTGCGACACAGTTCTTCCGCAAATTATATATTGTGAAACCGAAGCGTCGGCGGAGTTCCTGCCTCGCAAATCGCGTCCGAAGGCTTCAATCGACTTCTACACGTCGCCGCAACAGGTTCAGTATCAATCGCTGCGAGACCCACAGAATCCGATGGATTTCAATAAGCCGTGGAATCTGGTTCGGGACCAAGAGGTCGGTCGTTTTGTTCCGTTTGTTCCGGTTGGCTGGGCTAAGCGGCTGCAACGCATTGAGGGCACAAGCCTTATTTAAGTGCTTGTCGTTTCGATCCCCACCGCCCCTACCAGCTTTCTTATTCACTCTACAGAACTTGTGACTTCCGCGAGGCAGCAAAGGGCAGCAATAAGAGCGAAGCGCGTCGGCAGATAGCAGGTGAATCTCGCGGCATGGATGGCAAGCCGACGAAATCGCCCCACTCAACAGCGTTCTAGAGATTCCTAATTGCTCGCGAGAGTAGATCGCGGTGGCCGTCACCATGTTTGTTGCACATCATGTTATGCAACGAAAAGACCTAATATTTCTGCACCCAGCGCGGCGGTCGCCGAAGCTCCCGCAATTTCCTAGCGCATTCGCATTGAGGGCTATTAACCCGATTCCAAACAAGATCGGCGAGGTATCGTTTCAGCGAAGGTTCTGAAACTCTTCTTACTGATCTTCAGTGACCGAATCTTGGACTCCAGGGTAGATCGGGCTATGCCCAGTTTGGTGGCCGCCCCACAAGGTCCGAAGACCCGCCCTGCGCTTTCTCGCAAGGCACCCTCAATTATCTCTTTTTCCTGAGCGGCGAGCTTTTCGGAGAGGTCCAGCGGGATTTTCGGTGCGGTCGCAAGTGGTTGCCGAGCAAGCCAGGTCTTGTCGACCGAGAAATTCTCTGTTTCGCACATGATGACAGATCGCTCAATCACGTTCTGCAATTCGCGGATGTTCCCTGGCCAGGGGTAGGAGCGAAGCGAGTCGAGGCTTTCTTTGGTTATCCCCTGTATGTTCTTTCCCGCTTTCCTCGCGCAATGATCGACGAAGTATTCGACCAGCACAGGAATGTCTTCTCGTCGTTCCCGAAGAGGAGGCATCTCAATCGGAAAAACGTTGAGCCGGTAAAACAGGTCGCTACGAAAGGTGCCGGCAGCCATGGCTGTCCGCAAGTCACGGTTCGTGGCCGCAACCACTCGAACATTTGTTTGGATGGATCGAGTTCCGCCGACACGCTCAAATTCGTGTTCTTGCAAAACGCGCAGCAGAGCAATCTGGGTTTCGAGAGGAAGCTCTCCCACTTCATCGAGGAAGATTGTGCCTCCCTGTGCCAATTCGAAACGGCCCAGGCGCCGCTGCAACGCTCCAGTGAAAGAGCCCTTCTCATGGCCAAACAACTCTGAGGCGATCAAGTCGCGCGGGACGGCAGCACAGTTGACACAGACAAAAGCTCGTGAGGATCGGTGAGATCGCCTGTGAATGGCGCGCGCAACAAGTTCCTTGCCTGTCCCGGTTTCGCCGGTGACCAAAACGGTGGCGTCTGTGGGGGCAACCTTAGACACAAGAGAGAGTACTTTTTGCAAGGCACCGGAACTCCCGACGATCTCCTCGCAAATCGACGTACTGTCGATTCCATCTCGCAGAGCCAGGTTCTCGTGCTGGAGTCTCTCTTGAGACTGTTTTGGATCCGCGATGAATATTGTCGCGCTAGCCATGAGTTACCCCCTAACCTAGAATCGTTGCACCTTTCTAAATCTCTTTGTTCATTGCGCGCATTGTGGAGCCTGTCTCGTCTGCGAACAACCCCAAATGGGGTCACGGACTCGCAACTAATTCGAGGCGCGCCTAGTGCCTATATCAGGCGGGGAGAAGTACTCTTTTGGGTGATAGAGAACGAACTCTGCCCAAGAAACCAAAATGGAGGTTCGTTGTTTTCTACGTGGGAGGTACTTCGTAATGCCATCATCAGAGGGACTTTAGCGTCCAAGAATATCAATTCGCTTCCGACCAAACAGCCGGGCGTCCACGGACCATGCGCCCGGTCCAAGCATGACGAGGCTTACTCCGAGCGCCGCGAGCAAGAGGTGCATGCCGGGTGTGCCACCTCGACCGAAGATAATCCAAGCCTCGATGATTGCTTGCAAAGTTCCTGCAACAGGCGTCCACAATCCGGCTAGCAGCAAACTTCCGACGCCGATCGCGATGAATCTTGCGAGAAGCCCGTCATGGGGTGCCCCCCAAAACCCGGAGCAGCCTTCAAGTAAAAGTGGGATGGCTGCCGCTAGGCGCAGGACAAGGAGTCCAGCCCCGGGCCAACCGCCAGGAAACATCGTAAACAATCGTTGCAAGTTTTCCCCTTACTTCGCCGCAATTTCACACTCGTACGAGGCGAATGTAACGGGATAGCCGGACCCTGCGAATCCCCAAAATGTGGGGGCGCTTTAGACTCTTTTGGGTGGTTTATAAGGGATTTACAATTCGATGATTCCGCGCTTCAAAGCTGCGGTCACCGCGTGGGTTCGGTCATTGACGCCAAGCTTGGAAAGGATGCTCTTAACGTGGCCCTTGACCGTATCCTCCGATATCGCTAGCTGATCGGCGACCAGCTTGTTCGAATTTCCCGCTGCAATCAGGGAAAGAACCTCAATCTCTCTTTCACTCAGAGAGTCATCAGCAGCATGGCTGGCGAGTTCGGCGGCGACCTCCGCGTGAATGAATTTTTTGCCGGCTCGAACCGCTCGGATCGTCTCCAGCAGATCCTTCCGCACGTTGCCTTTTAAGATATAAGCTTGCGCGCCGGCTTTCATGGCCCGCTTGCACAGCGCGTCGCCCGCGTAGGTCGTCAGCACGATGATCCGCGCCTCTGGAAATTCGCTCCGAATCGCAATGAGCGCATCGATGCCATTCATTTCTGGCATTTGCAAGTCCATCAAAGTGACGTCCGGCTGGTGCGCCCGGAACTGTTCGATGGCCTCGCGCCCATTCGACGCTTCGCCAACCAAGCGCATATCCTTCTGAATGGCGATGAGCGCCGCGACTCCTTCGCGTATCAGAGCGTGGTCGTCAACCGAGAGAACGCGAATTACAGTAGGACTTGTGCCCGTCTTAGGACTGCTGCCCATCGGATTCCCCAATCTTCTTTCGCCATAACCAGAATCTGCGACGCGGTTCGGATTTGCCGTAAGCGATTGCGCCAGGAACCCTCAACTTAATTTCCGTCCCAGCTCCGTGTTGGCTCCAGACTTCCAGTTTCCCGCCAAAGCTCTTGGCGCGTTCGCGCATCCCCGGCAACCCCCAGTGTCCTGCACGCGCTCCCTGATTGGCAACCTCAGGATCAATCCCACCCCCGTCGTCTCGAACATGCAAAAGAAACTCGGAATCACTGTAGGTAATCTCCGCTTCGATCTTCTGCGCTCGGGAATGGAGGAACGCGTTTCGCAACGCCTCGCGCGCAATGCGGTAGATTTCATCGCGAAGAATGGGATTCAGCTCTCGTTGATTTCCTTCCAGCAACACGCGCACGCACGGCACCAATCCGTTGCCGCTCTGTAGCGCCAGTTCCTTGCCCAGTGCGGTCAGTGCCTGCGCAATGTCGCTGTCGCCCAGGATGGGCTCGCGCAAGTTCGAGACTGTGTCCCGGCCTTCCGCGATGGCTTTGTCTCCGCGCTCCAGAGCGATGTCGAGCGCTTGCGCGGCTTCGCTCGCTTGTCCGGGAAGCAGGTCGCGCACCGCTTGTAACCGGAACATCAATCCTTGAAATCCCTGCAACAAGGAATCATGGAGTTCGCGAGCGATGCGCGTCCGCTCGTTGACGCGTGCTTCCAGTCCCGCGTTGAACTCCCGCGCCAGTTGTTGCAGCCGCAGTTGATACAGTGCCCAGAGCAATAGCACAAAAGCGGCCACGCCCGACAAGCGGAACCAATTAGTCTGGTAGTAAGCCGACGCGACGGAAAAATCCAGGAACGCGCCTTCCTCATTCCACACCCCGCTGTTATTACAAGCCATCACCCGGAACCGGTATTTGCGCGGCGAAAGATTGGTATAGAACGCTTGCCGCCGATTGCCGGCCTCCTGCCAATCGCGGTCCCATCCTTCCAGCTTGTAGCGAAAGAGCACCTTCTCCGGCGCGACCAAGCTGAGCGCCGTATAGTCGAGCTCCACATCGCGCACCAGCGGGGGAAGGCTTAGTTGGCTGCTGGAGCTGGAGTTGTAGTTCTTGTGGTCGGCAATGATCTCTTGGATGTGCACCGGCGGCGGAAGCTTGTTAAACGGAAGGTGCCGCGGGTCGACGACACTAACACCGTCGAAGGGTAAGAACCAGAGTCGCCCGTCGGGGGACTTAGCAACGGGCGGCGAGTATCCGCCGGGCGTATGTATTCTGACACCATCGCCACTGTCGAAAACCGTGACTTGGATCATCCGCTTCGCATTCTCATCTTTTTCCGCTGCAATCCAAGCATCCAGCTCAGGCCTCGCAATTCGCACGAGCCCGCAAGCCATGTAAAGCCACAACGAATTGGCGTCGCCTTCCATCGACCAATGAACGGTATCGCAAGGCAATCCGTTCTTACTGCTCAGTGTGGCAAAACGGCGGTTTTTCAATCGGCTGAGTCCGCCGTCAGTAGCGGCCCAGAGCGTGCCGTCGGGATCGAGCCGAAGGGCGTTGACAGGGCCTTCGGCCAGTCCTTCGGCCGCTGCGTAAGATGTGTGGACTTGACCGTTAGCGAAATACGTGACTCCACCTTGAAGAAATCCCATCCATAGCCCACCCCGCAATGGATCAGCGGCCAGAGCACTAGCAGAGTCCGTATGTCCCAGCGCAGCCCAGGGAATCCGCTGGACCACAGCGTCCCCGACCAAATGAAAAAGACCGAACTCCTGATTGGCGACCCAGAGACTGCCTGCGGTGTCCTCGGCGATGCCGTGCGCCGGACCGCCCGTAACACCAGGCACGGGAATAAATCGGCTGTTCTGCAAGTAGCCGAATTCGCGACTGGTAGAGGCCCAAATTCGCCCACGAGTATCCTGGAAAAGGGAATTCGGGTTTTGTCCGTTGAGTTTGCCGTTTCGTCCGCCGTAAACCGTAATTTGCCCGCCCTTCCATCGGTTCAAACCACCATAAGTGCTGAGCCAAACACCTCCGTCTCTGTCGGCTAGAACAGACCCGACTGCGGCATTCAACAGGCCCTGCTTCGAAGAAAAGGTGGCGATCGCAAAGTCGCGAAAACGGTCGAGGCCCCCGGTGGTCGCTACCCAAACATTGCCTTCGCGGTCTTCGAAAAGAGAGTGGGCCCATTCGCCCGAGAGGCCATCAGACGACGAAAACACGTCCGTCTTTCCCTGATGTACGTGCAGAAGGCCACGGTCTGCTGTTCCGATCCAAAGACTGCCATCATGATCCATGAACAAAGTTAGGGCTCGAATTTCGTGCACTGAACCTGTGGTGGGATAGGCTTCGGGTTTTCCGTCAATGAGTCTGTAAAGTCCGCCCTTCCATGCGAAGAGGATTGCGTCGTCAGCATCTTCCGTCAAAGCGAGAATGCCGTTCGCCTCGCCCGGGAGGGGATAAAATCTCGGCGGTCCGGGTTGCCATCGCCAGATCCCTTTCTGCACTCCAGCCCAGAGATTGCCCTTGCTGTCCTCAAGCAGACTGGCGACCCATGGTCCGAAGCCGCCATCTTCTCCGTAGCACTGAACGGTGCCCTTCTGGACCTCGCAAAGCCTCCCCGCCGGAACGCCGTACGCTCCCGCCCAAACCGTACCCTGCCGATCCTCTAGAAGCCTTTCAACGATAAACTTCGCTAGTTTCGGGTAATACGTGAGCTTGCCGTCCTTCCAACTCGCAAGCCCTTTCGCCGTGCCAATCCAGAGTGTGCCGTCCCGTGCGGTAAGCAAGGCCCGAATGTCGGTCGAGGGCAGGCTTTGACCCTGCGGAGGCTGCCAGGACACCGCTTTGTTACCATCGAAGCGAAGCAACCCGAATTCCGTACCGAGCCATAGGTAACCGTCGGGTGTTTGGGTAATCGAGTTGATTATGCCTTTTGAGAAGCCCTCGCGAATCTTCCACGCCGTGTGCGCGTACTGACTCACGTCCAGCGCTGGATCCAACGCCGACGCGCTCGGGCACCACGTCAGCAGGCAAGCCAAAGCAATGCCTGGCGTGAGACCAAATCGTACTCGTCGGTGGGTGTTTTCCACGGCTCAAAATCTTACTCTCATTTATCTCAGCGGAGGGGCCATTTGCATCCCTCTTTTGAGGTGTAGCGAGGCGACCCCTTTGAGAGTCACTGAGCGACCCCTTTGGGTGTTGACCCCTCAGCAGGCCAAGAGTACGCTCCCGGCCTCGACGTTTCCTTGGGGTGAGATTATGCGTGTCCCCGCCCTTGCCGCGTGCCTGTTACTCGTTTTCTCCTCGCCTGGTCTGCGCGCCCAGTCCACCAACGCCGCGGTCTCTGGTCGCGTCACCGATCCCTCCAAAGCCTTCATCGCCGATGCCAAAATCGCCGCCTTCAGCACCGCCACAAATTTACGTTACGAAACGACGACCAACACCTCCGGCGAATACTATTTGACCAATCTTCCCCCCGGTAGGTATCGCCTCGAAATCGAAAAACCCGGCTTCAAAAAACTAATCAAGCCAGACGTCACCCTCCACGTCCAGGACGCTCTCGCAATCGACTTCCAGATGACCCTTGGTTCCACGTCCGAGACCGTCACCGTGGAATCCGGCACGCCGCTGCTGAATACCGACTCCGCGACAGTCAGCACCGTGATCGACCAAACCTTCGTCGGTAATTTCCCTCTCAATGGCCGGAGTTTTCAGACGTTGATACAGCTCACGCCCGGCGTGGTCGTGACTGCTACGGCTTTCGACGATCAAGGGCAATTCAGCGTGAACGGGCAGCGCGCAGACGCCAATTACTTCACCGTGGATGGCGTTAGCGCCAATTTCGGCGTCACGGGGTACTTTCCGCTGGTTCAGTCGGCTGGTGGAGCGCTGCCTGCGCTCAGTGCTTCTGGTGGGACCAACAGTTTGGTGTCGGTTGACGCCATGCAGGAGTTTCGCGTCCAAACCTCTTCATTTGCTCCCGAGTTCGGCCGGACTCCCGGCGGACAAATTTCCATCGTCACGCGCTCCGGAACGAATGCTTTTCACGGCACGCTCTTCGAGTATTTTCGCAACAACGTTCTGGACGCCAACGATTGGTTCTCCAATTTCAACCACTTGCCCAAACCTGAAGAGCGGCAGAATGACTTCGGCGGAGTCTTCGGCGGCCCCATCTTGAAAGACAAGACGTTCTTCTTCTTTTCCTACGAGGGTCTGCGCTTGCGCCAGCCCGCAACCCAGGAAACCGTAGTCCCGGACACGACGTCGCGGCAGCAAGCCCCGGCCGCCATCCAGCCGTACTTGAACGCATTTCCTGCCGCGAATGGGGCTGAACTCGGCTTGGGTCTGGCGCAGTTCAATGCCGGATTCTCCAATCCGTCGTCGCTGAACGCCTACAGCGTCCGTGTAGATCACATCATCACCTCGAACCTCAACTTGTTTGGCCGCTACACCTATTCGCCGTCAAGTATCGACCAGCGAGGTCCCTTTGGTGTGCTGAGCACCACGGAGTCTCTTTCTTCCTCCGTTCAAACCGTCACGATTGGCTTCACTCAACTGATCAAACCCCAAATTAGCAACGAAGTGCGAGCCAATTACAGCAATCAAAGGGTTTCCACCAAGATCGCTGTTGATCACTTCGGCGGAGCTGTACCGATTCCTGACTCGGCGTTGTTCCCAAACGGATTCTCATCTTCGAGCAGCAACTTCCAACTCCTTATCGATGGGGTTGGAAGCTACTCTCAGGGCCTGCAGGGGATAGACGAACAACGGCAGGTCAACCTTATCGACAACCTTTCGGTCTCGCATGGTGCCCATCAAACAAAGCTCGGCGTGGACTATCGTTGGCTATCCCCTTTCAGCCGTCCGAACACCTACAACCAATTTGTGGAGCTCGCGGGTGTGACGTGTCCCGCACCGCCATCGCCGTGCACGGGAAACGCATTTTCCGGCGCGGCTGAGTTCGTCCTTGTAACGTCCCTTCAGACTGACTCGCTGCTTGCGCGTAATCTCTCCCTCTACGCCCAAGACACATGGAAAATGAAGCCGCGATTCACCGTGACCTACGGATTGCGCTGGGACATCAATCCGCCGCTCAAGGGCAAAAATCTCGGCAATCAGCCTTTCACTGTGACGGGTTTAAACAATCCGGCGACAATTGCGCTTGCGCCTCGTGGTACACCGTTGTATGACACGACTTACCGGAATCTTGCGCCTCGCGTGGGTGTTGCCTACCAGCTATCGAGTGCGCCGAAGTGGGGAAGCGTTCTCCGCGGCGGCTTTGGAATTTTCTACGATCTTGGGCAGGGGTCGCTGGGAGGAGTTTCCAGCTACTTCCCATACCAGGCCGGAAACTTGTTCGCAGGCGTTCCTTTTCCCCTGTCTTCGCAAAACGCCACGCCTCCGGTTATCACAACCAGTCCACCGGTCAGCACTATCCTTGTGGCCGATCCTCACCTAAAGCTTCCGCGCACCTACCAATGGAATCTCGCGCTGGAGCAGTCGCTCGGTAGCAACCAAAGCCTCTCGTTCACATACATCGGCGCGATTGGGCGCAAATTGCTGCGCGACACGAATTTATTTAATCCGAATCCGAATTTTCAGTTTGTCTCGGTGGCAAGCAACACGGCGTCGTCGTATTACTCAGCGCTACAAGTGAAATTTCAACGGCGCTTTTCGCGAGGGTTGCAGGCCCTGACCTCGTACACGTTCTCGCACTCCATCGATATTGCCTCCAGTGATGCGTTCGCCAACTACCGGAACACGCCCGGTGGAGGGGCGTATCCCAACGTCGATCGCGGCGACTCGGATTTCGATATCCGCCACGCATTCACGGCAGGCGTCACCTATGATCTGCCCACGCCGCTATGGAATAAGTTCTCGCGCGCTATATTGGGCGGATGGTCGGTCGATGCTTTTGTCCTGGCGCGCTCAGCTCCGCCAGTCGACGTTCTTGGCGCGATCTACTTTGCAGGAGGAACAGCGCTCTATCCCCGGCCAAACCTCGTGCCCGGCGTGCCGCGTGAGCTGTTCGGCTCGCAATATCCGGGCGGCAAAATATTCAACAGTGCCGCATTCGTCGCGCCGCCTCCCGGAACGCAGGGCAATTTCGGCCGCAACGTCTTGCGTGGATTCGGAGCCACGCAGGCGGATCTTGCGTTGCAGCGCCAATTTCACCTCACCGAGAGGCTGGGGCTCAGTTTTCGATCCGAGTTCTTCAACATCTTCAACCACCCCAACTTCGGCAGCCCCAACAACAACCTAACCAGCCCATTGTTTGGTAACTCCACGCAGATGCTAGCGACCTTCCTGGGCTCCGGCGGCGCCAATGGCGGCTTCAACCCCCTCTACCAGATCGGCGGCCCCCGCTCCATCCAGCTCGCACTCAAGCTCCAATTCTGAGCAACAAACCGGGCCCGCTCGTCCCTTCCCACTCTTCACTGTGGTCTCACTGCTTCAATCCCTGCTGTACTCTCTCCAAGAAAAATGTGCTGGTACCAAGATTTTTTCTCCTTTTTTCCCTTCTCGATGTTCCTTATATAAGTAGGGGTTGCGGCCTGAAGGCTTCAAGGATCTGGACAACGTCACGCGCAGTAAAGGCCGCATAGTTTGTCTCCGTGCTAGAAGTCCAGAGCCGTGGGCCGGATGACGGCCTCGCCGATTTCTACGTCGGCTGGTTGCTCGATGGCGTAAGCTATCGCGCGAGCAATTGACTCCGCCGGAATAGCGATCTTGTAGAACTCGCGCAAATTCTTTCTGGTGTTTTCCTCCGAGCTACCTTCGGGTAGTTCCGTTGCAACCGCGGCAGGAGAGATCACGGTGCAACGAATGTTGTCGGCCTTGAGCTCCATGCGCAGGCCCTCAGTCAGCGCCCGCACGGCGAACTTCGTCGCGCTGTAGACGGTGCCGCCCGGCGCGAAGACTTTGAAGCCCGCGACAGAAGCGATGTTGATGATGTGGCCCAGCTTTTGCTTTTGCATGATCGGAAGCACTGCGGCCACCCCATATAAGAGGCCCTTGATGTTCACATCGATCATTCGATCCCATTCTTCGACCTTGAGCGCCGCCATAGGTGCGATGGGCATGATCCCGGAATTGTTCACGATCGCGTCGATTCGGCCGTACTTGTCAACGGTGCCTTTCACTAAGGCTTCGACATCTCCGCGCTTTGTCACATCAGTCTTGAAACCGAGAGCGCTGCCTCCCTTGGCGTTAATGTCCCTGACGAGGGCGTCGATCCGATCTTCGCGCCGCGCTCCGAGCGCGACTTTCGCGCCATTCCCTGCGAGAAGGCGAGCCGTGCTTTCGCCGACACCGCTGCTGGCCCCTGTAATTACTACAACTTTGTCGGCGATATTTGACATTCTGATTCTCTATTCCTGCCAACTAAGAATTCGGCCTGCTTCCTCTCAGAAGGCGAAACAATCGCAACCCAGCCCCCATAGGCCAAATTCACCCAGCACTTGAAGATGCGATTGCGGCCCGCCATGAGCTGGTGCCGTAACATGCGAACAAGAAGCGGAGTGGGACGCGGCAACCGGTTGAGTCGGCTGCTTTGCGTAACCCCCGAACTCTTTGACGGGCGACCAGCTTGGGCTCACAGGCAGTGCAGGCGGCGCAAGTTTTGAGAATTCATCGGTGGCATAGACGGCCTTCCCGCCGACGATCGTAAGTACAGATTCGAGATGCTTGATTTCTTCCTCGGGAATGGAGAAATAGTCGGCAGAGAGAACAGCCAAGTCAGCCAGTTGGCCTGGGGCAAGAGCTCCCTTTTTTCCGTCTTCCGTAGAAAACCAACTGCTGCCCATGGTGTAGAGCTTGAGCGCTTCTTCACGGTCCAATCGGTTCTCTTGCGGATAGAGGCTGAGACCCCCGACGGTCTTGCCGGTGACAAGCCAGTAGAGGGAAAGGTATGGGTTGTAACTCGAAACGCGGGTTGCGTCGGTGCCTGCTCCCACGGGAACGCCCATCTCCAGCATGCGCCGGATCGGCGGAGTGCGCATGGCTTGTTGTGAGCCGTATCGTTCGACGAAATATTCCCCCTGGAAAGCCATGCGGTTCTGGACAGCGATACCGCCGCCCAGCGCCTTCACGCGCTCGATGTTGCGGTCGGAGATTGTTTCGCAGTGATCGAAGAACCAGTGCAGGCCGTCAAACGGAATCTCGCGGTTCACCTCTTCGTAGACATTCAGTGCCCGCTCGATGGTCTCGTTGTAAGTCGTATGTATACGAAACGGCCAACGATTCTCCACGAGATGGCGAATCACCGCTTTCAGTTCGCTTTCCATAACGGGGAGCATGTCCGGGCGCGGCACGAGAAAATCCTCAAAATCCGCGGCGGAGAAAACGAGCATTTCTCCCGCCCCATTGACGCGATAGAAGTCGTCGCCGTCGCCGGGCTTTGTCATTTTGGTCCAGCTCTGAAAGTCAGCCAGTTCCTGCTTCGGCCTCTGCGTAAAGAGGTTATATGCGAGACGAATCGAGAGCTCGCCATTGCGATGCAGTTCGTTCACTACGCCATAGTCGTCGGGATAGTTCTGAAATCCGCCTCCAGCGTCGATCACGCTGGTGATGCCGAAGCGGTTGAGCTCCCGGAAGAAGAACCGGGAGGAATTCAGTTGATCTTCGCGGGAGAGCTTTGGGCCCTTGGCGAGCGTGGAATAGAGAATGTTGGCGTTGGGGTTGGCAATGAGAAGACCCGTGGGATTTCCGTGGCGATCACGCTGAACCTCACCGGCGGGGAAATCCGGGGCGTTCTTGTCATAGCCAACCGCGCGCAAAGCTGCTGCGTTCAATATGGCCCGGTCATACAAATGCATCACAAACACGGGTGTGTCTGGGGCAACCGCGTTGATCTCATCGAGCGTAGGCATGCGGCGTTCGGCAAACTGGAATTCGGTCCAACCTCCGATCACCCGTACCCACTGAGGTGCTGGAGTTCGTGCAGCTTGTTCTTTCAGCATCCGCAATGCATCGGCCAGCGAAGGGACGCCGTCCCAGCGCAATTCCAAGTTGTAGTTGAGCCCACCCCGAATCGGATGCATGTGTGAATCGTTGAGACCTGGGATGACGGTTCTTCGTCCACCGTCAATTACGCGCGTTTGCGGTCCCCGCAGGCGCAGAATTTCTTCATCCCTGCCCACAGCGACTATCTTTCCGGCCGTTATGGCGATGGCTTCAACAAACGAGGGGACCCCGTTCGTCGCAATCTTGGCGTTGTGCAATATGAGTTCAGCAGACACGGCAGTCTCCGTTCCGAATTCTTCAAATTGGGATTGAGAAAGGCGGAGTGGGGCTCCGCCCTTCCGGCTTTATTTGTGAGCTGCCAGTGCGACTGGAACTACATATTCGCCAAACTTCGTGGCTGGCAAACCATGGACCATGGTGTAGGCGTATTCGACCCCGATGCCATAGGCTCCGAGATGGGTTCTCACGATGTCCATGACTGCGTCGTAGGTTCCCTTCTGAGCCCAATCGCGCTGCCATTCGAGCATGACCTGCATTGAGGTGACCGGTTTTGCGCCGGCTTGAATGACGCGCTTCATCGCATTGTCGTGAGCAAGCTGACTCACGTCGCCGCAGCAGTCTTCCACGACGTAGATTTCGTAACCGTCTTGAATCGCCTGCACCGTGGGAAACGCAACACAGACTTCTGTCCAAAGTCCGGCCAAAACGATCTTCTTGCGGCCGGTTTTCTCGATTGCCGCGACGAAGTTCTTGTCATCCCAGGAGTTCATCGAGGATCGCTCGATCGGCTCCTGGCCGGGAAATACCGCGCGGAGCTGCGGCCACATGTTCCCGCTAAACGATTTCGTCTCCACGGTCGTCAGGATTACAGGCACATCGAACACCCTCGTGGCTTTTCCGAGTGCCACTGTGTTGTTGATAATGGACTGCCGATCGAAGTTGCTTACGCCAAACAGCATCTGTGGCTGATGGTCGATCAGCGCCACAACGCAGTTGTCAGGTGTCAAGAGCCCCTTCTCCGATAATTTGGGACGCGCGTTTGATGATTGTTGAGCCATACGATTTCAAATTCCCCTTTCAATTGACTGCCTCGAAACTGGCGCTGTAAGGGAAAGCAACTAGGTGTCCAAGGCCGAAGATTCAGGTCAGGGCGAGCAATCCGCTTTGTTTTCAACAAAAAGGGGACGGTAGATTCAGAGTGAGAAATTCTTCTTGCAGCTATGTCACGCCAAGGATTTGACGAAAAGGTCGAGGTCGTGACTGAGTTCTGAACTCTTGGACGCCGTGCGGACGTAGAAAGCCGGTGCAGACCGTCGCGTAATCTCTGGCGGTATCGCGATTACACAGCGTTTCCGACTTCCCGCCGCAACGAATTCGTTAGGCTTTCGATTCTGCGGTGCAGGGAAAGGAACGCTTGGAATCGATTTGCCGTCTCAGGTTGCGCCGGCGATCCCTCGCTAGCGCTGACCGCGCGCTCCAGGTGCGCAAGCGACTCTTCGAAGAACCCCATCTGCGAAGGGCATCCCTCGATTCGATCTGCGATGGCTTCCAGGGTTAGCGCCAGTTCGGCATCGAAGGCTCGCTGAGCCGCGCCGACGGTGTTGGGTAACTCAAAGCCTGGAAGTCGGGCGCGGTATTTCCAGAGTGCAATTTCAGTTACGAAAAGGAGCCGCAACTGCGGTTGCCACTGTCTGAACTTGCTACGCCATGCGAGGTCTTGCTGGCGAGAAGGTCCGAATTCGAAGAGAACGCCGTCTGCGGAGGCTCGCACGGCGTTGAAATTGTTGTTGATCGCCTCACGGAGGGAGTAACTGCGTTCCGCGGCCACGTTGTAGGCACTCGAGATCGGCTCTCGTGCAAATTGAGCCAGCAATCGAACCGCAGAAAGAAACGCCCTCCTCATGTCTGAGACGGCGGACGCGCCCCATAGTTGATCGAAGACGAGCCACATCATGATCAATCCGAGCAAAATGCCGACGACACGATCTCTGGCTATCGAGAGCGAAGGCTCGATTGCGAACGAATTGAGATGGATGAGGCAAAAAGCAACGGCGATCTGCACGCCAAAGTATGACAAGCGCGGGCTGGAAGTCATGAACCAGGAAGCGAAGGCGGTGACAACGACGAAAAGAATGGTGAATCCCGCAATCGAATCCAGATAAGGTAAGACGAACAGTTGTGAGCCCATCGCAATAACGAACCCACCCACCAGGGCTCCGGAGATGCGCAGCACCTGCTTTTGTCGAGACGAACCTACGGTAGAAAGCGCGGTGAGGAAACAGGTCGTGACCGCTGTGCTGATTCCTGGCCAGTCCAACCCATTGTAAATGATGTAGCACAAGCCGGCCGTCAAACAGCCTTTCGCGGCAAATTGGATGTGCGCAACGTTGGTGAGCGCATCGCGAACGATAAAGGACGGCGGTGGATCGCCACTTGAGGGCTGTGGTGCAAAAACACCAAGCGGTTGGGCGCCCGCAAGAGCTTCCTTCATGAGCTGGACAGTGTTTTCCATCTCGCTCACCAACGGAATGGCGCGTGGAACATTCCCTTGAGTCATATGCACTGAATTCAAGTGTAGAGCTCGTTCCGCCAATAAGGCCGAACGAACGCTGCCAACATTCTCAGCCAGGAGCCGAATTTGTTCGCGAGCATCCCCAGGCAGTTGACTGGGAAGCGTCAGATTGGCCGCTAGATCGACAATTCGCCCCGTAAGAGCGATCACTGCTCCCATTTGTTCGGCGTAATTCGGTGCGTAGGCAGACCGTTGTAAGGTGCGCCGCAACATAGACGTTCCCACCATGGCCAGGCGCACGACGTTTGCTTGCGTGAGTCGGTCGACAGCGCAGTTCTCTGCAAGACACACCAACATGTGTTGCACGGAGGCAAGGCGGTCCGCGACTCCCGCGACGATGTCCTCGCCGGGCTTCATTCGCGAAAACAATACTTCTACTCCGACTGTAACCACGACTCCAATCGCGGATGCCAGACAGAGCCATAACGTATCTTCGACATTCGTTTCGGCCGAGACATGGCGGTCCCACAGAGGCACTCCGACGCAAATCATGATCGCGAAGGTAGAACTGGCACCGAAGTTCTTGATGGTGCTGATCGCGTAAAATCCCAGAAAAAATGAAGCTATGACCCAGAGAAGATGCAGCGTTGGTATGCTGACGACGAACCAGGCCGAGGCCAAAAGATACGCGCCGCCGATTCCGGTCAAGGAGAGAATCGATGTAGCCGACTTGAACGTGGCTTGAGAGCTCTCTCGAGAAACAGTGAGCGCGTAAATCGCTCCTTGGAACGCGTAAGGGATGCGGAATACCATGCAAATCACCATAACGAGGGTCGCGGCAATAACCATTCGTGCGACCAACGCCGTTCTACCCTGGTACGGTGACAGTTCGTGTTTAAGAAACTCTCCTAACCAAGACAGAGAAGAGGGCGTCGCAGGGACGCTTTGTGCACCGGTAGCCATGCTCAATTCGCGCGAATCGTCACAACCGCAGACTCGCCAACTCGAAAGAGTTCTGGCGCAGGATTCTCCACCCGCACGCGAACCGGGTACCTGGATGCCAGGTGGACCCAGTTGAGCGTTCGCTGCACGTCCGGCAGACCTTTGTCCAGCTTTCCGATGACATCAGGATCAGGAGTGACTCCAAAACCTATGCTGTCCACGACGCCCGAGAATCGAACATTGGACTTCGACAGGACGTAGACCTCGGCACGCATTCCCGGTTTAATGTGGGACAGTTGCCCTTCGCGAAAGTTGCCGATTGCCCACCAGGTGCGTGCATCAATCAGTGTGAAGACGTCTTGCCCCACATGGGCATAAGCCCCTTCCGAAATCGTCAGGTTTGTGACCAGAGCGTCAAACGGCGCATACACTTGGCAGTTGTGGAGGTTGTAGCGAGCGTCCTTCACGGTTGATTCACGCGCACCTCGTTGGTTGACCAGAGGCTCCAGCGTGGTGACCGCGTTATGTGCTTGCTCGTGTTGCGCCTTGCTCTGTTCGAGGGCAGCCTTGGACCGCTCGTATTGCGCTTGCGCGGATTGGAGACCTGCCCGGGAAAGCCGCAGTTGCGAGCCCGCTTGCTTCAGGGCTTCCGACTGCCCGATTTCAGAGGTTCTTGCACGGTCCACCTGGTCGACGGTGACGAATTGCTTTGCCAGAAGCGGCTCGAGACGGTGCAGGTTGTTGCTGGCGTACGTCCACTCTGCTTTTGCCCGGCTAACACCTTGCTCCGCATTGGCCACATCCGCCCGCGCCTGCTCGACGGCCGCCGCCCAGCGCGCCACGTCGGCTTCGGAACTGGAAATATTCGCTTTAGCAACGGAGACGCTACTCACCAGCGCATTGATTTTCCGCTGCTCGTCAGCGATTTCCCCTTCGAGGGCGGCCTGTTCCGAAAGAGCTTTTTCGAGCGCGTACTGATACGGTTGCTCATCAATTTCGTATAATAGCTCGCCCTTCTTGACCAACTGGTTGTCTCGCACGTTCAGGCGAACAATCGGACCCTCGACTTGCGGAGCGATCCCTATGAAGTTGGCGAATACTTCGGCATCGTCCGTTCGCGGAGAGTGATTGGCGTGGTACAACACAAAAGCGCCCAGAAAGACCGCTGCTGCTACAATTCCGATACTTGTCCACCGGCTCAGCTCCTTCGGAGTCGGCGCCGCCGCCTTCGGAATGACTTCTCTGCTGTCCAACGTTTCCACGGACTCTGTACCTCGCAGGTAAAGATCCTCAATAAAAGAACACAAGCCACAGCGCGAACGTAAAGAATGCAGCCAAGCCCGGATATGCCAGCATCGGTAAAGCCACTTTGAACCGTAATCGCATCACCAGTAACTGGGCGAGGGCCGTCAGCACAGTCGCCACAATGAAGCACAGTAGCCACGCCGGGAAAAACGAGCCTAGTACCTCTACGGATGGCGCCCGCGAGCAACTCGATAGCAGCGGCGCAACCAGCAGGAGCGGCAGAAGTCTTACGCAGCGGGAATTTCCAAGTAGGGTCATGGTCAGGGTTTCATTGCGTTCGATTGAATTGAGTCGCCCGCTCTGAAAGCCAGAGCAGCTAGTGTCGTGAGGACCTGGGTGCGGGCGAGGACGTCGGTCGAGCGAGCCTGCGCAAGAGTCCTCTGTGCAGCGGTCACGTCTAGCAGATTGCGAAGCCCATAGTTATAGGATTCCAGAGCGGCATCGTAGGAGCGGCCAGCGGTTTCGAGCAGCGCAGTCGCGGCTTCGCGCTGGCGCAAGGCAGTATTAAAATCGGAGTATGCCGCCCAAACTTCGTTTGCGATTTGATCGCGCGAAGCGTGGATTTGAGCCTCCGCCTCATGAACATTGGCTTGCGCTTGCGCGAGCCTATTTTTTCGCGCCCTTCCATCAAACACAGTCCAGTTCAATTTAAAGGCCATGCCGCCCGCCAGGCCTGCCGTTTGTCCCCAGGGAAGCTGCTGTTGCAACCCATATAACGACTCTGCGGTTGGACTGCCTGTGAAATTCAGAGAGGGATAGTAGGCCGCACGCGCTTCCTTGACCCTGGCTTTCGCTGCCTGGACGTCGGCGACCCGCTGAAGCAGGTCAGGGCGTTGCGCCAGTGCGCGATCCATCGCAGAGTTGACGGTGTCGTCGACGGTGCTCGGAATTGTCAGCTCTCGCAAAGGCTGGACGCGTATGGCAGTTTGTGGAATCGTTCCGAGAGCGTTTGCTAGGTTCCCGTGAGCAATCTCCTCGGTTCCGAGCACTGCCTGCAGTTCGTATTCCGCCTGCGCAGTTGTGCTCCGGGCTTCGAGTACGTCGGGGAGAGTCGCTAAGCCATGGTTCAGACGCTCTTCGGCCGCTTGCTGCACTGCCTGGGCGTTCGAAAGATTCGCCCGTGCGGCTTCTTCCTGGCCTGAGGCATTCAAGAGTTGGTAGTAGGCCTGCTCGACTCGGTAAATCACTTCGCGGTGTGTGTCATTGAAGGCGAAGTTTGCTGCCAAGGCCTCAGCTTTCGCGGCGTTGATTCGGCCGGCCCGCGCGCCGAAGTCAAAGATCGTGTAATTCAGATTCAAGACGACCTGAAAGTCGCCCATGGTGTGACGAAAGAAACGGTCCGCCAGGTAAGCTTGATCGCGGTCAACCCCAGCGAGTGCCGCTGCGGCTACCGTAGGATAGAGCTCGCTGCGCGCGACACCCCACGCGGCGGCTTGCGCGCGAGTGCGTTCCCAGGCAACGCGCGTCTCGGGATTGTGCGATTCTGCGAGATCGATAAGCTCCGGCAAGGAGTAGGCCTTCTCCGGATCGACGTTGAGTCCGGGTTCGGTGAAATTTCTCGCGTCCGCTTCGATCCTCGTTTCCCCAAGTCCATGCCAAGGATGGTCAGGTGACCCAGGTGTACGCTGCGCCAGAGCCAGGCTCGCGCCGTGCGACCCAATGAGTATGATCGCGACACGAGCTAGCACGCGTGCGAATCGTGGTCGGAATCTTGACCGCCGTAGCTTGGGGCCAGTTGCTCGTAGAAAATCACCGCCGCAGCGCGAGCTGAGGTGATCCATGCAAACGCGAGCCATTCTCAATTGGGATTGAAGTGCCACGCTGTATCATCTTGCTCGTGTGTTGCTTACATCTTGGAGTGGCCGCGCCCCGAGCACTGATTCAGCGACCCGTGACCCGAATCAGCATTTCCTGACCGCTGCTAAGCGTGATCTTCTGGTGTCCATGGAATGCAGTAGTACCCAGGCCGCCGACGCCTCCGATGATCGATCCAATCCCGGCCCCTTTGCCCCCGGCGAAAATCCCTCCTAGCAAGGCACCGGCGCCGGCTCCGATCGCTGTGTGCTCGATGGACTTGCGGCCACGGCCTCCTGATTCGATTGCACCCTCGACATCAACCTTCTCACCTGAAGGTGCGTGGTAGAGCTCGACAACTTCTGCGTGAATCGGAGCGCGACGGCCATCAGACATAACCAGACGGTCGAAGCGAAGCACCATGCTGGTGTGGCCTTTGACCCTGCCAGAAATATCAATCGTCGCGATATGACCGTACACTCGCGCATTTTGGTATTCTCCCCGCTCAACGACGGTTGCGCTGAACGGATCGCCCACTTTCGAATCAGTGCTCGTGAGCGTGTCGTCCAAGCGAATCCGGAATGCGGTGTCGTTCGGAACGACGAAATTCTCTGTGGACGCAAGCAACAGGGCACTTGCCATCAGGACCCCTGCTAAGAGGAGACCTGCCGTGAGAAACAACCGAGTCGGGAACTGCTTAGGATGAGTATTCATCGAGATCCTCCGATCATTCTTTCCTAGTTTGGGTAGGGTACGCGGAGCAGGGTGCCTGCGCTTGACGGCAACACGTACCGGAAGCCTGCGTAAACCATGCTGAGGTGCGCATTTTTTGGATTGTCCGGAACTACGTACCAAGGAGCGCGAGTCAAATAGGAATACTGGACGTACGATTGCATCGCTCCGTATCGGTTGTTCTTCCAGAAAGTGTGTAGCCAATCGAAGGTGACCTGCTGAATCGCGCGGTTGTTGGTATTCGGAGAGCCGGGACCGCCGTACCCGATGATCGTTCCCGGATGGGCTGTGTCCGTCGTGTCGGGGAAGAAATTTCGCCCGAAGTAATCTGCGCCATAGTAGATGGCGAACGCCTGTCTTGGACTGGCTCTCCATTCGAGACCAGCGGAGCCTGCTCCGGCATGCACCATCGACAGATTGACGTCGGTACCGGCAGCGTTGGGGCGAACCACCAGTTGCGGTCCCGTTCCTACCAGGTAATGAGCGCCACCGTCACTCCAAAAAACGTTGGCCAGGAGCACGAGTTTGTCGTGCAGCAATTCGTAGTTGGCGGCGATCTGACCTCCACCGCCGACAGTCGTGTGTGTTTTGAAGGAAGTCGATCCCAAGGGCATTGCTGAAGCGTGCGCGCCCGTGAATAGGCCGGTGACTTCGGCGTGGAAGTGTCGGTGCGCGAATTCGTTGTCGTAGGTGACCTTGGATAGAACGTCTGGGAAGGCGTTCGCTGCCCCGCTCTGCGCGCCATTGTCGAACTGCGAACCAATGGAAGTGAACGCCACAGGGAGTGCGACGAAACTGCCGATAAATTGATTAGGATCCTCGATACCCGCTCCGAAGGCCCAATGTTCGTTCGGGTGATAAGCCACTCGGAACTCGGCAGCCCTTGTATAAGGAACTCCAATGCCAAGGTTCTGATCCTCGTTGTAGGTAATGGCCAGATCGGAAGGTATGGGTCCGATGCCCTCTCGGTTGGGGGTCAGCCAGCTCCAGGTTTGTCCGCCGAGAACCTCCCACTTACCGCGCTTTAGGTCCATGAAGTAGAGGCGCAGCCGATTGGTATGGGGATTCACGCTCTGGTATACGCCGGGGCTATCGTTGCCGCTGAAGTCGCCCTCCACGAAGCCCAGAACATCGTTGCCGGCAAAACGGTCTTGGATCTTAAAGCTCAGGCGGGAGAACTGTGCGGTGGTTCGGAATTCGGTGACGCGTCCTTGTGGCGTATTGTTGTATGGGAAGCCGCCGAAATTTGTGGCGATGTTGCTCTGAGTGTTAGTCGTCCGAAAAATATTCTCGAGATCGACGAATCCCCCTAGTTCCAGAATCGCGTCGCCGACTCTGAAAGAACCCAGCGGCACCTGTTCTGGTTTGCCTTGTTCCTGAGGTTGCTGAGCTGGCGCTGGGTGCTCGATATTGACGCCTAGGTGTTCTGTCGACGGCTCGACTAACGATGTCGCTGAATCGGCCGCGGCTATCTCGCTCGGATTCGCATTCGGCTCGTTTGTAACGGTCCGCGTCGATCCGTCTTTAGATCTCGCTTTCAACGTTTCAATTTCCCGCTGCTGCGCGGCCATCTGCTTCTGCGTTTGCAAAAGAGCTTCGCGAAGGGTCTTCATCTCTGCGGCTAAGGTGGTGTCGTTCGCGGATGAATCAGGATTCGCGTTGCTGGTTTGTCCCCGTACTACGACAGGTAAAAGAAGGCATGCGAATAGGATGTAGATCGGCTTCATATCTAGACAACCTCTGCACTCTTCCGCGCGTCTCCGGTTTCGCGGAGAAACAGACTGAGCAGGATGGCGAGGACAATACTCGTGATCCAGAAGATGCCGCTGGCACGAAAGTGGGCGGCATGGTTTTGCGTGGTAGCGAAACCCTTGCCGAGTAAATCGGCGAAAATGGGTCCAATCAGTGCCGTCACCCCGAACGTGAGGAAGTTAATTCCGCCTGTCGCGCTTCCTTTGACCTCGTCCGGATTCACTTCCTTGACGATGGTGTATGGAATCATTGCGGCGCCCGAGGCGATACCGAATATGAAGCAGCCTATTGAGGCAGCCTCGTGGCCTGTGCTGAAGGTGATTCCCACTGCGGACAACAACATGGCGACGGCGCCTCCGATAAGTACAGGCTTGCGACGGCCCACAAAATCCGCGAGCCAGCCGAGCAGGGGACAACCAATCACCCAGCCCAACGGAACCAAAGAACCCGTTACCACTGCATCGTGGAAGGTGAACATCCGATCGCGTTGAAAGAAAGCCACGCCCCAGGTCATGTCACCAATGGTGGTGGGAACAAAAAGAAGTCCTGCCACGACACCGCACAGATACGATTGCGGGTTGCGAAATACAATCGAGTAAGGACGCAACATGGACGTCCAGCCGGAACGGGCGGTTTGCGGGCGGGTTTCGGACGGCGTAATCACGAATAGGAGTACGCCGACCACAAGGCTGGCCATGCCGAGCCAATGCCAGATAGATTGCCATCCGACGCCGTGCTCGAGCCAAGGGCCCACGACGAATTGGCCCGCTGAGCCGCCAAGCATGCCGAGACATTGTGTTACGCCGATTGCTGTGGCCAACCATCGTGCGGAAAAGCCATGGGAGGCGAGATAAACCGCGCCAGTGAACGCAAAAGCTGAACCCGCGCCCTGAAGGAGCCTTCCGGCGTAGCCCGCTCCCGCGGTCGGAATGGCAAACAGCAGGCAGCCGATGGCTAAAATGAAAATGCCAACCGGCACAGCCTTCTTCGCGCCGACGCGGTCCAACGCAGCACCCGCGATAAGGCTGGTGGTTGAGTAAGTGTAGTAATAAGTTCCGAGGATCGCGCTAACGCCGATGGCG
>Ga0210403_10000555_pt1 | contig 38463 bp, 41 predicted proteins | sample IncBWC19MmetaG_FD_150863 | JGI IMG/M metagenome (GOLD analysis project Ga0210403, IMG submission 150863) | Forest soil microbial communities from Barre Woods Harvard Forest LTER site, Petersham, Massachusetts, United States - Inc-BW-C-19-M | ecosystem: Environmental > Terrestrial > Soil >...
GAAGTGTCGTCAAAAAGAGTTTGACAGGGCCGACACTGTTAGAGATGTCCGGTAACCCGACTTACCAGGACTTAGCAGGACGTCGCTACTCGACCGTGAAGCTTGCGGTGCGCCAGCCCGTGGTTTTTCCTCTCGAATCGGTTGCCTGAACGTACAGCCGGTACGAACCCTTCGGCAATCTGCTGATGTCGATTCCTCGTCCTATGGTAATCACCGGATTTCCTGCTTTCACGTAGGGTGTGGCACTTATATGCTGAGAATCACTCTTGAGCTCGCCGGTCTTCAGGTCAACAATGCGTATTTGAATTTCGACCGTCGCTTGGGGCCCTACCCCGAGCAGTGGGTCATAGACCTCAAAGTAGGTGTACAGCGTCTCGCCTTTTTTGAACCGCGTGTTCCCTGTTGGTTTGAATTCAATATCGTTGCTTACGAGAGGCACGTAATTTCCAGGAAGTTTAGCCGTCCAGGCACCCGGTAATTTGGGGTGGTGCTGTGGCGAGTACGCGGACACATCCTCAACTTGCTTGCAGAGGGATATTGCGCTGATAGCAAGCTCTTTTCCGTCGTAGCTGTCCACGGTCAGAGGGATTTCGGCTCGGCCAAACTTCGTTCCGTCGCTGAGGACGACCCGAAGATCGTATTCGCCGGGAGGCACAATAAATTGCCGTTCATAACGAGTCAGAGCGTCATTTGAATGGGGAGCACCGTACCTGCCGTTGAACCCGTGACCTGGTTCCGCAGAGTCGAAAAAATCGCTGAAGCGCGTTATGAGGCTCCCATCTTTCTTGAAGACCGCTCCCAAGACTCCGATCGTCCTCGCATCACGCTTAAGGGATTTCCAAGGCCAATCGAGAGATACGTGAACACGAGCGGCGTCATTGTCCGTGTGGAAGGCGATCGCCAAAGGTGAGATGTCGATGTTGCTATGCGTTGCCGAACCGAGATCGCTTTCCATTTGTTTGCCAAGCGTCGTTCCGGTCAAAGGGTCTGAAGCGGAATGCTTACTGTTGCAGTACTCACCGCGGGCCAAAACTACAGCATTACGGCGATTCACCTTCACTTTGATCTGATGACAGCTCCCCTCGGGAGACTCGGGGGGCGCATAGGCAATGAGATAATAAGGAGGCTCAATCTCTCCAACAACGTTCGGTGGCCATTCAGCGGTGCTCCACTTTCCTCCTCCCGGGCCAATGTATTCCGTGTGGTGGCCGCGGTTATCACGAACGTTCCAGTACAGGCTTCGTTCGTATGTAACCTTTTGTACCGTCTGCTCCATACCGTCCTCGAGAACTTGAAAGTCAACAACAGCTAAATCGCGAATCACAACGCCCTCTATAATGTCGTTTGCAACTTGCATTTCCCCGACGAAGTATGCCCGAAACAAGTTCGTGGTGTCCTTTTGTAGGTGCCCAAATCGCTCCTTGTCATAGACGATAGCGGGCAGCAGAACCTCGTTGGTTTCGACGCGGATGGCATCCTGAGCGAGCGCGACCGGGGAAGAAGCTGTGGAGACGCATAGCAGAGAAATGAGAAGAGCGAGCTTACAGCGTGCGTCGAGGAATATGCTTTTCTGCTTCCAAGCGAAGGCCACGAGTCTCCTCTCCACCACATCGCTGAACTACAGCACTCAAGAGTCCTAAGAATAATGATGCAGTCTAAGGTCGAGGGAGGTACACACAAGGTTCTCGCGTAGCAATCAGGTGCCTGGTAAACGCGGTTACCGGAGAAGTGGAGTCCTACTTGGCGTCCGCCGCTTGCAGCCGCGATTCTATTTTGCAGGGGACTTCTTCTTCGACAATGAAAGCCCCTCTAGCGCCTCGTCGCACCAACGCAGCATCTTTTCGCGCCACGCAGGTTCTTCCTCGAAGAATCCCTTGAGGAGCGGCGCGTCCCGCAGAATTGCTGTCTTCCACTGTTGTGGTACATCGCGTTCATACTTACCGACCCGTTCCGATTTTTTCTTACTCCTACCTAGAAATGCGGGGGAGCGCCCGGTGCGGTACCGGAGTTCACGCAGAATAAAGTGCCGATGCTGCGCCGCGTTGTAGGGAATCTCGAATATTCCCGGATGGTCGAACCCAGCGACAGCCTGAACCTTGCGACTCCGTCCGCGTCCATCTCGCTTTGCGTATTCTCTGACAATTAGCCCCATCTACGTCCCCTTGGGCGCAGTCTACCTTGAACCCGATGCTTGCGCATTGGCTAAGTCCTGATAAACGCGCAAACCGGACAAGTCCGTCCTAGCGAACGATCGCAGATACCTCGAAACAATTTGACGTTTCATTCGTATAGTAGATTGCGGGGGTCGGAAGGGGATTCCTTATGACTATGAAAATGGTGATGGCCCCGCTGACGTTTGTGAGCCTCGCCGTGTTGCTGGTTTACGCGGAACCTCATATCCCCTGTGTGCTCATGGTTTTGGCGAAGTTCGCCGCCCATGTGCCGCTTTAATCGTGCGAATGAAGTACTGCTACCCCAAATGCCCGGTTATCCCATGGATGGCCCGCAAGGTGGCATGATTCCTCGGAGGTGTCTCGTGAACAAAAGACTCTGTTTTGTGTTTGCTGCATTGCTGGCGGTTCCCGTTGCTCTACTCGGGCAGGAGAAGTCACCGGCGCAGGCCGCTCCACCCGCGAACCCGATTACGGCGAGCGAAAAAGGTTTGTACTCGTTTGTCAGCAACGCGGTCGTCGGTGCGGCCCAGAAAATGCCGGAAGCAAACTACTCCTTCAAACCGACACCGGAGGTTCGCAGTTTTGGCCAGCTCGTTGGCCATGTGGCCGACGCTTCGTACGGGATCTGCGCGCAAGCCATAGGTGAAGCAAGCCCAGTAAAGGACATCGAAAAAACGAAGACCTCAAAGGCCGATCTGGTGGCCGCGCTCCAGGGCGGAGTGGCGTACTGCAACAAGGCGTTCGACAGCATGACGGATGCAAAAGGCAGCCAGATGGTGAAATTCCAAAACTTCGACGTCGCGAAGCTCATGATCTTCTCGCTCAACACGGCGCACACCGATGAGCACTATGGGAACATGGTGACCTATTTGCGACTCAAGGGGATTGTACCGCCGACAAGTGAAAACCCGCCCGCACAGGCGCCCAAGTAGAACGCTCAAAGCACCTAACTCCTGATAAGTCGGGGGCTCAATGGGTCGACGCAACACCTGCTCGAACCCACGCGAAGGGCTTTCAGCAGCTAAGGATCGCTCTCGATCAGTGATTCGAGCGAAACACCATTCTGGCTAGGTGTTATTCGATTACAGCCGGACATTTCGGTTCTCTACAGGGAAGCGTTGTCCAATCAATAGTTTGAATAGTGTTGCATCGACCGGTTGAGCTGGCACGGCTAACTAGGCATGTGGTCGCGAGTGCTAGAGATTTGTGCGTATGAGCTGGTCGAATTCGAGATGGGATACCCAAGCAAGATTGCAGAGAATTCGCCCTTCCAAATTGGGCGGCAGATCGAGATCGGCTGGCCACCGCTCAACGTGAGCAAGCGCTTCTGCAGCTCCCCTCTCGACAAAGTCTGGCCATGATTCCCCAGGGAGGCGATCACCGGCCCACGTGTACACTGCCCGTCGCCCGTCCCGCTGGGGAATGAGGTCCCAACCTGTGGAGCCATCCTTCACCCACCACAGCTCCCCTCCCGGAATTGCCAGTTCCTGAGAGCGCAGGATATTGACGACTTGAGGAATCTGCTCCCGAGTCCAGCCGAATTCGCCGTTGTCGGCCCGGAAGGCGTCGCGCTCAAGTTCGGGTGGAAACATGATTTCTCCCCGCACCTGTAGTTAATACGACTGCAAAGACTATCACTCCATTACTCTGCCTCCACTCCTGATTAGCGCTAATCGGAAACCGACCCACAACCGGGTATCTTCCGATAGAAAGGGACGGCTTCCGTTGTTGCAGATGCACGCTTCGCTGATACCTGAAATGGCTGTAGAAGTGACCTAATTTTGGCACCTTTAGAGATGACCGCTTTCGCAACAAGGCGTCCCATAAGCGGTCGATTCCAGATGTTCGATGCGCCGCCTCATTGTCCTCTATCTCTTTATTTATGTGGCAGATACCTGGAATGGTCAGGTGGCGCTTGGCCTGCCCATCTGATCCACGACATGAGCACCGCCACATTGACTTTTTATTCCGAAATCGGTGGCCTGAAACGCAGCGCCCCACTAGGGCTGCTGGCGCAGGCTCGCCGGGGAGACCCCGAAGCCTTTGCGGAAATGGCGTCGCCCTACATGTCCACGGTATACCAGCGGGCGCGCCGCCTCACCGGCAATCCGGCCGACGCGGAAGATGTCAGCCAGGAAGCCTTGCTGAAAGCCTGGTCGCGGCTGGAGCAGTTCTCTGGAAGCGAGGAAGAATCTGGCAACGACTTCCGCGCTTGGATTTCGCGCATCGGCGCGAATAGCTCGATCGATCTTCTTCGGCAGCGCCGCGATGCCAAGATGGTGTCACTGGAAGAGCGCCGGAGCCCGGAAGAGGACACGCTGGGCAGCGGAATCGCCGCCCGCGAAGACAATCCCGAAGAGCGCTGCGCCCGCCGCGAAATGGGCCGGATCCTGGCCGATGCCATCGTGCGGCTGCCGCCCGACCTGCGACGAGTGTGCCTGCTGCGCGACGTGCTGCGCTATTCGACGCAAGAGGTTGCCGAGCGGCTGGGAGTTTCCATCGTGGCCGTGCGGCTGCGGCTGTTCCGCGCGCATCGCCGCCTTCGAGAAAATCTGGAAGAGGCCTTGCGGCCGAAGATCCGGCGGGCGGAGCAAAGTGCGAGAGAGGCGCGCACCCCCACGCGCGCTCCGGCAAGAAGCCGGGAGAGCTTCCTTCCGCTGGGTGCCGCGACTGGATATGCTTGCGGCGATTGATCCCTCGTTACTCGTTTCACTGCGTAAGGGTCTGGAGCGGGCCGGATTTCCTATAGAGCACTAGAATACCGGTTTTGCTGACAGGATTTTAAGAGTTGACAGGCACAAAACGAGGTGCTAAAAACCGCCCTGACATGCCCTCTGGTGGTAAGTCTCTTACCGCATTGCGGCGAGCGCCACGCGAGTGACACCGCAGCCCGGCCTGGCAGGGCGGGCTGCAAACGCCGCTGAGGAATTGTCCATAACACCCCACCACCCCGGGAGGCAAAAAACTTCACGTTTTTGCCTCCTTTTTATTTCTCCGGATCGCGCCCGGCCTTCTGGCCGAGCCAATTTCTACGCACCCGCTGGTTCAAGAGCGAACGGGGCCAGTGCCGGTGTGCCCTACAAGACTCCGCTCATTTCCGAAAACCGGCAATGGCGTGCCCAAACGCGATCAAGTTCCCGTCGGGAGCCAGCACCAGCAGCTCACGTTGACCGTAACTCTGGTCCACCGGCCCGTAGACGTCGCCCGAGGGTAGAGTGTCAAGCTTCGGCTTCAGCTCTGCGTAGAGCTGATCGACGTCGCAAACGTCGATGTAATACGCGAAGCGTCGATTGCCGGGCGGGGCGCCATCCTTGCCTCGCTGTTCCAAGATGCGGAAACCAACCGTGTCACGCTGCAAGTAAGCATAGTTGGCTTCGCGAAGAAACGTCTCGAACCCCAATATGCCGGTGAAGAAAGCTAACGCCCGATCCATGTCATCGACATGCATGAAGGGCGTGATCTGGATGAAGTTCGACATGGCCGCTCTCCTTGCGGGAGACTAGCACAACTTCCGTCCACCTATTCTCGCTTCGCAAATGGCTAACGAGGTGGGCGCGCCGTCCGCTAAGATGGAGGGCTTTGCAACTCTCTTTCGGAGGCGTTCGTTCACCCATGACCGCGGAACCCGGCAAGCCCGCTCTGCTCGCTCTAAATCGCGTGACGGTGATGCGCGGAGAGCGGGCTGCGCTCGAAGATCTCAGCCTGCGCATCGAAGCCGGCGAACACGTGTGCATCCTGGGCCCGAACGGCTGCGGCAAGTCGACCCTTATTAAGACGATCACCCGTGACTGTTATCCGCTGGCCAGTGAGGGCTCGTCGATGTCCATCCTGGGCCAGGAACGCTGGAACATTTTTGAGCTGCGCTCGCTGCTGGGCATCGTCTCGCCCGATCTCCTGGCTTCCTGCACGACCGATGCTACCGGCCGGGACGTGGTCCTCTCCGGCTTCTTCAGCAGCACGCGCATCTTTCCGCATCATGCGCCCACGCCGGAATTTCTGCAGCGCACCGAGGCCGCGCTCCGGCGGCTGGGCATCGCGCATCTCGCGGACCGCCAGGTGGCGCACATGTCTTCGGGAGAGGCCAAGCGCACACTCATCGCGCGCGCGCTGGTCCACGATCCGCAAACGCTGCTGTTCGACGAGCCCAGCAATGCGCTAGATATCGGAGCGCAGGTGCAACTCCGCGAAACCATGCGCCAGCTGGCGCAATCGGGCTTGGCAATTGTCCTGGTGACCCATCATGTGTCGGAGATCATCCCCGAAATCGAGCGAGTAGTGCTGCTTCGCGCGGGCCGCATCGTAGCCGATGGTCCCAAAGACAAGATCTTGATCACGGCACAGCTCAGCGAGCTTTTCAGTGTGCCCGTGCGCGTCTCCCGGGACGATGGCTACTACCACCTGTACTGAGCGCCGTCGAACCTTCTTCCCAGAGTGTGATGACAGGTGAGTTGCGGTAACAACCGTTCGAGAGAAGTCTACTTCTCCACCCGTTGGCTGGAAACCGTGCGGGCTTCGGGATGCCTTGGGGTCCAGTCTTCCGGAGGGAAGGCCACGCGCCAGAAGGCTGGGCGCGGTGAGGAAAACTCAAGACCAATTTCCGCCTTGCCGGAGCGGACTGGGCCGAGGAACACCACGTGGCACTCCTGCTCTTCCTCGGTCTTTTTGTGCTGCAGCAGGATCTTGCTGCCGCTGGTGAGCCGCGACTGCAGCAGTACCAAGGCGCCATGGGCGTTGATGGCCAGCGTCTCGGTCTCTTCCTCGATGGGTTTTCCCTGGGAGTCTTGCCCGCTAATGCGGACGGCCACCTGCATCAGCACGCGCTGGCTGCGGCGGCGCGCCGCCGGATTGACGGTGTTCGAGACCTGCGCCATTCCAACCTCTCTCCCTCAACTATACTAGCGAAACGCGGATGTCGAGCAGATTGGACACAAGCGTACCCCAAGATGCTAATGCCTTGAGACTAGCGGAGCTTTTAGACCCGTTGCTCGATTGGCACGTAGTGGCGGGTGTCGTGGCCGAGATAAATCTGCCGCGGCCGGGCGATCTTTTGTTCGGGATCCAGCAGCATCTCTTCCCACTGCGCGATCCATCCAGAGATGCGCGGAATGGCAAACAGCACCGGAAACATGGTCGTGGGAAAGCCCATCGACTGGTAGATCAGCCCAGTGTAGAAGTCCACGTTGGGGTACAGCTTGCGTTTCACGAAGTAGTCGTCTTCCAGGGCGATGCGCTCGCATTCCAGCGCGATCTCCAGCAGCGGGTTCTTGCCCATCAAGTCGAACACGTCGTAGGCGACCTTCTTGATGATGCGCGCGCGGGGATCGTAGTTCTTGTAGACCCGGTGGCCGAAGCCCATCAGCTTGGTTTCGCCGGCCTTCACGCGCTTGATGAACTCCGGAACCTTCTGCACCGAACCGATTTCCATCAGCATGCGCACCACTTCTTCGTTGGCGCCGCCGTGCAGCGGGCCGTACAGCGCCGCGATGGCCGCCGCTGTGGCGGAATAAGGATCGACGTGCGAGCTGCCGACGCCGCGGATGGTATTGGCCGAGCAATTCTGCTCGTGGTCCGCGTGCAAGATAAACAGAACGTCCAGCGCGTGCTCCAGCGTGGGATTGGCCCGGTAGCGCGTCTCCGTGGTGCGAAACAGCATGTTCAGGAAATTGCCCGGGTAACTGAGCTCGTTGTCCGGATAAACGAACGGCATGCCCAGCGAATGACGATAAGAAAACGCCGCGATGGTGGGCATCTTTCCGATCAGCCGGTACGTTTGTTTCTTGCGGGATTCCGGGCTGAAGACGTCTTTGGCGTCGTGATAAAAGGTCGAAAGCGCGGCGATGGTCGAGATCATCATGCCCATGGGGTGGGCATCGTAATGGAAGCCGTCCAGAAACTTCTTGATGCTCTCGTGAATGAAGGTGTGGTGCGTTACGTTATAAGTCCAATTTTTCAATTGCTCCGGCGTGGGCAGTTCGCCATGCAGCAGCAGGTAAGCGGTCTCGAGATAGGTGCTCTTTTCCGCTAGATCCTCAATGGGATAGCCGCGGTAGCGCAGGATTCCCGCGTCGCCGTCGATAAAAGTCACCTTGCTGATGCACGAGGCGGTGTTATTGAAGGCCGGATCGTAGCTCATCATCCCGAAATCGCTGGCGTTTACCTTGATCTGCCGCAAATCCCCGGCGCGAATGGTGTCGTGGGTGATGGGAATCTCGTAGGTTTTGCCGGTGCGGTTGTCGGTAACCGAGAGCGTTTCGCGGGGCATCGCAGGAGCCTCTGCCTTTTTCGTTTGCGTCGTGGATGGAGCAGACGGAGCCGAATCCATGTGACCTCAAGAAGCTGCCATCAAAATGCCGAGTAACCATATCATTTTACACCCAAAGGGTACACCGACGACAATGGATGCCGGACAACAAGTCCTTGAAACTAAGGACGGTAGCGGCAGCGGAAAAGGGTACACCCGCTTGCCGCAAATATGCCTCTTGACAATAGTCGTGATAACAAGTATTATGCCCTCATCGACCCAGGAGGTGGGCCATGATCAACATTCGCAAGAGCAACGACCGCGGCCGCGCGAACCACGGCTGGCTAGACACCCATTTCACCTTTTCTTTCGCCGATTACTTCGATCCGGAGCACGTGCAGTTCCGCACCCTTCGGGTGATGAATGACGACCGCGTCGCCGGCGGCGGAGGTTTCCCGATGCATCCGCACCGCGACATGGAAATCGTCACCTACGTGCTGGAAGGCGCGCTGGAGCACCGCGACAGCATGGGCAACGGCTCAGTGATCAAGCCAGGCGACGTGCAATACATGAGCGCTGGAAGCGGCGTGACGCACAGTGAGTTCAACCCGTCCAAGACCGAACCGGTACACCTGTATCAGATCTGGATGCTGCCGGAGAAGAAGGGGCTGAAGCCGGCCTACGACCAGAAAAACTTCAGCGCAGCGGAAAAGCGCGGGAAGCTGCGGTTGGTGGCCTCTCCCGACGGGCGCGACGGCTCATTGAAGATCCGCCAGGACAACGAACTGTACGCGACGGTACTCGGCGCGGGCGATTCGGTGAAACACGCGTTGCAGCCGGAGCGCCACGCCTACGTGCAAGTCGCGCGCGGCAGCGTGAAGCTCAACGGCCAACAACTCGCGGAAGGCGATGGCGCGGCCATCTCCGCGGAAAAAGCCATCGAGCTGACCGGAGTCAAAGACTCCGAGGTCCTGCTGTTCGACTTGGCGTGATATGGAGTGCGGCGGCTTGGCGCCGCTTTCGTGCACCACGGTCGGGCTCCATTCGATCCGTTCAGCCTAGCCTTCGGCGAAAAAGGGTCCCTGTGATGAATTCATCACAAGGACCCTTTTTTTTCCCTGCTCGCTCGTATCGAAACCTAGCCGTTGGTGCGCTGAAATTCGCGCATAAAGCTAACCAGCGCCTGCACAGCCTCAAGTGGCACGGCGTTGTAAAGCGAAACGCGCATGCCGCCGACAGACCGGTGTCCGGGGGTTCCGACGATTCCGGCGGCTTCGGCTTCCTTGCCGAATTTCTTCTCTTTGGCTTCATCGCCGCCGCCCACGCGGAACACGACGTTCATGCGCGACCGCGAGGCCTTCTCGACGGGGCACGAATAGTAGTCGCCGCTCGAGTCGATCGCATCGTAGAGCAGCTTGGCCTTGGCCTCGTTGCGCCTTTCGATGCCGGTGATGCCGCCCTCGGATTCGATCCAATCCATCACCAGGCCGACGATATACACCGCGAAGGTCGGCGGCGTGTGATACAGCGATTTCTCTTTGATGTGGGTGCGGTATTGCAAGAGCGTCGGCAGGTTTTTGTCCGCGCGCTCAGCGAGGTCCTTGCGCACAGCCACAATGGTCACGCCGCTGGGCCCGAGATTCTTTTGCGCCCCGGCGAAGATCAGCCCAAACTTTTTCACATCGATGGGCCGCGACGCAATGTCGGAAGACATATCCGCCACCAGCGGCGCTCCGCCGGTTTCCAGCACCGAGTGCCACTGTGTGCCTTCGATGGTGTTGTTGGTGCACATGTGAACGTAAGAAGAATCCGGCGAAAGCTTGATCTCGTCGTTGCGCGGCACCCGCGTGAACTTTTGCGCCTCCGTCGAGGCCGCCACGTTGTGCAAGATGCCTTTCTTCAACTCCCCCAGCGCCTTCGCGGTCCACGCCCCGGTATGCAGCAAGTCCACGGGCTTCCCCGGCAGGCACAAATTCATCGGCACCATGGAAAACTGCATACTGCCGCCGCCCTGCAAGAAAAGCACGGCGTAGTCGTCCGGAATTTGCAGATGCTTCCGCAGCCCAGTCTCGGCCGCCGCGTTGATGCCCTCAAATTCCGCTGAGCGGTGGCTCATCTCCATGACGGACATGCCTGTGCCGTGCCAATCGAGCAACTCCTCCCGAATGCGCTCCAGCACAGACAGCGGCAGCGCCGCCGGCCCCGCATTAAAATTGAAGGCGCGTTTGGCGCCGCGCTCTGAAACGGTAGACAAACTCACGATGGTTATTCCTCTCGATAGGTATTTGCGGCGCGCAGTTTGTTCTCTGCGATGTACGGACACTTTAAGAATACCAGAGTTCCCCTGAAGGCCCGGATTCTGCAACGAGTTCGGGTTCTTGGCCGCCTCTCGCGGAGCTTGAGTTAGGCGACTGGTATTAGCTCGGCGCTTTCGGATTCGTAGCCCGGTGGGGGGTTGGCCATCCGAGCCTCAGGCAAGTTTCTCGGATACTCCACTGACGAGCGATTGCAAAAGCGTGGCTGCGTCTGGATATTGGGCAATCCCAGCACTTTGGCCGGCCCATAAGGCTAGGAATTCGCTCCGTCCGGCCTGCTGCGCTGGCACGGCGAGGTTCCGCATGAGGGCCCGTTGCAGCGGATACGGGAGAACGGCGACGCCGGGCCGGTTCATCTCTTCCAGAAGTCGATTGTGGATGCCGCGTGCCAGGCGTCCGGTGAACCCACGTGTAAGCGAAGTTCGGCTCGCCTTTCCGCTCAGGATCGCCTCCCGGTGCAACGTGGGTGCTCCAGACTCTTCGCAGGCAAGAAAGACCGTCCCCATCTGCACACCGTGGGCACCGAGCGCGAAAGCTGCGGCTATGCCGCGGGCATCCGCGATTCCTCCAGCTGCTGCGACGGGTACCCCCACCGCATCCACGATCTGCGGTACCAGAGAGATCGTCCCTGTGAGGGAATCTTCCGAGGAGCGCAGGGACGATCCCCGATGTCCGCCAGCCTCGAATCCGGATGCCACAACCACATCGACGCCGGCTTCCTCCAGGGCGATGGCCTCATCCCGTGTCGTGGCGGTGCCGATCGTGAGGATGCCCTGGCGATGACACTCTTCGAGAATCTCTTTCGGCGGAATGCCATAGATGAACGAGAAGGCAGGCACCTTAGCATCGAGCAGAACGCGCACCTGATCCTCGAAGCGAAGCGGATTATATGGCGAGAACTGCGGCTTCTTCGCACCGACCGCCTCCAGATGCGGAGCTAGATGAGAGAGCGCGCGTTCGAAGGCTTCGGCATCGGACGTTGCTACACCCTCATCCTCCATCGAAACCCAGAGGTTCATGGCGAAAGGTTTATTGGTCAAAGAACGAATCTCGGCGACGACCTCCTGAATCGCCGACGGAGCCAGGCCATGCGCGCCGAAAGAACCTAGACCCCCGAAGTTTGATACAGCGGCGGTAAGGCGCTGCGAGGAAAAGCCTCCAAGCGGCCCCTGGATGATCGGGTATTCAATTCCGAGTTTGTTTGAAACGCGCGTCCTGTTCCATGCTGAGTTTCGTTTCGCCATAGTCAAACGCAGCGGCGGGTCTCCCGCCTGCTCATGCCTCGACTTCCAGGATGACTTCAACCGCCACGGGCATGCCCAGAGGAAGACTCGCCACACCTAACACCATACGGACTGAGGTTTTGTCTTCTCCAAAAACATCGCGGAATAGCTCGGAGGCAGCGTCGGCAACTTTTGGTTGATCGAAGAAGTCTCCATGAGTTGCAAGATAGACGCATAGCCGAACAACGTGGGTTACTTTATCGAGCGAGCCTAGCTTCTGCCTTGCCGCTGACAAAACATTCAGAGCGGCAATGCGGACCGCCTCTCTGCCTGCGTTCGCATCCAGCTCTTTCCCTAAACGGCCGACGAACTTCGGCTCGTGCCCGATGGCAGGAAGCATACCGCTCAGGAAGAGCAGATTGCCTGTCTTTACGGCCTCGACATAGGCGCCGAACGGTGTGGGCGGAGGCGTGAGTTCGATGCCGAGCTCCTGCCGTCGGCGCTCCGCGTTTGCCGGTTGTGAGCCCTTGCCGCTTACCATTTTCCTGAGTGCGCACCACCGTCCACGTGCAGCACCTCCCCCGTCACCTGACCAGCCTCTGTCAGATAAACCACGGCTTCCACTATGTCCTTCACGTCAGAGATTGTACCCATCGGCGAGAGCGTCTTCAGGAAATCCTTCGGATTGTTCTTATGCAGCGGAGTGTCCACGACGCCGGGCGCGACCGCGTTGAAGCGAATTTTCTCCTTCGCATACTCCATGGCCAGGCTTCGCGTGACGGCTTCAAGTCCGCCCTTGGTGATCATCGGGACCGACGCCGTAATACCTGCGATCGGGTTGGCCACCAGCGCGGCCGTGATGCTAACGACGCTTCCGCCAGACTTCTGCGCAAGCATCTGCTTGACCGCCCCCTGTGTGACGTAGAGGAAGCCTTCGAGGTTCGTGGCAGATAGCGACTTGAAGTCTTCCCCTGTGTAGTCAGTGAAGGACTTTGTGAAGAAGATGCCCGCATTGTTGACCAGAGCGTCGATGGATCCAAACTTCTGGACAGCTGTCTCGACGATCTTCGAAGCGACAGCACGCTCACCGATGCTGCCATCTACGAGAGCCACATGGTCAGATTCGATGAAGGCACCCGACTTCCTGATGTCGCGCGAGGTTGCGACGACATTGTAGCCGCGATCAAGGAACGACTGGACTATGCCAGCTCCGATGCCTTGCGAAGCTCCCGTTACAATGACCGTTTTCTGTTTGCTTGCCATATCAGCCTCCTTGGCCGTCGCATAAAATGCAGGTGGCGCCCGCGAACTACACTCACGCCGGGGTTGATTCCCCGGCGCGAGCCTCCTTACTAGCTACAAGCAGATAGTCGTTCACTTCGGCAGGTCGGTCCCTGCCTGCTCCGCTGCCATATACGCTGCGTACCAGTCCGGCCAGTTCGCGTCGCGCTGCCCGCTGCGCTTTTCATGCTCGCCGTGGGCGGCTGCCGCGCGCCGCATCGCGCTTGCCAGATCGTTTGCTGAGGCAAAGGTTGTCTTCGCGGGGTCGAGACGGCCGGGCAAACGACGCGTGACCTCCTGGACGATCCACGCGTTGCCATCGGGATCTTCGAAGGAGACGTATGAGCGGTAGCTCTGGCGCTCGGGGTCCAGGCCGCTGATGCGTCCTGCCGGAGAGAACGGCGAGCCGTGGAACACTTCACTCGAGTTGACGCCCCTGGCCACGAACTCCTTGTGGGCCGCTTCGATGTCAGAGACGATCAGCCCACCTCGGAACGAGCCAGGAGCCGCCGCCGTGACTCCCCTGCCGAATGAGATCGAGCACTCTGAACCTGGGGACGTGAACTGGACGACGCGAAAGTCGTTTCCCATAACGATGTCGTCGTCGAGCCGCCACCCGAGCCTTGTGTAGAACTCTTTCGCACGGTCAACGTCCGAGACGGGGATGAGCGAGACCTCGAACTTCATGTCGACTCTCACTACACCGGCGCCATACTTCTGTTGTTTAAAGCTGCTAGCTGCTTGATTCATGTGATTCTCCTTCGCTCGTGATTTAGTCTCGCGAGCCTATGCGGCTCTTAGCGTTGCTGGACCTCGCACTCAGCCTTTTAAGGGTGTGCTTGCAAAGACCTCCACCTTTTCCACCTGCGGAGGAACGGCAAATAATTCGCTGGCCCGCGCCGTCAACGCCTTCGCAATGTCGCCGGTCAAATGGGCATTGCGGCCCGCTTCATTTGCAAAGGTGTCGAAGATTCCGAACTTCCCCGGCCCGAGCTTGATCGCGTACCATTTCAAGGTCGCTTTTTCATTCAGCGCGAGTGGCTGAGCTGACTTCAGAAATGCCTCGGCATCAGCCTCCTTGCCTGGGCGTGCTTCGAGCTTCACTACAATCCAATTGATTCCATCGAGTGACCCTCCTGTTTGTTGGCGCAGTAGCGCTACTCGCAACTGTGAGTAAACTGCACATCGCATACGGAGTTGTGCGGGTTTCTGCTCGGATGGTCGAAATCTTGCTGAATTCATGCTCCGAGAGACAGGACTCCAATGACTTACATCAGAATTTGTGGTTTGTGTTGAATGAGCGGCGACGGCGAGCGTTCGAGTCAGCTGCGCTAAGCTACTCAGAAATGTTGATTGAGTCGGTAGTGCTGAGGTGAATTCAACGAGCAATGAACTACAAATCCCGACCAGGGCTGGGCGTTAACAACGAATTAAAAGGCAGCCAGTGAAAGCGACGTATCTTCGGAGCCGATATAATCGTGGCGATACTCTGTCGGGCTGACTCCACAGACATCACGAAAGACTTGCGCAAAGTGCTGCTGGGTCTTGAAGCCACAAGCCACGGCTACGTCCAATACTCGCGCATCCGGAGCACGCAACATCGCTTTAGCACGCTCAATCCTTTGACGCAGAACAAATTGATGTGGGGACTGGCCCGTTGACTTGCGAAACATCCGCGCGAAATGGGCGGTGCTCAATCCTACCGATTGCGCCATCTCGTCGAGACTTAGGTCGTCCTCCATCTTTGCCTGAACCAGCTCTTTAATCCTTCGCAAGCGCGCTGAGCCTAGTCCGCCTCGGTACATTTGCACAAGACGGTGCCTTACTGCGCGATCCTTCACCAACGCTACGGCCATCGCCTGTTCGACAGAATCCAGAAACAGCCGCCCGCTGGGAAAGCCAGCAACCATCTCCGCATGAGCGGCCGCGACCAGCGCGCTCAGGCGCGGGTTCGCAAACTTGCGTGAAGGCCGTAGTTCTACCTCGCCGTAAGCTCCGTCAGAGCTGGCCATCAGTGCCGCATCGCAAATACCGAGCTGCAGATGTGGTACGTTCATGAGTCCAACCCACTCTCCGATATGTCGGTCGCACAGTGCTAAGTCGCCCGCCGCGTAGTCAAACTTTTCCACCGCGGAACGCCGCGAGCCCCATTCAATTGAGCCGGACCCCAACATCATTGCGAAAGCCTGATCATGCCGCACCCAGTGACGCGGTTCGGTGACAGAATCGGGTCGAAAGAACTCAACTCTCATTCTTCTGCTCCATGCCGTCGTGTTGCGGATATGGCTGAGGGCTCTCCAGGGGCCGTTCAAATTCATCTGATTTGATGTATCTCCGCGGCAAGGCGATGCAGGTATCTCGACGTGAGGGTAAAGGCTTTCAAACAAGTTCTGGGTACGCCATCTGGTGGATAGTCGGCCATCCCGAAGCTAACGCTCGCGCTTACCTTGCCGAATAGTCGGCCTTCCGTAAAGAGTGATCCGACCCTGGGGTCGGCTCTTCAGAAAACACGGGAATGGGCGCCGAGGGTCTTTCCCGAAGCGGGATCGCTAGCTCGCTGCGTACCGGTCCGTATAAACTACGTTCCACTATGCTCGAAGCGGCGAAGAACCTATTCCTCGTTGTCAGTGCACTCTTCCCGATTGTGGATCCGCTCGGCGGCAGTCCCTTCTTTTTGGCCGTGACAAGTGAATACCCACCGGAAGTGCGGAGAGCGTTGTCATGGCAAATCGCCCTGAACAGCTTCGTTTTAATCGTTGCGTCGTACTTTGTAGGAACCTACATCCTGGCGTTCTTCGGGATTTCTCTGCCGATCGTGCAGGTGGGCGGCGGGATCGTTCTGGTTGCTATGGGATGGGCGATCCTGTTGCAGCGAGACGAGGGCTGCGATGCTGCTAGTCGCAAAAACATTCATCCGCAAGATGCCATTCGTGAGGCGTTCTACCCTTTGACTCTACCGCTAACGGTCGGTCCAGGATCAATTTCTGTCGCGATCACGTTGGGTGCAAATGCCGCGCACAACCACGCACTCCATCCGTTAACGATTTTGGTCGCGCTCGCCGGCTCGGCGCTGATCGCGTTGAGCATTTTCCTTTGTTACGGATTCGCTGACCGGCTGGCGCGAGTCCTGGGTCCGACTGGGATGTCCGTGATGACAAAACTCTCGTCATTCCTTCTGGTGTGTATCGGCGCCCAGATCGTCTGGAACGGCATCAAAACTCTGCTAGAGTCCGTGACGCTGCACATCGCTTCGTAGGACATCGAGATGCGATTCCTCAAGCCCCGCACCGGTCGTCGGCCGGGACGCACTTCTACGGATAGCGCGTTCTTAGTCCAAGTGAACTGCCCGTCAGTGCGCTCACCTTAATACAATCAGTTCCCAGGTCATCTAATTCTTAGTTTGGGCCATTATCTTTGGTCGTCGAAGCTATCGACCTCTTCAAGAAGTTTCTGCCGCTCGCCAAGTGCGGCGGCGCACGTTATTGCCTCAATGAGGCGGGCGTTGTGAAGTGCGTGTTCAAAGCTGGGTGTGTCGTAGGTGCCCGCGTGCAGATCGCGGACAAGATGAGCATAGACCTCTCCCACGTTGATCGCCGCACCCATGAAACCACCGGAGACCGCGGCCTCCTCGGGTGCCGGGAATGAGATGCTCGCCCTTAGCGTGAGGTCTCCGGCCTGTAAACCGTAAGGGTGACAACTTGTCAGGCTGAGCCATCCCTTTGACCCCCTGATCTCGAAGCTGAAGTGAACATCCTCCGGCGCAACACCACCGGTAACGTCGGCCGTGAACACAGCACCAGAGTGAGTCTTTCCCAGGACGCCGACGTGATCAGGAGTTTCACGCAAACGCTCTTCGCCACTATCCTTCAATTTGACAGTCGGCCACAGAATCTCGGTCCGGGCGTCAACCTCGATGATTCCTCCAAGGACTGCCTCCACCACATCGAGCGTATGTCCCACAGTGATGGTTAACAGGTTCGCGCCGGAAGATGTCTTATTGAAATAGTCGTACCACGAAGGCAATTGCGGCCCGAAGCCGCTGGTGGTGGCCACAATTTTCGCGTTGAGTGGCCGTCCAACCTTTCCAGACGAAAGCAGTTGGGCCGCGCGGCGCACGGCTGGATTCAAACTTCCCTGCAATCCGATCGCGGTGTGAAGTGAACCGGCCGCGCCAGCCATCTCTTCAGCCTCCGCAACAGTGCGGCCGAGAGGCGCCTCGCAGTAGACCGCTTTGCCCGCATCGAGCGCTGCCAGAACGAGCTCGCGGTGTTCGGGTACCTTCACGGAAATCGTTATGACGTCTATCCGCTCATCGCGGATCATCGTGAAGGGGTTGCAAAACCAGCGATCCGCACCGAATGCTTCGGCTGCTTCTCGTGCACTCTGCTCGTTGCGCGTCGCTACGGCCGCGAGCTTCAGGCCAGGAAGACCGTTGATGGCGGGAATGTGCGACACCTTCGCCCAGCTCGATTGGGGGTTGGCACCGACGATTCCGACACGGATTGTTTTGGGGTCATAGTTTCACCTCCGATAGTTTAAAGTAATCGAATCCACGGCCATGGGCTGGTTGGTCGAGCACCTCGGGGCCACGTCCACGAGTGCCTCAATCCTCGCGTAACGCGGATCATCGTTAAAATGACTGTTCGAATTACTGCGGCACATACCGAACATTTATGCCCATCGGAAGGATTTGTGCTACTGGCGTCAAAGCTTTGCCCCGACTCTGCGCCCGCGTGACGCTTGCGTGACAGAAAAACACAAACGTCAAGATACCAGCCAAGACGATTCGATTCTTCATTGTGAACTTCCTTTCTTGCTTGACCATAGTGGTCATCATCTGAGCCCATCTCGGCCAGGCACCGGTGCCTCTGCTACAGGTTTGCGGAAATGGTTGCTGTGGCGTAACAGCCTGGTCGTGTTTCGCAGCTTCTGGCTTGGTGTCAGGCCCTTGCATGCCGGTGTCACCTACCGGTTAGAGCTTGGTAGAGCTGCACGATTGCGATTAGGGCTTGAGCGCTAAACAGAGTCGCGAGCACGAAGAGAATGCCAATCCATCCAGCGAGAATGACAAAACAAGCCCACCACCGATGCTGTTTGGTCCCTGGTGTGGGCGATCTCTTGTGGGTCGCCAGTGTGCTCAATCGCCGTACTTCCATCTTGTCTCCAGCTGTGTCGTACTGCGCCAAATCGTCGTGATGTTTCGCGGTAACGCAATGCAGACCATCGCCGATTAGGCGGCGCTGCGAAAACTTTGGTTCGAGCAGCGTCCCGAAGGCCTGCATGTGCAACTGCATGCCCAATGTTTGCCCGACGTAAGCGTATCCAGTTCGTGTGACAGTCATTGGCACGCTCTTCTCTCATCCATTCATAAATTTGCGAGCCAATGAAACCCGCAGATGCCTCTCTCTGCTTTGAAAATCCCGAGTGGCGGATCCACTCGACTTGACTGTCAGTTTGGATGTCAGTTCGTCTGCCATTTTTGACTTTATTGACTTCTGACACTTCCGAACCATTTTTCTTGCCGAAAAATCAGCGACTTACACGTCCGCGGGTTTGGCTGAGTTCTTGCCCATTGTCCACGCGTGGGCAAGAGGCAAGGTTGGATGATTCGGACCCACTCGAGAGGTGAAGCACCATGCTGGGTCGAGCAGGGAACAAGATTGGCAAACCAACCATGACTGCTGCTTCTCTCCATGATTGCGTTCAGGAGAGACAACTCGTCGCTGCCGCAAGAAGTGGAGATGAACTGGCATTTGAAAGTCTGTTCAAGCGGCACCAGCGAAGGATTTTTGTGCTCGCGCTCCGCTACACACGGGTTCGGGAGGACGCCGAAGATGTTGTCCAGTTGACTTTTCTCAAAGCTTTCGTACACCTACAGAACTTTGAAGGGAAATCTTCGTTCTCTACATGGGCAACGCGCATCGCAATCAACCAAGCCCTGATGTTGCTACGAGCACGACGCACTCTGCGCGACGCGCCGATCGATGCTTCGAGCAGCGCCGAAGGAAGCGCGCCGCTGGAAATAGCTGACGCGAGTCTAGACCCGGAAGCTAGCTATTCACAGAAAGAGGAAGCGCGGATCTTATCCGCGGCAATGGGCCGGTTGAGACCGGGAATGCGAACCGCCATCCAGTTGAAGGAACTCGGAGAATTATCAAATCGCGAGACCGCTGGACGTATGGGCGTCTCCGTCGGCACGGTCAAAGCCCGGGTGTTCCACGCAAGAAGGAAACTAGGCGAAACACTGAGACGCTGCATGAGGTCACGTCGGTTCCGCGAAAGCGACATCTTGGCCACCGCCGGCAACGCTAACCATAGCCCGCAAAATCGCATGACGTGCAACGCGTGAGGAGAAAATCGCATGTTCTCGACTCTTAGTTTCATCGGTATCTGGAACCAGTGGTATCGCGTGCTGCGCCACCGCAACGGATTTGGACGTTTCCATTCCGTGCGGTATGGGCTCTGGCTGGCTCGCGGCTAAACACGAGAATCATCATGTCTCGAATGGAAGCCTCGAACGGACGCACGGATTTGCGAGCGCATTCGCCTAATACACGCGGCGGAAGCTTACTCGAAATCGACGCTTGGATAGCGAGTGAAGTTAAGGCTATTTCTCCGCTGGTGGACCGCTTGATGCGGCTGATCGAAGGCTCGCACTGCATCACGGGCGAGGAGCACGCCGTCGAACTGGCGCTCCGGGAAGCTGTGAGCAACGCAGTCGTTCATGGCAACCGGCTGGACGCTCACAAATTAGTTCGCGTCCGCTGCCGCTGCAAAGTTGGAAAGGGAATTTCGCTGATCGTCTCAGACCAGGGTCAAGGGTTTGATGCGCACAACATTCCCGATTCCGTGGCTGCTGAAAACCTCGAAGCGGACCATGGTCGTGGCATTCGGCTCATGAAGTGTGTGATGGACGAGGTCTCGTTCCAACAGCGGGGTACCGAGGTTCATATGTGCAAGAGACTAGCTCGCAATGCGTGAACAGGCGCGCGTGATTAATCAGGGACCATGCGGACGGTTTTCGGTAGATAAGTACGCGTCGGCCGCGTTTCGCTATCTCGCGACGGGCATCGTGGCGCTGGTTTTGGCGCTGCTTCTGGTCTTGCTAATCGTCGAGCTTGGGGCAGCCATCGGTGCGGCCCTCGAGCATGACATGCCCGCTTCCATCATTGCGGCGGACTTATTAAGCGAAAGGAGTTTCTTTGGAGGGCCGGAGTTGAGGTCAGATTCGTCTATGACCGAGCTGACTTTGGATCAGCGACTCTGCAATCCGGTGCGACAACGCGCTCAGCTCAGCCCTCCGCCAGCATCGTCGTTCGATTCTAAACGGTCACCCGACCCAGTGGTCACGGGTCCCGATTCTGCCCAAAGGGATTGGTGGCCGGAGGGCGGGCAGCTGGGACCAAAGAGCACTCTGTAAGGAGGAAAGAAGAATGAAATCGCAAAGTCTGAAAACGAATACTCAGAACACGCCAAGCATCATTTTTCAGCCGGCCGCCCCGGAAGAAAAAGGCCAGAACGGCCCAACCCCAGCGGAAATCCGTCAGCGAGCGTTTGAGATTCACATCGAACGCGGCGGAATTCACGGCTGCGACCTGGACGATTGGCTGCAGGCGGAACGCGAGTTTCAGGAGAAGTACAACAAGATTAACGATGGGAGGCAGAAAAAGAAATGACCTGCATGTCCATACAGTCGTGCTTGCAATCGCAAGAACTCCTTCTAACCACACGCCCCGAGGAAAAAAGCATGTTGAAAATCACTTTCAGTGCAACTCTTACGGAAGAGAAATGGATTCTGCACGGCCGGCTTACCCATCCTTGGGTACAAGAGCTCAGGGCGTGCTGGAAGAAAAACCATCGCGCGGACGCGCGACGCGCTTGTGTCGTTGACCTCAATGAGGTCACGTTCATCGACAAGAGCGGTGAGCGGTGGTTGCGCTTGCTGGCCAGAAATGGAGCACAATTCCGCGCAAGCGGCATCTACACCAAGCACATTCTTGAGCAGCTGAACGCCCGACGAAAACCGGGCTTTTCGAGTCTGGTTGGTTTCTTGATCGTGCTGGTGTTCGTGACGGCGCTGGGCGCCGGATGCGAACGCTCTGTGGCTTCCGCGCCAGCCCCTCCTCCAACGGTGGTCGAAGTAACGCCAGTCATCCAGAAAGACGTGCCCCTTGAGGGGGAATGGGTAGGAACGCTCCAGGGGTACGTGAACGCGCAGATTCAGCCCCAAGTGAGCGGCTATCTGATTCGCCAGGACTATCAGGAAGGAGCATTGGTCCGAAAAGGACAAGTTCTTTTCGAAATCGATCCGCGTCCCTTCCAAGCGGTGCTTGATCAAGCGAAAGGACAACTCGCGCAAGCCCAGGCGCAGATGGCCAACGCAGATATGAATGTGAAACGAGACACTCCCGAGGCAGAAGCGCATGCGATACCCCAGAGTCAGCTCGACAACGACACGCAGGCGCTGCTCGGTGCGAAGGCAGGCGTCGAAGCGGACCAGGCCGCGGTCGAGCAGGCCGCGCTGAATTTAGGCTACACGAAAGTTCTTTCTCTCATTGACGGCATCGCCGGAATCAACACCGTGCAGGTCGGGAATCTCGTGGGACCGTCCACGGTGCTCACCGCAGTTTCACAGGTGAATCCGGTCAAGGTTTACTTCCCGATCAGCGAACAGGAATATCTGCGGCTGGCGGATGGGACTGCTCCTGGCACGGTAGACTGGTTGACGCACGCCTCACGGCTCCCGCTGCAGTTGATCCTCAGCGACGGGAGCACCTACGCATATCCCGGGAAGATTGTCTTCGCTGACCGCCAGGTAAATTCTCAGACGGGAACTATCCAGATCGTAGGCGAATTCCCGAACTCCAAAAATCTGTTGCGGCCGGGCCAGTACGCCCGCGTTCGGACGTTGACAGGATATCTGGCAAGAGCATTGCTGGTGCCGCAGAGTGCCGTGAATCAGGTCCAGGGAAGCTATCAGGTCGTCGTACTCGATACCGATAATCGTACACAGATTCGCAATGTCCAGGTAGGACCCACGGTCGGCACGCTGTGGGTGATCACGACTGGTGTGAGGCCAGGAGAGCGAGTGGTGACGGCTGGGATTGACAAAGTACGGGATGGCCAAGTCGTAAAACCCACGCCATCCCAGGTAACGGAGGGACGGTAAACCATGGCCAAATTCTTCATAAACCGACCGATTGTGGCAATTGTAATCGCGCTCCTCACGGTGATCGTGGGCGTGATTACCGTTACGACCTTGCCGGTAGCGCAGTTCCCAAACATCGCTCCGCCGGAGATCAGGTTGCAAGCCAACTATCCCGGCGCGGATGCAAAAACTCTCGAGCAAGCCGTTGACACTCCCATCGAGCAGCAAGTCAGTGGCGTGGACAACATGAGCTACATGTATTCCCTAAACGCCACGGCGAATCAACAAACCACGCTAATCGTCGACTTCGATCTCAAGACGGATCCCAACACGGATCTGCTGCTCACGCAATCGCGCCAGCAACTGGCAAACGGCCAGTTGCCGGCCGAGGTGAACGATTATGGAATCACCCTCAAGAAGTCGACCACTGCTCCGCTGATGCTGATCGCCTTGAACTCGCCGCACGGCACGCACGATTCGAACTACCTGGCGAACTACGCCTATATCAACCTCAATGATCCAATCGCACGCTCGTACGGCGTCGGCCAAACCCAGATCTTTGGCTCGGGGCAATATGCCATGAGGCTGTGGGTGAAGCCGGACCAATTGGCCAAGCTAGGCATCACCGTCACGGATATTGTCAAAGCGATTCAAGCACAAAACACGGTTAATCCGGCTGGTCAGGTCGGGGGCGAACCAGCTCCGAAGGACCAGCAATTCACTTATGCGGTGCTGGCTCAAGGCCGCCTGACATCGCCGGAACAGTTTGGCAATGTGGTCGTGCGCGAAACTCCGGATGGCGGGACCGTTCGCGTCAGAGATGTGGCCCGCGTCGAACTGGGCACGCAGGACTACAGCCTGATCGCGCGCCTGAATGGCAAGCCCAGCGCCGCCATTGCCGTCTATCAGTTGCCGGGAACCAATGCTGTCGAAACCGTGCAGGGCGTCCGGAAGCTCATGACCCAGATGAAGCAACGCTTCCCGCAAGACATGGATTACGTCGTTTCGCTCGACCAGACACTCCCAGTCACAGAAGGCATGAAAGAGATTTTTCAAACTCTCGTGATTGCCATTGTGCTGGTCATTTTTGTGGTCTACCTGTTTTTGCAAGATTGGCGCGCCACTCTGATCCCCATGTTAGCCGTACCGGTCTCCCTCGTGGGGACCTTTGCCGTGTTCCCATTGTTTGGCTTCTCGATCAACACGCTCTCGATGTTCGGGTTGGTGCTTGCAATCGGATTGGTGGTCGACGACGCCATCGTCGTGGTGGAAGGAGTACAACACCACATCGAGGAGGGCCTGTCTCCCAAAGAGGCTGCCCTAAAAGCGATGAAAGAACTTTCGGGTCCGGTCGTCGGTATAGCTCTGGTCTTGGCTTCGGTCTTCGTGCCAACAGCTTTCATTCCGGGCATTACCGGTAGGTTATACCAGCAGTTTGCTCTCACCATCGCCATATCCGTAATGCTTTCGGCATTCAACGCGCTCACCCTCAGCCCGGCGCTTTCCGCGCTTCTGCTCCGCCCCAAGAAGGCAACTCGCGGGCTGCTCGGAAAAGTCTTTGGCTACTTCAACCGCTATTTCGACCGCTCCACCGACAGCTTTGTACGCTGGTCAGGCGATCTGATTCGCAAAGCCGCGGTGGTGATGGTGCTGCTTGTTGTAGCGGGCGGTGCCGCGTGGCTCTTTAGCGCCCACCTGCCCACCAGTTTCCTGCCCGATGAAGACCAAGGCTATCTCTACATCAATATGCAGCTCCCCAACGCGGCGTCGCTCGAACGCACTAGCGCAGCTGCGACGCAGGTAGAGGGCGTTCTCGCAAAGACGCCAGGGGTCGAGTACACGACGAGCGTCGTGGGTTTCAGTTTGCTCAGCTACGTCCGTACCTCGTACAACGCGTTCTTCTGGGTATCCCTGAAACCCTGGGATGAGCGCCAAAGCCGGAGCGAACAGTATCAAGCGATCAAGGCACGTTTGAACCAGCAACTCAAGCAGCTGCCGGAGGGGACGGTCTTCAGTTTCTCACCGCCCGCGATTCCCGGCGTCGGTACTGCCGGTGGCGTGACCTTCGTCCTGGAGGATCGCGCTGGTAAGGATGTCAAGTTTCTTGGAGACAACCTGACCAAGTTCCTGGCAGCCGCCCGCAAGCGCCCTGAGCTCGGCATAGTCAGCACCACGTTTATTCCGAGTGTTCCGCAAGAGTTCATCAACGTGGACCGAGAAAAAGCGTTGAAGCAAGGCGTGAATTTGACGGATGTTTACAACACCATTCAAGCGTATATGGGCGGCTTGTTTGTCAACTACTACAACGACTTCGGACGTACCTGGCAAGTGTATGTAGAGGCCGAAGCGCCTTACCGATCGACAACCAATGATCTCGGGCAGTTCTATGTACGCAACGGACAAGGGCAGACGGTGCCGCTCTCCGCACTGGCAAAATTCGAGACCCGCTCCGGCCCCGAGTTCACGATGCGTTACAACGAATACCGGTCCGCGCAGATCAATGCCGCCGCCGCACCCGGTTATAGCGCCGATCAGGCAAGAGCTGCCCTGGTGGACGTTTTCAAGCAAACCATGCCTTCCGAAATGGGATACGACTGGATCGGAATGTCCTATCAAGAGGTGAAGGCGGAACAAGGGGTCCCGGCTTCGGTGATTTTCGGGTTTTCGCTCTTGTTCGTTTTTTTAATTCTGGCAGCGCTCTATGAAAGCTGGACAGTGCCTTTTAGCGTGCTGCTCAGCACGCCAGTCGCAGTCTTCGGGGCCCTGGCCGCGCTCTGGCTGCGCCGCGTCTTGCTCGGTTTCTTTCTGCCTGCGTACATGGTTCAAATTGAGAACGATGTCTACGCCCAGATCGGCCTGGTGATGCTCATCGGCCTGGCTGCGAAAAATTCGATTCTGATCGTCGCGTTTGCCAAGGAGGATTACGAACGCGGCATGTCCATCGTCGATGCGGCACTTTCCGCAGCGAAGCTTCGCTTCCGGCCCCTCATGATGACGGCGCTGGCCTTTATTCTCGGCTGCGTGCCGCTCTGGACAGCGTCTGGAGCAGGTGCGGTAGCACGCCAGATCATGGGCACGGCGGTAATTGGCGGCATGGTGGCGGAGACCTTCATCGGCAGGTTCTTTGTTCCGGCAATCTTCTATGTGGTCGAGCGCATCTCCGGTGCCGCGCGGCAGAAATCGGTGGGGCTCGCACCTGCGCAAACTGCGGGCGAAGGAGACTGAACATGAAAAAACTCGCGTTATTGCCAATATTCATTGTGCTCGCCGGTTGCGCAGTCGGACCGAATTACAAGCGGCCGGCTGTTAACTTGCCCACTGCTTATCGTGCCCCGGCGCTTGCGCAAAGCGACGACCCAGCGGCATCGCTCGGCAACGAGAAGTGGTGGGATGTGTACCAGGATCCAGTCCTGGCGCAGTTGATTCACACCGCGCTTCAACAGAACTACGATGTTCGCATCGCCGCCACGCGCGTGCTTGAAGCACAAGCCCAACTCGGCATCACGCGTGCCAACCAGTTCCCCTCAGCAAGCATTGGCGCAGGGGTCTCCAGCCAGCAAAACGCCAAGGTTTCAAGTCAGTTTCCGGCTTACGAGGTCAACGCCGGTCAGCTCAACCTCTCGGTCATCTGGAATCTCGACTTCTGGGGAAAGTACCGCCGGCAAACCGAGGAGGCACGCGCCCAGTTGCTTGCCACGAAGTGGGGGCAGCAAGCAGTGATCTCGTCGCTTGTTGCGAATGTAGCGACAGCCTACTTCCAGCTTCGGGCACTGGACGCCGAACTTGAGATCGGCAAGCGTACCTTGGGATCCCGCCAACAATCCCTGCAATTGACTCGGCTGCTCGAAACCCACGGCTCAGCTTCCGACCTCGACGTGAGCCAGTCGGAGCAGCTCGTCTACACCGCCTCAGAGACCATTCCTGATCTCGAGCGGCAGATCGAGCAACAGGAAAATGCGCTCAGCATCCTGTTAGGTGAAAACCCCAGCTCCATTCCTCGCGGCAACCCTCTCACGGAGCAACCCGCGCCGGATAGCGTCCCCGTCGGCCTGCCCTCCGAATTGCTCGAGCGTCGGCCGGATGTCCGCGAGGCGGACGCCAACATCATGGCAGCCAACGCCCAAATCGGCGTCGCTAAAGCCTCGTTCTTTCCCAGTCTCTCTCTTACAGGGGCAGGCGGGCTCGAGAGTAATGCGTTGCACCATTTCCTCCAACAACCATCTCAGACCTGGAACGCGGCCTTCGGCATTACGCAGCCCATCTTCCAAGGCGGAGCGCTGCGCTCGCAACTCAGGCTCGCCCGAGCGCAGTGGCAGGAAAGCGTGCTCTCCTACCAGCAGACTGTTCTGAACTCGCTCGGACAAGTATCGAACGCGCTTGTTGCGTATGACAAGGATCGCCAATTCCGCGAGCAGCAGGAACTGCTTGCTCAAGCAGCGGAACGGTCGGACCGGCTCTCGTTGGTCCTCTACAAGCAGGGCGGTGCGAGTTATCTCCAAGTGCTGACGAGCGAAACGAACGATTTCTCAGCGGAACTGAACCTCGTCCAGGCGCAACTGAACGAGCGGCTTGCGCTGGTTCAGCTCTACCAATCGCTAGGAGGCGGGTGGCAGCAGTAGCGACGGGAAGTATCCGCTCTGCTGATGTCAGATTTGCTGAGCTGAGGTATCGAAGAATGGCATGGATTGGTCGCTCCTGGGATCCAGCAACCGTTTCGGCACTGGCGGCCATCTTTGGATCGTTCGTCGGCGCGTTTGCGTCAACTCTAAGCACATGGCTCACGCAGAGACATCACGACCGGCGGGATCTGCTGGCTAAAAGGATTTCTCATCGCGAACAACTGTATTCGGACTTCATCAGCGAAAGTGTACGGGCCATGGTCCACGCTATGCAGCACACATTCGAAGACCCCAGCAGGCTCGTACCAATTTACGGACTGATTAGTCGCATTCGTCTGAACTCCCCAACGAACATCGTGGAGAGCGCGGAACGCGTCGCTAAAACCATCCTTAGTACTTATTCGGCGCCGAATCTTACGGCAGGCGAAATTCAGTCGGGAGTAGGCAAACGGAATGAACCCCTGCGCGAATTCAGCGACATCTGTCGGCGTGAACTCGAATCGCTGAAAAGGGGTTTATAGTTATGGAGCCTCACGCCGCATCTAAAACAAAGAAATGAGCGTGACCGCTGGTATACCCGTGACGAACGATGTGAACCGGTACGACGCGATAGTCCACATCAGTCCAGAGCTGCAGCGTCAGAACGACCGGCTGCAGTTGCTTCTGAATCTGACGACCAGAATCACGTCGAGCCTTGATCTGCGAGAGGTTTTGCGCGCGATTGCCGCGAACATAAGAGAAGTCATACACGCTGATGCGGTAATGGTTTCGCTGCCCGACGCACCGTCGGGAAAATTCAGGGTATTTGCTGTGGATTTTCCGCATGGCAAGGGAGTTATCAAAGAAGAGTTACTCGTTATGCCAAGCGCCGCCGCTAAGCAAGCGATGGATGACCTGAAACCGGTAGTCATCGACGTTCGGGAACGTGAAGAACTCGCGCCTGAGCCATATGACGTTGCTGCAGCGGAGGGTGTAAGAATTGCTTGCCTTATTCCACTTGTGAATCGCGGCCGGGCCCTCGGAATTCTATCGATTTTACGCACGACAGAGACTTTGTTTATCCCGGAAGATGTCGATTTCCTCAGTCGAGCCTCCGGGCAGATAGCAATCGCCGTTGAAAACGCTCTGGCGTTCCACGAAGTATCCGGATTAGGAGATAGGTTGCAATTGCTCCTGAATCTGACGGCCAATATCACGTCGAGCCTCGATCTACGAGAGGTCTTGCGCACGATCGCAGCAAACATACGTGAAGTCATGCACGCTGATGCTGTCGCCTTTTCACTGATCGACGCAGCATCAGAAAAATCTAGGGTATTTGCGATGGACTTCCCGCATGGCAAGGGGGTCATCAAAGAAGAATTGTTCTATACGCCAAGCGCCGCCTCCAAGAAAGCAATGGACACTTTGAAACCGGTAGTCCTTGACACGCGGGAACCTGACAATTTCGTGTATGGGACAACTGACATCGCCGCTGCCGAAGGTATAAAAGCCCTTTGCCTCATTCCACTTGTAAATCGCGGTCGAGTCCTCGGAATCTTGGGGACTTCACGCACCACGGAGACTCCCTTTACGCCGGAAGATGTTGATTTCCTTAGCCGGGCGTCAGGACAGATAGCCATCGCCATTGAAAACGCGCTGGCGTACCAGGAGATTTCTGAACTCAAGGACAAGCTTGCGCAGGAAAAACTCTACCTGGAAGAGGAAATTCGCACCGACAGCGGTTTCGAGCGGATCATCGGCAAGAGCGCCGCGTTGAAACGTGTTCTGCAAACGGTTGAGACCGTCGCCCCGAGCGATTCCACGGTGCTGCTGCTTGGCGAAACCGGAACGGGCAAGGAGCTAATTGCGCGCGCCATTCACGACCGCAGCCGACGCAAGGACCGGACCTTTGTGAAACTAAATTGTGCCGCGATCCCCACGGGCCTGCTGGAAAGCGAACTGTTTGGACACGAAAAAGGAGCTTTTACCGGAGCGATTGCGCAAAAAGTCGGGCGATTGGAACTCGCTGACCAGGGCACGCTCTTCTTGGATGAAGTGGGGGACATTCCGACTGAGATTCAGCCCAAACTGCTTCGAGTTTTGCAGGAGCGGGAGTTTGAATGCCTTGGCAGCACGCATACGCGGAAAGTGAATGTTCGTCTGGTGGCCGCCACCAATCGGGATCTGGAGACAATGGTCGCGGATCGTGAGTTTCGCAGTGATTTGTTCTACCGCTTGAACGTCTTTCCGATTCGTATCCCATCCCTGCGCGAGCGCAAAGAAGATATCCCTCTGCTGGTCAGTTATTTCGCGCAAAAGTTTGCAAAACAAATGCAGAAGAAAATTGAGTCTGTTCCTTCTGTCGCGATGAAGGCCCTCACAGCCTGGGAATGGCCGGGGAACATCCGCGAGTTGGAGAATTTCATCGAACGCGCCGTGATCTTGACGCACGGCAAAGCACTCGAAGCACCGCTGACAGAACTGCGAAAAACAGAACCGGCCACACCCGCAGACGCGGGCGTCGACAGGAAGAATCGAACCGCTCGCAAAACAACCACCTCACGGCCTAACGTCAACGCTGGCGCCGAGGAGTATAAAAGGAAGCAGCGCGAGGAAATCCTGGAGGCGCTTACCGCCTGCAAGGGTCGCGTCGGTGGTGCTGATGGCGCTGCAATCCGCCTGGGCATAAACCGAACAACTCTTCTCTATCGCATGAGAAGGCTAGGCATCTACGCGAAGCTGTACTCCTGAGTGCCTGCCCTCCTGCCTGCGCCGACCGAATCGCGTCAACCTTCGAGATTGTTTCAGTTCGATATTCCTGACTTTTTGGCTTCTGACTTCTCGGCTCCAATCTTTTCCGTGAAGATTCAGCGACTTGCGGTTCCGTAGGTTTGGTGTGGGTCTTGCTCCCGGCTGTACTGGCGGCGATGAAGAGGATGTAGACGACCTTGGATGCCATGAAACTCTATGCACCAACTGTGCCCCAAATAAACGAAGGCAGTGTGGTAAGCTGTTGAAAGCACGCCGCGGAGAGGTGGCAGAGCGGCTGAATGCGGCGGTTTGCTAAACCGTTGTAGGGGCCAAAACTCCTACCGGGGGTTCGAATCCCCCCCTCTCCGCCAGTTCCCCTAACTGCTTCTGGCATTGAGACTTACCGTGCGACAGCTCAAGGTCGCTCACGAGTTTTTTGAGAACCTCCGGTTGCACAGTAGTTGCACAAATCGCTTCCAAGGCCTTCATTGCAATCACCGCGTCCGCGCTCACCATTTTGACGTAAATGTTCATTGTCGTCGTGACGTTGGCGTGACGCAGAACTTCCTGAATGACCCTGTCGGAAACTCCGAGCCGGTGTAGGTTGGTCGCAAGCCCGCGACGAAATGCGTGCCATCCGTACCAAGGCAATTTTGCATTCTGCAAAATGGGACGAATGACATCGGATGGGAGTCGACCATCGACGCGGACAATGCTTCCAGGTAACAGGTCGGGAAAGGAATATGCATCCGTGGACCCGATCTTCAGGTACCTAAAGGACGGGCTGAGCCTGGAGGATAAGGAATCGAGGGGACGGATCGCCATTCCGGAGAGCCAGTTACCCAAGGAGGTTAGTTCCGATCCGAGCGAGATGGGCTGGGTCTCTTCGAACCAGGAAACATTCGCCTTTCGATCATAGATGTGGGCGTCGAGTTCGGCAGTCCGGCGCTGCGACCAAGCCGCCTGAAACCGAGCCACGTCGTCGAAGGAAATCCCGAACAGAGACAACCAGTCGGCAATGCGATAGCCCGTGAGCACGCTAAGTGCGTAAACCTGATGGAGGCTGGGACTGAACGAAGGGCGGCGCAAGGCGTCATAGAAATTGGGAGGAATGTGAAACAGTGGACTCCGCGAAAAGCGAACGCGTGATTGTCGGGCAATTTCTGCCAACGACGAACCACGTGACGCCAAAATCGAGTGGATGATCAGGGTAACGTTAGAACGGTCGCGGCGACGGGGAGCGAGCATAGGTCGCCTAGTGCAAGACGAAACAGACCCGCTGTGTCAGAAAAGCGAAACTTGGCCGCTTTTGAGGACAGTGGCACTGTCCGGAATCGCAGACAGACGGGAAGATTCATGGAGGGTGCGGAGGTGTATCCGCTAGCGTGTGTGTACCTGCGGAGATGTTTACTTACGGTCTAGCAAGATCGGTCTGGGCTCGTGGAAGCAAGCCGGCAATCCGAAAGGGGACACTCGTTCGGGAAGCATCATAGAACCGATTCTAGACAAGACCCGCGAGAGAGCCTGGCAGCGAAGTTTTTGAAGTGATTCTTGTTGATCTTTAGTGACCGAATCTTCGACTCCACAGTAGAACGTGGCATTCCGAGTATGGCCGCCGCGCCGGACGGTCCGAACACTTGTCCTCTACTTTCACTCAAGGCAGCCTCGATCATCTCTTTTTCCTGCGCGGCAAGCTTTTGAGAGAAGTCGGACTGGCTTTGGCAGTCGCTTGCGAGGGGCTGTCGAGGAAGCCAGGTCTCGTCGACCGAGAAATTCTGTGTTTCGCACATGATGACCGATCGCTCGATGACGTTCTGGAGTTCGCGAATATTACCTGGCCAAGGACACGACTGAAAAAGCTCCAGGGTCCTGCTGCTTACCCCGCGTATGTTCTTGCCTAATTTCTTCGCGTAACGATCGATGAAATACTCAACCAGCGAGGGAATATCTTCCCTTCGTTCGCGCAGAGAGGGCATCTCAATCGGAAAAACGTTGAGGCGGTAAAACAGGTCGCTCCGAAAGGTTCCAGCCCCGATGGCCGCCTGCAAATTGCGGTTGGTCGCAGCTATCACGCGGACATTCGTTTGGATGGACCGAGTTCCGCCGACGCGCTCAAATTCATGTTCCTGCAAAACACGCAACAGAGCAATCTGGGTCTCGATAGGGAGCTCTCCGACTTCATCGAGGAAGATCGTGCCTCCTGCTGCGAGCTCGAACCGCCCCAGGCGCCTCTGCAACGCTCCAGTGAAAGAGCCCTTCTCATGGCCAAACAATTCAGATGCAATCAAGTCGCGAGGGATGGCAGCGCAGTTTACGCTTACAAAAGCGCGTGAGGAGCGCCGCGACCGTCGATGGATCGCACGCGCCACAAGTTCCTTGCCCGTTCCGGTTTCCCCGGTAATCAGCACGGTGGCGTCTGTGGGAGCAACTTTAGACACAAGAGAGAGTACTTTTTGCAAGGCGCCAGAACTCCCGACGATCTCGTCGCACATCGCTCCCTTATCGATTTCTTCGGGCTGGGTGGCGCTCTCGTGTTTGAGTATCTCGTCCGACTTCATTGGTTCTGCCATGATTACCGCGACGCTAGCCATAACTTGCCTCACCGATCTAGGAACGTTGCACGCTTGTTAGATCTCTTTGTTCATCTCGCGCATTGTGGAGCGGGCTTCGTCTGAGGACAACCCCAGATGGAGCCACCGGGGACACCATATCGGGACAGAAGGAATGCCCCCTTGCGGGGGGTGGGAACTAACTCAAAAGTGTAGGAGACTTAATTCTTTTGATCTCGAATGTCGATGCGCTTCCATCCAAAAAGGCGAGCATCGAGGGACCAGGCGCCCGGTCCGAGCATGGCCAGGGCGGCACCGAGGGTTGCCAACAGGATATAGCTCCACGGATCATGCGGATGCGTAAAGGCGCTCCAAATCTCAATGACTGCCAGAAGTACTCCCGCGATGGGCGTCCAGAAGCCTGCAAGTAGAAGCAGTCCTGCAGCAATCTCGAGAACGTGGATCCCTGTCAGGCCGAGTGGCGATGCATTTTGCGGCTCGATCATTCTTCGAACGACTGATACTGTGCCAACGACGAGGCGCATCAGCAGAAGGCCGGCTCCCGGCCAGCCGTGAGCGAATGTCGAGAAAAGTCTTCGCAAAACAGGTCGAGCATAGAATTTCCTACCGCCAGCCGAAAACCCCCAAAAGGCACGGGCGAAACACTCTTTTGAGTGAACTAAAACTCGATGATTCCACGCCTTAGGCCGATCATGGCGGCGTGGGTTCGGTCGTTGGCGCCCAATTTGGAAAGGATGTTTCTGACTTGGCCTTTGATCGTTTCTTCGCTGACCGAAAGCTGCGCGGCAATCTCCTTATTGGCATTCCCTTCGGCAATCAGGCTCAGGACGCGCACTTCCGCCGGGGTCAACGCGTCATCTGTGGCATGCTCTGCAAGTTGAAAGGATACTTCCGGCGAAACCGTCTTTTTGCCAGCATGCACGACCCGAATCGTTTCTAACAGTTCCTTGTGCAACAGATTCTTTAGCAGATAAGCCCGCGCGCCAGCCTTGAGCGCCCGCAAGACCTGCACGTCCCCGGTGTAAGTGGTCAGTACGATGATTCGAGCTTCGGGAAATTCCCCGCGAATCGCAATCATCGCATCAAGGCCATTCATTTCCGGCATCTGCAAGTCCATCAAAGTGATGTCCGGACGGTGCGTGCGGAACTGGTGGATCGCCTCTCGCCCATTGGATGCCTGCGCTGCTAAACTCATGTCGGACTGACCCGCCACAAGTCCCGCGATCCCCTCGCGAAGGAGGGCATGGTCATCGACCGCTAGGATCCGAATCGGACTTGGCTCCGTACTCATGACTTCGTCTTCGTGTCTTTCCGAGAGAACTTTTCTGTCAACCACCAACGCCGTAAGGGAGAAGTCTCGTAAGCACGAGAGGCAGGAATGCTCAGCTCAACCTCCGTGCCGGAATTGAGCTCACTCCAGACAGCCAGCTTACCGCCTATCAGTTTGGCGCGTTCACGCATGCCACGCAAGCCATAGTGCCCGGCGTAGCCTTCGCCATCGAGATGCTTCGCGTCTATGCCCTTTCCGTCATCTCGGACCCGGAGGCGAAGCTGCCTTTCGTCATATCGGATTTCCACTTCGATCCGGTGCGCCTGTGCGTGTCTGAAGGCATTGCGCATTGCTTCTCCTGCGATCCGGTAGACCTCATCTCGGAGGATTGGATGGAGATTCTGCGGGGTTCCTTCAACCTCGACGTGAAACCCGGTTGCATTTGGGTTTGTTTCAGTGGACGCGAGTTCTTGACCCAAAGTGTTAATCGTCAACGCAAAATCGCTGGCCACGACCGTGGATGAACGCAAACCCTGCACGGCATCCCGGCCCTCAGTGATCGCTTGAGCGGCCTGATCGATGGCGCTCTCGAGTGTTTTCCTGGCTTCGGCCGGACGCTCTGGCAGCAAATTGGTGGCCGCCTGAAAGCGCAGCAACAGTCCATGGAAACTTTGCAGCAGAGTATCGTGCAATTCTCGCGCGACACGCGTACGCTCACCGACGCGCTCTTCCAGGCGGATATTGAATTCCTTGGCGAGTTGGTGTAAGCGATAAAGGTACACGCACCACACCAAAAGAAGTATCAAGGCGGCGGAGCTAGTCCGAAACCACCACGTTTGCCAGACGGTCGGTTCAACTTCGAACCCGACCGCAGCCTCGGACTCACTCCACAGCCCTTCACTGTTACTGGCCACCACGCGAAAACGATAGGAATGAGCGCCAAGATTAGTGTACATGGCTGTCCGGGTTGCAACCGGCTCACTCCAGGAGCGGTCGAAGCCTTCGAGAAAATATCGAAAGCGAATACGCCCGGGTACCGCGAGGCTTAGCCCCGTGTACTCAAACGTGATTCGCCTGGGAGATGGAGGGATTCGAACGGAGCCGGCGAGGTTTACAGGGTTGTTATCGGCGGTGATCGCCTCGATGTGAGGCAGCGCGGGAACTGAATAGTCCCTAATGTGGGATGGATCAACAACCGACAACCCGCTCCTGAGTGAAAACCAGATCCTGCCAGCTGAATCCGAGACCACCGATCGGCTCCGCTTCACTCCTACAGTGCTCTCTAGACCGTCGGCCTGGTCGTACTCGCGAGCATCGACTGCCCTCACAACACCGCTTACCAGTTTGTCGCGCGACACGCGCAAAATGTGATTGGAGGTCGCGATCCAAAATTTTCCGCTCTTGTCCTCGGCCATTCCGACGATTTGTTCGTGCAAAACGTCGGGCGATTCATAAGGAACTTGAAAACGGTTCGACGTAAGAAAAGCAAGACCGGCAGAAGTTCCACTCCAGAGAGTTCCCGATGAATCCTGGAAAAGGCAGTTCACCTCTGGCGAAGGCAAACCCTCTACTGTGGTATAGGTTCTCCATTGACCGTTTGAAAAAAAACTAAGGCCGCTAGGTGTGGCAAACCACATTGCACCATCGCGGGTTTCGAGGATGGACGTGACCGTATTCGAAGCGAGGCCGTTGTTTGCTGCATAAGTGGTGAAGCGCCCATCTTTGAATTTGCTGACGCCGCCGTTTAGCGTGCCGGCCCACACAGAGCCGTCATGACTCCCATAAACAGCATAAACACTGTTTTGGGCCAATCCGTTTGCCTTTGTATAGCTCTGACTCGCTATCGCACCGTTGCGAAATTGTAGACGGGTCAGCCCCCCTCGTTGACGACCCACCCACACCACATCTGCCTGCCCACTAATGGAATAGACGACCTCATTTGGTGGTATCAATGTAACGGGTTGAACTTCTCCATTCTGGACAACATACAGCCCACCTTGAGCGGGAGCGATCCAGGTGCGACCCTCCGGGTCGACATATACAGGGCCGTTGTGTTCGAAACGACGATCGCTAACAGATGAATAAGTTACGAACGCACTGTCCCGAATACGGCCTAGCCCTCGCGCACCTCCGATCCAGAGATTCCCTTCGCGGTCCTCGAACAGAACGTTAATACCGCCGCCTCCGCGAAGCTCATTCTCTTCGGAGAACGAAATGCCTTTCGCGTTGATGCGCAGGAGCCCGCGCGTCGTACCCACCCAGGTATTCGAGTCACGATCGCGCAGGAGGCTTAAGACCTGGGCATTACCGAGGAACGACGGCAACTCGATTCGACGAAAGTCTTTGCCGTTTCCGCGATATAAACCCGTGTCCGTGCCGACCCACAACTCGTCACTACCGATCGCCAGCAAACAATTGATTTTTCGGTCGGGTAGTCCTGCGTTGACCTGAGTAGCTCGCCCGCCCGCAAGAAAAAAGAGGCCAGCGCCGAGTGTGCCCATCCAAATCTTGCTGTCGGCTGTTTCTGCCAAAGAGATTACTACTGGCGGTGAAGCGGGTCCCAAGTTTTGAACGCGGTCTTCCATGAAACGGAATGTACCCTGCTCGATATCCGAAACCAGTACTCCGTCGCGGTTATCTTTTGCCAGAGCGGTGATTGCGACTGGACCGTATCTGACGCTCTCAAACTTGCCATCTTTTTGGTGTATGAGATCGGCACCCTGTGGACGGACCCACAGTTTTCCGCCAGCATCCGTAAGCAGTTGCAATATGGGGACGTTCGACGCGATGGCGATGGAAGCAAAAGAGACTGGCCTGAAATTAAAGCCGTCGAAGCGCAGCAGTCCTCTGTCGGTTCCAATCCAGAGGTATCCGTCTGCGGTTTGCGCGATGCCGTTGACCCCGCCCCCGGGAAACCGGGTTTCGGCAGTCCATTGTTCGCGGACATACTGCGAAGGCAAACGATTAGGATCGAGTGCACGCGCATGGGTGGAAATGCCAGCTAGCAGGATTCCAATGTGAATCCATCGAGTTTGCTTCTGCCAGCAAATCATGGGAGGTACTCGAATTTGTCGATTATGACCTCGTTTTCGTTTTTCAATGGAATATGGCCTTGATGAAATACGTACAAAGCAATGCGCACCGATTCTCCGCCCGGTGAAGGCACGCCGGAAGTAAACACGTGCTGCTTAATGATGCGACCAGCATCTGTGTTGCTCGATCCCGCTGCGGTCGAAAACGTCACTTGCCCCGGTTCCCAGCGGAAGGAATGTGTGTAAACACCAGCCGGCGCCCGAAAGGCAACAATGTTAGCTGGAACGTAGTAAGGCTGGACGACATAATTCACATTGGTATTATCAGGGTCTCCCCAACGTCCGAGCTCAACGTCCAACTCGCGGCGGGTGCTCTCTGTGCCAACGCCGTCCCAGGTAATTAACGTCAGAAGAGCAGAAGGTTCGAGATGAGAGACATCGCGCACCTGGAACCTATATGTTCCGTATCCCAGGCTGCGCGTGAGCTTCAGCTGTGCCCCGGCCCACTTTCCAGGGCTTCCCGAGATCCGGAGATGCAGTGCACCTGTTTGGTCAGCCCAAACGTTCGCAGGATCGAAAAAGTTTCTTGACCCGCCGCGAAAAATCGGCCCGGTGCTCGTCATCCACTCGTAACCGCTAAAGTTCAGTGTTTTGGGCGGCGGGAGTACCGGCGCTGGCCCCTCTCCGTTAACGACTGCCAGCGCCACCACGCCGTTACCGACGATTGGCAACGATTCAGCTTGTTCAGGTGGATTGAAAGTCGGGTCAACCAACAGAGCGGCATACTGAATTCCCAAGTGGACTGAAGCTTTCCACCGGCCGTCAATCTCAATATCCGTAAACGGCTGGCCTGATTGCCGGCACAGGCCCCATCGGCCGTCTGTTTTTGCGTACAACGCGATTCGCTGCCCGGGTCGCACTCCCGTGGCACGGCCTTCGGTCATGTCTGTCTTATAGTCACGTTCGGCTATGTCGAACTTGTAGGGGCTCTCCTGATACGCGCCGGGGACCTTGCTGAAAGCAACCGTTGAAGCTGTGTTTTCTGGTGAAGAGTGGCATCCGGTCAGCACGAAGTACATCAACAGTACTGACAATGTTGCGGCACGTGTGACTATGTACGGGCGCGAAACCATCGATCTCCGTCACGATCCGAGGTAAGGCGGCCAGGGCGGCACCCACCACGTAACACTGTGCGCGTCGCGTGCGAGCATGTTAGACCTCGGAATCGTAAATCCGACGAAGAACCCTAGAAAGGAGAGCCCTTTACCGGCTACGAATGTCAATCCGCTTCCTGCCAAACAGCCGGGCGTCGACGGACCATGCACCCGGTCCGAGCATTACTAAGCTTACTCCAAGCATCGCCCGCAAGAGGTGTGCGACCATCGCGTCCCCCGAAGAGAGGATAATCCAAACTTCAATGACTGTTTTCAAAGTTCCCGCAACCGGGGTCCACAAGCCGACGAGCAGCAAAACTCCGTCACTCACTGCGATGAATTGAGTCGCATAGCCCAACGAATGGGGCACACCTCGAAGATCAAGGCTGCCACTGAGCATCAAGGGAATGGCTGCGGCCACGCGCAGGACCAAAAGCCCAGCCCCGGGCCAACCGCCAGGAAACATCGTAAACAATCGTTGCAAGTTTTGACCTGACCCGAGCGAGATTTCACACTCGTGCGAAGCGAGTGTAACGAGACAGCGGACCCTGCGAATCCCCCAATATGGGCAACGCTTTAGACACTTTCGGGTGGTATATAAGGGATTTATATTTCGATAATTCCGCGTTTCAGCGCGACGGTTACGGCGTGGGTCCGGTCGTTCGCGCCAAGTTTCGAGAGGATGCCTTTAACGTGGCCTTTCACC
>Ga0210403_10000556_pt1 | contig 38451 bp, 28 predicted proteins | sample IncBWC19MmetaG_FD_150863 | JGI IMG/M metagenome (GOLD analysis project Ga0210403, IMG submission 150863) | Forest soil microbial communities from Barre Woods Harvard Forest LTER site, Petersham, Massachusetts, United States - Inc-BW-C-19-M | ecosystem: Environmental > Terrestrial > Soil >...
GTAACCCTCGCGGTAGAGCTTCGCAGCTTCTAGGGCCCGCAGGGGCATGCGCCCGCTAAGGACGACGATGGCTTGAGCCTTCTCGAGCGGATCTTCCACCACCAGCCAGCGGCCCGCGCCAAGAAGCAGCACCACCCCACCCAGCAGCAATATCCCGGCAAGACCAAGGACCACCCGACGCATTCGCCGAGGTCTCGGTGGGTGGGTTTCACGATTCTTCTCGGCTGCCATCGCCCGCGATTCCTCACCCGATGGGCGCATCGTATCCCCCGCCAGATAGGTGGTCAATTAAGCGATCGCAGACTACACTAACCAGCTGCGATTTTGGGGGAGGATCGATGAGAGCGGTAGTCACGGGAGGAGCTGGATTTCTGGGGTCGCATCTTTCTGACCGTCTGATTGGCGAAGGCTGGGATGTGTTGGTTCTGGACAATCTCGTTACCGGAGTCGAGTCCAACGTTGGACACCTCCTCAAGCATGCTAATTTTCGCATCGCGCGGTGCGACGTTTCTAGATACATCGACGTGCCGGGCCCGGTGGACTACGTTTTGCACTTCGCCTCCCCGGCGAGTCCTGTGGATTACCTGAAACTTCCCATCCAGACTCTCAAGGTCGGCGCGCTCGGCACGCATAACGCGCTGGGGCTCGCGCTTGCGAAGAAGGCAAAGTTTTTCCTGGCTTCGACCAGCGAGTGTTACGGTGATCCGGAAATCTCACCGCAACATGAAGAGTACTGGGGCCATGTGAATCCGATCGGTCCACGAGGCGTTTACGACGAAGCGAAGCGCTTTGCGGAGGCCATGACCATGGCCTACCACCGCTATCACGGTGTGGACACTCACATCGTGCGCATTTTCAATACTTACGGCCCAAGAATGCGCCTCAATGACGGCCGCGCTCTGCCAAATTTCGTGCACCAGGCACTCACCGGTAAGGCGCTGACCGTCTATGGCGATGGCAAGCAGACGCGAAGCTTTTGCTATGTGTCCGACTTGATCGAAGGTATTTACCGCTTGATGCTTTCCGACGAACACTCCCCGGTGAACATCGGCAATCCGCAGGAGATCACTATTCTGGAATTTGCCGAGCGGGTTCGCAAGCATTTTGAGAATGCTCCCCCCATTATTCTTGAGCCTCTGCCGCAAGATGATCCGAAGCGTCGCTGCCCGGATATTAGGAAAGCGAAGCGCATTCTAAAGTGGGAGCCCAAAGTTGGATTGGATGAGGGTTTGCGATTGACGCTCGCTTATTTCAAGCAAGAATTCGCGCCAAAGAAAACGGCTTAACGGCAGGCGCGGAATGAATCCTGGTTCGGCGGCGGGGCGCCCTTCCCACTTGCTATGGACCTCTCCTGCGTCTCACTACGCTCTGCCAAACGAATGATACTCAAATCCAAGCTCGCGCATGTGCTTGGGGGAATAAAGATTTCTGCCGTCCACGACGAGGCTGCGGGCCATGAGGGGCTTGGCACGTTTCCAGTCCAGGTGGCGGAAAACGTCCCACTCCGTACAAATCAGCGCAGCGTCAGCTCCGCGCAACGCTTCGTACGGATCTTCGTGATAGGTTACTTTTGGCAGAAGAGCTTTCGTTCTCGATATGGCTTCCGGATCCGTGGCGTGAACCATCGCGCCTTCTTCCAGCAGACGCTTAACAACCTCAAGCGCGGGCGCAAATCGAATGTCGTCTGTGTTGGCTTTGAACGCCAGCCCCAGCACAGCAACGTGCTTGCCCTTGACGACCCAAAGAGCCTTGTGAACTTTTTCAAGAAAGCGGTCGATGCGTTGTTTATTGACCCGTTCTGTGGCTTTCAGAAGATCGAAATCGACGCCAACCGAAGCCGCCAGATGAATAAAAGCCTGCACATCTTTGGGAAAGCAAAAGCCGCCAAAACCTAGTCCTGCGCTGAGAAATTGCCCGCCAATTCTGGGATCCAATCCCATGGCGTGAGTCACTTCTTTGACGTCGGCGCCGATTCTTTCACACAAATCGGAAATGACGTTGGCGTAGCTGATTTTCAGCGCGAGAAAGGAGTTTGACGCGTGCTTGATGAGCTCGGCGCTATTGATGGTGGTGACTAGAAATGCCGGCTGACTCGTCGGGCAAGAGCCCTGGTGCACTGGGCAGTGAAATTTGTGCTCGAGGATCGGCCGGTAAATTTCGCGCAAATCGGCCGCAGCGGATTCCTCCTCGACGCCAACCACAATGCGGTCCGGATGGAAGAAATCTCCGACGGCGGTGCCTTCGCGGAGAAATTCAGGGTTCGAAGCTACTCGGAACGCGGACTTGCCGCCGCTACTATAGGCGGCTAGCGCTCGCCGTAGCTCTAGCCCGGTCCGTGCTGGCACGGTGCTCTTTTCGATCACCAACTTGGGTGAGCGGGCCTGTTCGGCAATCTGTCGCGCGACCTGGTCGATGGCGGAAAGATCGGCCTCGCCGCTTTCTTTCGGCGGCGTGCCCACGCATATAAAAATGGCGTCACCCGCGCGGATTGCTTCGCCGGCATCAGCACTATAAGAAATACGCCCGTCCTTGCGCGCAGACGAAAGTATTTCTTCCAGGTGTTGCTCATAGATGGGCACCTCTCCGGCTTGGAGGCGCCGAATCCGTTCGGCATCGATATCCGTGCAGGTCACTTCATGGCCCGCCGCGGCGAAACACGCCCCGGTTACCAATCCTACGTAGCCGCATCCAATCACAGAAAGACGCAAGTAAGGATCTCCCTGGCAGCGCTGGGGGCAATCACCTAGCGCTGTTTCGAAGGTACCGCAAACGCTTTGATTTGACCGAACCGCCGGAGGCCAGCACATCATCGCGAAGTGTTGCTCCGCCCACACAGTAGGACGGCCTGGCCTAGTCCTTCAAACTCCTTCCCATCAGAAGTCCACGCAAGCCCAGCAGAACAAGCCGCGGCTGGCGGCACACCACGTTCCAGAGCAGGCGCGTGGATTCGTCGCGATTGATCGCACCGAGAGACTCGCGTGTCGACACATTGAGCAGGTCGACAAGCTGCGAATAATCCTTCTGCTGGAAATGGTGGAGCGCCCGCCGGATCAGCCAGTGGGTGGCGAGTTCGCGGCGCAGTGCTGTCAATTCCTTGTTCCGCCCACCGCGTAAGATCGACTGCCCGACTCCGAGCGCTCCGCGCAGTCCCGTCACGATTCCGCCGACCGTCGACACCTTTACCTGTGCCGCCGCATCACCAACCAAATATACCTCGCCATTTCCGATGCGCCGTCGCACCGGCACCCAACCTCGGTAGACAGGTATGCGCGCCCCTTGCCATTCCAGAGGCTCCATCTGTCTTTTCTCGAGAAACCGCGAAAGACACTTCTTTGTGTCGCGGCCTTCCTCGCCGATGATTCCGAGCGCGCCTCGCTCAGAGGATTCTGGGATCAGCCAATAAAAGTATGGCGTATCGTCCGGAACGAACCAAACGCGTGTCGTGTCCGGCGGATGATCCTTTGGCAAGCGCACGATGGCTTGCACCAGCGGAACTGTTTCGACGGGCGGCCAGCCGGCGCTGCGAGCCACGCGGCTGGAAGCGCCGTCCGCTCCGACTACGCTATCCGCATGCAATTCCTCGCGTTGCCCCGCCGAATCGACTTCCACGCGCAGGCCGCGGCCGTTCGGAGCGAGTCCCAAAAAGCGTGTAGCAAACGAAAGTTTGGCCCCAGCGCGCTGCGCGCTCCGCGCCAGAGCGGGTATCAGACGCGATCGCTCAATGATGAGGTCAGGCCGCGCCAATACGACCTGTGCCGAGCGGCCATCCGTAAATAGCTCGAATCGCCGGATTTCGTTAACAATGCTTTCGGAAGCGGCGGTGCCAAGCTGGGTCCGGAATTGGTCCGTAACGATCAGCGAGCGCGAAGCCGGCTCGAAGTCGGGCCTTGATTCCAGCACGCGCACCTTGCGCCCGCCACTAGCCACCGTCGCGGCCGTATACAAGCCCGCTGCGGAACCTCCCACAACGACGACCTCGCCACTCTCGCCTCCCAACCGCGGCCGCTCTTCAGTGCTTGGCACGAGTACGCTTTCCCGAGTCGCGGAGACACCCTGGTCTTTTACTTGGCCAGATGCTCGCGCTCAAAATTCTCAAGAGTCGGACTGCATTCCGCCCCACCCGGTGAGGTATGCGAACGAAAATGGGTGAGCGGACAACCCGCTAAGTATAGCGAAACCAATTCTCGAGGCAAACCCGCGAAGCAGCTTCTCAGCCCGAGGGGACAGTACATCCAGAATTGGAGGCATTTCAAGAGAAAGCGGCTGGCTTCTGTGCTTGGCGTTCATAAGGAGCCCGTTCGAGAAGCATCACTCCGCCAAGCACTATGGCAAACGCAATCAAGGCCACAAGAACTGCGGCCATCGGCTGCAGGTAGCTTACCAGCACGGCAGTTCCGCCGCTCAATAGCCCCAAGAAATACATGCTGATGACCGCTCCCCGATGTCCCAGCCCCAGGTTCGCCAGCCGGTGGGCGGCATGATCTTTGCCCGGCGTGGCAAAAGGCAGCAGGCCGCGACGCGAGCGCGAAATGGTGACGAGTGTAGTGTCGAAAATTGTCACTCCCAGAATCAGCAGCGGAGCGAGCCACGCGGAGATGTGGTTGGCTCCCTCGAGTCGCAGCTTCAGCCCAAGCGTGGCCATCAGGAATCCCAAGAACATGGCGCCGCCATCGCCCATGAAAATTTTGGCTGGCTTGAAGTTCCAGCGCAGAAAACCAGTTGCTGCACCAAGAACAGCGGCCGCCAGAGTTGTCACTAGCGTCTGTCCATTCAAGTAAGCGAGCAAGGCGAAGAAGATGGAGGCAGTGGCCGCCACGCCGGCACAAAGACCGTCCATGTGGTCCAGGATGCTGAAAGAAGCGGTAATCCCTACGACGAAAAAAACCGTCAGAATTGCATCCAGAGTGTAGCCCGTTCGTCCGCCCAGAAGAATTTCGAAAAGCTGCGCGTGAATGCCGGTAACCAGCAGGACGCAAGCAGCCAATGGCATCGCGAGGAACAATTTGACCTGATGGTGGAGCCATCCTCGGTCATCGAGAATACCCACCGCTCCGACAACGGTTGCACCCGTCAAGATGCCCACGATTTGAGCCCGTGCTGCTCCACTGAACGTAAACAGAACCGACAGGACCACGGCGCCATACATCGCCAGCCCCCCCAGCATGGGGATGGGGCGAAGGTGGACTTTGCGCGGTCCGGGCAGATCGACCATACCCATGCGCAGGGCCAGTGCGCGCACCGGTGCCGTAAGCGTCAGAGATGCAAATAGTGCTATCAGAAAAGCCAGCAGACCTGCGGGCATGCTCCTCCGATTTGTTTGAAAGTCCTGACCGGGCTGGTGCGGCCAGTGCCTCAACCGTGTTCTTCCGGGTTGGGGACCCGGCTCCCAAGAAAAATAGCTGCCCCACGCAGCTTTAACACCATACTTCGAAAACTGTTTCGCTTCAATCAGGATTGTTTGCCGGGTAATTAGCAAGTCGGGTGACTTGCGCTTACGCCGGTCATTTGTGCAAAAACGCCCAGCAACGCGTTTTGTCACTTTTGCCGGCCCTAAACCTATCTTTCGGTGAGCAACCGGCCAAACGTGCGGCTCACTTCTTCGCGATTCTTGGTCGCATAATACCAGTCGATAGTCCGCTTCAGTCCATCCCGAAAGCGCACTTTAGGCTCCCAACCGAGCAGCCTTTTAGCCAGGGAATTGTCAGCGACGCGATTGAGCGGGCCAGTCGGCATGTCGGGCCGCAGCTTTATCTCCGCTTTGTGGCCTGTGAAATCGCAAACCATCTTCACCGCATCGATGACCTTTATCCGCTCCATCGTTCCTAGATTGATGGCCGTGCCGTCATTGATTTTTTCGCCAGCGAGAATCGTCCCTTCGACGATGTCCTCGATGTAGGTCCAATTGCGGATTTGGTTGCCGTCGCCCCACACTTCGAAGGGATTTTGCCCGAGGAAGGCTCGCGCGATCATGGCAATTACGGCGTGATTCTCGACGCCCCGCGGCCCGTAGACTGTGAAGTAGCGGCAGGATGCTGCACCCATGCCGTGTTCCTTGGCGTAGGCGCTCAGGGTAAATTCGCCCATCAACTTGGCCCAGCCGTAGGTGTTGTCGGCATCATTCGGGCCCTTGGTGAGATCTTCCGTGAGGTACAGCTCTTTGCTGACGTCCGACTGCAAAAAGTTGGGATAGACGCAACCGGAGGACGCGAAGACCACCTTTTTTACTTTTGCGCGCAACGCTTCCGCGAAAACAAGGCCGTCGAGGAAGAAATTGGAGGCAGGTCCCGCTTGGTGTAGATCGACATAGCCGCGGCCACCATGATCTGCGGCCAGATGAAAGACGGTGTCCACACCTGCGATCGCTGAGCGGGTCACGCCCGGCTCGCGCAAATCCGCGTGGATGAACTCAATCTTTCCGGCGGCGCTCGGCTCCCGGATATTGTCGCGATGCCCGCTCGTCAGATCATCTACAATACGAACTTTCGCTCCGCGCGCGAGCAGGTGATCGGTGAGCGTCGAGCCGATGAACGAAGCCCCGCCCGTCACCAGTACGAGTTTTCCGGTCCAAAAAGTCTCTGTGGACGTCACGCTTTCACGGCCTCCTCGACAACCTTCACAAATTTCTGCAATTCTTTGACTCTATCATAATCGGATGCGACCGCCCGGGCCGCCCGCCCCATGCTTCGGACTTTGTCCCGGTCCCTAACAAGTGAGCGAATAACCGCGGCTACCTGTTCCGGGCTGTCTGGATCGGCGGAAACCGCGAAACCGAATTTCGCGCCAAGCGATACCGCGTCTGTCTCGTCCGGCGCGACCGCTACGATTGGTTTTCCCGCAGCGAGGATTCCGTACATTTTACTGGGCACCACCACCCCTTCGAGGCCGCGCTTCACCGTGATGACGTGCGCATCAGGGGCCGCCAGAACCGAGGGGATTTTGCTCGCCGGGAAAAATGGTAGAAATCGCACGTTCTTCGCTTCTTTTGCAAGCCCTTCGAGGCGCGCTTTCTGTGCCCCTTCGCCGACAAACACGAGACCCACGCCATGCGGCTCCAAATTGCGCATCGCCGTGATTAAAGTTTCCCACGCGCCGTAAAAACCAAGATTCCCGGCATGCAGGAGCACAAATCTGAAGTCGCCGCGAATCGTTCGAACGATCTGGCCATCCACCGATGGCTGCGGCGCATCGAGTGGAAGAGCATCCGCACCATCGCGGACGATTTCGATCCCCGCAGGATCAACGCCTTTGGCGATGATGCGCGTACGCATATCCTCGCCGAGCACGATCACGCGAGAAGAACGACAGAGAGCCCAGCGGTGCAATCTTTCCCAAATGCGCGCGAGAAGTCCGGGCTCGACAATCGCTCCGCCCACGGCCATATCCGGATACATATCTCGAATGTTGTACACATATGGCTTGCTTTTCAGCCGCGCCACGATGGCTCCCACGATTCCTTGGAATGGTGGATCGGTCATGGCCAGCACGACATCACATCGTAGGAAAAGCGCCCGTGGGACGGCCAGCGCAACGTAGCTCAAATAGTTCAGCACCCGCCGCTTCATCTCGAAACGCGGATAGTCCGTGGAACCCACGCGCAGAATTCTTGCGCGCCCGGCCACCTCCGTTTGCCAGAGTCGCCAAGGCCGCCGTTCGCTCGGGTCGTACGAAGGCCGGCCGCAAAGCACCGTAATGTCGTGCCGCCGAGAGAGTGCTTCGACCACCGTCGCTGCCATTTTCGCGGTCGCCGACGTATCCGGTGGATAGTACATATTCAGCAGCAATATTCTCATTCGAGCGGTGCTCGCGGCATGCCATTCACGATCGAGTGATCAGGAAGTCGCCGAGGACCAGCGCGTCCATTTGCGTGCGCTCAAAGCAGTCCAGCGCTTCTTCAGGGCGGCAGACAATCGGCTCGTTGTCGTTGAAAGAAGTGTTCAGCACCACCGGCACTCCCGTAAGTTGTTCAAACGCTTTGATCAGACTCCAGTAGCGCGGGTTAGCGTCGCGCGTCACGGTTTGTAATCTTCCGGTTCCATCCACGTGCGTCGGAGCCGGAATTTTCTCTCGCTTCTCCGGCCGTACCGAGTACGCCAGGGTCATAAATGGCGACGGATGCGATTTCTCGAACCACTCGCCCGTGGATTCCGCGAGAATCGACGGAGCAAACGGCCGAAAGATTTCGCGGTGTTTAATGCGCTGGTTCAGTATCTCTTTCATCTCCGGACGTCGCGGGTCGGCGACGATACTCCGGTTGCCAAGCGCCCGCGGCCCCCATTCCGCGCGACCTTGGAACCACCCAAGAATTTTCCCATCAGCCACAATTGCGGCGGTGCGTTCGATCAGATTATCCTCGGCCAGTTCATCCACCCGCCAGCCTTTTTGTCGAAGACCGTTTCGATCGATCGCGCGGCAAGTCTCATCCCGCGTGTAGCCCGGCCCCCAGTAAGCGTGATCCATAACAAACGAGCGCGGCTTTCCGAGAATCTGATGCCACACAAAGAACGCAGCTCCCACAGCCAGCCCTCCATCGCCTGCCGCAGGATGAACGTAAACCTGCTCGAAACCCGTCCGATCGAAGATTTTGCCGTTGGCCACACAATTAAACGCCACACCACCTGCAAGGCACACCGCTTTCAACCCCGTGCGCTCCGCAAGCTTTTCGAGCATGCCAAGATAGACTTCCTCAAGCCGCGCTTGCAGCGCGGAGGCCAGATTGCGGTGTCGTTGTTCGAGCGGTTCTTCGGGATTTCGCCTGGGGCCCAGCCGCCGTTCCATTTTTTCCGAAAACATCTTACCCATCGTAGGTGTCTGGTCGGCGTCGGCCCAGCTCATTTCCGGTCCGCTACGATGATGCGTGAAGTAAGCGAGGCCCAGCCGAAATCCGTCCCCGTCCGCACGCACGATATCGCGAAACGCTTCGAGTTGTTCTGCCTCACCATACGCCGCGAGGCCCATCACTTTGTACTCATCGCCGAATTTCAAAAAGCCCAGGTATTGCGTGACGGCGCTATAGAAGAGGCCCAGCGAATGAGGAAACGCGATCGCGCCGTCGATCTTCATCCGGCCGCCTTCCCCGGTGCCCCACATGGTGCTCGCGAAATCCCCAAGGCCATCCGCGGACAGCAATGCCGCTCGTTCGAATGGTGAAACGAAGAATGCGCTCGCGAGATGCGCCTGGTGGTGTTCAATGCGATGAAACTTCGCAGCAATCTTTGCGGGATCTGTGTCAAAGGCCTGTGCCAGCGCTTGCGGTATTCCTGTGAACTTCCTGAGGACCTTTACTCGCCCGCGCGCGAACGACGGCATGCGCATGGCATAGAAGAGTTTCCTTCCCAGCCGCGCGTAGGGGTTCCGAGGCACGGCCACGTGGTCGATATCCTTCAGTTCCAGCCCTGCTTCTTTCAAGCAATAACGAATGGCCTGTGCCGGGAAGCCCGCGGCGTACTTAACGCGGTTGAAGCGTTCTTCTTCGACCGCTGCCACAAGCCGGCCTTCAGAGACAATGGCTGCCGACGCGTTGCCGTGATAGGCATTTATGCCAAGAATGTTCATCGCGAATGGATTCAGTCTACCTCAGCTGCGCGCATCACGCTGCGAGGTGACGCTTGCACCACTCGTTGAGAACATACAAGGCCCACGGGCGCGACCAGGAAGTCTGGCCTTCGAGAAACGCAATCCAAACGTTGCGCACGCCTTCCGCGCGAAGGAGCGGCGCAAGCGATGGCGCGATATCCGCAAAACTACTTTCCAGCCGCTGGCGCAACGGTCCGCGAAGCCATTCTTCCCAGGGCAGCGTAAATGTTTTTTTTCGCTGCCCAAGAATTTCTCGAGGCAGCAGTCCAGCCAGAGCTTCCACCAGCAGCGCTTTCTGCGTGCGGGTGCGCTGGCGTGCTGCGTCGGGAAGAGCGCCAACGAACTCCACCAGCGGGGTATCCAGCAGCGGCACGCGCACTTCCAGCGAACGCGCCATGCTCACCGAGTCGGTATCGCGCAGCAGAGTGCTGGCCATGTAGCAGCGCATCTCCAGCCAGGCGGTTGCCGCCACAGGCTCCAGTTTTCCGGCCTCGCTGGCGGTGCGATCGAGCCAGCCCAGCCAGGTCGGCTCGAGTGTACTCCCGTCGGCTCCAACGGTGCTAGGACGGAACCGCGGTTTCACCAACCGTTCAAGCTGGCCAACCGGAAAGAGTGCGCGCGCATAGAAGTACGGATGGGGAAGTGTGTCAGGATCAATCCAGGCGGCAACGGCTTTGCCCGCGGCATCGCGTGACAGGCGCGTGCCGATAATGCTCGCGACGAGAGGCGCCGTCGCGCGACGCAGCGGCAGCGGCACAAACCATGCGAGGCGCGTTAGCCGCTTTAGCAGCGCGGTGTTAGCGAAGCTAGTGTAACCCGCAAAAAGTTCATCGCCTCCCAGCCCGGAGAGCGCCACTTTGAGCCCGACTTCACCAGCCGCCCAGGATACGAAGTATGTGTTAATGCCGTCCATCGTCGGCTGGTCGAGCGCCGCCACAGCTTCGTCGATGCGTCCAAGCATCGCCGCACCATCGAGCGGAACGTTGGTGTGCTGTGTGCCGCATCGTTCAGCGACTTGGCGCGCCAAGGGAGCTTCATCGTACGAAGTTCCTGGGAACGACAAGGTGAAGCTGCGGATTCCCGCCTGTGCGCGCGCCGCAAGCGCGGCGAGCGCTCCGGAATCCAGGCCGCCGGAAAGAAAAAGCCCCACGGGCACGTCCGCGATCAAATGCGCGCGCACAGCATCTTCAAGAAGCGGGCGCAACTTCTTGGCAGCGGAATCCACATTCCGGGGTTTACGCTGATCGCGCGCGGCGGGGCTCATCTCGGGATCCCACCACGGCCGCGCCCGCGGCACGCGCCGCCGCTCCGGAACATACAGCAGCATGCGATGGCCCGGCGGAACGGAAAAGACTCCCTCCACCAGACTTACCGGTTCCGATGCGCTGCCAAAAAGCAGGTAAGACGTCAGCGCGTCCTGAGATATCTGCTTGGGCAGCATTCCGCTTGCCAGCAGCGCCCGCACTTCGGAAGCAAACGCAAAACCCTCCGCTGTCTGCGTGTAATACAGAGGCTTGATGCCCAGCGGGTCGCGCGCCAGGAAGAGCAATGGGGCCGTCGCAAATCGTCCGCGCAAATCCAGCAACGCCAACGCAAACATGCCGCGGAGCTCTGTCAGACACTCCTCGCCCCACTCTTCCCAGGCATGCACCAGGATTTCGGTATCGGATTGCGTTCTGAAGCGGTGCCCAAGCATCGTGAGGCGCTCGCGTAGCTCACGATAGTTATAAAGTTCGCCGTTGTAGATGACGCTTACATCCCGCGTCTCGTTCCAGACCGGCTGCTGGCCCCCGGCCAGATCAATGATGCTCAGCCGCCGCATGCCCAGCGCTAGCCCCGGAGCACGCGCATCTCCGATCAGAAATCCTTCTTCATCTGGACCGCGATGTCGCATCGCGGCGGCCATGGCGCGCACGCGCAACTCGGCATCCTTGCTGCGCGATACGAACGCGACACCGCAAATACCGCACACGCTACTACTTGATCTCCGGAGTCGAAAAGAAGGCCACCCCAGCGCGCAAGGCGTGCTCGCGAAGGTGGAAACGGGGAATTCTCAAACGGCTGTCGGCGTACCATGCCAGCACCGCTCGCAACAACAAGAAGGAGAGCATGGCCGCCACGCTCAACACCAGATAAAAAAAAGACTCTCGCTCCAGGAGCAGGCTCCAATCGATGGCTTCCTCCCAGCCAGGAGCGATTGCGCTCAACAGCTTTCTCAGCACGAATCCAACGTACGGCAGCCGAGCCAGGCGCACATGGGCAAAACGATCGTAGCTGTACTCACGCGGATAATTCGGTATGACGCTGGCGGCTTGTTCGAAAATTACAGGATTCTGCAAGTCTTTGCGCGTCAGATAGTGGCCTGCGCGATCCCTAAGGACGACGCGATACGCGGGATCGACGATGATCCACCTGCCGCCTATCAAGACTTCGGCTACCACGTGCTTCGTATTGTTATCGGCAGTCAGCAGAAGCAGTCGTCGCGCTCGCAAGTCGGAACTGCGCACCAGATTCAAGAACGCATTGGTCGCGGTACCGCAGACGTTCAACAGTTGGCTATAAGTCAGGGTCATCTCCGGATCGCGCTTCGCAAGTGAATCCGGATCCCGAGACATGGCCCGCGAGGGCTCAGCACGCATCCAGTTCAGGATGGCTTCGAGTTTTTCTTCTTCGGGCAAGCTGTTGGGCACAATAGCGTCCGAGAAACCGTCGAGATACCGGCGCACCGAATACTCCCGGACTCCCGCATACAGCGACGAAACTATCACCGCGACGAGCAGCAGGTTCACACCTCGCCACACTACGCGGAAAATGAGGTGCCTCTTGGTCGGCAATAGAATCACTCCCGTCCTCAGGATTCTGCACTGGGCGCGGCGTTAATTGCAAGCTTGTTATAGAGTACTTCCATCTCGCGAACCGGGTCTTCCCACCCCAAGCGCGCCGTCACCTCGCTACACCCGGCAGCCAACCGTGCGTGCAACTTCGGGTCGCTAATGACCGCGCGGATCGCGCGAGCCAACTCCCCTGCGTCATGTGGCACCACCAGCCCTGCCACGTCCGCCAAGAGCGGAGCGATGCCACACTGCTCCGTCACAACCACGGGCGTGCCCGCCGCCGCCGATTCCGCCGCGGTATTGCCAAAGTTTTCATTTTGCGACGGCAATACGAACACATGGGCGTCTCGATACGCCGCCCACTTGGCCTGCCCGAAAATTGCCCCGGTGAATCGCACCTGCGGAGTCAAGCCAAGTTGTCCTGCCATCTCAATCAACCGCGCCTTCATTCCGCCTTCGTCCGGTCCTGCAAACACGAGTTGCAGAGTCTTCCCCCCAGGTTCCTTCCCAAGCAAAGCGAACGCTTTGAGCAGCATGTCCGGACTCTTCTTTTCCGATAACCGTCCGAGAAAGAGAATAATCTTGGACTCAACAGTCATTCCCAGACCCTTGCGAAAAGTTCCGCGCTCCGGCCACGAATCCGGGGGTTCCACCCCGTTCCGCCGAAGCTCGATTTTTTCTCGGGCCACACCTCCCTTAGCCAGCTCCTCGACCTCTTGTTCCGAGGTTGCGATGACCGCGCCTGCTCCCTCAAACAATCGTCGCCCAAACAATGCGTGATAAATCCGTTTAAGTCGCAGGTTCCGCACGATCGGCACAAACATCCCGATGGGCTCCAAGACATAGGGAATCTTTCTCCTGACGCAAGCCTCCGCCACTGCCGGCCCTAGGAAATCGTATAGCCCGTAGATGTGTGCCAAATCAAAATTCTGCAACCGTGCCCGGCAAAATCGATTCACCGCCGGATTCCAGCTCAACGAGCGGTACCGCAACCACGTTGGCAAGTAAATCGCTGTGACGCCGTTTTCCTGCCGCCGCCATCCGAAAGGACTCCGCTCCGCGCCAGATACCTGCTCTGCGCTCATGCGCGCTTCAAGGCCCCAGTCCGCCGTCAGCACCGTCACCTCATTTCCATGTCCGGCGAGTCCTTGTGCCAGCGCCCGCACCTTTACCGGTGGCCCGCCAAATTCCAGGAAGGGCGCGTAGGTTTCTGTGACGCTCAGGATTCGCATTGTTCGCGAAGGATTCTCTTCAGCGACTTGGCAAAAACGCTGAACCGGAATTCCCGCTCCACGCGCTGCCGCCCGCGCCCGCCCATTTTCTGGGCCATCGCGGGGTCGGAGAGCAGCGTCTCGATGGACGTGGCGAGCTGTGCCGCGTCGCCGTGCGGCACCAGGTAACCTGTCACGCCATCCTCAATCACTTCGGGCGCTCCGCCGTGCGCTCCCCCGATCACCGGTTTGCTGTGCGCCATGGCCTCGAGGTAAACCAACCCGAATCCCTCCCCACGGCTAGGCAACGCAAATATTTCGCACGCGTCATAGCAGGCCGCGAGTTCCGGGAAACGCAAACCACTCAGGAAATGTACATGACGATTCACGCCGTTTTTTTCTGCAAGGTCTTCGAGCCACGCTCGGTCGTCGCCATCGCCGACGGCCAACAGCTGCAGCTCCGGCCAGCGCGTCAGAAGCCGCGGAAGCGCCGTGATCAGCGTGTCCATCCCCTTGTATCGTTCATTGGCCTGCCAACGCCCCACGGTTAGTATCACGCGCCCCTCAGGATACCCGTGTGGCCGCTTTCCCTCTGGGGCATTTGCCGGAAGCGCTTCGAGTTCCGGATCGAGCGCCCACGGCAACACGCGAATGCGCTCCCGCCGCACGTGCTGCAGGACGACGTGATTCGCCGTATCCTGGCTAGGCGCGAGCACCACATTCGCCCACCGCAACGCGAGCCGTCGCACTGCCGGCAGCGGCTCCCACACTTCCACCCCGTGCGTGCAAATAATCGTCCGCAACCGCCGCGCCGCGATCCTCATGGCCTGCGCGACCGGCCCTAGGTTCGGATGCCCGGCCAAAACCACTTTTCCATGCCGGCTCGCCGCGCGTACCGCCGTCGCTGTGAACCGCGCCTTGCTTCTCGCGCAGCCAGTAAACACGAATTCCTTACCGCCCACAGACGTGCGATGCAGTTCCCGCGTGTCGTTCAGGCTCAGAAGCCGGCAATCCATATGCCGGCTCGCGGCGAATTCGCTGAGCACGGCCGCAAGATGCCGGCTCGCCCGCTGTACCCCGCCAGTCCCATTTAGTTCCGTAAACAGTCCAATCAGCACGCGCCGAGTCTGCCAAGTGCCGCGCAGGAACGCAAGAAAAAGGGAGCTTCAGATATCGCTTGGTGGACCTCTTGCCCCACTACAAGACAGGTGTTAGTCTCCACGCCAAGTTCCTCAGGAGTGAAAAACCGTGACGGGGCGCTCCCTCTTCCTCTCTCTTGGGCTGCTTGTTTGCTCTATGGCTTCGGGCCAACAGGCCTGCCCGCCCCTTCAGCCACCGGTACCGGATCCCGCAAAACTTCTCTTCACTCCCAAACAGGAAATAGAGTTGGGAGAAATATTCCGGCAACAATTTGAGAGTGACTTTCGCGTAATCGAAGACCCGCAGGTCACCGCCTATGTGGACCGCGTCGGGCAGCGCGTCGCGCGCCATCTTCCGGACATCGGTATGCACTTCGAATTCCTTTTGTACGACCGCCCTGAGATTCAGGCCTTCAGCATGCCGGGCGGCCGCATCTATGTTTCGCGGAAAATGATTGCCTTCTTGAAAAGCGAAGATGAACTGGCCGGCGTGTTGGGACACGAGATGGGGCACGTGGCGGCCAGGCAGCAGGCCCTGGAATTATCAAGCGTTTTCAAAGACGTACTTGGCTTGAAGAGTGTAGCGGATACCGACGATCTGTTCGCGCTCTACAACCAGCTCACGGATAGCCTCCGCTTGAAGAAACGCCATGCGGAACCCTCCGGCAATGACGACAAGGGCCAGTCCATCGCCGACCAGATTGGTGTCCAGGCGGTTGCGCGAGCCGGCTACGCCCCTCAGGCTTTTCCCGATGCTCTGGATCGCCTGATGGCCACGAAAGGCAAAACCGGAAACTGGGTTTCCGATATTTTCGGGGCTACTTCCCCGAGTTCGCGCCGTTTGCGGGAGGCTCTCAAGGACGTTCGAAGCTTGCCTCGCACCTGCATCGAAGCGGCGTCGGCCGCGAGCCCCGAGGAGTTTCAACGCTGGCAGTCGGCGGTGCTCCATTACAACGGCATTGGCCACGGCGAGCGGCTTCCGGGCGTTCTCTCCCGCAAGAGCCTCAACCATCCCCTGCGCAGCGACATTGAGCACTTTCGTTTCAGTCCGGACGGGAGATACCTGCTGGCGCAAGATGAGGGTGGTATCTATGTCCTCACGCGTGACCCTTTGAAGTTTCTCTTTCGAATCGACTCAGCGGATGCGCAGCCCGCGCAATTCTCTCCCGATGCGCGACAGGTTGTCTTCTTCAGCTCTCATTTGCGCGTGGAAACTTGGGAAATTGATCGTGAAGAACAAATCAGCGTCGCAGACGTTTCCGCACTTCATGGCTGCAGGCAGACGGCACTTTCACCCGATGCGAAGTACCTGGCCTGTTTCGACGATGAGCTCAATCTGTCCCTTTTCGATGTAGCGAGCGGCGAAATCCTTTTCGAGCGCGATAAATTCTATAGTCTCGAGACGGCGTTTGACGCGTTCGCCGGCTTCTACAGGCTCTTGTACTTGTTGTCCCATCCCGATGTGGTGGTCTTGCGTTTTTCTCCTGACGGCCATTACTTTCTGGCGTCCTCCCGTACGGGAGAGGACCTTGTGTTTGATCTGACCATGCGAAGGAAAATCAGTGTGCCGGGGACCATCCATACGCTCATGCAATACAGTTTCACTTTTCTTGGCCCCGACAAAATCGTCGGCCTGGACAAGTTTCATCCAGACAAGTCTCCCGTCGCGGAATTTCCCGCTGGAAAGGTGCTCGATCGCGTCCCGCTGGGAGCCGGGAGCCTAGTCGCTGCCACAAATCCAAACTACCTCCTCATCCGCCCGGTCATCAATTATCCCGTTGGGGGGTACGATCTGACAAAAAAGTCTCTCGTATACACCAATCGCACACCGGCCAGTGATGTTTGGGGCGACCTATCCGTCAGCGAGCGCTTGAACGGTGAAATCGGCCTTTACAAAATGGGCGAAGTCAAAGCCTCCGTTGTAACGCAGTTGCCTTTGGGCCAGCTGGGCAGCCTCCAGACCTTTGCTGCTTCGCCTGACTTGAAATTTCTCGCCATTTCAAGCCGCACCCGCGGCGGCATCTGGAACATGGACGCCAACGAGCGCATCTTCCACGTCCGCGCGTTTCAGAACGCCTACTACACGACCAATCTTACCTTCTTCCTGGATTTTCCCCCGTTTGAAAAAACGGATCGGGAAATGGTCGTCGCCAGTCCGATCACGCGCCAAACCAAATCGCGTCCTGTCGACAAAGACGACGACATAACTTTCTTCGGCGACGTCTTGTTCCGCATCAAGCATGCCGAAAGAAATCGCGGGACAGGCCGCAGCTATCAGCTGGATGCTTTGGACATCGTGGACCAAAAGCCCCTTTGGTCGCGCAATTTCCCCAAGCAGGGGCCTTCTATCTCCGGTTCGCCCTCCAGCGGCAAAGTCGTCCTGATCTGGACGGCAAGCTCGGGCGGCGTCCGCGACGAAATCGCCCACGATGCCAGTCTTCAAGCCCTTTGGAACAAGGAGAAACCGAAAGAAGGCGACTATCTCCTCGAAGCCTTGGACAGCCGCAGCGCGGCGCTCGTCGGCGCGGCGGTTCTGCACACGGGCAATCGGTCTTACCTTCCGGAGTCTGTCAGAGCCGTCGGAGATTGGCTGGTCGTCGAGGACAACCACAATCGTGTGTTGCTTTATTCCATTTCGACCGGTGAACAGTTTGTTCGCTGGTTTGGCTACCGTCCTGAGATCTCGCGCAACGGCCAGCGTCTTTGCCTGGCCAACGGCCGCGGCCATTTGCTCGTCTATGACCTGGGAAGCATGAAGCAGATTGATGATCTGTACTTCGCCAATTCCGTCACCGCGCACAACTTTTCCGCAGATGGCAAGAAGCTTTTTGTGCTCACGAACGACCAGACCGCGTTCGAGTTTGCCGTGCCTTCGGACGCCAGCAAAGCCGCCATTCAGTAACGGAGTGTTCGGCAGCCGTTGCCGCACCCGGTTCCTCTCGTTGCTTCCGGCCTCCAATTGTCGCTCTTCGCTGCCAGTGTTAGACTTGCGGTGCTTATCCAACTGTGAACAGATTGTCCACGCCCTGGCTTCCCCCACCTTGGCCGCTCCCGAGACTTGCCGCAGCCGCACTGCTCGTCTCTCTACAACTCCTCGCCGTCGCGGCAGCCACGCCGCAATCAGCTCTGCCACACGAAGAACTCCGAGGCGTCCTTTCCCGCCAACCGCTGAAGCCTCCGCTCCGTAATGCCGATGTCATGCTGCGTTACGGTCCCGACGGCCGCACGCTCATGGTCCAAAATCCATCTGGCGTTTACTTGTTTTCGCGCGAACCACTCACTTTGCGCGCACATATGGCCGCCGAGGAGGTCTATCCCGCCCGCTTTTCGCTCGATTCACAAGAGATTAGCGTCATCGGCCATGGCTTGACGTTGAACCGCGAAAAACTCCCCGGCGGACCGATTCTCGAACAAAGAGAGCTGTCATCTCGCGACGGCTGCCTCGACGCGGAACTCGCTCCGGGTGCAGAATTCTTTGCTTGCCTCACACCCGAGCTCAACCTTGTCATTTACCGGCTTTCTACCAATGAGCTGATCTTTTCGGTTTCCTCGGACCAAATGAATTCTCCCAATCGAATCGTATATATACCCCTTGATCCGGACATCGCATTTCCCAGTCCCTTCGGATTCTTCCTGGCAAACAACTGGTATTCCATGGCCAACAGAGGCATGAAGTTCATCTCCATGAATTTTTCGCCGGACGGCAAAATGCTGCTGGTGAGAAATGAATGGGAAGCCTTCACCGTGGACCTCACAACCAGGCGAAAAACATCCCTCGCCGGGTGGCTCCACAAACGCTTGCACGCTTCGTTTGCCCTGCAAAATGACGAGAGGGTTGTAATCGCCGCCGGAGAAAAAGAAGCCTCGCCCGTTATCGTCTCCTTGAAAACAGGCGGAATCATCGGAACTCCCGCATTCAAGGCAGACATAGTTCGAATCGCCAGCAACCCGCGCTATGCGCTCTTGTCGGATGCCGGCTCACTCGGCGTCCGCGTCTTCGATTTGGAGCGAAACCGCGAACTGGATCCGCCCAACAATCTTTCCATAGATATCACTGGAAACGAAATGGCAGTCTTGAACGAAAGAGGCTCTTTATTTGTCTATCACCTCGGAGAAAAACTCCCCTTTCTTGCCGCCGATTTACCGCTCGACTCCCTCCCTGTGCTTCGCGCCGCCGCCGTCACTGCGGACCTCGACCGCATCGCATTTTCCGTGGATGGCAACTCTGCCGCCTTTCAAATAGCAACCGGCGAGCGCACCTACACCGGCCCGCGTTTTTCGGCGGCGGAATTCTCGGAGCACGCTTCTGCGTATCTTCTTCTTCCCAGGGAGGGCAGTAATCCACCCCGCGTTCTTCAAGTGGCCCTCGCTTCAGGCAAGGCCACCCCAGCATGGAGCGGCGGAAAGGACCACCTTCGTTCCGGAGGAGCAGTTCTCCTGGAGTACGCCTTAGCGACCCCCATAAGACATCGTTTCCTTGCGACTCAGGAGAACGACATCCCCTACCGCGTGCGCGCACTCGACCCAGCCACGGGTAAGGAACTCTGGAAGCGCGAATTTTTCGAGAATAGTCCAGTGCCGTTCGCAGATCCGCAAGGCGATCGCCTGGTCCTTGGCTGGAACGCCACCAGCCCCCACGCGGCATCCGCAGCAAAACGAATCCCTGCGGTGTGGGAAATATTCAAGCACGCGAAAATCTCGAAACTCGATTCTTATTTCGAAATCCTAGACGCGCGTTTTGGAAAACCGGTTGGCGGCGTCCTCATTCAGGTGGGCAGCGGCCCTGCGAGCTATGACGCGGCATTTTCCGCCGGGGACGCCCTTTTCCTGCTAAAGGACGGAAAACGCGTCTCCGTATATTCCTTGCGGGATGGCCGTCTCGAAGCCCGCCTCGTGGGCGGAATTCCTACCGCCAATGCACAAAACAATCTCTTCGCCATGGAAGAAGGACCAGGCCGCCTGTTCATCTACGATCTGGCAACTGCCGCCAAGCTAGAGCAACAATTCTTTTCCGAATCCATCGCCTACACCCATTTCTCCGTGGACGGCAATCGTCTGCTCGTCCTCACCAGACACCAGGTAGCCTATGTTTTGGATCTCAGCGGTGTGCGCACAGCCCGGTCGTCAGGGTCTCCCTAGCCTTAATAGTTCCCCGCGCCAATTTGTGAACTTTGTCTCGGTGCCTAGCATGAGTTCCGAGTTACAGCTCGTTTGTCACTGTACTTAGACCGAAAAGGGCCAATGGGAGCGGGTTCTGAGGCGTCGGAGCGGCAAGGAGAGGCGTATATACTAACTGGCGAGAAAACGGTCCAGTTTGAGCGCGCGGAAAATGCGTTCTTGTTGAGGATCCAAATGAGTCATGGCGCGCTCGGAGCGAGGTCGACCTCCCAGATGCTGCTTGTCGGTGTTGTCGGGACTGAGTTATCTGCACTCCCGCCTGACTGTGCTCCTTGAGATGGCCATGTGCCCGAAGTAGACTTCCGCGCAATCTTAGTTCAGCCGCACCCCTCGCTCTGAGATCTTGCGCCGCCACGAATCTGGCCTCTAATGCTTTCGCACTATTCCCTCGCTCCCGCCACCCGTATAGCCTCCTCGGAATTCCGTCGATTCGCCATCCTCGCTGGCGACAAGGGGCACCCCATGTCCGTGCAGGCTTCCACTCTCGACTTCGACCCATCCCTCGTTACCGCCAACGCCTGGCGCAGCCGCACGATAGCCGTAATTCTGATGATCGCCATTGCCGGCATTTTCTGGGTAGACTCGCGCTACCCCGCTCTCTTCAAGCGCTATCACGCCGGCACGCAAGTCAAAGCCGCCGGCGCTCTGACCTTCGGCGCTGTTTACCAGGTAGATCGCACCATGCCGCTCTCCACTCGCGCTTGGCGTACCACTCTCAACTGGCTCGACGCCAACCGCGTCGGCATGACTTTCTCTTTCCTCTTCGGCCCCGCCGCTCTCACTTTTCTCGCCACACTCCGTCGCCGCCGCACCAACTCCATCTATCTGAATACTCTTTTCGGCGCAGCCGTCGGCATGCCCCTAGCCGTCTGCACCAACTGTGTCGCCCCCATAGCGCGCGGCCTGTACGCTTCCGGCATGAGCACCGAATCCGTTCTCGCCGCAATGTTTGCCTCCCCCGCGCTCAACGTCGTTGTTCTCGCCATGACCTTCGCGCTTTTCCCCGTTTCGATCGCCGTACTCAAACTCGCCACAGTTCTCTTCCTAGTTTTCGTCTTTGCACCAGTGGTTGCCTCGCGTCGAAGTAAATCCGCGCCTTCCATCATCTGCCCCATCGAAGTCCCTGATTCGGGGACGTGGTCGCATGCCCTCGCTTCGACCATCCGCTCTTTCCTAAAAAGTTTCTGGTACGTCTTCCGCGTCGCCTTTCCGCTAATGATTCTCGCCGCCGTCCTCGGCGCTCTCGTCATCGAACTTCTCCCTGCGCAAGCGCTTATCGCCCAAGTCACCATCGGCGGCATCCTCTTGGTCGCCCTGGTCGGCGCTTTCCTTCCCGTGCCCATGGCTTTCGACGTCGCCGTCGCCTACATCGCCATGATCAAAGGTGTCCCACTCCCCTACGTCGTTACGATCCTCTCGACCTTAGGCATCGTCAGCGTCTTCTCTCTCTCAGTCGTCGGGAAAACCATTTCCTGGAAACTTGCCGCCGCAACTTACGCCACCGTCGCCGCCCTCGGCACTCTCGCCGGCCTTCTGACCCGCGCACTTTTTTGATCCCTCGTCTTCCGCGTACCGGTACGATTTCCTTCCGCAACCCACCGAAACCTTCTGTCCCCCCGCGTGTTCTAGCCAAGAGGTGGAAGAGAGCCGCCAACGTCGCGCCGCCCCGCCCGTGCCGATTTTGGCCGCCCCGCCTTGTAAACCTTCGATTGGCACGGCCAGCCGCCATGAGCCGCAAGTCGTCAACAACGGAGTCCCCAAAATGTCCACGCCAGCCCAACAAGCCCCACTCTTAGCGACAACTCTCGAGCGCCGCTTCTATCCGCGAATCGTTCCTCAAACACCGATCTTCTTGGCCTTCAGGGAAAACGAGTCCGAAGCAAGCCTCCTGCTCAACGTCAGCGAAAATGGTCTTCTTGTCTCAACGCCCACCGCCCTCCCCTGCAATTTTGTCGCTCGCCTCTTGGTCCCGCTCCATGGCCTTCCCAAGCCCGTCCAAGTCATTGGTCGCGTCGCTTGGTCCAGCGAAGCGAGAAAGCTAGCAGGCATCCAGCTCCTCGATCTCAGCGAGCACGATCGCCAACAAATCCGCAAGTGGGGCGCCCGCGAATCCGCAGAAGCCCGGCAACCGAAGCTCGATCGACCTGAGCTTGTCGCTCCACCTCCCACGAGTTCATCGGAAACGCCGCACGCTACGAGCCAATTCCGAGAGGACGCGCCCTTCAGCACGCCTGGTGACATTGTCGCGCTTGCTCCCCCTCGAATCGTTAACACGCGTCTCGCTTCAACCGTCGCTCGCCGTGCGATGCGGGCCACGCTCGTAGCTGCCATTTGCCTCGCCGCGGCCGTCATCCTCATAAAGGCGGCTCCAGGCAATCCGCTTGCGCGTTTTAAGGACATTCGCCCGAAACCCAACGCCGCCGCACCCACGTCTCAAGAAACGCAGCCAACTCCCCGAACTCCAGACATGTCCAATGGCGCCTCTGCCACACAATCCGCATCGCTCGCGCCAACTGATAACCCCGCCATCTCGAAGCATGCTCACACGACCGGCGCCGCTCCTCACCACCATTCCGAAAAAACAGTGGAAGTGCCCAGCGAAGCCGCCAGTTATGAAAATCCCGCCAAACCCCAAACTGATCTATCCTCGACTGGCGCGCTTCCTGCTGCAACCGAAGCTGCCTCCGTCGGCACCAGCGCTTCTCCTCAAACGCCCGACCTCCACGAACTTTCTAAAGAAGGTACGGCTGAACCGGAAATTCCGCTCTCTCCCGATCTTCTGACTCCCAGGCAGCCTCTTCGCAATGCAACCCACGCCACCGAGCTCACCGCCAACACCTCCCCAATCGTTCCCTCAACTCTGCCTCCTCGTCCGCCCGCCGCGCCCACTCGCTCCGCGTTCTCGCCCAAGTCCGCCGCGCCCGTGATCCAAATGGACCCTGCGCGAAACCAGATCTTCGAAATCCGTCTTCCCAGCGGACGCCAAGCTTCCTTTCTTAGTCTGCCAGGCGAGCGCGTCCTGGAATTGCCCGCGGTATCGGTGCGCATCCAGCGTTCCGTTCTATTGCCCGCGACCCACGCGGGATGGCCCTTCAACAGAAATAAAAAAGTAGTCGTCGGTGAGCTGATTTCGCGGGTTGATCCACAAGCCACGCAAATTCCGACCAGCCCTGCCAATTCAGTTCGCGTCAAAGTCACCGTCGCCAAGGACGGCCACATCGAAGACGTAAACCAAATCCTCGGTCCCGCCAGCCTGTTTCCGGCCGTCGCCAAAGCTCTCCACGCATGGCGCTTCCAACCCACACTGGTCGATGACAAACCAGTCGAAACACAATGCTATGTCGTGTTTCAATTCCATACGCCCTCCGACCGCGCCTCCAAACGCTAGCAGAGGAACTTCCGCGATCACTTCCATTCAGCTCGGCCAAATGCTTCCAGCATTTTCCCCTCAGAAGGAGGTTCGAGGACATTGCCCTCCGCAAATTCTTCCGCTTGTGGATACTGGGTCGCTCGAATGCGCCCGGCAGCTCTCGCGAGATCGTACGGAGTATGCCGAAGCTCGACGCCCGGTCCGAGTAAGAGCCAATATGCTCCGGGTGCCCCAAACGGCATCCCCACACTGCCAGCATTCACAACTCGCGTCTCTCCGATTGTTCGGTCAAACTGCATGTGCGTGTGGCCGCACACGGCCAGTGGCGCGCCAACTCCTCCAAAAACCGGCACGAGGCGATCTTCTGACGTCAGACGGGTAAAGCAGTCCGTGTCGTTTCGCGGCGTGGCATGGCAAAACATGACCTCCCCTATTCCCCGTATCTCGAAGCGAAGTGTCTTAGGCCAGCCGGCCAGCACCCGCCGAAGTTCCGGTCCCAGTTGCCGCGCAGTCCATCGCACGGGCTCGCGCCACTGTTCAGGAGCGGCGCGGTACCACTCCGTCTCGACGCCCGACATTTGAGCCAGCACCTCACGGTCGCCATTGCCGCAGAGGAACCGCATGGGAATGTCCAGGTCCAGCAAATATCGGATGGTTTCTTGCGGCATCGGCCCCGGAAACACATCCCCTCCGACTACAATGTGGTTAACACCCGCTTGGCGAATATCCTCGACGACTGCCTCAACTGCGGGAAGGTTCGCATGAACGTCATAAATCGCAGCGACCCGCATATCTGGTCTCCCTCCCTTTCGAGGATAACGAATAGCAGCCCAACCCGGGCGTTTTAAAAACTTCCCATCTGATTTGAGGTATCTTTTCAATTATGGATTCGCAGGTCACGCGCAGCCGCCAGCGGATTCTGGAGTCCGCCGTGGTGTTGTTGAGGGAAGGCCACCTGCCAGGGCTGTTGGTCGAAACTGCTGCGGCGGCGGCCCGCGTTCCTCTTGCCAACGCCAAGCAGTTTTTCCAGAACGATGAAGAGCTGATTCTTGCGTTTTATCTCCGGCTTGCCAATGACTTGGAGGTCCGGGCTTCAGCTCTGCCACCGGAAGGGGTAGCCGAGCGGTTCCGCGTGCTGATGCTAGCCAAGCTGAGACTGGTCGGGCCATACCGCGAAGCTTTCGCGGGATTGTTCGCCAAGATGCTGGATCCGCGGACCAATATCGGAGTGTTCAGCAAACAGACCGAATTGGTGCGGCTGCGGGCGCGAGCAGCGTTCGCGAAGGTGGTCCACGGTGCAAATGACGCGCCGGACGCCGAGACGCAACTAATTCAAGGTCTCTACGCCGCCCATTTGGCCTTATTGCTGATCTGGAGCCAGGACCAATCACCGGATTCACAGAGCACGCATGCCGCGTTAGAAATGATTGCGAAGCTGACCGCACTGGTTTGCCGGTTTCGCTGGACGCCCATATCCGCGACAATGCTTGGAAACATCGGGGCGATTTGCGGACCCCTGGTAGATCCGCCCGCGGATCGGGAAACGACAGCGCGAGCGAGGGAAATTCTGCGGTTGGTGTTTCAACATCGCCGGACGCTGCCGGGCGCGGCAAACTGTGCCGAGGCTGCCAGTGGTGATGTGTGCGAGCAATGTTTGGAGCCTCACCTTCCTCTCGTCCGCCGGTTTATCGGGGCAGGTCTTCCCATCCATTTCGTCCTGCCGGCGTTTCCCGCCAAGTCGCCGAATCAAGAGAAAGTGCTGGGGCGAATCCCCGATAGGGCCGAGGAGTTGAGCCTGCAGTTTTTGCATGATCTTTGTGAAGGGATCCGGAAAATTCATGGGCCTGGGGCGCGGATCACGATCTGTTCCGACGGATTGGTCTTCAGCGATCTTGTGGGTGTGACGGATTCGGACGTCAACAATTATGGCGAGCAAATCACGCAGATGATCGAGCAGTTACATCTGGACTCGCTCGAAACCTTCCACATGCAGGATCTTTATGATGAAGCCGGGTCGGGTGAGCAAATGCGCGAGTGGCTGTGCCACCACTACGCCGAATCGAAGGAGACCATCCGAGAGAGGCTGCATTCGAACGACAGCCAGCAGGCACTATTTAACGGCATTCAACGGTTTCTGTTCGAGGACCAGGTGGCTATCGAGGAAGGAAAGAGCCGCACACGCATCCGTTCGGAGTGTAAGGAGCGCACCTATGAGCTGGTCCGGCGCAGTGACGCTTGGGGGCGTCTTGTCGCGGACTGCTTTCCGGCGTCGCTGCGGCTTTCCATTCATCCGCAGCCGCCGCATTCTGAGAAGATCGGAATTCTGTTGGCCGAATCGCGGGATGTTTGGTTGACGCCGTGGCATGCCGTAGCTCTCAACGAGAACGGCCATTTTCGACTCGCCAAACGCCGTGAGGCGGAGGCTTTGGGGGCGTCTGTCGTCCTAAAAGACGGAGTACCCTCTTATATGGATTCGCGCCATGATTGACCCACTCGAAAAGGTCCTCGAAGCGCGCGACCGGTACTTGGTAGCCTCCGGCTTTACAACCCAATCCTATGTCGACCCCAATTTCAACGTGAAGGTCGGTTTTATTTCCCTGCGATTCCCCAACCCCGGTCTGCTGCCGATGCATGATCTCCACCATGTCGCCACCGGCTACGATTCCTCGCTGCTCGGGGAAGCAGAAATCAGTGTTTTTGAACTGCGCGCCGGGAGCGGAACTCCGCTCATCTTCTTTCTCTGTTGCGGCTCGCTTCTAGTCGGCTTGTATTTGTCTCCGCGACGTATGTGGCGGGCCTGGAAAACCGCTCGCGGCGCGCGCTCCTTGTACAAAACCAAGACACCCTACGAAACCCTGCTAGCCATGGATGTCGCCCAACTGCGAAAGCTGATGGGGCTGGAGGCCCGATGAAAAACCAAGGCTGGCAAACTCGCGCTCTCTCGCCATTCGGCCTGGAAGTCATAGCCGCAGCAACAGCCACCGGTCCCGAGGAGATCCCCACGCCAACTCTTAAGGGTTGGATCGCAAGCGATCGTTACGTCCTTCTCCGAGGATTCGCCCAGCTTTCCACCGAATCCATGACCCGCCTGGCGCTGACTCTCGGCAAAACACTCGAATGGGAATTTGGCGCCGTCAATGAGCTTGTCGCCAAACCCGATGCCAAAAACTACATCTACACCACCGGTCGAGTCCCTTTTCATTGGGACGGCGCGTTTATCGGAAAAATCCCGCACTATATTCTTTTTTTCTGTGAAGTTGCTCCGCCCGAACACAGCGGCGGCGAAACCATCTTCTGCGACGGAGCACACTTGCTGCGCGGCGCGACGCCAGAGCAGCGCGCGTCCTGGCGCGCCACATCCATCACCTATAGCACCGATAAGGTGGTCCACTACGGCGGCTCGTTCACCTCGCCGATGATCGCGCCGCATCCCGTAAGCGGCGAGGAAACTCTGCGATTCGCCGAGCCTGTCCTCGATTTGAATCCCGTCAACTTGGAAATCCCCGGCAGAACGCCCGAGCAACGCGATGCGCTCGTCGACGAAATGGCCAAGCTGTTGCGCAAACCGGAATACTTCGTGGCCCACCAGTGGCGGGCAGGCGACGTCCTGATCGCCGACAATCACGCCCTGTTACATGGACGCAATGCCTTCGTTCACGCAGCCCTCCGCCACATTCGCCGCATCAACATCCTCTGATGAGCAAATGATGCCGAAATTCCTCAATTTTGTCCGCGACTTGCTCCTCATACGCCGCGTCGAGTTCCGTATCGCCGAGATCCCCATCGTCGCGATGCCCGCCCTGCTGGTAAACAAGGACCTCACTCCCCTCAAAACGCAATCTTTCTGGGAAGGCGTCCTCATTTTCTTTTTTCTGTTCGCTTTCGGAGACATGATCAACTGCCTCGCCGACCGTGACCTCGACGCCCAATACAAGCCGCACCTCTCCCGCGCGGTTTACAACTTGGGTGTGCCGTTTGTGACATTTCAAATTGTTTTGTGGGCCGTGTTCGCGCTCGCGCTGGCCGCCCATGTCTCCTGGCTGCTGCACCGCTGGCAGTTGCTCGCATTGACCGCCATTGGCCTCGCGTTGGGCGCAGCGTATTCCGTCGAGCCCTTCCGCTTGAAAGGACGCGGCATCGCGCAGTTGGCTTGTCTCTGGTTGATCATTTTCGTAGGCCCCATGCTGATGATCGCCACCCTGTTCGGCACTTGGCCCACGCTTGAGTTGGTGGCCTTCGCCATGGCGTATGGCGCAGTACAAATGGGCATCATCCTCGTGAATACCGCCGAAGATTACCCCGAAGATCGCGAAGCCGGCGTGCGCACGGTAATCGTTGCACTGGGCCTCTCTCGCGGGATCGCCTTGGCCTCCGCGCTGGCCGGGGCGGGTGCTGCGGTAATGCTCGCAACGCTTGCTACTCTGTACTGGGTCCGGGGTGTCCCGCTGTCGCGCACCGTCGCCTTGCTGCCCGCCGCAGCCGCGTGCCTGTGGTTGACCAACGCCATCCGCCGCCTCTCTCGCGAAGTTTCCGCCGCGCCGCTCGACGTTGGCATTGCCCGCGTGAAAGCCGCCGCAAAGAACGTCCCCGCATGGGTCACCGTGGTTGCATGGACATCCTTCGCCGCTGTCGCCGTCCTATTCCTCTACTCTGCGAAGTTGTTCTAGCACGCGACTCGCCTGCCGAGAGTCGCTGTTTACGCGTGCCTGGGCTAAACCGCCGATGAATCAAATCCTGCTATGAATCGACGCGCGTGCCGGCCAGATCAAAAATCAGCGCGTGCCCTGAGCTAAGTATTGGGTCAGTCATGAATCTTTCATTTTAAATAGGCCTGCCATCGGTTTGGTTGCACCCGACGCGATTTCTAACGCATCACGAAGACTGCATGAAAGAAAGCGTTCTATCGTTTATCAGAATCGTCCACTCTTCGCGTAAACTAGAGGGCTTGTCGCTCAGCACAACACACGACCGGAGACTCACATCACATGGCCCAGGTTCACGCTTTCCATGCGTTTCGCTACAACCCTCAGCGCGTCCCGTTCGAACGCGTCCTCACGCAACCCTACGACAAAATTTCCACGCCCATGCAGGACACCTACTATGCCGCCGATCCCCATAACCTAATCTCCGTAGAAAAGGGCCGCTCCTATCCCACAGATAGTCCACAAAACAATGTCTACACCCGCGCCGCTACCGCACTAGACAATTGGATTCGCGAAAACATTGTCGTGCAGGATCCCGTCCCGTCTTTCTACGCCTACACGCAGGAATACGCGGTTCCTGGAACCGGCGAGCAACGCACGCGCCGCGGTTTCATCGGCGCCGGCAAACTCGAGGAATACTCCGCCGGCGTGGTCTTCCGCCATGAGCACACGCTCTCTGGTCCCAAGGCCGATCGCTTCGAACTCCTTCGCCATACGCGCACTCACACCGGCCAGCTCTTCATGCTGTATTCCGATCCTCAGCAACGCGTCGATCGAATCCTGAAAGATGCCGAGTCCGCCGCTCCCGCGACCACGCTATACGATGGATTTGGCGTAATGCATCGTTTGTGGGTTATCGACGATCCGGAGCGCACCGCCGCCATCGAGTCCGCGATGGCAGAACACAAACTCGTCATCGCCGATGGCCATCATCGTTACGAGACCGCACTGAACTATCGCAATGAGCGCCGTCTCCATGCCGGCGGTCTGCATCCCCCGGCTCCGCACACGATGGCGCCCTACGATTTCGCCATGATGACTTTCGTCAACACCTGCAGCGAAGGTCTTACCATCCTTCCAACGCATCGCCTCGCCGCCCACCTCCACGATTTTTCCTGGAGCGAAGTCCGCCGCTACCTCGAGCCGTGGTTCGAAGCGCAGCCATTTCCGTTTGCAGATGACGGACAAAAAGCCGAAGCGCAAAACAAATTTCTCGCGCATCTGCAACAAGCACGCGGAAAAAGAGCCATCGGCGTCTATCCCAACGCAGAGCACGCGAAGCGCGCCTACTACGTCTTAACGCTGCGGCGCGGAGCCGACCTCTCGCTGCTTCTTCATGGTGTATCGCCCCTGCAGCGCGAGTTGGATGTTGTCCTTCTGCACGATGGCATTCTTGAGCCTGCCTTCGGGATTACGCTGCAAGCCGTGACCGCCGAAAAACATCTCAGCTACGAGCGCGAAGCCTCCGCCGCTCTCGACGCCGTCGATCGCGGCGCCGCGCAGATTGCTTTTCTGCTGAATCCAGTAGACGTCGATCAGGTCATGCGCATCGCCATCGCCGGAGAAGTGATGCCGCAAAAATCCACCGACTTTTATCCCAAGCTGTTAAGCGGCATATGCATGTATCGCGTGGGCTGATGCAACGAGCTCACCAGACAAACGGGATCAACCGGGAGCACGTGCGTAAACAATATTCGGGATAACCAGCCAATTCCTGCCGAAGAAAGTTTTCTTCATTTAGAATTCGCAACACAATCACAGGAATGATCAGCGCAAAAACCGGCACCGCCCAATACGAGCCCAGCGCCAGAGGCGTAAACAAAACCGAAATGACCGCCCCGAAATACATCGGATGCCGAACGATCCGGTAAGGTCCAACGGAGATAACGCGCTGTTCTTTTTCGACTTGAATGATCCGCGAAGCGTAGCTGTTTACGTCCAGGACCCAATACGTCACTAGGTATCCTGCAAGAGCAATCGCTCCGGATAAAATCATGAGCCAGAGCGGCACCGCACCGAAGGATCTGCGCGACCATCCGAGGCGAAAATCAAATCCCGGCAGCAAAAAAGCGCCAAAGAAAATCACCTTCGCGAATTTCATGATCAGTCTCTGTTCGCCGACCTTTTCTTTTGATTGCAGCCTGCGTTCGACTAACTGTGGATCGCGCTCGTAAAAATAGATCGAAGCCGCCACCATCGGAGTCAGCAGCAGCGCGAGGAATATCCAGGCCTGCCAAAACCTAAAGGTGCCAGCGGGAAGGAACAACATTGCGCCGGTCACGACGGCGGTGAGCAGGCATTGCACCGCGAGTCTTGCTTTGAGGCTCATGCGATCCCCAGGCTTTGCGGTTTCCAACACAAAAGGGCACGCCTGCGCGTGCCCTTTTGCAAGACCAATCTTTGTGCTTGCCTTCGCGACTTACTCCGTGAAAGTGGCCGCCGCCCATTTCGGCAAGCCTGCGAAACCTTCGTTCGCGAAACCCGGCGCCGCGCCTCTCGCCAAATTCGCCAGCGTTTACTTGGCGAAGCTGGCCACCGCTTCGGCTTCGCTGTTGTAAACGTCGAACACCGTGAGCAGTTTGGTGATTTGCAGCACTTCCTGGAACTTACTGCCCAGGTGCGCCAGTTTCAGCGCCGCGCCCTGCGACTTCGCGCTGTGATGCGCAGCCACCAGCGTGCCCAAGCCTGCGCTGTCGATGAACGTGATGTTCGCCATGTTCAGGACAACTTTCTTTTTTCCCTCGGCGATCAAGCTTTTCACTTTTTCACGCAGCGCGTTGCTCTCTTCGCCGAGCACGATGCGCCCGTCCAGCGCCACCACGGACACGCCGTCCACTTCCCGGTTGGTCATCTTCAAAGCCACTGTGTTTTCCTCCTCATCGGATAGCAGTTCCGGCGGCAACCCGGGCCGGGACCACAAAGCTTATCAATAATAGTCCGCACAAGACATGTAATATCCGCAGACCGGGCAAATCAATTTGCAACGCCGCGATTCCAGCAGCTTTGAGCACACCGGACAATAACGCGAAGCATCTTCCCCCGAGACCCCCAGGGTCTCTTCAACTTTCGCCGGCGAGGCCTCCTGCGTAGATACCTCAACCGCCTCCCGCTGAACCGGGGCAAGCTCCTGTTTCGCGGCAACTTTCACGGCCCGACTCTTATAGCACATCCCCCGCCAACTGTGTAGCGCAAGGGCCGCCTCGTCCCGCCCGTCTCCCCTCGCGCTGGTTGTGTCCCACCACTCGTAGGGGCACGACACGTCGTGCCCTCTGTTCCTCACCCATCTCTATCTCTGCTATTCTGCTCCTCTGCCCATCCCATGCCCCCACTCGCCCCCGAAGTCCGCGGCCTCAACCTCGATCCTCAAACCCGCTGCCTCCACTACCACTCACCGCTCGACATCATCGCCATCAAAATGAAATGCTGCGCCACCTATTACGCCTGCAATGACTGCCACGACGCGCTTGCCAACCACCCTCTGCAACCCTGGCCCCCATCCGACTGGCACACCCAAGCCATCCTCTGCGGCTCCTGCCGCGCGCAACTCACCATCGCCGCCTACCTCGAATGCAACTCGGTCTGTCCCAACTGCCGCGCCGCCTTCAACCCACGCTGCCGGAATCATTACCATTTCTATTTCGCGATCTCTGCTAAGCCAGCGAGTGAGACATAGTTGCGGTTCGTGTCGCTGAAGGCCGGGATTCGAGCGCAGGCCGCCCTGTCGCGGAGTGCCGCAAAGCGCAGAAACCAGTTTCCCAACGTGCCCGCAGTTCAGTCCCGCTCACCCCGCCGAAAATTCCGATTGCCACCGGGCCCCGCAGAACCCGCATCGGCATCGGCGGCGTCCCAGGTTTTGCGGTCGATGGGCTGAATGGGTTCCAGTTTTTTCTGCGAAAGCGATTTGTTCATCGCAGGAAGTTCCTTAGTCACAAACGCCTCGAATTCGTCGGCGACATCCTCCAGCTCTTTCTTCAGAGAGTCGATGCGCGCGGTCTGATAATCAGTGGGGCGCCCCTCATAGTTCAAAATCGCGCCGTAGAGTCCCGTGGTTTTTTCTCGGATGCGCTCTTCGCCCGTCAACGCGCCACCTTCCGTCGTAGCCACAATTTTCTTTCGCATCGCTTCCACTTTCTCCGCGAGCTCCTGTAGACGCTTGCCAAGTGCAGCATCTCCTTTCACTCTTCCGCTGCGCAGCAGAAGTGCGTCATGCACGCCGTTGATACGGTCGACATCGAAACTCATGTCCCCCAACAGGCGATGGAGGCGCATGGCCGCGTCGAATTCCATCTTGCGGTCTTCCTGCGTGAATTTCGCGCGTGGGTCGAGCACCACGTCAAGCTGTGTGGTGTAAGTCTCCTTCCCCCGGGTCATCTTTACTGTGTATGTGCCGGGCAAAACTCTCGGGCCTTGCGCCGCTTCAAAAGCCGCCGTGGCAGCAGGCGGCACATGCGGAGCCTTCAGCCGCATCGGCCATTCCACGCGGCTGATGCCGCGCCGGCTGTTCGACGGGAGCGTGTCCACGACCTTCCCCTGCGAGTCCAGAATTTCCAGTTTCATCTTTCCAAAAATGTGTCGCTTGCTCTGATAGTAGGTAATCAGAGCAGCGTCCGGAGGATTCGGCCCGGTGAACACGGCGCTTCCTTCCACCCAGCCCCCGTTCGCTTGGAGCCGCTGTTGCGCCGGCTTGGCCTGCAAGAAAACGGCCTCTTGCGCCAGGACTTCCGGCGTCAGCTCGCGCAACGGGGTGATGTCGTCCACGATCCAGATGCCGCGCCCATGCGTAGCCACCACAAGATCCGATTCGCGGGAGTGCACGACGATATCTCGCACGGCCACCGTCGGGAAATCGTGACCCTTGTATTGCGCCCAGTGCTTGCCACCATCCAATGAAATCCACAGACCGAATTCCGTTCCCAGGAATAATAGATCGGGACGCACCGTATCTTCTTTGATGACGTGCGCGTAGCCACGCACACCGCTGCCGGCATCCACGATTGGCGTCCAAGTCTTTCCGTAATCGGTAGTCTTGAAAACGTGGGGCTCCATATCTCCAAACGTGTGGCGATCGAGGGCTGCATAAGCCGTGCCGGCTTCATACAGACTGGCCTCCACCCACGATACCCATGAAGCCTTCGGCAAATTGGGCACGTTGCCCACGACGTTCGTCCAAGATTTCGCGCCGTCCCGCGTTACCTGCAGGTTGCCGTCATCCGTACCAACCCAGATGGTCTGCCCATCGCGTGGCGATTCGCTGATCGAGTAAATCGTCGTGTGCGTTTCCGCGTAGGAATTGTCCACCGTCACGCCGCCGGATTCTTCCTGCTTCTGCTTTTCCGGATCGTTGGTAGTCAGATCCGGCGAAATCCTCTCCCACGACTGGCCGTGATCGCGCGAGCGAAACAAGAATTGCGCCCCGATATAGATCGTTCCCTTCTCCTTCGAGCTCATATGGATCGGCGTGTTCCAGTTGAAGCGCAGCTTCTTTTCGCCGTAGTTCGGTTCTGGCTGGATGAAGCGCGCCTCCAAAGTGGACCGATTGACGCGCGCCACAAAGCCGCCCTGCGATTCCGCATAAACGTAACTGGCATCGGCGGGATCCGGAAACGCCCAGAATCCGTCTCCGCCGCCAAGATTTTCCCACCGGCCATTGGTAATCCCGCCGGGATACTGCGAGTCGCCCATCCACACGCTGTTGTCCTGCAACCCACCAAAAACGTGATACGGATCGGCATTGTCCGTGCTCACGTGATAGAACTGCGAGATCGGCAGGTTGTTGCCCTTCCACCAGGTGTTTCCGCTATCGTAGGAGTACCAGATGCCTCCGTCGTCGCCGGCGATGAGGTGATCGGTATTGTCGGGATTTACCCACACGTCGTGGAAATCGCCGTGTGCTCCATTGGCAACCGCGCTGAAGCTTTTTCCGCCGTCTTCGCTGAGGATCAAAATCAGGTCGGGTTTATAAACTTTGTTCTCGTTTTTCGGATCGACAATCACATTGGCGAAGTAAAAAGGCCTCCAGACCATCCAGTTGCTGCGGTCGCGCTCTTCCCATGACTTGCCGCCATCCTCCGAGCGGAAAAGTGCGCTCCGCGTTGACTCAATCAAGGCATACACGACGTTTGGTTTGGATGGCGCAATCGTGACAGCTATCCGGCCCCACGGTTTCGCGGGTAGCCCTTTGGCGCTGTTTTCATCCAGCTCAGTCCATGTCGTTCCGCCGTCCGCGGTTTGAAAAAAACCGCTGCCGCTCGTTGCTTTAGGGTTCTCGCCCCCCGAGCGAAACGTCCAGCCCTTCCGGCGAAAATCCCACATGCCCGCGAAAAGTACTTTGGGGTTCTGCGCACTCATCGAAATCATCGAGCACCCGGTCGAGAGATTCGCTCCTTTCAGAATTCTGTACCAGGCTTTCCCACCATCCGTTGTTTTGTAAACACCGCGGTCCTCGCTGTCGCTCCAGAGTTTTCCCGGCACGCAGGCGTAAACGGTGTTCCCATCTTTGGGATCTACGATAATCTTTGAAATGCGCTCCGAATTTGGCAGCCCCATGTTCGTCCAACTGTCTCCGCCGTCCGTCGACTTATAAATGCCGTTCCCGATCGACACGCTGTTGCGCGTCCAAGATTCGCCCGTGCCTGCCCAGATCGTTTTCGGCGCCTGCGGATCGATGGCTAGCGCGCCAATCGACTGCACAGCCTCCTTGTCGAAAACAGGCTTGAACGTCGTTCCCCCATTCGAGGATTTCCACACGCCGCCGCTTGCCGACCCAACATAGACAGTGAGCCGCCCGTCTTCTTTTGTGGCGGCTATCGCCGACACCCGCCCACTCATCGCCGCCGAACCGATGTTTCGAGCGCCGAGACCCGAGATGGAATCCGAGTCGAACTTGGCCTCTTGCGCCAGCGCGGGCCCAGCCAGAATCGTTAGAGTAGAAATCATCATCGCGGCAACACAGCAGCAACGCATGCATTTGCTCATATCGAGGAATTCCTCAAAAGTAGAGTAGAACCCACGGCTGTCCCGGTTAAAAACATTCATGGATATTCGGACGTCCAACAAGCATTTTTGCCTGTCCGCTCGACAAGATTCACTTCCCAGCGGGCGGCGCCTTGGTTTCCGGCTTCGATGCGGGCATGGAGAAAACCGCGTCTTCCAGCGGCACGTTCTGCTCGATCTTCTCGACTGAGATCTGCGTGCGCGACGAACTGCCTTTTTGCGCCTGCTCGACAGTAAACGGATAATAAATTCCGTTCACCTGTTCGTAGTCCCCGTAGTACAGCTCCGACTCCTGCAGCGCCCCGCGTATTGTCGTTTGAATCTCCACCTTCAATTCCAGATACGAATCCGCGTCGAGATAGTAGTAGCGCACGTCTCCGTTCTTCATGCTCAGCTTGATCTTGAAACAATCCGTTCCTTCCATCGAGTCGTGTCCCACGAGTTCCGCTTTATGCCCCTTTTCCTTGTACTCCATCAAGGGCCCATCCATATCCGCGTCCACGGCGAGGTTCTTTAAATCGTCCTGCGACAGCAGTTCCGGATCCTTCCGCCCGTTGAAAGGAGAAATCTGCCACCCCGTTTTGCCGTCATAAGCCTGCACTTGCGCCAACCCCTGGATGATGATTTCTTCCCGCACCTTGTCCGGGCGTTTGTTTTCCTGGCGAAATTCCGCTCGAAACGATCCCTGCGTTAGCTTCGAACTGGTGCGCAAACTGCGCATCGACTTCAGCTTTTCCGCTCCGCCGCGCGCCTGAATATTCTTCCCGACCACCTCATCCACAGTCTGCCCACCAGCGCCGAGAGAAAAGCATGCGCCTGCCGCCAGTAATAGAAGGCAGAAACGGAAAGCCCGGCCCAGCGCAGCCCATGGCCTCGCAACCAAATGTACTTTCATAGGATTCACCCCAAAACGCATCCAAATCCAAACGGAAGGAGCCCCCAGCGCCGACCATTATATCCACAAGCTACGTTTTACCGTTGCGCCTATACGCCAGATTGACCATCTGCCCGGCGCGGGCTGCGGCGACCCCCGTCTCGACTGGCGCGTTAGGCTCTTTGCGGTTCCTGATGCAGTCGAAGAAATTCTGCATGTGGTCGATGGTGCCGTCGCGGAAGCTGTCTGCCTTGAGAACCGGATTTTCTCGGCCTGGCACGCCTTCGTGATAGACGCTAAAGCCGCTCCGGTTAAGCTTCATGGTTGCCTCCGTGCCGCGGAATTCGAGACCCCCGTCGTCGATCGAGGAGGCCATCATGCCCTCGTAGACGACATCGAAACCGGGATAGCGGAGAGCGGCCTGAACGGTGTCGGGACAATCCCATTGCTCGAAGATGTATTTGTCGGCGAGCATCTGCGCCTCGCGCGCCTGGTCGGATTTCATGGCCCAGTGCACGACGTCGATCCAGTGAGTGAAGAGATCGGTCATGGCGCCGCCCCCAAAGTTCCAGAACCAGCGCCACCGGTGAAACTTCTCTTCGCTGAAGGGCTGATCGGGAGCGCCGCCAAGCCACTGCTTCCAATCGAGGGCCTGGAGGTCGATGGGCTTGCGCGCCCCGAAATCCTGATAGTTCTGCCACCAATAGGTCCTGACTTGGGGGACGCGCCCGAGGCTACCCCCCTGAATGAGCTCGACGGCATCGCGAAAGTGGCTCCAGCTGCGCTGCTGCATGCCGCATTGAAGTATCTGCTTGCTGGAGCGGACCGCACGGGCGAGGGTGGCGCCTTCTTCCAGGGTGTGCGTGACCGGTTTTTCAAGATAAACATCTTTGCCGGCTGCCAGGGCGTCGACCGCCATGCGCACATGCCAGTGGTCGGGAGAGGCGATAAAGACGGCGTCGATCTCTTGCTGGAGGACTTCGTGAAAATCCAAGTGGGTGCTCGCGATTCCGTTGGAGCGTTCCTTGATGGCGTCGCGGCGCGGCGCATAAACGTCGCTCACCGCGACGATTTGATAGCGGCCGGCCTTGTCGGCCGCATTGAGCAGGTCGCCCATACGGCCGCCTGCTCCGATAACTCCGATGCGCAGAGTGTCGTTGGCGCCAAGCACTCGGCTTGACGCAAGAGCGGTGAGCCCGCCGGCGATGAGAAAGCTGCGACGATTGGGTGGATATTGCATGGCGACCATTCTAGCGAGTAGCGCTCCACGGGGAAAGTGGCTGGCTTCTGCGCCACCCACCCAACATCCTAGGTTCGCTCTAAACTCACTGCACGCGCGCTCCGTGCTAGACTATTATTTTCTAGGTTAGTTATCGTCTGCGTTGGTAACTCATACGGTCCTGGTCTTGGATGTGGAGCTCTTGGTGCCCAGACTCTTCCCGTGTTTTCGGCCTCTTGGATTCCTGGCCTTACTCGTTCTTATCGCTGACCATTCCGTGCTTGCGCAATCCTCCTCCGTCTCCACCGTTGCGCAACCTGTCGATAACAGCCCGCTGGTCACTCTGAAGGGCAACGTGCACCCGCTCGCCCAGGCTCGCTTCGACCGAGGCGCGGTCCCTGACTCATTTCCCGCGGAACGCCTGTTTCTGATCCTTCAGCGTTCTCCGGAGCAAGAGACCGCACTTCGGCAATTCATTCAGGACGCGCATAGACCGGACAGTCCCAGCTTTCACAAATGGCTCACCCCGGAACAGTTCGGCAAACTGTACGGACCGGAGGACTCCCAAGTCGCAGCCGTTGCTGGCTGGCTGCTAATGCAGGGTTTTACTATCACCCGGGTAACCAAAGGCAAGACGGCCATAGAATTTAGCGGCACCGCCGGACAACTACGCAAAGCCTTCGGTACAGAAATCCACACCTACCTCGTCAACGGTGTGGCGCACCACGCGAATAACCTCGATCCTCAGATTCCCGCCGCACTCGCTCCGCTGGTCGCCGGCCTAACTTCGCTCAACGATTTTCTTCCGAAGTCCTACGCTATTTTCCTCGGCAATGATTTGTACAATCCCAAGACGCACGTATGGACCCCACAGTGGACATGGTCGGGGAGTAGCAGCCCTCCGGCGTTGGCCCTGGCCCCGGCTGATTTCGCAGTCCAGTATAATCTCAACCCGCTTTACAGCGCGGGCATCAACGGAAGCGGTGTCACCATCGGAATTATCGGCGCGTCGGATGTCGACCCGGCCGCTATCGCCAACTCTCGTTCCTTTTTTGGACTTCCCCCAGGAAAGCTGAATGTCGTCATCGATGGCAGCGATCCCACCCCCGGTTCAGGAAACTGGGCCACAGGCGAGTCGTATCTGGATGTTGAGGTTGCCGGCGCGGTAGCCCCGGGCGCCATCATCAATCTATATACTGCGGCTGACACCTCTGTTCAGTCCGGTCTTCTATTAGCGGCGCAGCGCGCTGTCGACGACGACCAAGCCTCGGTCCTCAGCACCAGCTACGGCACTTGCGAACAACAACTGGGTTCTTCCGGAAACCAATTCTGGACCGCACTTTGGGAGCAGGCCGCC
>Ga0210403_10000557_pt1 | contig 38450 bp, 37 predicted proteins | sample IncBWC19MmetaG_FD_150863 | JGI IMG/M metagenome (GOLD analysis project Ga0210403, IMG submission 150863) | Forest soil microbial communities from Barre Woods Harvard Forest LTER site, Petersham, Massachusetts, United States - Inc-BW-C-19-M | ecosystem: Environmental > Terrestrial > Soil >...
TAGCCGACGGGTTTTCTGAACGCGGTTTTTCCATCTCTGGCGCTGGCGGATTCACTACAGGCGTGTGCAAGGTATTTGCCGCCGGCGGAGTGGAAGCGAGCGAACTCGTTGCGCCTGGGACATTAAGCAATGCCGGCGACGTGGCATCAACAGCCGGCATTGATTTCTCGGTGTCCCGCGAGCGCGTTCCGAGCGGGCTACGTCCCACTGTGAGCCCAACGGTGAGACTGATCATCGCAAACAAAATCACCACTGCGGCGACATGAAATCCGGATATCTCAAGGACATACTTGCGTGAACGCGAGTTCTCTATACGCTCCACCGCCGGCTCGAGTTTGTGTCTTCCAACTTGCGGTCCCAATCCGGCTACGGAAGGGTGGTGGTGCACCTTTTTCTGGAGATCTTCGGCAAGCGATAGAGCGCTCGCATCCAGAATCTCCGGCGTCACGATTTTAAAAGCCTGAGGCGCAGTTTGCGCAATCAATTCCGGCGAGGGAGGTTGCTCTTGCTCAGGGAAAACACTCCCAATGCACTCTTCTGGGAAGCTTTCGAGGGTCGCGGGGAAGAGGCTCTCAACAGGCGTCGGCATTAGGCCGTCGGGCGCGGCTGCTTCCGATTTTGCCGGTACAACCGCACCTCGCCCCGTCTTATTCCGCTGCGCAATTTCCAAAAGTGTTGCCAGCTTGCCGCCCGCCTTCGAAAGTGCGTCAAACACATACGCAACATTCTTGGGGTTGCACTGAAGCTGCCGGGCAGTAAGAGTCAGTCGAATGCTGTCGTTAATTTCATCTCGCTGGCTTTCCGAAAGATAGTTCTGCAGGCCAGAATAGTGTGCGCCGTTCTCGTAATTCTCTCTCCACTCAAGAATGGCCTGGCGACGGCGGCTGGCGTCCTTCTCCAATTCTTGTTCTTGCGGTTCCGCCGCGGCGCATTCGGCGATCACGTCAGCTGGACCGTGGGGCAGCGCCATGGTCATTTCTATTAATCCACCACGCAGCTCCTGAACCTTGTTGGACGCTAAAGATGTTTTGTGACAGATCCACTCTCCGCGCAGCTTGTCGAACTCAATCGAAGCGCGATACGCATCCGTTTCATACTTGAATACCGGCAACGGCTTGAGCGGCGGCCACCTTCCGGCCAGAATTAATTTCATCTCGGCTTGTTGCACTGGAGACGCGAGTCCAGCAATGTTGGGCCTGGCTCCTTTGTGTTCATTCCATTTCATGATTCGGCCCGAAAAGTTCTACCGCCCACACGAGTCTCCCGGCGTGCGGCCAATAAACTTCTCGAATCGGCCCACGCGATGGAGATTCGAACGACGAATGTTTCGGAGGACAACAAGCGCACTGAACTATTGCGGCAGATTCTGCACGTCGCTTTCTGGAGCTCCGTGCTGTTGGACCGAGGGCAGGGCACGTCCATCTCGTCACCCCTTGCAGCCCCACTTCCATGTGGGAAGAGACCTTATCTGATCAACTTCGCTCGTCCGTTGTAGTTACTTTCCCGTGTGTAGTCAACCCTAAACCCCGTCCGCCCGGATTAGTTGCTTCCCTCCGTTCAATGAGACCTCGGCAAGGCCGTTTTCTAAGCCATGCACAGGAGCAGCTTGCGATCCTTCTTTCGACATGACCAACGGAGCAAGGGCAGGTCCAGACGCAAGCGCTCTCGAACCCTCCTCCTGCTTCTTCAAGTCTTGTATTATGAGCTACTTGCAGGAGAGTCGCAGTAAAGCTACCCGCTACACGCCTGATTACGCGCTAACCGGAAAAGTGAAGTACTGGGACTGGATTTGTCCGGGTTTCCCGTGCTTACCAGGAGTTGAGAACGCGGCAGCGGCCGCCTAAAATCCTGGACACTCACCGGCCCTCTCATGGAAGGACTTGGGCGATTCCAAGGATGGCAGCGGAGTTTAGGTGCCCATCCCCATTGTGCTCGCCTGCACTTTCCATTGTCGAACGTTCACGCCCTTTACGATGAGCCATAGCATCAACGACATTTCCGCGAGGAATCCGAGGACCTTTAGGTAGGTGGATAGCTGATCTGCGAGCGGTGTCAAAAAGAGCAGCCAACCCAAACCGGCAAGTGCCATCAGCACTCCCAGAATTCGAGGCAGGAAAGTTGACCTGAAAATGAGGTAGCCGATCAAGAGGCAGTAGGGCCCGAAAAATACCAGGGAGTTGATTTTGTAGTGCGCGAGATGAAAGAGGTCGAGTAGATCATTAGCGCATCCTGCGAGGCTGAAGAGCGCCGCGAGCAAAGAGAGACTCCTGTTCACCGGCTTGAACAGGTAATAGAAGAGCACCGCCACAGCGATGTAGAAGGCGTACGCGATGAGGTTGACGGCGTCAAATAGAACAAGCCGGCTACGGCCGACGAATACCTGGGCGGATATGGCGGTTAGAAAGTAAAGCAAATAAACGACACCGGTAATCCTGGCTCCAGGTCCTGGCGACATTTCTGCAACCCGTTCCATGACTTCTCAGCCTCCGAGGACAGCACTGTGACTAGAACAGCTCTGACGATAAGGATTGTTATGGGTGAACGCTGCGCACTTTTGGACACTCTGCTCAGATTCTTCGGTGCTCTAAGCCAACCGCTGGCAGTCGGATTGACGTAAAAGTGGATCTGGATCCGCCAGCCCGATCCCCATCCGGCCCCGACGCCGAAGATAGTAGAATGGCGCGACTCAAATTCCTCGAAGAGGTGTCTGCATTGCGAAACCCTGGGCGAGACTGTAGATGACCAATGAACCCATGCAAGCTGCGCCAGGAGGGCAATTCGTTCGCGCCAACAAATGGCTGATTCTCGTCGCATCGGTCGTGATGATTGTTCCGTGCCTGTGGCATCGCCGCATTGAAGCCGGCGATCTCGCCAGCCACACCTACAACGCTTGGCTCGCCCAGTTAATCGAGAAAGGCCAAGCCCCCGGCCTCTATATCGTGCGCCAGTGGAACAACGTCCTCTTCGATTGGACTCTCCAGCACGCTGCCTCTGTTTTCGGTTTTGCGCTGGCCGAGAAACTTGTCGTCTCGCTCTGCGTTCTCATTTTTTTCTGGGGAGTTTTTGCTCTCATCTCCGCCGCCAGCGGCCAGCCACCCTGGTTTCTTACTCCCTGCATCGCCATGCTCGCTTACGGCTATTCCTTCAACATGGGCTTCCTCAATTACTATCTCTCGCTCGGACTTTCCTCTTTCAGCTTGGCCCTTCTATGGAAGGGCAGGGGACTTACGCGCCTCCTCGGCTTGCTACTCGTACCCCTCATTCTTCTCGCTCATCCCATTGGCTTTCTCTGGCTCATCGGCGCAGCTTTGTATCTATTTTTGTGGACGCACTTGCCGAAGATGTGGAACCTGGCTCTGCCCGTTGCCGCTGTCTCCCTCCTATTCGCCATCCACGCCTACCTCGTGCATCAAACCAAATTTCCCGTCGATTGGTTTCACGATCCCTTTTACATCATGAACGGGGCCGACCAGCTAGCACTGTACGGCCAGCGCTACGTCCTTCTCGGCTGGGCCACCTTCTCCTTCGGCATCCTCATCTTCTTGGTCGATGTAATTTTGCGCCGGCGCGAAATTTCCTTCTGGAAGACTCTGCGCCTCCCTGCGGAGTTGTATCTGATCTCCATTCTCGCTGTCGCGCTCTTGCCGGAAAACCTGCGCCCCTCCATCACCGGCGGCTGGATCGGCCTGCTCGCCTCCCGCCTCACCGCCATTACCGCCATTTTTGCTCTTTACCTGATGAGCGTCTTGAAGCCTCGCAAGTGGCATCTAGCCGGTTTCGGAGTTTGCGCGATTGTCTTTTTTTCTTTTCTTTATAAAGACACCCTTGTTCTAAATCGCATGGAATCGACTGTTCAAAACCTCGTCCGCAGCCTGCCTTTTGGCACACGAGTGATTGCCACGATCTGGGCGACTCCCGACTCCCGTGTCTCCTTCATTGGCCACATTGCCGACCGCGCTTGCATCGGCCACTGTTTCAGCTACGCCAATTACGAGCCGTCGTCGGGCCAATTCCGTATCCGCGTGCGCCCCGGAAGCCCGGTCGTCAGCGCCACCGACGACGACTCCGAGGACATGCAGGCAGGGGAGTACGAAGTTCAAGACGAGGACCTCCCACTGAAACAGATTTACCAGTGCGACGAAAAAGATCTCACCAAACTTTGCATCCGCGACCTCGCTTCCGGCGAGAAAAATGGCCGCCTCGGCTACAAACCCCCCGCCAACTAATGGAGTGCGGCAGCTCTGCTGCCGCTTTTCGAGCCGCTCCCAAGACTCTCTTCCACCGCAACGTCTCTGACTCTCTCTTTCCTCCTTCCCGTTCAAAATCCACACAAAAACCCGCCAAATTGGCGGTAGACAAATTGGCTCTTGCACCAGTCCAATATCGTGTAAAATAGCCGGAAGGTGAGAGACAATGTTGCCACTTCATCTCCAGCCGCAAAGCCACGTCCCGCTGTACATCCAGCTTCGCGACCAGCTTCGTTCCCTCGTCCACGCTGGTGATTTGCGCCCCGGCGACCGCATTCCCGCCAGCCGCGAACTCGCCACCATGCTCGGAGTCCATCGCACCACGGTTGCCAACGCCTACGCCGAGCTCGAATCCGAAGGCTTGATCCAGGGCCACGTCGGGCGCGGCACGTACATCAAGGGCAATGGCAACGGCTTGAAGCTCACGCCGCCTCCTCCGCCGGTTCTAAACGGAAACGAAGGAATTCGCTGGGAACTGCTCTTTGCCGATGAACGCGGCGAAGAAGCTCTCAGCCGTTTGACCGCCAGCGCTCCGGAAAATTCTCTTTCCTTTGTGATGGCGCGCCCCGCTGAAGAATATTTCCCTGTTGAAGAATTGCAGACTTGCGTCAACGCCGTCCTTCGCCGCGAAGCCACCGACGTTTTGAACCTCGGCCCTTCCGACGGTTATGCGCCTCTAAAGGAAGCGCTCATCGAGCATCTTCGCGGCGACGGCATCCCCGCGAAAGACGAAAACCTTCTCATCACCGACGGCTGCCAGCAATCGCTAGACATCATTAGCAAAGCGTTTGTGCGGCCGGGCGATTCCGTCATTCTCGAGAATCCCACGTATCCCGGCGCAATGGCAATTTTCCACGGTGCACGCGCGCGCTGTCTTAGCGTTCCGATGCAAACGCGGCCGGAACCAGGTGGAACTCTCGGCCTCGATCTGGAAGCTCTCGAAGCCACGCTCGCCGCGAACCGCGTGAAGCTGATCGTGCTTACTCCCGACTTTCAGAATCCCACAGGCACGTCGATGCCGCTGGCGTCGCGGCGCAGAGTGTTGGAACTCGCCGGACGCCATCAGGTTCCCGTCGTAGAAGATCACATCTATGCGCGGCTCCACGCCCGCGAAGAGCGGCTGCCTTCGCTCAAGCAACTCGACCGCGCCAACATCGTCATTCACATCGACAGCTTCGCGAAGGTTGCGTTTCCAGGTCTGCGCGTCGGCTGGATTGTGGCTCCTGCAACGGCGATTGAGCGGCTTCGCATCGTCAAGCAAACCACCGATCTGCACACCGATCAACTCGCGCAAGCGACGCTCGCCGAATTTCTGCGCCGCGGACTCTTCACCAAGCATGTGGCCAAGATGCGCAAAGTCTACGCTTCGCGCCTCAACGCTCTGGACGAAGCGCTGCGCAAACACATGCCAGAGGAAACGCGCTGGACGCGTCCCGACGGTGGAATGTGTTTGTGGCTCGAACTTCCGCCTGGCTTCGACGCCAGCGAACTCTTGATCCACGCCAAAGAACGCGGTGTGCTCTTCGCTCCTGGCCGCTATTTCTACGTGCAGAATCCGTTGCCGAACACGCTGCGGCTTGGCTATGCGGGCTTGGACGAAAAGCAGATCGCGCGCGGCGTTGCAACGCTGGCGGATCTCTTGCGCGTCGAGATGCGCAAGCGGCAGCGCGGCGTGCGGCGAGCGGAGCGAAGCAGAGTCGCGCTGGTGTGAGAAATAGACGTAAGGAAGTAAAGAAATAATGAAGTAAAGAAGAAGCGATAAGAAGAAGCGGTAGCCAAGAAGCCGTAAACGAGAAGCGGCAAAGAAGAAGCGGAGAAGGTGGGAATTTGACGGACACGATTACATTAGCGCCGAATCCGACGAACAAATGTTTTGGTTGCGGCGGAGCGAACGATCGCGGCATGAAGCTGACGTTTGTGCAGGACAACGTCAACAAACGGATTGTGGGAAAATTTATTTTGGGGGAGGCGTATCAGGGTGGCGGAGGAATGGCGCACGGCGGCATTATTGCCATGCTGCTGGATGAAGTGATGGGGAAAGTCTGCCGATTCCGCGAAGTCCGCGCGGTGACCGCGGAACTCACCATCCAATATCTGAAACCGGTGAAAGTCGATGAAGAGATTGTCGTCGAGGGCTACGAAACGGAAGTGAAGGGGCGGAATCTGTTTTTGGTGGGCGAAATCCGGAACAACGCAGGCGTCGTGCTTGCCAAAGGCACCGGAAGGTTTGTGGTGATCGGCCAGAAAGAAAAGCCGGCGATCGAAGCGCAAAGCGCGTAGAGATTTACGGGGAGTTTAGAAAAGTTTGGCGTTTCAACATACACTGAAAATATTTGAAGGATGAGGAGAAACGATATGGATGCGAAGAAAGTGAATGGCAGCGGCGGCGCGGGCAACTCGGAAAATGAGTGGCGCGTGAAAGTCGGCCTTGCGGAGATGCTCAAGGGCGGCGTCATCATGGACGTGACGAACGCCGAGCAAGCCAAAATTGCGGAGAATGCCGGCGCCTGCGCCGTCATGGCGCTGGAGCGCGTGCCGTCCGACATTCGCAAAGAAGGCGGCGTTGCGCGCATGGCCTCCATCAAAGTCATTCGCGAGATTATGAAGACGGTCACGATTCCGGTGATGGCCAAAGTGCGCATCGGACATTTCGCCGAAGCGGAAGTGCTGCAAGCGCTTGAAGTCGATTTCATTGATGAGAGCGAAGTGCTGACTCCCGCCGACGAAGTAAATCACGTCTGGAAGCACGATTTCCGCGTGCCGTTCGTTTGCGGCGCGCGCAATCTCGGCGAAGCGCTGCGGCGCATTGCGGAAGGCGCGGCGATGATTCGCACGAAAGGCGAGGCGGGCTCTGGCAACGTGGTGGAAGCCGTGCGCCACATGCGCACCATCGTCAGCCAAATGAAGAAGCTTACGACCATGCGCGACGACGAATTGATGCACGAAGCAAAAGAGCTGGGCGCGCCGCTCGATTTGATTCGGCAAATTGCGAAGACGGGAAAGTTGCCGGTGCCGAATTTTTCCGCGGGCGGCATTGCTACGCCGGCGGATGCGGCGCTGGTGCGAAGCCTGGGAGCGGAAGCGGTGTTTGTCGGGTCGGGGATTTTCAAGTCGAGCGATCCTGAGGTGCGGGCCAAGGCGGTGGTAAAAGCTACAACGCATTTCAACGATCCGAAGGCAGTGTTGGAGGCTTGCGAGGAGCTCGGCGAAGCGATGCCGGGGATCGATGTACGGCAGCTCGAAGAGAAGGACATGCTGTCCTCGCGCGGTTGGTAAACCCGCGGCGAATGTTTTCAGAGTGGTTTGTAGTGGCACAGCATGCTGTGCCACTACAAAGAAGGGCGGGGCAAGCCCCGCCCCTACAGATTGGGTGGGGCGTGGCGCGGCCCGGAGTGAAGATGTGGAGTGTCACGGTCCAGAGTGAAGACTCGGAGAGGGTGGCGTGAAGATTGGGATTTTGGCGGTGCAGGGAGATTTTGCGGCGCATGCGGCGATGCTTGCCGGGTTGGGGGCGGAGCCTGTGGAGGTGCGCACGGTTGCTGACCTTGATGGTTGCGATGGGTTGATACTTCCTGGCGGAGAGAGCACCACCCAACTGCAATTTTTGCAGGAAGAGGGATTGTTTGAGGCGGTCAAGAAATTTGCGGCAGATGGCCGAGTCGTGTTTGGAACATGCGCGGGCGCGATACTACTCGCAACGGAAGTGAAGAATCCGGCGCAGGCTTCTTTGGGTTTGCTGGACATGACCGTTTTGCGCAATGCGTATGGGCGGCAGATGGCCAGCGATGTGTTTTTTGGATCGAGCAAGTTGACGGACGTTCCCTTGGAGATGGTATTTATTCGCGCGCCTATCATCGATCGCGTGGGGCACGGAATAGAGGTGCTCGCCGAATATGGCGGGAAGCCGGTGCTGGTGCGGAAGGCTAATGTTATGGCGGCGACGTTTCACCCGGAGCTGACACAAGATACCACGGTACACCGGCATTTCCTGGAGATGGTTCAGGCTAGCGCTGGAGTACGAGCCTCCGTTGTGCGGTAGGGAATAGAATCGAAGAGAAAGCTAGAAGCGCAAGCCAAGAGCGTACCTATAGCAGAAGCCAAGAGCACAAGCCAAGAATAGAAGCAAGAATAGAAGCAAGAATAGAAGCAAGAATAGAAGCAAGAATAGAAGCGAAGAGCACAGCCAGGAGTGGCTGTGCTACTTGTTTTTGGTTAACAATAACAGGCCCTCCCCCCGGGGTTTTCTTGTAAGTGTTCATTCTAAAGAGAGATAAAGTCGCTTGTTTTTATACACTTATATAAGTGTTCATTCTAAAGGGCTTAGTGTGCGTGAAATGCTGCAAAATGGGGCAGTTCTGTAAGTGTTGATTCTACGGGAGTTACGCTGCGGGTGGCAGGGAACTCGAATAATCCGAAAGGGGCGCTCTGAGCCAGCTTCGGGTCAGGTCTTGGGCACAAAACAAAAAAGCGGCCTGAAGGCCGCTCCACTTGATCCCGCACTCTTACCTAGTAGATATGGTACCACATATTATAAAAATGTCAAGAAAAATCGAGGCCCTTTTGAAAACAAAGGAGTTAGTTTTGGAGATTGGGGTACCGGTGGTGTTCGAGGTCGCGTTTTTTGCTGTAGCGGATGGCTAGGGCTAAGCCTAGGGTCATGAAGCCGACGGGTGGGAGGAGCAGGATGAGGACGCCGCGGGAGATGGCGCGCTGGCCGGCGGCGGAGGTGGATTTGGCGGTGCTGTAGCACATGGAGCAGGCCTGGCCGAAGGTTGGGGCGGCAGACAATACGAGTGTCGCCATGAAGATGACGGCGAAGCGGCTGGCGAGTTGGGTAAGGCGAAAGCTCATTTTGGGTTGAGCGCCAGGATGCGGAGAGCGTCGGGGAAGAAGATCATCATTAGGGCCAAGCATACCACCAGGGAGGCCATGGTGAGCCACTTCATGCGGGAGACTTCAAACTTCATGTGCATGAAATAGCCAATGATGAGGGCGGCTTTTAGGAGCGAGAGGCCCATGAGGATGGTGAGCATGCGGACGGGCTGCATGTTCTGGTAGGTGAGGTAGACCTCGATGGCGGTCATGATGAGGAGCGCGATCCAGACGTAGAAGAATTGGCCTTTGCCGTGGTGGCGTTGCTCGGCGGCGACGCGTTCGGCGATGGCGATTTGGTCGGGTTCCATGATCGGCTCCTAGAAGAAAGAGAAAAGCAGATTCCTCGCTACGCTCGGAATGACAACATGGGGTGGCCTGCTCGGAATGACATCCCTTTTTATTTTGTGGCTGACCATCTGTTTTTATCCTTGCGGACAATCGCTCCCTAGAGAATTTTGGCGGACATTAAATAGACCAGGGGGAAGATGAACATCCAGACGAGATCCACGAAGTGCCAGTAGAGGCCGGCGACTTCGACGTCGGAGGAATCGTAAACCTTGGGCTTGAGCAAGAGGATGATGGTACAGACGATGGCGGCGAGGAGAAGGACGTGCGCGCCGTAATGGAAGGGGCTGTAGACGGGCGTGCCGAGCCAGGCGGCTAGCCAGAAAACGAGCAAGATGGGAATAAAGTACTTGCGAAGGGCGACGATACCGAGATAGACCACGCCGAGGGTGACGTGGAGCATGTGCATGCCGGTGAGGCCGAAGAAGGTGGCGGCAAACTGCGGCACGTTTTGCACGACGCCGGCGTATTCGCCTCCCACGGCTGCGCCGGGCGGTTTGGGAAAGACGGGGAGGGTCAAGCCTTCGGCGATGAGTTTGCTCCACTCGCGGCCATGGAGAAGAACGAAACCCATGCCACAAGCCATCGTGGCTAAGATCCAGAGACGTTGTGCTTTGGCATTGCCTTCGGCGGAAGCGCGGACCGCGAGGACCATCGTGAGAGAACTGGTGAGCAGGAACGCAGTCATGATGGTGGCGTTGACGATGCTTTCCGAGTGGAAAGGCGTGGGCCAGTTGGGAGTAGAGATGCGGCCGTAGCTGTAAGCGTAGAGAAGTGCGCCGAAGGTCAGGGAATCGGACATGAGGAACAGCCACATGCCGATCTTCTTCGAGTAGGTGCCGAAGAGCGACGGCTCGTAAACGGCAGGCATATCGTGCGGCGCTGTCGCTTCAGACATGCGGTTGGCCCCCTTTTCCTCGTGACGTGGGCGCGGCGACGGATGGCCGCAACGAACGTCGAATTAGCGTGCGAACTCCAGCAAACACAGAATGTAGACCCACAAAAAAGTCATGAAATGCCAATACCAGGCGGTGGCGTCGACGACGATTGCGGCGGTCGTTGTGGCCTTGCGCAGGAGCGAGGCGGCGCCTGCGGCGAGCAGGGCTAGAATGCCGCCGAAAAGGTGGATGCCATGCATGCCCGTGAGCAGATAGAAGAAAGAACTGCTGGGGCTGGTGGCGACATACAAGCCATGGGCGGCAAGTTCGCGCCAGACGAGCCACTGTCCGGCGAGGAAACTGAGGCCGAGGATGGCAGTGAGCGCAAGCCAAGGCATGCTGTTGGAATCCGCGTGAGAAGTTCCAGAAGTGTAGATCTTGCCGGACGCGAGAGCTACGCGAACGGCTTGGCGCCGGGCCAGCTCCATCGTGAGAGTGCTGACGAGCAAGACGAGCGTGTTGATAAGTAGAAAGCTGGGGAGTTGCAGAGGCAGCCAATCACGGACGAGGGTGCCGGTGGCAGGATCGAGCGTGGGAAGTCCCTGACGAACGATGTAGGCGCTGGAGTAGGAGACGAAAATCATGACGACGGCGGTGAGGGCGACGATGATGCCGAGGCGGGCGCGGCGCAGGCGCGCGAAAAAATCCTGCGCATCTTGATCGGGGCGAGCGCCACCTGCGAGCAGCGCTTGCGCTGTGTTTACGGACGCGGTTGTGCTGAGGCTCGCCATTGGGTGTTTAGTGACCCGTGTCCTTCTTGACGAGCGGCGGATCGGTTTGCATGACGAAATCGCGCGGGGCGCCGGGGACGCTGTACTCATAGGGGCCGTTGTTGACGACGGGAATGTGACCGGCGAAATTGTCGTGGGGCGGAGGAGTGGACGTGGTCCATTCGAGCGTGGTGGCTTCCCAGGGATTGTCGGAGGCTTTCTTGCCGAACTTCATGCTCCAGAAAAGGTTGAAGAGGAAAATGAACTGGCCGGCGATGGTAACGAAAGCCGCGTAAGTCATGAATTGCTGGAGGGGGACCAAGTCTTTGAGGTAACTGAGTTCCGTCAGTTGGGAGTAGCGGCGGAGATGACCAGCCATGCCGAGATAGTGCATGGGCATGAAGATGGCGTAGGTGCCGATGAGCGTGATGAAGAAATGCCAGCGAGCCATGCCTTCGCTCATCATGCGGCCGAACATTTTGGGGAACCAGTAGTAGGTTGCGGCGAAGATTCCGAAGATGGAGGCGACGCCCATGATCAAGTGGAAATGGCCGACGACGAAATAAGTGTCGTGCAATTGAATATCAAGAGTGGGTTGCGCGAGGAAGGGGCCGCTGATTCCGCCGGAGACGAAAAGGGAAACGAAACCGAGAGCGAACAACATCGGCGAAGTGAAACGAATGTGGCCACGCCAGATGGTGCCGAGCCAGTTGAAAGTTTTGATGGCGGAGGGGACGCCGATGGCCATGGTCATGATGGAAAAAGCGAAAGCGGTGTAGGGGCTCATGCCGCTCATGAACATGTGATGGCCCCAGACCATAAAGCCGAGGAAGCCGATGGAGAGCATGGCGTAGACCATGGCTTTGTAACCGAAGATGGGTTTGCGAGAGAAGACGGAGAGAAGTTGGGAGCAAAGGCCCATGGCGGGCAGGATGGCGATATAAACCTCAGGATGGCCGAAGAACCAGAAGAGGTGCTGCCACAAGAGTGGCGAGCCGCCTTTGTGGCCGGTGAGCTGGCCATTGATGGTGACGAGCGGAACGAAGAAACTGGTGCCGGCGTTGCGATCGAGTAAAAGCAGGATGCCCGCGGAGAGCAAAACGCCGAACGCGAGCAAGCCCAGGATGGCGGTGATAAACCAAGCCCAGCAGGTGAGCGGCATGCGCATGAGGGTCATGCCTTTGGCGCGCATGTCGAGCGTGGTGGTGATGAAGTTGAGGGCGCTCATGAGCGCGCCGAGACAGAAGAGAGCGATGCTGATGACCCATAAATCCGCGCCTAAGCCTTCGCCGGGACCTGCGCCTTGCAGTGCGCTTAGAGGGGGATAACCAGTCCAGCCGTGAAGCGGAGCGCCGCCGACGACGAAGAAAGCGGAGACCATGACCACGAAGGCGAGAGCGGTGACCCAGAAGGAGAGGGCGTTGAGAACGGGGAAAGCCATGTCCGGCGCGCCGATTTGGATCGGCAGGAAGTAATTTCCGAAACCGCCTTGTGGGGCGGTGGTGAGGACGAAGAAGACCATGATGGTGCCGTGCATGGTCAAGAGAGTGAGGTAGGTTTCGGGCTTGATCTCGCCGAAGAGAGGCAAGTTTGCGGCGGGCCAGATGAGATGGATGCGCATCAGCAGGGAGAGGAACATGCCGACGAAAACGGCGGTCAGCGCGAGGAAAAAATACTGAATGCCGATGACTTTGTGATCGAGGCTGAAAACATATTTGCGAATCCAACTGGTGGGGCCCGCGTGGGCATGTACAGCGTGGGCAGCGAAGTCGCTGGTGGCCATTATTGTTTCTCCGCTTCTTTGGAGGCCAACCACTTGTCGAAGTCTTGCTGGCTGACGACGCGCAAGATGCCGTGCATCTTGTAGTGGCCGAGACCACAGAGTTGAGAGCAGGTGACCTCGTAATCGCCGGTGGCGATGGGCGTGAAGTGCATGTGAATGGCGAGGCCGGGGACGGCGTCCTGCTTGAAACGCATGGCGGGGATGAAGAAACTGTGGATGACGTCTTCGGCGCGGAGGATGACATCGATTTCGCGATTCACAGGGACGTACATGACGGCAGAAACGATATCGTCTTTCGAGGCGGGATCGGCAGGATCGACGCCGAGAGCGGATTCGCCGCCGCCGCTGGGATCTTCTAATTGAGGTTTGGTGGCGCCAAATTTTCCGTCGGGCCCGGCATAACGGAAATACCACTGGAACTGCATGCCCGTGACTTCGACTTGTAGGGCGTCAGAGACAGCGGGACGAAAACGTTCGGAGGCCCAGATGGAGCTGCTCATGAAATTGAGGCCGAGAAACAAAACAGTGGTGAGGATGGTCCATGTGATTTCGAGGCGGTTGCTTCCGTGGGAGTAGAGAGCTTGAGGAGTGGTGGCGTTGCGTTCGCGATATTGCCAGGCAAAAAAGCCGAGGACGAGTTGTGCGGCGACGAAGACGGTTCCCATGATGATGTAGCTGGTGGTGAAGTGATGATCGATGCCAGCGGCTGCGGCGGAAGCGCCGACCGGTAGCCACCACGTCTTGGCGAGGAAGAAGTACGTGCTGATGAACGTGATCAGCCAGATGACAACGAGAAGAACTAGGCCCATGTACCCTGACCTCCCGGTTGAATGCTCCGCCGTGGTGATCGATCCGGCCGCTAACCTTCGGTATCTGGATTCCCCTGGCCCAAAAACGGGGCGAGTCTACCACAGGTCATTGCAAGAGCAAGCGGGTTCTTGCATGTATTTATTTTTGAGCAAGATGGTGCGGCGAGAGTAGGGCGATTCTGACATCGAAGAAAAATTTAGACTTGTGTTGACGAATTTTTTTTATTTGAGTAACATCCGGCCCGTTCCTTGGGGGTTCCAGCGGAATGTTTGGGTCCTCACGATGTATCGCCGTCACGCTAACCAAATTCGGCGGGCCAAAGACGGTTCCACAGGCCGCACCTTCCTTGTGTCTTCAGACGGTTGAGGCAGGGAAGTTTACGCGAGAAGTTCTACGCGTTGGCTACTTTAGTTCGTTGGTCCGCACAAAGTTACGCTCCAAAAAAATAAACTTTCAAGCTAAGAGCGAGATGCGAAATTTGCGCCTTCGCGAGGTTGCCGAAGCGCGCTGGGCTCACGTTCAGGGGAGGGAAGCGACGGCATAGTTCGAAGCCGACGCGTGGCGTATATCGACCGTGGGATTTTGACTAGGAGTCGGGGAGGTAAAGCATGGCGGGCCCGGAATCCAATACGGCCAATCCGAAACCGGATGCAGCGAAGACGGCTGCTTCTGGCGGAGGCGAAGCTGCAAAATTTGTGGGCACGCCAGCTGTAGGTACTTCGAAAGCCGCGCCTGCGGCGGGTTTACCAACGGTTGGGCCGGCGTCGGGAGGGATTAACGAACGGCGGCGCGGTTTTGTGTGGTGCGCTGTCGCAGGATTTCTTGGGGCCTGGTTTATTGCGTTTCTGCGATTTTTTCTTCCGCGCACACTTTTTGAACCTCCGACCGTTTTTAAAATTGGGTATCCCTCCGACTACGCGCTTGGCGTAGACACGAAGTGGCAGCAGAAATACCGGATTTGGGTGGACCGCACGCCCGACCGTATGTTCGTCATTTATGCGCGATGCACACATTTGGGTTGCACACCCGATTGGAAAGCCAGCGAAAACAAATTCAAGTGTCCCTGCCACGGCAGCGGTTACGACAGCGAAGGGATCAACTTTGAAGGGCCGGCGCCGCGGCCGATGGACCGCGCGCGAGTGGAGTTGGCGCCGGACGGGCAGATTGTGGTGGACGTGTCGCAGTTGTTCGAATGGCCTAAGGGGCAGCCGAGCCATTTTAGTGATCCGGGGTCGTTTTTGAATGTTTAAGAGCGGAAGTAAAGAAGTAATGACGTAAAGAGGTAACGAAAGACGGGGACGGTTCGAACGAGCGCGGGGAACTTGGGAGTTTGACCAATGCCGGATGACGAAAAGTCGAACGGGAAAAACGGGAAGGCGACGGGACTTGTTGACGCCATCAAAACGGGCGTCAAAGAGGACATCGAGTCGCTGAAGACGGATTTGCCGGCGAAGGCGAAGGAGTCGCTGGAGACGCTGAAGAGTCCGACGAAGACGCAGGTTTACACTTCGATTTTCCGGCACAAGCATGACGATACGCCGCGGAACCGGGCGCTGGGCGTGCTGTCGAATGTGTTTTTGCATTTGCATCCGGCAAAGATTAACCGGGATTCGGTGCGCTACAGCTACACCTGGGGGATGGGCGGGATTACGTTTTATTTGTTTTTGGTGCTGACGTTCACCGGCGTTTTGCTGATGTTTTATTACCACCCCTCGAAGGTGCAGGCGTTTCGCGATGTGCTTTATCTGGAGCACGACGTTCCGTTTGGAAAATTGTTGCGGAACATGCACCGGTGGGCGGCGCACTTGATGGTGATTGCGGTTGAGTTGCACATGTTCCGCGTGTTTTTGACGGGGTCGTACAAAAAGCCGCGGGAGTTTAACTGGAATGTTGGCGTGATTTTGCTGGTGCTGACGCTGCTGCTTTCGTTCACAGGGTATTTGTTGCCGGACGACCAGCTGGGGTTCTGGGCCGTGACGGTGGGGACGAATATGGCGCGGGCTACGCCGCTGCTGGGGCACGAAGGACCGTTCGGGGCGCAAATGGGGATGACGCCGTACAACGATGTGCGGTTTGGGCTACTGGGCGGGTCGATTGTGGATGCCAACGCGCTTTTGCGTTCTTACATTTGGCACTGCATCGGGATTCCGATTATTGCTTCGCTGTTCATGGTAGTCCATTTCTGGCGCGTGCGGAAGGATGGCGGGATTTCGGGGCCGGCGCCGGTGATTCTCGACTCGGAAGTGAAGGAGGCGAGGAAATAGCCATGGATTGGAGGCAACTGTGGGAAATCATTTCCGCGCCAGACAACGTGCCCATCGTGGCGATGATTCCGCTGCTTGCTTTTTATATTTATTTGGCGTGGCGGCAGGCGAAGGCGAATGACTCGCTGATCGAGCAACTGGAAAAAGACCCGGCGCTGGCGAAGACGCATCATCGCAAGGCGTGGCCGTTCAAGCCGGGATGGTCGAAAGAAGTGCATGTCTGGCCATTTTTGCTGCGCGTGGAATTTCTGGCGGCGATCATCGTGACGATTATTTTGATGATTTGGTCGATCACGTTGAACGCGCCGCTGGAGGAGCCGGCGAATCCCAATTTGACGATGAACCCGGCGAAGGCGCCGTGGTATTTCCTTGGCTTGCAGGAAATGCTGGTTTACTTCGACCCGTGGATTGCGGGCGTGGTGATGCCGACGCTGATCATTTTTGGATTGATGGTGATTCCTTACATAGATACGAACCCGCTGGGCGCGGGGTACTACACGTGGAAGCAGCGAAAGTTTGCGATTGGAACTTTTCTTTTTGGGTTCATCATTTTGTGGGTTTCGATGATTACCATCGGGACCTTTATTCGCGGGCCGGGGTGGCAGTGGTTCTGGCCGGGACAGACTTGGGATCACAACCGGCTGATTTATGAAGTGAACCGCGACTTGCCCGACCTGTTTGGAATTACTTCAAACTGGGCGAAGAGTATTTTTGGCGCGGCAGTGGTCGGCGGATTTTTTGTAGTGGGCGGGCTGGCGGTGCACGCACTGTTCCGGCGGTACAACCCGAAGAATTACAAGCGGATGAGTTTGCTGCAGTACTCGATCCTGATGGTTTTCTTCATCACGATGATTGGGTTGCCCATCAAGATGCTGCTGCGGCTGGCGTTCCACATTAAGTATGTGTGGATCACGCCGTGGTTCAACGTCTAGCGCAACGATTGGGAGGAAGTGGTGGCTGAGAAGCCCGTCCCCGAAGACGATCCGGTAGTCAGCAAATCGCTGGCGCCCCATTATTTGGTGGCGATGCTGGTGTTGACGGCGAGTTTGTTCTGGGCATTGTGGGATGAGGATTTCGGGCAGCGGCCGTGGAAGGCGTTTCAGAATGAATGGAAGACGAGGTATTCGGCGTTTCTGAAGAACGCGCATTCGCAATCGGATACGTCCGAGAAAGAGGTTGAAGGCAATCCGGAATATGCGGCGCTGAAGAAGTCATATGAGGAAGCCAGCCAGGCGGCGGCGCCACGGATAAAAGAGATCAACGAGAAGCTGCGCGATCTAGGCGCGCAAATTCTTGCGGTGCAGAACACGTTTACGGATCGACGAGCGTACGTCAGCGCATCCACTTACGCAATCGAGACGGAGACGAGCGAATCTTCCAAGCAGAGCAAGCAACGCGACCTAGACAAATATAAGCAGGAAGTGACGACCGTCACGTACCCGGACGGAAGCAAGAAGACATACGACTATCCACATCTCGAGGAAACGTACAACGATCTACGGAATGAGCGCACGGCGCTGAGCGCGGAACTCGGGGAGTTGATCAAGCCGGTCAACGAGCAGAAAGCGAAGGTGGACGCCTACCTTTCGGACCACATGGTGACGCTGACCCCGCCGCAGATGATGGGTTTGCTGGATAAGACGGAGGCGTCGAGCCCGAAGATTCAGCAGATCAACGTGCCGGAAGCAAATATTGTGGACCGCTGCGAGTCCTGCCACATGGGAATCCGTGAGCCGGTGAAGTTGACAGCGGCTTCGATGTCGGTGAAAGGCAAAAAGCCGGACGAGTATGCGCGAGCGTTCACTTCTCATCCTGAACCGGAGCTTTTGAAGACGCATGACCCGGAGAAGTTCGGCTGTTCACCGTGTCACCAGGGCAATGGACGGGCGACGACGAGCGTTGAGAAAGCGCATGGAACGTACGAGCATTGGCTCTGGCCGCTATTCCCGAGAGGAAATGTGGAGGCTGGCTGCCAGAATTGTCATGCGGCGGACATGATGCTGGTGATGGGCGATGTTGGCTCGACGCTCAACGAAGGCAAGGACCTCTACCGCCAGCGCGGCTGTATGGGTTGTCATCGCTATGAGGGTTACGACAAAGAGCCGGAAGACCTGCTTTCCATCGCGCAGCAGATCAAGCAGATCGACCAGGAAAAGACGGAAAACCTCAAGCAGGCGACCAATTTGATGAAGCAGGCCGATTCCGCGGAGAGCAATGCGGAAGCGAATCATTTGAACGATCAGGCCGTCGCGCTGAAAGTTACCAACAGCAAGCTCGACCTGCGGCTTGTGCAGTTGGACCGTACGACCAAGAGCCTGCTGCAAGATGTGAAAAAAGTCGGACCGAATCTGAAAGATGTGCGACTGAAGCTGAACAAAAATTGGATTCCGGTGTGGCTGAAGAAGCCGAGCGATTTTCGTCCCACGACCAAGATGCCGAATTTTCGCTTGAACGACGATCAGATCAAAGCTATCTCCGCGTATTTGTGGCAAACCGCGCTGACGGATCCCCTGCCAAAACACAAACCGGGCAGCGCTGCGCATGGAAAGGAATTGTTTGAAACTCGCGGATGCCTGGCCTGCCACTCCATGCGTGAAGGCGATCAGATGGAGGGCGGGACGTTTGCGGCCAATCTGACGCGAGTCGGCGAGAAGGACAATTACGATTACCTCGTACGCTGGGTGCACAATGCACGCGAGCGCACTCGTCCGTACTGCATGTACGAAAAGAAAGACATCGGTCCGGCGGATTACGCGAAGAAGGGCTTGCCTTACGTGTTCGATCTGGAGCACACACGCTGCCCGAATGACGGACACGAGCTACAAGTACAAAATATGACGGTGATGCCGAGCCTGCGTCTTTCTCCCCAAGACGCGGAAGACGTCGCGAGCTACCTGGTCACGTTGAAGAGCCAAGAGCCGAGCGCCTACCCCGACGCGGCATTTATGGACGATCCGAAGCTCAAGGAAGAAGGCAAGAAATGGATTCGCCACTACGGCTGCTCCGGCTGCCATGAAATTTCCGGAATGGAAGAAGAGGGCCGCATAGGGACGGAGCTGACATTTGAGGGAAGCAAGCCGATCGAGCGGCTGGATTTTGCGTTGTTGACGGAAGTGGCGCAGCGCGGGGGCAGCGAGCCTATTGTTGATGCGGATGATCTAGCGCGCCTGCCCGAAGGTCCTGCAAAAGGACCGTGGTACGACCATAAAGGGTTTTTCGAACACAAGCTTGCGGAGCCGAATGTTTGGGACAAGGGGAAGATCAAGCCAGAACTCGAAAAACTGCGCATGCCGAATCTGCACTTGACCAAGGATCAAGTGCAGGCGCTCACAACGTTTCTGATGGGCAGCGAAGAGAGCGCTCTACCCGCCAGCTACCAATACCGGCCTCTGGATTATCGGCGCGATATTCAGGAAGGCTGGTGGGTGGTCAAGAAATATAACTGCATGGGCTGCCATCAGCTTGTTCCGGGACAGAAAACTTCACTGATGGCCATGACGCGATATCAAGGACCTGACGGGCAAGAGCAGTTGCCGCCGAAACTCTTGACCGAAGGATCGCGTGTGGAGCCGGAATGGCTGCTGCACTTCTTGACGAACCCTTCGTTGAATACGACTGACACGAACCGCAACGGCGTGCGCCCTTATCTCCAGGTTCGCATGCCAACATTTTCTTTTTCCGAAAATGAGTTGGGCAAGCTGGTACGCTTCTTCCAGGCGCTCGCACGGCAGCCGTTCCCGTATATCCCCGACGAGACGCCGGTGCTGACCGCGAAGGAAACCGAGATGGCCCGGAGCCTTTTCAGCAGTTCGGCGGCGCCTTGTTTGAAATGCCACGCGACGGGCGATCCCGCACACGACCGCACCGCGACGACGCCCAACTTTTTGCAAGCCAAGGGCCGGTTGAAAGCGGACTGGGTGGAGCGGTGGATTATCGATCCGCAAGCGATCAGCCCCGGCACGTCGATGCCTTCGGGACTATTCAGACGAGAAAACAATCGCTGGGTTTTCGCCGGTCCCACACCATCCTCGTTCCAGGGATACGATAAGGACCACACAAAGCTGCTGGTGGACTACATTTTGCAACTCACGGCGGAAGAGCAGAGGCGAGTGAGCGGGTCGATGGGTCGGGCGAAGGCTTCCAGCGGGGCAGCGCCGACTGAGGGGAATTCGGGCAACGGGAGCGGCCGCCAGTAAAGTTTGCGAGAATTTTAAATTGGAAGCGAGGTGCTGTTACAACATGAAAACGAATAAATGGTTTGTGTTTTGTGTACTCTCGAGTCTGGTCTTGTCTGCCGGATGCGGCAAGAAAGAAGAAGAGCAGCCAGCGACTCCAGCAGCGGCGACGACGGCGCCAGCTGCTACTCCGATCGACCCTGCCACAGTTGCATCGGTCAGCGGGACGGTAAAGTTTGATGGTACCGCGCCGAAGGCGGCAAAGATCGACATGGGCCAGGACCCGAACTGCGCGGGTTCGAACACGGCCGAAAATGTGGTGGTAGCCGACGGAAAGCTTGCCAATGTGTTTGTGTACGTGAAGGAAGGTCTCGGCAATCGCACCTTTGACGTTCCCAAGGATGCCGTGACGCTGACCCAGGTAGGCTGCAAATACAAGCCACACATTCTGGGCGTGATGGCGGGCCAGACCATCAAGATCGTGAACGGCGACCCGACCACCCACAACATTCACCCGACACCGAAGAACAATCGTGATTGGAACGAGTCCCAGGCGCCGCAAGCCGCGGCACTCGAAAAGACCTTCGCGCGCGAGGAAATATTACTCCCGGTGCAGTGCAACCAGCACCCGTGGATGAGAATGTACATGAACGTGGTGAAGAATCCGTTTTACGCGGTGAGCGGACCCGATGGCAAGTTTGAAATCGCTGGTTTGCCTCCCGGCGACTATACGATTGCTTTTGTGCATGAAAAACTAGGCGAACAGGATCAGAAAGTTACGCTGGCCGCAAAAGACAGCAAGTCAGTCGAAGTAACTTTCAAGGCTCAGCCCTAGAGCGCCACAAGCGGCGAAGGGAAAAGAAAAAAGATTGTTAGCAGACGGGCGGTTTGCGGCCCGCTGGTTCTGTTGTGGAATACTTGAGGAGGTGTCTTGCTTCCCGTGATGCTCCTGCTCTCCATTCTATTTGCTCTCATTCCGCTCGCGGGAATTGCATGGATTGCCATCACGAAATCGCTTACGTCCGTCGATGGCCTGTTCATGAGCCTGATTCTTTTGACGCTCTCGGGGGTCTTCCTCTTGAACGTTGCGTTCGAAATGGATGCTCGCGGCTGGCTGGGATTCTTGCACAAGAGCAAGCCGGGTTCGCCTACGCCGAAGGAACCGCCTGCCGCGAAGGCGGCGTAGCGCTTGCGTGAAGGAAATGGCCGCCAATCAAATTCCGTCAGCGCTTTCCGTAGAACAACTTAATGCGGCGAATGGAAGCGCAATTCCGAGTGATTCTCAAGCGCAGCCTTCGCGAGTCCGGCATCGCATGTCCACCCGGAATCGGTTGCTTTTTTTTGCAACGGCGTGGCTGATCGTGCTGATGCCGTTTCTGTTTTGGTGGAACACGTGGTTTGGCCGTCATCTCTCCGACAAGCAACTCAGCGAATTCCTCAACGATGAAAAACATCCGCGACATATCCAGCACGCGCTTGTGCAGCTGGGCGAACGCCTGAGTGTCCATGATACGAGCGCCGCGCGCTGGTATCCCGACTTGGTCCGCTTGGCGTCGTATTCCGTGGAAGAAGTGCGCAACACTGATGCCTGGGTGATGGGTCAGGACACGACTCAGGCGGCGTTTCACGCAGCTCTTCTGAAAATGCTGGTCGATCCTTCGCCGATGGTGAGAGGAAACGCTGCGTTGTCTTTGGTGCGATTTGGCGATGCGGCCGGGCGGTTGCAAATTGTCGCGTTGTTGCAGCCTGCGAGAATCTCGGCTCCCGTCGGAGGTCGCGTGGTTGACTCGGATCATGTCGGCACGGCCATCCATCAAGGCGGGCTGATTGCAAAACTTCAGAACGGAGAGCAAGTCACCGAGGTGCGCTCGCCCATCAACGGGCGAATCCGCACGCTTTCCGCGGTCACCGGCACGGAGGTTGCTTCTGGCGCGGAACTGGCTACGGTAGATCCTGGCGCGGAACAAGTATGGGAAGCGTTGCGAGCGCTTTATTTGGTGGGTGAACCGGAGGATTTACCGGCCATTCGCATCTATGAACGTGACTTGCCGGAGATTCCCGACCGTGTGAAACAGCAAGCTCTTCTTACCGAGCAGGCGATACGGGACAGGGCGGGCCAGCAGCATTAGAAGGCAGCCGTCTGGTTGACCTCAGAAATTCATCACTCCAACGACTTTTTCCACTTCGGCAATGTCCAGCATCACGATCGCATCCCAGGGGCATCCATCCAGAAATGCGCCATCAGGGCCTTTGCTGGTGCACTTTTTGCAGCCGATGCACAGAACGGAATCCACCTGGATGCGCCCGAAGGGGGGATGGTCCTCATCCGGGACCCAGAACATGCAATCTTCAACGGGGCAGTACTCGACGCAGGCGGGAGAGCCGGCACAGCCGGTGCAACACTCCGTGATGACAGCAAGCTCTTTCGGTTTTTTCTTGCGCGGCGTGGTAATCCCTTTCGAGCGCGGCTCCTGCTTTTGCTCGAGGGGAATGATCTCAGCGGTGTTGAGGACTTCTTGTCCGGCAGCCATAACCACCGACCATTCAGAAGAGATTTTTACTGAACCGGGCCGCTCGCCGCGGTGCAATCCGCGCCCGATGGCTCGAAGCGAAGCACGCCGGACTGGTCGGTGCAGAACTGACGCTGCCCGGAGCCGCCAACGTTGAGCGGTGTGGCCGTGAGCGAGTAGGATACGGATGGTGTCGCTCCGTCTCCTGTCCAGATAAAGGAGTATCCGCTCTTTGTTCCCTGGGCGATGGAATCATCGAGAATGCACGCGGAGGTCGAGGAAGCTGTACAAGGATTGGCTCCGCCCATGTCAATCATATTGGCGGGGAATCCGACGTTGACGTAGGTCGAAGAATAGGTAACCGCCGAGGTGTTTATCATGCGAATGGAACCAACGGCCGAAGCTTCATTGGCCTGCATTCTCGATCGCAAATAACTTGGTATGGCAATGGCGGAAATGATGAGAATAATGGCAACGACGATGAGCAACTCAATCAGCGAGAAACCTCTCTGCTTGGTCATGAGCACCCCTAGAGCTGTTAGCCCATGCGGCGGCCATCGCGAGACAATGCCACCTGCATGCCCCACACTGGTTAGATTCTAGCACTGTAAGTCGTTTGTTTTCAATTAAATTAATTCGGGAGTGCCTGAGCAAGCTGGGCGGAAACGGCGAGATGGATTGATTGGCGCTGGGGCAAATTTGCGGCTTCTCGCGGTATGATGGTTGCCTTCCGTGCTGGGGAAGAGGGAAGCGATGGCCGTACGAACGGTTCTGCAACTTGGGGACCCTGGGCTTAGGGAAATCGCGAAACGCGTCGATGATGCTACGGCGCCGGAGATTCGCGCGCTTGCGGAAGACCTTGCCGACACTCTCGCGTATTGGAAGAAAACGACGGGCTACGGCCGCGCGATTGCTGCGCCGCAGATTGGGTCAGCACTGCGCGTGATCTTCTTGCAATTGCCAGGGGCCGAGCCGTGGCCTTTCGTGAATCCCGAAATTACGGAAAGAAGCGAAGAGAAAATCGTGGTTTGGGATGCGTGTCTGAGTTTCCTCTCGATTTTCATGCAAGTAGAGCGGCATCGAGAGATTTCCATCCGCTACCAAGATCTGCAGGGCGAGTGGCACACACTCCAGGCGGGCGAAGAGCGCAATCTGTCGGAGCTCTTGCAGCACGAGATCGATCATCTCGATGGAATCCTCGCCGTGGATCGCATCACAGACATTCGAACGATGTGCACGCGCGAAGAATTTGAGAAAAGGTATCGAGCGGAAAGCCCGTATGCAACGGCGGGCCGGGAGAGCAGCGCGGGGCGCTGAGGAATTTCGTATGGGATTAATGTCTTACACCATAATGAAAAGCCCCATCGGCCCGTTAATGCTGGCCGGGGATGATCGCGGCCTGAGTCTGGTCCATTTCATGGCAGGGAGGCGGCCCAAGTCCCCGCAACGCGATTGGGCTGAGGACAAGACGCCATTTAAAGAAGTGGTTCGGCAATTGGAAGCCTATTTTGATGGAAAGCTAAAGGACTTCGAGCTTCCGCTCTGCCTCGATGGAACCGCATTTCAGCTTCTGGTATGGAACAATTTGCGCAAGATTCCTTACGGCGAAACGGTCAGTTATGGGCAGTTGGCGAAACGCATCGGCAGCCCTGATGCCGCGCGCGCCGTGGGACTAGCCAACGGTTCGAATCCTATTCCCATCATTATTCCTTGCCATCGCGTCATCGGCAGCAACGGCAATTTAACCGGATTCGGCGGTGGACTTCCGCTCAAGAAAAAGTTACTGGCCCTGGAAAGCCGCCAGCTAAGTTTCCTCTAAGTTGAATCTCTGTAGCGGCGGGGCTTGCCCCGCCCTCCGCGGTCTACTCCTGACAATCAAGAACGATAAGCGTCATGTCGTCATCCTGTTGACGTTCGGAGCCCGTCTCCGCCGCGCACCAACTGGAGATTTCGCTGAGCATCCGATCGGCCATCGCTCCGCTGGAAAGCGTCCCGTGAGCATTCAGAATTTTCAGGCAGCGAGAAATTCCAAATTCTTCGCCAGACGCGTTCTTGGATTCCGGCAGGCCGTCGGTGTAAAGCACGTAACGATCTCCCGGCCGCAAGGGCATTTCGATCGAGGAGTAGTCCGCCTCGGGAAACATGCCCAGAAAAAGGCCGTTTTGCTCGATGGACCGCGCTTCGCCGTTCGAACGGTTCTTGAATAAGACCGGGGGGTGGCCCGCGCCGGCGTATCGAATCATTTTTGAGTCGAGATCCGCATAGAGATAGGCCGCTGTGACAAAGTGATCTTGGAATTTGCCGCACAGAGCCTTGTTCAGTCCAGCGAGCACGCGCGCCGGATCATCGGCGTGGGCGGCTTGGCTGGCAAACGCGACTTTGAGCATCGAAGCAATCAGGGCGGCGGGGACGCCGTGCCCGGTCACGTCAGCGATAAGAATGCCAAGATGATTTCGTTCAAACGTCAGGAAATCGTAGAAATCCCCCGCCACGGCGCTCATCGGAAGATAACGCGCTGCGATTTCGATCCCGGCGCGGCGAGGAACTTCACGAGGAAGAATGGATGTCTGAATCTGCTCCGCGATTTCCAGCTCTTTCTGAATAGCAAAGAGGCTCTCTTCCTTGGTAATAATTCGATGGGCCACAAGATAGCCGAGGGTGCACACCAAAAAGAGAAAGCCGATCGGTTCGACGTCGCGCCCTGGAAGAATGCGAAGACCGGCGAGGTTTGCACGGAGAACGAAAAGGCCGAAAACGCCCAAGCCCAAGGCGACAACGCGGAGCTCGGGCGAGAGGCGGCCGGGTGGCCGGAGGAAAAACAGGAATACGATCAGAAGAATTCCGGCTCCTAATACGAGGACACTGTTGGCGATATCGGTTCCCCGGCTGGCGATACCGAGGAGGTCGAGAGGGATCGCGAGAGCCGCGAAGACCAATTGGACGCCCAGAATCCACTGGATGACGCGACGCCATCTGGTTTGCACGATCTCTAAACACAAGAGCAAACTCGGCAGCATAATGGTGAACGTGATGGCACGCTCGATGTGCGCGGCAACAGCACGAGGTATGGTAAACACGGCAAGAAGCGGCTGTTCGCGAATAAATATGCGGGCAGCGTAAAGAATCACGAACACGCCGAAGTAAAGAAGAGTGCGGTCTGTTTTTTTTCTGCGAAAAAGAAAAATCCCCGTGGCGATGAAGCCGATGGTCAGAAGAATGGCGCAGGCTCCTAGAGCGAAAATCGCCCAGCGCCATTCGGCGCCGGAGATAGAGCTTGCAGCTGCCTTTTCAGCGGTAACGATCTGCTCGAACATGGCAATTCTTATACGCGGTCGGGGCCGCTAAAACAAATGCGGCTCTCGAGGGCACCTGTCAAGCCATCTAAGAATGTAACCGTAGCTGGTGTTGTCGAGACATTTGAAATGTAACCGAAGGTTTGTTGTTGTGGCTGTGGGAGAGTGGGAATCCCGCGTCCTTTGCGGGATTTCCAAGCGTAGCGGCTTTTCCACAGCCATCGGCCGGCTGCCTTTGTTGCTCTGTTGCTGGCAGCGTTGGCTGCTCCGCCTTCGGGCTCAACCTACGATTGGCCAGTCGTGAGATGCGCTCCAGTTGGCGTTCGATGATCCTGCTTAGTTGGAACGGGTCCAGCCGCTTTCTCAGCTCTTCGAGTTTGGCTACTTTCTCCGGGTCCGCCTGCAGGCACTCCCGCACCCGCTCGAACGGCGTGCGTGCGGCGTCATAAACGCGCCGCACTCTCGATCCCACGCGCACCTTCTTCAGCAACTTCACCGAGGGAAGAAACAGGTTCAGCCACAAACGCAGCTCCCCGCCGTAGAGATCGTTCATCGCTGCGACGGCTTCGTGCGTGTCGTAGCGATCCCAGGCCAGCAGCTTGCGCACATGCGTCCAATTCTTTTGCTCGATGTGCGCGTTGTCGTCCTTCTTGTACGGCCGTCCGCGCGTGAGCTGAATGTTTTTCTGTTCGCACCAACCCTTCAGATGCCAGTTGATGAACTCACTGCCGTTGTCCGAATCCACGCCCAGCAGCGCAAAGGGCAGCGTGGTGGCGATCTCATTTAAGGCGCGCTGGACGGCCTCTTCCCCGCGTCCCAGCACCGCTCGCGATTCCGTCCAAGTGCTGTGAATGTCGGTGACATTGAGCGTATGGGCGAACTCTCCGCTAGCGGAATTGCCCGAATGCGAAACCAGATCCACTTCCGTGAAACCAGGCGTCGTCACGTCCCAGCGGTCGGTCTTCACTGGAATGTGGTGCTTGAGCAGATAGCCCGGCTTGGTGCGTCCGTAAATGCGCCGACGCCGCTGCGTCTTTTGCGCTTTCAGCCGACGGTCCATCTGTCGCGGACTGATCTTCAACAATTGCTTTTCGATCTCCGGCCGCACACGAAAATGCTTGCGGATCCACGGCAGCCACAACGGCAACAGCGCCTTCAAGCGCAGCGACCATGGGTACCCTGCGGCCTCCCACACCGCGGTCAGCAGAGCTAGGGTTTCCGGACTGTAACTGAGCCCGCGCCGCCGCTCCCGTCGTGCCCGTCGCTTCTCCGGCCGCGCGCCATTCAGCAAGCGAATCGCATACTTGCGGTGATAGCCCGTGTTGGCACAGAACTCGTTCAAGATCACTTTCTTGGCCTTTCGTCCGGCTTTCCCATAGCGCTCATAAATTGCCCGCAGATACTCCCATCGCCCCTTGTTTCCCAAACCGTGGTCTCCTTTTTGCTGTCTTGGTTGGGTTACATTCTAAATGGCGCGACGTTGTCCCCTTCGGTTACATTTTGCACGGCGCGATACGGGGCATTTTGCCGCAGCAGAGAGGCGTGATAGAACGGGACGTCGAGACGGGGGAGGGAAGCGGTGAGCATCAAAAAGGTAAGGTGGGGCGTCCTGAGCACGGCCGCCATTGGCGTTCGAAAAGTGATTCCCGGAATGCAGTTGGGGGAATGGTGTGACATCGTGGCCATCGCCTCGCGAGACGGCCAAAAGGCGGAGAGCGCCGCTCGTAAACTGCGCATCCCCAAAGCCTATTGGTCCTACGAGGATCTCCTGGGTGACCCTGATATCGAGGCCATTTACAACCCGCTGCCGAATCATTTACATGTGCCGTGGTCGATCAAAGCCGCGGAAGCGGGCAAGCATGTCCTCTGCGAGAAACCGATCGGGCTGAATGTTGCCGAGGCGAAAGCCCTTCTCGCCGCGCGCGACCGCACCGGCGTAAAAATCGGCGAAGCGTTTATGGTGCGCACGCATCCCCAATGGTTGCGCACACGCGAACTGATCCGCTCCGGCCGCATCGGCGAGTTGCGCTCGATTGTCGGAGCCTTCGGCTATTTCAATCGCGACGCCGCTAACATTCGCAACGTTTTGGATTGGGGCGGCGGCGCGTTGTTCGATATCGGATGCTACCCCATCACGACATCCCGGTTCATTTTTGGGGAAGAGCCAACGCGAGTCATCGGCTCGGTTGAACGCGACCCGGAATTCCAAACCGACCGGCTTAGCTCCGTGATACTGGATTTTCCCTCGGGGCAATCCATTTTCACGTGCAGCACGCAGCTCGTTTCTTACCAGCGCATGCAGTTCCTCGGCACAAAGGGACGCGTTGAAATCGAAATCCCTTTCAATGCTCCGAACGACCGGCCATGCAGGATTTTTGTGGATGACGGGCGCGATGTGTTCGGAGGTGGCGTCACCATGGAAACTGTCTCTACGTGCGATCAGTACACCATTCAAGGAGATGTGTTTTCGCGGGCGGTACGAGGAGACGGGGAAGTTCCCGTTTCGATCGAAGACGCCGTCCGCAACATGGCGGTCATAGAGGCGGTCTTTCGGTCGGCCGAAACCGGAAGGTGGGAGAGACCCTAGCCCCAAAGGACGAGGTCAGTCCCCCGAAATCTGCAAGCCGGGTGCGACTCCTTTTCCCTTCCAGTGCAACGGCTCAACCCTGCCAACAACAAAAGCCCACGACAACGCTCCTATCAGCAATACAGCCGCCGTAGCCGCAAACGCCCAGAAAAAATGCCCAGTTCGTTGCACCACATATCCGGTCAGCGCCGGTGCAAGAATCCCCGCAAAATTACCGACACAATTTTGCAGGCCGCTCCATTTACCCGCTGCCGTGGGTCCCGCAATCGTTTGCGTGATCGCCCACAGATTCGCGGTACAGAGCCCTGCTCCGGCGCACGTCACGAAAAGAAACAGCACGGCAAGCCGCGAATCGGAAGAGAACGCAACTACGGCCAAGCAAGAACAGGAACTAATCGCTAGCCCCGTCGCAGTGAACGTCTTGCGCACGCGCGTCGGGGTTGCGCCGCTTGCTATCCACAAATCAGAAAACCATCCGGAGATAATCGCCGAAAGCGCCAGAAGTAGATACGCTCCGCCCCCGATTGTCCCCATCTTTTGCATCGAGAAATTTCGCTCGTCGACCAAAAAAGTTGGCAGCCACGTCAGCAGAAAGTAGGAGAGGTAATTAAATGCGAAGAGCCCCACAAATGTGCCCCATGCAGAACGCTGCCCGAGAATTTCGAGTATCCCCGGAGTTTGAACCGTGGAGGACACGTCCAAGCCCGGGCCCGTTGGCATCCACTTCTTCCACGGCGGGAGCCACAGCAAACTGATCAGTCCGAGTCCAACAAAAAACGGCCGCCAGCCATACCGGCCGATCATCATTGCGCCAAAGAAAATCCCAAACGCGGGACCGCCTGCAATGCCCGCGGAAATGAACGAATTGGCTCGCCCGCGTCGCGCCTCGGGAAAATGCTTTGCCAGAATCTTGCTGTAGGAAGGAAAAGCTACGGATTCGCCAGCCCCCAAAATAAGCCGCATGATCAACAGCATTTGAAAACCGTGTACAAAGCCAGTCGTGGCCGTGGCTAGGGTCCAAATAAAAAAACCGCCCGCGAGCACCCAGTTCACATTGAAACGGTCCACCAACCAGCCGGAAATGATTTGAAAACTCGTGTAGGTCCAAAAAAATGACGAAAGCAAAATGCCCAGTTGCCACGGATTCAACTGAAGCTCGGCTTTGAGCACAGGTACCGCGAGTGAGAGGCTACCGCGGTCGATGTAGTTGATAAAGGTCGATAAACTAAGCAGCGCCGCTACCGGCGCCAGAGCCGCCGCAGTTGCAAGCGCATTTTGCGCACTTCGAGAACCGCCAGCCGGAAGAGGCACGAGAGCGTTAGTCTGCCTTTAGTTGAGGGAGGAAACAATGCCTTTGGTAGGTGAGGGGCCGCGCGTTGAAAAAACTGCGTGGGGATAAGGCTACCGCCCGCGTAGGTCAGTGAGGAGGGACGCCACAGCTTTCGCTGGCGCATAAAATGCCAGAAGAAAGAGGGAAGCAGCACCGTAAATGGCTAACCTTAGCCTCATGCAGGTAAAAACCCCAAACTGCGGCAAATGTTGCGGTGTTCTTACCCGGAGGTGACCGGAGCGGCGTCTTTATTATTGCAGAGTCAAATCCCCAGCCCCAACGTGCGCGTGGAGATGGTATTTCCCGTTACCTTCTTTGTGAAACGAACGAAATAGCCCGCCATGCGATTCGCCAAAGGGGCTGGCCTCAAGGCCACCGGAATAAACTGAAGCGTCCACGCGCGAATAATCGCTGGCCTCGCCCACATCGATAATCAACTCGCCCGCGTGCAACTCCGCGTCCTTATCCCCGACAACATGTTGCAGTTCCAGATTTCCCGCCGTCATTCGTACAAAAAGCCCCGTCTTCTTCGGGACTTCAATAATGACCTCCAGGTCATTCTTAGGACCGCCGCTGACCGTCAAGTCCGCGGAATCATTCGATCCCTCGAGTTGAACCCGCACATCGCTGGCGCGATCGGCATTTCGGCCGGTAATCCGTACCGTGATCTTGTTATCGAGTCCTCCGACGACGCGGAAGTCTCCCGAGCGCAGGTACATCCGTAATTTGCCGCCGGAATGGAAATCCGCCGTAAACGGATGATTCTCAATGTCTTTGACGTCCAGCTTGGTCTGAGCCGTGCCTGAAGCCACAGCCAGAGCAAGGACGCTAGCCAGCAGGAAAGGAGTACGCATGGACACACCTCCAATGCTTATGGACTAAGTAACGAAGTCCCCGCCTGAAATGTTCCTGTAAAACGAGATTAGTTGAACTTATGGCCTATTGGGATGGGCGACAGGAGAGTCCATCCATCTGCGCTACTTCATAGTGCCGCACTCGCCGATCATAGTCCGTCAGTAAAGCGGCAGCCTCATGCGCTACCACCGCGGTCTCTCGATCAGCGCCAGCAAAAGAGTCAATTGCCTGAAGCGACTGCCAAACCGTGGTGACAAGAATCTCGACCGCATCCCCTTGCGACCGCACCAGCACATTGGAACAAACGTAGCCGTCGTGGGTTCGCAGGTTGGGCACCACGCTCTGCCAGAAGTGCTCCAGATACCGCGTCGATTGAATTTTTGTCGCTCGCGCAGACCAAAGTCTTGCAATCATTCCGTGAGGCTCCTATTGATTTCCTACAACGACGGTCCACGGCCGGATTTCCCATCGCTTCACCAGGCCGTTCTTCACATAAGGATCGCTGCGTACAAACTCTTGCACCGCGGCATCGTCCTCGCCGCGAAAAATGAGCAAAGCCCCGTCCGGCGGGTCAGCCAAAGCTCCGCCCAGCAGCAACTCGCCTCGAGCGTGCGCTTCGCGTGCAAGGCCAAGATGCTCCTCGCGATAAGCGCCGCGCTGCGTGATAAAGTCCGGCACCACTTCACGATAAAATAACGCGTAGTAACCCACCGGCGTCTCCATTTCCATAATAGCTGAGAACACTAAAATTTAAAGCCGGATGCATTGCGTCAAAACAAAGAGAGACCGAGACTTTTGGGGGGACAACCAGAGGAGTCCGAGCACAACCATTAACCGCCGGCAATCGACGGCACCAGCAGCACGCGGTCGCCTTCCTTCAGCGTGCAACCCTCTCCGCCAAGAAACCGAATATCCTCTTCATTGAGATAAACGTTGAGGAACTGCCGAATCTGCCCTTGTTCGTCGCGAACATGGCGCGAAAGAGCAGGGAATCGCGTCGTCAAATCATTCAGCGCCTCGGCGATGGTCGCCGCACTACAGTCGATCTTTGGTGTTCCATCCGTAAAGCGGCGGAACGCCGTCGGAATTTCTATCGTAACTGGCATGTTTCTTTCGCGTCTCCTGACTTCACTTCGCCGCCGTAGCAGCAACAGAAAATTGGTTGTCGAGGTAAGCCTCAAACGCATCGAGGCGCGGTGCAATCGCTTCCGTCAGCGGAAACTCGGCGGCAATCGCGTCGGTAGTCTTGAGACCGTTTCCAGTGATGCAAACAACGGTCGTCTCATCGGCCTTGATTCGTCCTTGCTGAATGAGCTTTTGCGTCACGCCTGCGGTCACGCCACCAGCAGTCTCGGTGAAGATGCCTTCGGTTTCCGCGAGCAGCTTGATTGCTTCCACAATCTCCGGATCGGAAATGTCTTCGGCCCATCCGCCGCTATCTCTGATTTGCTTGATGGCAAAAGGCCCGTCGGCTGGATTCCCGATCGCCAGGGATCGTGCAATCGTGTTCGGCTTTTGCGGCTCAAAACGCGCCAGGTTACGTTTTACGCCATCGGAAATTGGCGAACAACCCGTGGCCTGCGCGCCGAAGAATTTGACCGGCTTCGCTTCCACCCAGCCCAGCGTCACCAACTCCTTGAACGCCTTCGCAATCTTCGTGATCAGAGAGCCGCCGGCCATCGGCACCACAACATTGTCCGGTAACCTCCAGCCGAGTTGCTCCGCGATTTCGTAACCGTGCGTCTTCGATCCTTCCGAATAATAAGGACGCAAATTCACGTTCACTAGTCCCCACTTGAATCGATCCGCAATCTGCGCGCACAGCCTGTTCACGTGGTCATAATTCCCGTTGATGCGCACGATGCGCGCCCCGTAAACCGCCGTGTTCAGCACTTTCGCAGGCTCAAGATCGGCAGGAATGAACACGCAAGCGTCAAATCCCTGCTGCGCCGCCTGCGCAGCAACGGCATTCGCCAAATTCCCAGTCGAAGAGCATCCCACGGTCTCAAACCCAAATCTCCGCGCCGCCACCAACGCCGTCCCAACCACGCGATCTTTAAACGACAAAGAAGGGAAGCACACCGCGTCATTCTTAAAATAAAGCTCACCAATCCCCCAGTGGGAGGCAAGCTTCCGCGAAGCCACCAGCGGCGTGCCGCCGACAGCGCTTTCGGGCGTGAAATCCTCCGGCAGCGGCAGTAGCTCCGCATAGCGCCACATATTGAACGCCCGCCCCGCCAAATTTTCGCGGCGAACTTTCTTCTTCAGTGCATCGTAGTCGTAGGCGACTTCCAGCGGCGAGAAACAATCTTCGCAGAAGGATCTTGGAACGTTTCCCCAGGTCTTTCCGCATTCCCGACATCGTAGTTCGAACAGTTCAGACATCGCTTCACCTTTCGCCGGCGCCTCAACGCGCCAGGCCCTCAGGGGCACAGGCACACAATCCTGCACACCAATCCATCACGTAGGTTTGTTTAGGGCAGCAGGGAGGGAAATGAAAAACCCTCCGTGCCAAAGCGCTCGGAGGGTCTCAGAAATTCTTCTGGGATACTCTACAGCTCTTTAGCAGTTTTTTACGTGGAGCAAGTTGCCCTAAATCGCCACGTGTCGCCGCAACCGCAGCTTCTTTATTTATCCTAGATACCCCACCATTTGTCAAGCCCCAGCGCCGCAGTGGCCGATCAACTTAAATTCATGCGGCGCAGAAGAGACTTGAAACGGGGATGGTCACGCAGGTTGTGGAAGAGGAACGAGCCCTTGATGCCGTAAATTGCACCTGAGCGTCGTTCGAAGGCTCGTTCAAGGTAGTCGATTGCAGCATCGGCTTCGCCGAGGCCGGCGTACACATACGCGAAGTGGTAGGGAGAGATGAATTCGCGCGTCGAGCGATCTTGCATTTCGTCGAGGATTTGCCTTGCCCGCTTAACGTCGCCCGCCAATGCGCAGGCCTGACCGAGCTGAGAGAGGAATAGCGTTGCGCCGGGCGAGAGTGCTACCGCCCGTTCAAGCGATGCAATGCCTGCGGCCTCCTCACCAGAAAAAATCAGCGCCCAACCGAGGACCGAATGGCATCGTGGCGTGCCAGGCTGTTCCCGCGCCGACTTTCGAGCCTCCTCCAGCCCTTCGCCGATGCGTCCGGCCCGCAGTAGATGAGTCACGACGTCGGTCGGGATCAGGAACGGGTCTAGCTCCCGCGCGCCCCGCAGGTGGCGCAGGGCATCGTCGTGTCTTCCGAGCGAAGAGCAGAGCCAACCGTAATGCTGAAGAGCTTGGGCGCTGCCGGGACTGAGTTCGATGGCCCGCAAGAAGGAGCGTTCAGCGCCTGCCCAATCGAAGTCGAAGGTAAATTGGATCAGAGCCGAGATGCCGTGACCTTCTCCAAGCTCCAGATCGATCTCCAGTGCGTTCATAGCCGCTTTTTTTGCGAGAGCGATAGTCTCCTCGGGCGAATTGCCGACGCTGCCCCCGATACACAGTTCCGTATGAGCCCAAGCGATGCCGGCCCAAGCCAGCGCGAAACCCGGATCGCGGTCAACGGCGGCGTGATAGTCGAGCAGGCTGCGGCGAAAGCCTTCTTCCGTGTATTGATGAAACCAGTTGCGGCCTCGCAAGTAAAGCTCGTAAGCCGCAAAATCGTCCGTTGGCGGCCGGCCCACGCGCGACCGTTCGTCGTGTGATAGCTCTGCGCGCAAAGCTGTGGCGATCTTCAGAGCGACGTCGGTCTGAATGCCGAAGATGTCCGTCAGCTCACGATCGTAAGTCTCCGCCCAAAGGTGTTCGTCGGTAGCGCAGTCAATCAACTGCGCGACGATGCGCACCCGGCTGCCGGCTCGCCTGACGCTGCCCTCGAGCAAGGTCGAGGCGCCGAGCCGTTCGCCGATTTCGCGCAATCCCCCCTCGCGCTTCTTAAACGTCATGACCGAAGTGCGTGAGATTACCTTTAGTGATTTTATTTTCGCCAGGTGCGTGATGACGTCTTCGGTGATTCCGTCCGCGAAGAACTCGTTTTCCGGGTCTGCACTGAGATTGACGAAAGGCAATACCGCAACGGAAGCGGCGGCGCCAGTGGCGTTTTTTGCTTTTGCGGTCTTAACTGGCGCGACTTGGGCTACCGGCACGATGACGCGGTAGCCCACTCTTGGCAGGGTCTCAATATAGCGAGGCTCGCCAGCAGAATCATTCAGCAAGCCGCGCAACTCCCTGATTGCCGTATTCAGCCCGTGTTCAAAATCCACGAAAGTTTCCGCTGACCAAAGGAGTCGCCGCAATTCCTCCCGGCTCACGATATCCCCCGAGCCCACCAACAGAGCCAGCAGGATCTGGAACGGCTGCGGACGCACCTTCAGCCGGATGCCGTTCTTGTAGAGTTCGCGAGTCCGCTCTCGCAGTTCGAATGGGCCGAAGCGGTAGATGGCGTCCTGCAAAGGCATGGGCAAAAGTCTGCGGGGCTCGGCGGATTTTGCCTCAGTCCTTTGCCTCCAGCAAGCGAAAACTATTGCGAATCAGCTATTTGCGCCTTTACCTCCATTTTACCGTTTCCTTACTCCTCCTGCATTGACCAGGCACCCTCCCTCGGAGTTACAAAGGCTGCAGCTTACCGGGCTTTCCAGCCCAAAAAGGAGAATTTATGACGAGCGCCTCATTACTTAAGGTCGGTTTAGTCTCCTGCGCTTTGCTGTTCGCGGGCACAGCGGAGTTGGAGGGACCTCCGGCCGTCGCACAGGTTGTCACCCTCGACGAATGTGATCCGGCCACGTTCAATGTTCCAACCGCAGCCGGGCCAGGTTTTTGCAAAAACATTGCTCTTGGAGCATCCACCACGTTCTCCGATTTGTTTTCCAAGGCAGCGATGAAGTCTCCGGACCTAAACTGGGACTTCGAACCTGACGTAATGAGTATCTCCAAAGGAACCACTCTTAGCGTGGTGAATCAGGGCGGTGAGCCTCACACCTTCACCGAAGTATCGAAATTCGGAGGCGGCTTCATCGCCGGGCTTAACGGAGGAGAAGACGTAGTTCCGGAATGTAACGGCGGCTTCTCGAACGTCGCTGTGGCAAGAACCCGTATCCTCCAAGGCAGCACGTCGCAGATCATCGGCCTTTCCAAAGGGGAACACCTCTTTCAATGCTGCATTCACCCCTGGATGCGCACAACAGTCCAAGTGAAATAACCTTCAGCAGACGAAAGCAAGCATGTCCGGGCCGTACACCGGGAAATCTCTGCAGGATCGCAGTCAGCGCCAGCTCTTGACGTAAACATTCTGGGTCACGCGAATATCGACATGACCCAGAATGTTCCGGACACTCTCTGGCCTTCCGCGTTCCTCCAGCCTGCGGCTGGATTGCATGGTGCGGAAGCTCCCAAGATGCCCTTTAACGCTCGGATCGGTCTGGGCCGGATCTCTGCAAAGAGTGGCTGCAAGCATTCCCGTGTAAAACGGAATTCGGGTGTGTACGTGCGAAGTCTGCCATCGAGGCGCCTATGCGTCCGTCTACGGGGGTCAAAAGATAGGAGTGGATGTCACCCGCATGGGGCCCGGTTTGCACCGTTGCCATACCAGAGATTTGTCCGCGCTCATTGACATTGCTAGCCGAGATGATGAAGAGGCCGGAATCCTCAGGAATTAGCGTGTTGAGGTCGGTCATCACACCGTCCTGCCAAAGGAAGCCGTGCGACCAGTCCTTGCCGGAGTCAACTGTGTTTCCCACCACTTGGCCCCGGTCGTTGATGCCGGTGGCGAAGGCGGCATGATCTCCCGGCAGAACGCCGAGGACGGTGAGTGCGCCGTCCGGTTGCCAAAGAGAGGCTACGTAGGTGGAGCCATCAGCGCTCCGGACTTTCCCGGCAATTTGCCCCAGGTTGTTAATGGCGAAGGCGAAATTGGATTTTGTACCTCCGAGGTCCTGCAACACGAAGACAGTGTTGTTTCTCCACACTACAGCGTGCGTCGCGAAGAAGCAGTTTCCCGAGTACCCTACGGCCTCGCCTCGATCGTTGATCCCGTTTGCGAAACCATCTGGATCGGTACCTACCAAAGGAAGAACATGGGCCTGGCCTTTTTCCCATAATACCGGGACGTCAGCAGGAACGGGCGGGCACGTGGGGTCAGCGTTAGCCGTTTCCGCAAATCCTACGGATTGTCCGCGGTTGTTGATGGCGCTGGCCTGCCCATTATTGCCGCCCGCTGTCGGGAGAGCGCTCATGTGGCCGTCTCGCCAAAGAAACGGAACGCACGTAAGGTGTGTGCCGAAGCCGCAAATGTCTTCGCCGTTCGGATCCAGGACTGCTGTTTCGGACATACCGACGGCTTCTCCGCTATCGTTGATCCCGCCCCAGTTGATCCAACTGTTAGCGCCGGGTTTGCCGAGCGTGCCCAGGTCGATGTTGAATCCGTATATGCTGATTACCGCGCGGCCCCTGGAAACTGTCGTACCCATATTATTCTCGGGAGGGTTCACGAACCCATCCATGTTCTCCGCCCAGCCCTGATTATTGAGGCCCATGGCCATGCTGAAATTGTCTTTGCTGTTGTTAATACCCAAATCCATAATTTTGTAGCTCTGTTGAGCGAACGCGTTGCTGAAGCTGCCCAGAACAATCGTCGCAACTCCCGGTATCCAGAAATTCCGCAACCGCCTTAAGGTATCCATCTCGCTTTTCCTCCCATGAAAGTCGCCGTGGCGAGCGGACTCGCCGATCGACGTCACGTCCCACCCGGCGTTGCAGCAGTTCAGAGCAGGGCTGCCACACAACTCCCCAAAAATTCCTGCTGAGTGACCACTGACGAAGCATCTCGTGTTCCACGCTCAAGACGATTACGTGACAGAACAGGCCGAACCTTCCAGATGCCGGCGCAGAGTGCCAGTCTTACAAGCTCTTGCAACGACACCAAAATCATGAGAGCGCAGCTTCCTCCACCTTTTCATACGCCCACTGGCGAAAGTGTACGGAATTCGAGAACGTCGAGCCACGCGGCAGTTGGAAATTCCGCTTGCATTTCGAGGGGCTCAACATACATACTGGTTGGTATGTTGGCCGCTCGCCAGGGGAAGCGAAGGTTCCGCGATCCAGCGCGCACTCGGGAACGCCTGCTCCAAGCGGCTTTTCGGGAAGTCCACCGATCAGGCTTCCAAAGTGCGGGCATCGACACAATTCTCGCCGCCACTAACGTCACCAAGGGAGCGCTCTATCACCACTTCGACAGCAAGGAAGCCCTCGGATATGCCATCGTCGAAGAAGTGATCGCAAAACTTGTCCGCGACAGGTGGTTGCGTCCTCTTCTTAGCGACGGGCAACCTATCGACATTCTGATCGGCATTGTCCGTGGATTACCAGCTCGGCCCGAAGACATTCGAGCCGGTTGTCCACTGCTCAATTTGGCACAGGAGATGTCTCCACTGGACGAGCCATTCCGCAAGCGGCTGGAGGGCATATTTCTTGCCTGGCAGGACGGCGTTGCTACCCTTTTGCGGAAAGGGCAGTCCAAAGGAACTGTTCGCCGCGACTTGAATCCAGACGAAGCTGCCAGCTTCCTGATCGCGATGGTTGAGGGCTACGGCGCGTTAGCAAAGAATGCTCAAGATGCGCAAGTGTGGGCAGTGGGAGTCACAAATATCGTGGGGTGGCTGAGGTCTCTTCGGGTGCCTCGTCAATCTCGGCGAAGGGGGCGGCATGCCACGAATCGCGTTCAAGGCAAACGGTAGCATCCTGCTCTTGGATTTGGCCGAC